>UMAQ01042230.1_pt1 | contig 14818 bp, 10 predicted proteins | sample 1963751 | NCBI WGS metagenome assembly UMAQ01 (sample SAMEA4835920, study PRJEB28245) | human gut metagenome | biome: gut microbiome; material: fecal sample | place: Denmark | collected 2008
GGGCTGCGCAAACTTTGAAACAATGAGCAGCGGCGCTATTAATTCCGCAGGACTTATCGGTGCGCTGATCGCACAGAAGGACAGCTTTGTTGACGGCATAAGATACGCACAGGACAAGATAGAAGGCACGATGTCACTTGCAATAATGACAGACAAGTCGATGATCGTTGCCAGAGATAAGGACGGACGGCTTCCTATTATAATAGGACAGCGTTCTGACGGATATTGCTTTTCTTTTGAATCATTTGCATATCAGAAGCTTGGATACTCCACCTGTCACGAACTAAAGGCGGGAGAGATAACCGAGATAACCAAGGACGGCTACAATATCCTCAGCGAGGGTACAGACAAGAAAAAGATCTGCACTTTCCTTTGGACTTATTACGGCTACCCTACCGCTTGCTATGAGGGCGTGAACGTTGAACTTATGCGAACACGCAACGGCGAGATAATGGCGGAGAACGATATGAAAAACGGCAGGCTCCCTGACGTTGATTTCGTTTGCGGAATACCTGATTCGGGCGTTCCTCACGCTATAGGATATGCAAACAAAAGCGGCATACCTTTTGCAAGACCGTTCATCAAGTACACTCCTACATGGCCCAGAAGCTTTATGCCAACAAGCCAGTCTATGAGAAACAGAGTTGCGAAGATGAAGCTTATACCTGTTCACGAACTTATCGAGGGCAAGAAGCTTCTGTTCGTTGACGACAGTATCGTCAGAGGAACTCAAATGAGGGAAACTGTTGAGTTTCTTTATGAGAACGGTGCAAAGGAAGTCCACATGAGATCAGCCTGTCCTCCTATCATGTATGGCTGCAAGTATCTAAACTTTTCACGCAGCACCTCGGAACTTGAACTTATCGCAAGACAGATCATTGATGAGAACGAGGGTATCGAGGGAGTTAAATACATTGAAGAATACAGCGATTCAAGCACTGAGCGTGGCAAGCTCCTCAGGGACGAGATATGCAGGAGACTTAAGCTTACCTCTGTTGAATTCCAGTCGCTTGAAGGCACTGTAAAGGCTGTGGGTCTGCCAAGCTGTGAGCTTTGCACCTACTGCTGGAACGGAAGGGAATGATTTAATTGGTAACAGGTATCCATGAAGAATGCGGCGTTTTCGGCATTTATACTAACAAGACAAGCGATGTTGCGGCTCAGACTTATGTATCTCTTTACGCATTACAGCACAGAGGTCAGGAGAGCTGCGGTATCGTTGTAAACGACGACGGCGTGTTCAGCTATCACAAGGACGTGGGTCTTGTCAATCAGGTTTTTGACAAGGAAACTCTCGAACGGCTCGGCAAGGGCAATATTGCTATAGGTCATGTGAGATATTCGACCACAGGCAACTGCAATGCTTCAAACGCTCAGCCGCTTGTTGTTCGTCACATAAAGGGTCCTATGGCTATCGCTCACAACGGCAATCTTACTAACGCAAGAGAACTTAGAGAGCAATATGAAAACAAGGGCATGATATTCCACAGCACAAATGATACTGAGGTCATATCATACGCCATAACCGAGGAACGTCTTAGAGCACCGTCTATACAGGCGGCGCTTGAAAAGGCTATGTACAGGATAAAGGGTGCGTATTCGCTGCTCGTTATGTCGCCGACAAAGCTTATTGCGGCGAGAGATCCTGACGGCTTCAGACCCCTTTGCCTCGGAAAGATAGACGACGGCTATGTGGTAGCGTCGGAGACCTGTGCTTTTGACAGCATCGGCGCTGAATACATAAGAGATCTTAAACCAGGTGAAATGATAGTTATTGACAAAAACGGTGTGAACTCTATCACGACTCACTGTGGTAAAAAGGGTACTATATGCGTATTTGAATATGTATATTTTGCAAGACCTGACTCTGTTATCGAGGGATCGAGCGTTCACATGGCAAGGCTCAGGGCAGGAAAATATCTTTGGAGAGAACACCCTGTTGACGCTGATATCGTCATAGGCGTGCCTGACTCGGGACTCGACGCTGCGCTGGGATTTTCTCAGGAAAGCGGCATACCATACGGCATTGGATTTATCAAGAACAGATACATAGGCAGGACGTTCATTCAGCCTAGCCAGACAGAGAGGACGAACTCCGTCAAGATAAAGCTCAACGCTATTTCAAGCACTGTTAAGGGCAAGAGGGTCGTTATGATAGACGACAGTATCGTCAGAGGAACGACTTCGGGACGTATCGTCAAGCTGCTGAGGGACGCAGGTGCAAAGGAAGTTCACGTTCGTATCTCCTCCCCTGCATTCATTGCACCATGCTATTTCGGAACGGATATAGACAGCAAGGAAAATCTTATCGCCTGCAAGATGACCAATGAAGAAATATGCGAATATATCGGCGCAGACAGCTTGGGATATCTCAGTGTTGAAAGCGTTAAAAAGCTTGCGGGAAATTCAAAGTGTGATTTCTGCGTAGGCTGCTTTACAGAGAAATACCCTATCGAAGTTCCTAAGGATATGCCTAAGGACAAATTTGAATCGAAGATATCGGAAAAGAAGTAAATAACTGAAAGGATATTTTATCATGAATACAAACAGTTTTTCAAACAGCTACAAGGAAGCAGGCGTTGACGTAACGGCAGGCTACAAGGCAGTTGAGCTTATGAAGCAGCACGTTGCAAGGACCATGACGAGCGGTGTTCTCAGCGGCATCGGCGGCTTCGGCGGTCTGTTTGAGCTTGACATGACAGGTATCACAAAGCCTGTTCTCGTTTCAGGCACAGACGGCGTTGGCACAAAGCTCAAGATAGCTTTTCTTATGGACAAGCATGACACAGTTGGTATCGACTGCGTGGCAATGTGCGTAAACGACATTATCTGCTGCGGTGCAAAGCCACAGTTTTTCCTTGACTACATCGCTGTTGGCAAGAACTATCCTGAGAAGATAGCTCAGATAGTTTCAGGTGTTGCTGAGGGCTGTGTACAGTCAGGCTGTGCGCTTATCGGCGGCGAAACGGCTGAGATGCCTGGTTTCTACCCTGTTGACGAATATGACCTTGCAGGCTTCTCTGTTGGCGTTGTTGACAAGGACAAGATACTTGACCCAAGCACTCAGAAGGCCGGGGACGTTATGATAGCTATCAAGTCAAGCGGTGTACACTCAAACGGCTTCTCACTGGTAAGAAAGGTATTCAGCGTTGACGAAAAGACTCTTTCTGTTCACTATGACGAGCTTGGCAAGACACTTGGCGAGACACTTCTCACACCTACAAAGATATATGTAAAGGCTGTTATGAGCTTGCTTGACTCTGTTAAGGTAAAGGCTATATCTCACATCACAGGCGGCGGATTCTATGAGAACATTCCACGTTCACTTCCAAGCGGTCTTTCTGTTAAGATAGCAAGAAGCGACGTTCAGGTGCTTCCTATTTTCGACGTTATCGCAAAGACAGGAAACATTCCTGAGAGAGATATGTTCAACACATTCAACATGGGCGTTGGTATGACAGTTGTTGTTGACAAGGCTGACGCTGACAAGGCTATCGAAGCTATCAAGGCGGCAGGAGAAGAAGCTTACGTTCTGGGCGAGCTTGTTGACTCTGACATGGGCGTTATCATCTGCTAAGGGTAAATAGATATGAAGAAGATATGCGTTCTTGTTTCAGGCGGCGGAACAAACCTACAGGCGCTTATTGACGCTGAAAAAAGCGGCATTATAAAAAACGGCAAGATAACCTGCGTTATATCCTCGAAGGAGGGTGCTTATGCTCTGGAGAGGGCGAAAAATGCAGGTATCGGCACTGTCGTTATTCCGAGAAAGGAATATGCTGACAGCAAGAGTTACAGCGAGGCTATTCTGGCTGAGCTTAACAGACAGGGTGCTGACCTTGTGGTGCTGGCTGGATTTATGGTCATTCTTGACGAATGCGTTACAAAGGCTTATCCTTACAGGATAATAAACGTTCACCCTGCACTGATACCGTCATTCTGCGGCGAGGGCTTTTATGGGCTTAAAGTTCATGAAAAGGCTCTTGAATACGGTGTAAAGGTATCGGGTGCGACTATACATTTTGTAAACGAAAAGGCTGACGCCGGTGCTATTATTTTGCAGGGCGCTGTGGACGTAGCCAATGACGAAACGCCTGAAAGCTTACAGAAGAAGATAATGGAAAACGTTGAATGGAAGCTTTTGCCTAAGGCTGTTTCGCTGTTCTGCGAGGACAGGATAAGCATTAAGGACGGCAAGGCTTACGTTGACCTTAAAGACTAAGAAAAATTATGGAGGACAAGATATGAAGACCCTTAATATTTATGACGAGCTTAAAAGCAACTCATATCCGGGCAGAGGAATAGTAATAGGCAAGTCTGCTGACGGAAAGAGTGCGGTAACGGCTTATTTTATCATGGGCAGAAGTGTTAATTCCAGAAACAGAGTTTTCACGGAAACTGAGGACGGCATCAAGACAGAAGCTGCTGATCCTAGCAAGCTTTCTGACCCACACCTTATTATATACTCCCCTGTTCGTGTGCTTGGAAACAAGACTATCGTTACAAACGGCGATCAGACGGACACTATTTACGAGCTTATGGACAAGCAGCAGACTTTTGAGCAGTCACTGAGGACGAGAGAGTATGAGGACGACGCTCCAAACTACACTCCTCGTATTTCAGGTATCATGCACGTTGAGAACGGCGCATATAATTATGCTATGAGCATACTCAAGTCCGCTGACGGCAACCCTGACTGCTGCGAGAGATTTACTTACACATACACAAACCCTCTTGACGGCGTGGGTCATTTTATCCACACTTACATGGGTGACGGCAATCCTCTGCCAAGCTTTGAGGGCGAGCCTAAGAAGGTGGAGATACCTAACGATATCGAGGAGTTCACCGGCAAGCTTTGGGAAGCACTCAACGAGGACAACAAGGTATCGCTGTTTGTAAGATACATTGATATAGCAAGCGGCAAGGCTGTTTCTAAGATCGTTAATAAGTACAGCAAGTAATATCTGCGGAGTGAATAGGTTAAATAAACGGAGGTAAAAATTATGGCAAATGAAATGCTTTTGAAATACGGCTGCAACCCTAATCAGAAGCCGTCAAGAGTATTTATGGAGGATGGCAAGGATCTCCCTATCGAGGTACTCAACGGCAAGCCGGGTTACATCAATCTGCTTGACGCATTCAACGGCTGGCAGTTGGTAAGAGAGCTTAAAAAGGCAACAGGTATGTGTGCGGCAACTTCTTTCAAGCACGTTTCACCTGCGGGCGCTGCTATCGGCAAGCCTTTGAGCGAGGTCGAAAAGAAGATATATTTTGTTGACGATCTGGGCGAGCTTACTCCACTTGCAAGCGCTTATGCGAGAGCAAGAGGTGCTGACAGAATGTCATCATACGGCGATTTTATTGCACTTTCTGACGAGTGCGACGCTTGCACTGCAAAGATGATACAGAGAGAGGTTTCTGACGGTATCATTGCACCGGGCTACACTGACGAGGCTCTTGAGATACTCAAGTCAAAGAGAAAGGGTACATACAACATCATCAAGATAGATGAGAACTATGTTCCTGCACCTATTGAGAGAAAGCAGGTTTTCGGCGTAACTTTTGAACAGGGTCGAAACGAGTTGAAAATAGACAACGATATGCTCACAAATATCGTGACAGACAACAAGGAGATCCCTGAGGACAAGAAAACTGATCTTGTTATCTCACTTATCACACTTAAATACACACAGTCTAACAGCGTTTGCTATGTAAAGGACGGTCAGGCTATCGGTATCGGTGCAGGTCAGCAGTCAAGAATACACTGCACAAGACTGGCAGGAAACAAGGCTGACATCTGGTGGCTCAGACAGCATCCAAAGGTTCTGGAACTTCAGTTCGTTGACAACATAAGACGTCCTGACAGAGATAACGCTATCGACGTTTACATTTCTGACGAGCATGATGATGTACTGGCTGAGGGCGTATGGCAGAACACATTCAAGGTAAAGCCTGAGGTGCTCACTGAGGCTGAAAAGAAGGAATGGCTTGCTAAGAACACAGACGTTTGCCTTGGTTCTGACGCTTTCTTCCCATTCGGTGACAACATCGAGAGAGCTAAAAAGAGCGGTGTGGCTTACATTGCCGAGCCGGGCGGATCTATCAGGGACGATCATGTTATCATGACTTGCAACAAGTACAACATGGCAATGGCATTCACTGGAATAAGATTGTTCCATCACTAATTTTTGTGCATTAATGCAAAACAATAAAGGTCAAGAAAAAAAGGAGAAATTTATTATGAAAAAGTTACTTGCATCACTCATGGCACTGTCAATGGTATTCGCAGTTACAGGCTGCTCAGAGTCAAATGATTCTGAGAACGAGTCAAAGGCGGAGGCTAAAACAACAACTACTACAACTACAGCCGCACCTGCTGTCGAGTCTAAGGCTGACACAACAACTACAACTGCTGCACCTGAGGAGTCAGTTGCTGACACAACAACTTCTGCTGACGACACAGACACAACAAGCACCGGTGACGAGGCTGAGGGAACTTATAAGGATAATGTTTACACAAGCGATCTTTATACATTCAAGATCGACTCAAAGAAGTGGGCAATGCAGGAGTCCGCTGGTGTTGACGTAATGTTCACATACGCTGACGCAGGCGATGATGCTGAGCTTGAGTCTGCTTCTATCAACGTTATCTCAATGTCAAACGATCTGCTCAATGGTCTTACAGCAAGTGATTATGCTGACCAGATCAAGCAAACATATAATTCCATGGACGGCTACACTGTTACAAACGACAAGGAAGATAAGTTTGCAGGCAAGGACGCTTACATTGTTGACGTAACAGGCGAGATCGGCTCACAGAAGGTACTGCTCAATCAGATAATCACTTCTGACAACGGCAACCTTGTTGTTATCACATATGGTGCAAGCGAGAACGCTTACAGCAAGCTTTCTGACGAGTTCAAGACAGTTCTTGACAGCTTTGAGCTTAAGTAATAGTATACGAAGTAAATAAATGACGATACCGCACAGCATAGGTGTGCGGTATTGTTATAATTGGAAAAAACACACTGAGGAGGTCTGAAAATGGACATATTAGTTGTTGGCGGAGGCGGACGTGAACACGCTATCGTTATGAAGCTTGCGGAGTCCCCTAAGGTAGGAAAGCTTTACTGCACACCCGGAAACGGTGGCATTTCACGCTATGCAGAATGTTTTGATGTTGCGGCAACAGATATCGAGGGCGTTGTGGCTCTGGCAAAGAAGCTTAAAGTAGACATGGTGGCTGTTGCACCTGACGATCCGCTTGTACTTGGAATGGTAGACGCTTTGCAGGCTGAGGGTTTCAAGACCTTTGGTCCTAAGAAAAATGCGGCTATAATCGAGGGTTCAAAGGTCTTTTCTAAGGATCTTATGAAAAAATACAATATTCCTACAGCCAAATACGAGGTGTTCACAAACAGTGAGGACGCTATAAAATATGTCAAGGAACAGAACACATACCCTGCTGTTATAAAGGCTGACGGACTTGCACTTGGCAAGGGCGTTATTCTGGCGGAGAGTGAGAAAGAGGCTGTGGAGGCTATACACTCCATGATAGACGACAAGCAGTTCGGTGAGAGCAGTTCCACTATCGTTGTGGAGGAATATCTCACAGGTCCTGAGGTTTCTGTGCTTTCATTCACTGACGGCAAGACTGTTGTTCCTATGATCTCTTCAATGGATCACAAGAGAGCGTTGGACGGCGACAAGGGTCTGAACACAGGCGGAATGGGTACTGTTGCACCTAACCCTTACTACACTGAGGACATTGCCAAAGAGTGCATGGAAAAGATCTTCCTGCCGACTATCAATGCAATGAATGCTGAGGGCAGGACTTTTGAGGGCTGTTTGTATTTCGGACTTATGCTCACCCCTAATGGTCCAAAGGTTATTGAATACAACTGCCGTTTTGGCGACCCTGAAACGCAGGTAGTTCTTCCTATGCTGGAGGGTGATCTTTGCGAGATATTTGAGGCTATTTATGAACACAGGCTGGCTGATGTCAAGATCGGCTGGAAGTCGGGTTACTGCACTTGTGTTGTTATGGCCAGCGGAGGATATCCTGTTAAGTACAAAAAGGGTATCGAGATGTTCGGTATGGACGACAAGGGTCAGGTAGACGGAGCGTTTATTTATCACGCAGGCACTAAGTACGAGAACGGCAAATTTTACACAAACGGCGGCCGTGTTCTGGGTGTTACCTGCAATGCTTACACGCTTCAGGGCGCACTGGACAAGTCTTACGAGGCTGTTTCCAAGATAAAGTTCGAGGGAGAGCATTTCAGAAAAGACATTGGTCAGAAAGCACTCAAGGCACTTCCTAAAGATTCTCTTGATCTTGAATACAAGCAGGACATGGAGGACTACATCGAAGAAAACGGCGTTTATCTAAGACAGTAGGATATATAAAACGGGCGGAGAGATTCCGTCCGTTTTTTTGTACAGATAATACTTTTATAAATACAAAGACCCCCTCGGACATTTCTGTCCAAGGGGGTCTTTGCTATGTGTGGGAAGTAAAAATTACTCGTCTGCTTTTTCAATAGCCGCAGTTTCGTAAATATACTTAACTGAGCTTTCAACGCCATCGGCTGCGCCTGAGAATGTTGTTGAATCCTCGGCTGCTGTCTTGAGAGCGTCAAGTCTGTCAATAAGTCCCTTGAGGTCGTTGTTGTAGATGTCAAGGAGCTTGCCGATGCCCTCGTCCTTATACTTAGCCATGCCGTCTTTAAGGGTCTTTGCACCGCTTTCAAGCTTCTTAACACCAGATGAAAGCTGTGAGCTGCCGTCTTTGAGCTGACCGATACCGCTGAACAGCTCCGCACTGCCGCTTGAAAGTGTTGTTGTACCCTGTGCAAGCTCTACAAGTGATGAATAGAGTGTTGCAGTACCGTCTTTTAGCTGCTTGCTGCCGTTGTCAAGCTGACCAAGACCGCTATCAAGAGTTTTTGCACCGTTTGAAAGCTTTGATACGCCTGTGTTCAGGCTGTCAACGCCCTTATCAAGCTTGCTTGCGCCTGCCTGTGCTGAGTTTACTCCTGCGGAGAGGTTCTTTGTACCTGCGGAAAGTGTAGCTGCACCATTGTTAAGATCCTTGCTGGACTTAGCAAGCGTACCGATACCAGTTTTAAGTGCAGAAGCACCCTCGTTTACTGTTTTAAGTCCTGTATTCAAATTATCAACGCCTGCGACAAGACCTTTCTTCTTATCGTTAAGACCATTGTATATCTGAGTTACGCCGTCAACAAGCTGTTTGCCCTCGGTAGCCATTGTGCCGACACCTGTTGAAACATCGCCAAGGCCGCTCTGTGCGCCCTGCTGATACTGGATAGAGCCATTTACGGCTGCTATCATATTGCTTATGCTAGTATACTCTGCTGAGCCTTCTTCGTAATTGCCGAGAAGCTGCTCAAGTCCTGCGAGTACCTGCTGGTCGTATGCGATAGACTGTGTAAGTGCGTTATCTACCTTTGTTACGCCATTTGAAAGAAGTTCAACGCTTGCAGGGAGTGTCTGCACCTTTTCATAGAGTGTGGAAACGCCTGCATTAAGTGTTGCAACGCCTTTTTTCAGTGCAGTTGAACCGTCATAGGTCTGCTTTGTGCCTGCGGCAAGGTTTTTAGAGCCTGCCTGGAGGTCGCCTACACCTGTAACAAGCTTATTTGTGCCTGCGGCAAGGCTTGCAGCACCGTTATTTACCTGCTGTGCGCCTGAGGATACCTGTGAAAGTCCGCTTGAAAGTGATGATGAGCCATTCTTCAGGGTTGACATACCACTGTTTACCTGATCAAAACCACCGAGGAGGGCTGTTGAACCACTATGAGCTGTGGAGATACCTCTCATAAGCTCACCTGTTGAAGAATCAAGGGTCTTTGCTCCGTCACGAAGCTTTGTTGCACCGCTGTTAAGTGTCTTTGCACCATCGTCAAGTGACTTAGAGCCTGAATAAAGCTTGTCGATACCTGTGATAAGTGTTCCTGAGGAATCGGACAGCTTCTTGATGCCTGCGTAAAGCTCTGCTGTGCCGTCTACAAGCTCGTCTGTAGCATCAGAAAGCTCATCAAGCTTATCCTGAAGATCGTCAGCATCACCGATATCGCTAAGGTCAAGCTTTGAGAAGATGTCAGATGTTGCAACTGTGAGAGAAGTTGTTGACTCAAAGTCCTTTACGTCTGCTGTGAACTCAACGTACTCCGGTATCTCGATATCTTCGTTATCCTGAAGGTCAAGGCTCTTTGTAAGGCCAGGCATTGCAACGCCTATAAGTATCTGTCTGCTTCCGTCTGAAATGAGCTTGCCATTTGTTACTTCAACGTTTGAATAAACGTTAGTATCAAGGATAGCTGTTGTTGCCATAAGGTATGGAACATAGATATCTGTTTTCTTGCCGTTTATCTTGACAGTTTTCTTATCGTTGTTCGTATAGTCATATCTTACTGTAAGCTTACCGCTCTTGCCTGCGAGATCCTCAGGCTTTATCTCCTTGCCGTCAAGGGTATATGTTACCTTTACATCAACCGGGAGTGCCTTATCGGTATAGCCCTTATAGTAGATATCTCCGCCCTCGGTATCCCATGTGAGCTTATCACCATTGGCTGTAAAGCCCTCGTCTGTTTTAACATTCTCGATATCTGTCAGGTTGGAAACATCCTCCAACTTCTTTACGCCCTGTGGGTTTTTCAGCCAGTTGGAAACGACTGTTTTTGTCTTGTTGCCGGAAGCGTCAGTGATAACATAAACTGTTTCTTCCTTAGCCTGCTTTTCTGTATCACTGTCAGACTTATCAGCTTTCTTTGTATCTTTTGTATCTTTTTTATCTGATTCGTTCTTTGTTGTTGAGGCAGTGCTGTCGGCAGCGGAAGAGCTGTCTGACTGAGCTGCTGCATAAAGACCTGTGCAGCCTGCGGAAAGAAGTACGGCAAGTATGCCTGCAAGAACTCTTGAATACTTTTTCATAACTATATCTCCTTTACGAATTAGTTTATTTCAGGAAGCTTATAAAGCTTATTTTCTTTTTTCTTCATGCCCATTGTTGTATTGATTATTACCTTATCGAACAGCATAAGCATTGAAGGAAGTATGCAGATAACAGTTATCATACTGATTATTGCACCTCTTGACATGAGCGTACAAAGCTGTGAGATCATATCTACGCTTGAATATACGCCAACGCCGAATGTTGAAGCGAAGAAGCCAAGTGCGCTGACCATGATAGACTTCATTGAAGTGGTGAGTGCGATAGTGACAGCTTCGTGCTTATCTTTGCCTGCGTTACGCTCGGTCTTATATCTTGTTGTCATAAGGATAGCGTAGTCAACTGTTGCACCAAGCTGGATAGTACCGATTACTACCGACGCTATGAACGGTATGGTAGTATTCGTAAAGCACGGAACACCCATGTTTACTGTGATAGCAAATTCGATAACGGCTACCAGAATGATCGGCAGTGAAACTGAACGCAGTGCAATAAGAATGATGATAAAGATAGCGGCGATAGAAACTATATTTACTACCTTGAAGTCATGATCTGTTATGTCGATAAGGTCTTTTGTTGCCGCCGCCTCACCGATAAGCATTCCGTCCTTGTCGTAGGATTTAAGTATCTTGCTAAGCTCATCTATCTGGGCATTCTCTTCATCAGAAGCTACCTTATATTCAGAGCCAACCAGCATGAGCTGCCATTTGTCGCTCTTGAGTATCTTTGTTACTGACTCAGGAACTATCTCACGAGGGATAGACGGACCGATAAGAGTATCCAGTGACATTGAGAAGCTTACACCATCAACCTTGCCCATTTCGTCGAGCATAGAGTTTACTTCCTTTGGCTCCATATCAGCGTCAACCAGGAGCATATGGGTCGTTGCCATGTTGTATTCCTCATCTAGCTTTGTGTTTGCGATAACACTGTTGAGATCCTTTGGAAGAGTATCTGTCAGGTTATAGTAGACATTGGTGTTTATCTGACCATATACAGCAGGGATAAGTACAACTATAAAGAGTACGATAAATGCTGCATGGTGCTTGATAATGAACTTTGAAGGCTTTTCAAGGCTTGGAACAAGGTCTTTATGCATTGTTTTTTCAAGTGCCTTATCGAAGACAAGTATCATTGACGGGAGAACTGTTATGCAGCAGATAACGCCAATAACGACGCCCTTTGCCATTACGATACCCATATCCATGCCAAGCTCGTAGCTCATGAAGCAAAGTGCAAGGAAGCCTGCAACTGTTGTTATGGAGCTTGAAACAACTGAGGTGATAGTTTTGCCGATGGCGACTGCCATAGCCTCTTTGTTGTCACCAGGGTGCTTTTCTTTCTCCTCTTTGTAGCTGTGCCACAGGAAGATCGAGTAGTCTATCGTTACCGCAAGCTGAAGCACGGCCGCCAGAGCTTCGGTGATGAACGATATTTCGCCTTGTATGAAGTTCGTTCCCATGTTATAGACTATCGCCATGCCCACGCTGAGCATAAAGAACAGTGGGATAAGGAACGAATCCATTGTAAGTGCAAGTATGATACTTGTAAGTATTACTGCGATAACAACATACATCGGAGCTTCCTGCATTGTCAGATCCTTGATATCCTCAACGACTGACGACATACCGCTTACAAAACACTGTTCACCGGCGATGCTTCTTATCTCCTTGACAGCTTCAAGTGAGCCGTCAGCGGAGGTCGCTTCGTCAAAAAAGACAGCCATCATTGTGGAGTTATCTGTATTGAAGAAATCGTAAATATCATCAGGAAGAACTTCCTTTGGAAGTGAAACGTCTGCCAAGGTGTCATACCAGAGAACATCGCAAACGTGGTCTACCTTTTCGATCTTCTCCTTGACCTTTTCAACGTCCTTATCCTCCATGCCGTCAAGCATTACCAGCGAAAAGCCACCCTTGCCGAACTCGTCAAGCATTATATCCTGACCTTTCATGGTTTCAATGTCTGACGGGAGGTATGAAAGAATATCATAGTTTATTCTTGTGCTGACAAATCCGAATATTGACGGTATCAGCAGCAGAACGCTGACTATGAGTATCGGTACTCGGAGCTTTACAACTCCTCTGCCAAATTTCTGCATCAAATGTCATTCCCTTCACATAGTTTTTGACCTTTCGGTCTTTTACAATTCATAGTATACATCAAAAATGACCAACAGTCAATAGCGAAATGACCATTAGTCATTCTTTTTGTAGAGTTGCACAAAATGACCGACGGTCATAACTGACTATTGGTCATTTTGCTCCGTTGACTTTAACAAGAATTTGTATTATAATAAATATAGGGTCAGCCATAGTAAACCTGTGTATGTGTGGCATACAAATTGTATATATTATAATAAGGAAGGACGTGTTAAAATGGGCAAGCTTGATACCAATAAAAAGGTAAAGGAGGACTCTCTGCTTAACACGGCTTTTAGTCTTTTTACCACCAAGGGAGTGAGCAAGACCTCTATTTCAGACATCGTGAACAACGCTGGTGTGGCGAAAGGGACGTTTTATCTTTATTTCAAGGACAAATATGACATAAGAAACAAGCTTGTTTCTCACAAGTCGTCACAGCTTTTCAGAAACGCTATCGAGGCATTAAATGCGAGCGGCAAGAAGCTTACATTTAACGAACGAATTATTTTTATTGTTGACAACATCATCAACCAGCTAAACGAGAACAAGTCGCTTTTGACTTTTATTGCAAAGAATCTTAGCTGGGGCGTTTTCAAGCACGCTCTTACGTCGCCTATAAAGGACGATGACATCGACTTCCGCAACATTTATGACGCTATGCTTGCTGACGCTCCATATGATATTGTTCAGCCTGAGGTCATGATATTCATGATAGTTGAGCTTGTAAGCTCAACCTGCTACTCGTCCATACTTTACAACGAGCCTGTGGACATTGGCGAGCTTAAGCCTTATCTTTACATATGTATAAACAACATTATCGACACTCATGCAGGCACTGTAAAAGCATAAAAAAACACGTTTATGAGATCGTAAGCGTGTCTTTTTTGTGTACAAAAAAACGGACGGAAGATATCCGTCCGTTTGGTGTTTTTATTACTTTGCCTTAACAGCATCTCTTGCCTTTGCAACGATATTGTCTGCGCAGAGGCCATATTCTTTAAGAAGATCAACTGCCTGGCCTGAGTGACCGAACTCGTCATTAACGCCGATCTTAACAAGCTTTGCAGGGTGTCTTGCTGCAAGAACGTCTGCAACGGCTGAGCCAAGTCCGCCGATAACGCTATGCTCCTCAACTGTAAGAAGAAGTCCTGTATTCTTTGCAGCCTCAACGATGATATCCTCGTCGATTGGCTTGATAGTGTGGATATTGATAACTGTTGCTTCGATGCCCTCGGCTGCGAGAGCTTTTGCGGCTTCAATAGCTTCATAAACCATAAGGCCTGTTGCAACGATAGCTATATCCTTGCCGTCACGGAGCTTAACGCCCTTGCCAAGCTCAAACTTATATGTTTCAGGGTCGTTGAAAACAGGTGTGGCAAGTCTGCCGAAACGGAGATAAACCGGACCTTCATGGAGGATAGCGGCTTCAACGGCAGCCTTTGCTTCAACGTCGTCGGCAGGGTTTATTACCACCATGCCAGGGATAGTTCTCATAAGAGCGATATCCTCGTTGCACTGATGTGTTGCACCGTCTTCGCCTACAGAGATACCTGCGTGTGTTGCACCTATCTTCACGTTGAGGTGAGGATAACCGATAGAGTTTCTTACCTGCTCAAATGCTCTGCCAGCGGCGAACATTGCGAATGTAGAAGCAAATGGTATCTTGCCTGTTGCAGCCATACCTGCTGCAACGCCCATC
>UMAQ01044081.1_pt1 | contig 14810 bp, 9 predicted proteins | sample 1963751 | NCBI WGS metagenome assembly UMAQ01 (sample SAMEA4835920, study PRJEB28245) | human gut metagenome | biome: gut microbiome; material: fecal sample | place: Denmark | collected 2008
GACTATGACGCAATGATTGGCACCTTTGCCGGTTTCGTCGGCGGTGTGGTGGTGCTTACTGAAGGGTTGAAAGGTTTGTTCCCTAACATGAAAGGCTGGGTGACGCAGCTGGTGAGCTGGTGTGTGGGCTTGGTGTGCGCGATGCTACTGTGGTGGCTTGATGCCGGATTTGTGAGTGATGTGAGCTGGGACATTGCCTTGCTCTATGGTTTTGGTGCCTCACTTGTAGCCAATGGGGTAGCCGACACGGGACTGGTGCAATGGGTTATCGGACTATTCCGAAAGAAACGCGAGGAAGCAGAATAAAAGGTTGACTGACTAAAAAACGGGTGGTATGGACTTTAGCGAGATCATGAACATTATTCTTAGCGGCGGCCTTGTGGGCACTGCAGCAGCCATCGGTTCCCTGCGTGCTACGGTGAGGAAAGCGAAAGCGGAAGCGATGAAAGCCGAAGCCGACGCAGAGGGTGTGCGTGTGGATAACGCAGAACATGCCACCCGCGTTTTGGTGAGCAATATTGTGGTACCCTTAAAAGAAGAACTGAATGCAACAAGAAAAGACCTGCAGGCCAACAAGCGCGAAATGGCGCGACTGCGCAAGGCCATTGACACTGCCAACAGTTGCCGCCATCATGATGACTGTCCTGTGCTTGGCGGGCTGCGCAAGCAGCAGGAAGAGCACGACGGTGGAGAAGACACAGACGGAATCGGCAAGCGCCGACAGCGCGAGCGGAAGCCGACGGGCGGGACTGGTGATGGCGGGTATACCGGCGAGTTCGGTGAAGCTGTCTATACCTGCGGACAGCCTCCGTAAACTTCCTGAAGGTGCCGTGTACCGTGGCAAGAGCGGACAGGCGAATCTGACCGTAGGCAGCGACGACAGCGGGAACATCGTGGCCGAAGCCTCGTGTGACAGTCTGCAGCAGCTGGTGCTATGGTATGAAGAAGAACTGGCGCGTATCCGTAGCGAAACCAAGAGCGAAATTTCAAATGACGTTCAAACAGTAGAAAAACGCCCTCCGAACCGGATGCGGACGTTTATCACAGGTGTATTGGCCGGCTTATTGGCCGGTGTGTTATTAACCATCAAACTTTATAAACGATGAACAAGAATTTCATGTACGGCATAGGAGCCGTAAAGTATAAGGATTTCACAATCGGGTATATTGAAAAGAACTCGTTTGACCTGGGCGGCAAGAAACCCGAGGCCGCGAAGATCGAGGCCGAACAGGTGCAGGGTGCCCCGGTGCTGGTCATCCCACAGAGTAACGGCGGCATCGCCCCGACGTTCAATGTGATCCAGATGAACTATTCGAACCTGCACAAACTGCTTGGCGGCAGCCTGCATTATAAGAAAGAAGACTCGGAAAAGAAAACTCCGATCGGCTGGACAGCCCCGTCGGAGGTGCTTGTCATGCAGGGACCATGGGAACTCTCCCTCGTGTCCGGACAGAGCGTACTGATTCCCAACGCCACGCTGCTTTCCAATCCTGCAGGCAAGCTGACCCTTACAGAAACCTCCAAGATAGAGGTTACGCTCGAAGTGGCGATGCCGGAGGACGGTTCGCAGCCTTACGGCGTGTTCGATACGGAAGCAATACCGGACGAGTGGGGGCAGTACAAGCTGCCGCCGGCGGAAGCCGCGGCTGCAGCATCGCTCCAAAGTGAGGAGGGCTAACGTATGGCTGACCGTTTGGAACAACTGATAGAGATGGAGTGTGCGGACGCGCTGCTTGACAGCGGCGTGTCCGTACCTCTTAAAAGGTGGAAGCTTCCGTGGCTGAAACGCCCGGTGGAGGTGCGTGTGACGATGAAGCGTCCGAGGCTGCGGGGTCAGATTCTGCTGGCGCGGGAATACCTGAAGACGGGTGTCAAACCCGATTGGCAACCGAAGGACAAGACCGAGGAACTGGCCTTTGTGGCGGAGCATGGTAAGGCTGTGAGCCGCCTGCTGGCCTATACGGTATGCCGGGGATACGTGTCGCGGCACGTGGGCATCGGGGTGACAGCGTGGGTACTGCGGAACTTTGTGGAGTGGCGTTATCTGACGGCCATGTTCCGAACATTCGAGCGTCTGATGGGCACGAAGGATTTTATGCGTATTATCAGCTCGACAGCGCGGGCGAACCCGATGACTCCGAGACTGAGCCAGGCAAGGAAGGGGAGTTAAGAACCCGGTATGAAGGTTCCCATAGCCCTTTCGGCTTCGTGTGGCAGATTGCATCGGCGACCGGCTGGAGCGTGGATTACATCCTTGATGGGGTGAATTACCAGACGCTGATCATGATGCTGAGCGACGCGCCGCGGTATGTGCGGAAAAAGCAAGGCGGCGGAAACGGTGCTCCCAGACCGGAACACAGCGCCGAGGATGAAGCGAACGATATAGTAGGATTTTTTCAAAGCAAACTGGAATGAGCAAACCTGTAGAAGTTGAATTTTTGATGAAGGACAAACTCACGCCCGGCATGAACAAGGCCGAACGTGAGGCGCTGGAACTGCGTAATACCGTCAGGCTGCTGGAGGCTGAACTGGAAAGGCTGCGCCTTGCCGGGGAGACGGCTGCCCCCAATCTGGACCAGAGTGCCAATATCGCGCAGATCCATGCACTGGAGAAGCAGCTTGAGGAATTGCGCGGCAAACTGAAACTGCTGCAGGAGGAATCGGAATCCGTGCAGGTCACCCCTGCAGACATGCCCAATGCACAGCGCCAGTTCAACGGGCTTCACAACAGCATCCAGCAGATGGCCCGTGAAATGCCTTCTTTGGCCATGGGACCGCAGATGTTCTTTCTGGCCATATCCAACAACCTGCCGATTTTTACGGACGAACTGGCCCGTGCCCGTAAGGAATATGATGAGCTGCAGAAGTCAGGCAAGAAAGGCACACCGGTATGGAAACAGGTCCTGTCCTCGCTCTTTTCCTGGCAGACGGCCATGACCACCGGCATCATGCTGCTGGTAATGTACGGTGATGAAATCTGGGATTGGACGAAAAACCTGTTCAGTGCCAAAAAAGGCGTGGATGAATTCAACGTATCAGTCAAGGAAATGACCGAGATAGAGAAGGACGGCCGTGCCCAGATGGTGCGTACCCGCTTCGAACTGAAATCGGTCATCGATGAAATAAAGAACTTCACCGGCAGCAAGGAACAGGAAAAGGTGAAGGTAGAGGAACTGAACCGCAAGTACGGGGAATCTTTCGGGTATTATAAAACACTTTCCGAATGGTATGATACCCTTATCCAAAAGAGCGAGGACTATGTACAGGTCCTGCTGCACCAGGCCAATGTCCAGAACCTTGTAAAAAAAGCTGCAGAAGCCGATGAAGAGGTGAATAAAATCAAGGCGCAGAAACCGGAAGAGGCGGAAAGCGCCATGGGTTTTTTCGGGAAATGGGGACAATATATCATGCAGTCAACCATGGCAGAATCCGGGCAGTTCTATGACGCACAGGCTGCCATTAAGAAACATGATCAGGAAGCTTATGACATACTGTTGAAAAATGCCGAAAACAAACGCGACGGTTATCTGAAAAAAGCGGAGGAAGAGGTAAAGAAAGCGGCAGAAGCAGCCAAAAAAGGAAATATCGGCGGACATACCGACCCCGAACAGTCCGGGAAGAATCCGGAAGCGGAAGCCAAGCAACGGCTTGCCACAGAGCGCAGGCTGGCGCAGGATCTTGCCGCCCTGCAGGCCGAGAACCGGAAGGAAGAGATAGACCGTATGCAAGCCGGTACCGAAAAGAAACTGGCACAAATCGAATATGACTATAACGCCCGGAAAGAAGAGATAAACCGGCAGGAAGCCGACTGGAAGCGTGAGAACAAGGAAGCCGGTCTTTCCACCGGAGATAACGGACTTACCCGGGAGCAACAGGATGAACTTGAAAAAGCCCGTGCCTCAAACACCGCGTCCCGGAAAAAAGCGGAGGCGGACGTGTACAGGGAAGAGGCGGAAGCCATGCGTGACTATCTGAAGGAATACGGGACCTTCCAGCAGCAGAAACTGGCCATCGCTGAAGAATATGCCGAGAAAATCCGCAAGGCAGAGTCCCAGGGCGAAAGGCTGACTTTGGAGAAGCAGCGTGATGCGGCTGTGCACAAAGTGGACATGGAAGCCCTTACCCAGAAAATAGACTGGGGAGCAGCGTTCGGGGATTTGACCGGTCTGCTTGCAGACCAGATGAAGAACCTGCTTGGCGAACTTAAACAGTATGTCAAGACGGATGAGTTCAAAAAAACGGGAGCCGCAGACCAGCAGGTCGTTTACGATGCCATCGAACGGATTCAAAGCATGCTCCCCGGTGGCAACGGCACATTGGATTTTGCCCGGCTGCAAACGCAGATGCACACTTTGGGGGATGCCGTAACACGCGTGCAAAATGCAGAACTGCAGCAGGAAGCGGCATTCATCCGGTTGAAAGCGGCGCAGGCCGATTACAACAAGGCTCTTGAAAGCGGTAACCAGGCAGAAATAGAACGTACCCAAATTGCTCTTCAAACGGCTCAATCGTCCAGCGTTTCAGCTGACGAAGAATACCTGAACGCCACCTCTGAAATGAAGGCGCTTGCCGGGGAGGTGAAAAGTGCCTCCCGGGACACGGTTGACGGATTGAACATGGTATCCAACGGGTTGCACGGCTTTGCGAGCGGAACCTTGCAGGGATCATTTGAAGGAATCCAGAACATGCTTACCGGTCTTTCAAAACTGAATATCGGAGGCAAGGTCGGCGATGCCATCAGCCGGATGTCCGAAACCCTGTCAAGTGCCGGAGTCATCGGGCAGATCATATCGGCCATTCTCTCCATACTGGATTTGCTGAAAGACGGTATTGGCCCGATTATCTCATCATTGATAGACACCATTTTCAATGCGATAACCGGAATACTCGACAATATCCTCAGCGGAGACCTGTTCAAACAGATAGGCGGTTCCCTTGTGAAAGGTATCGGGGGATTGCTGAACACGGTGTCTTTCGGAGGTTTCAACAAACTGTTCGGCATCGGCGGGAACGCCAAGGAAGTGCAGGCGGCTATAGATCGTCTTACAGACCGGAACGAGCTGCTGCAGACCTCGATAGAGGATCTGACCGACACCATCAAGCAGAGCCAGGGGACGAAGAGTGTGGCGGCTTACCGCGACGCGTACAAGATGCAGCAGGAAACGAATTCGAACTACCTGCAGATGGCTATGGCGCAAGCCGGCTACCACGGAAGCCACCACAGCTGGAACTACTACTGGGGCGGCTTCAGCCAGGCACAGATAGACAAACTGAGCGGGCAGATTGGCCGCCAGTGGGACGGGAACCTGTGGAGCCTGAGCCCGGAGGAGATGAAGGCACTGCGTTCGAATGTGGACATGTGGACGCAAATCCAGAACACCGGCAAGGGCGGCTATGGCGGGCGACTGACCGAGAAGCTGGATGACTACATAGCGCAGGCCGGCAAGCTGGAGGAACTGACCGACCAGCTGTATGAAGGGCTGACGGGCATTTCGTTCGACGGTATGTACAGCAGCTTCGTTGACAACCTGATGAACATGAAGTACGGTGCCAAGGATGCGGCGGAGGATATATCCGAGTACTTCATGCGGGCGATGCTGAGCAACAAGATCGGTGAGATGTACAGCGACAAACTGAAAGGCTGGTGGGAGAAGTTCGGCAAGGCCATGGAGGACAACGAACTGACCGAGGCGGAACGGAACGCGCTGATGGAAGAGTACATGCGGTATATGGATGAAGCCCTTGCCCTGCGTGACAACCTGGCGGCAGCCACCGGTTATGACAAGACGCAGCAGGGCGGTACGAGCCAAAGTGCGAAAGCGGGCGGCTTTACGGCCATGACGCAGGACCAGGGGACGAAGCTGGAGGGCATGTTCACCGGCGGGCTGCAGCACTGGAGCAGCATGGATGACCGGCTGGAAAGCGTGGTGGAGAAGATGGACACGGCTGAAGGGCATCTGGCCCGGATAGCCGAGAACACCGGTGTGAGCGCCGGACACCTGGGCGAACTGAAGGAAGTGATAAAGAAAATGATACGTGACGGACTAAAAGTGAAGTGATATGGGCAATATACTGAGCGGACTGGTGCTGGTGAACGGCACGGACATCTGGACGGAATACGGCGTGTTCCTGGTGGAAGACCGGCGCGGGGGCATGGAGAACCTGACGGCCATCCTGACCCCGAGCAAGGCCAAGAAGGATACGGCTGTGGACATACGGGAAGAGCACGGGGAAAAATACAGCCCCGTGCTGACCCCACGGAATGAAGCGCGGGACGTGACGCTGCACTTTGCGCTGTACAACAAGACCCAGGCAGGCTGGATGAAGCAGTACTTTGCCTTTGTGAATTTCCTGAAGCAAGGGAAGGACGGCTGGCTGGAGATCCGTTTCCCCCAGCTGGATCTGCAGCTGCGGGTGAAGTATGCCGACTGTACGAAGTTCACCCCGCTGACCTACCTGTGGACGGAAGGTGTGCATGCCGGAAAGTTCCGGGTAAAGTTCCGGGAACCGAAACCGATTATATAACCATTCAAACGCTATTAGAATATGCTTCTAACGATATATGATAAAGCCGGGAACAAGCGTGCGGATGTGGCCGTGAACGACAGCTCGACGCAAAGCAAGGAAGTGCAGGGAGACAATGTGCTTTCCCTGTCGTTCAGCTATTATGCCTTCCTGCCCCTGGACGTGAACGACTACACGGACTATCTGGGCGAACGGTACCGGCTGACGGAACGCTACACGCCGAAGCAGGTGAGCGAGGGTGAATGGGAGTATGACCTGAAGCTGTACGGTATCGAGAGCCTGATCAAACGGTTCCTGGTGCTGGAGACGACGGACGGGGACACCAACCCCCTGTTTACCCTGACGGCCACGCCCCGCGAGCATGTGGCGATGGTGGTGAAGGCTATCAATGACGGCATGGGCCACATTACTGACTGGAAGACGGGTACGGTGGAAGGTACGGAGCTGATCACGATAGACTACGAGGGCATGTACTGCGACGAAGCGCTGAAAGCCATTGCGGAAAAGGCAGGCGGCAAGGTGGAATGGTGGGTTGAGGGGCAGACTGTGAACGTGTGCCGCTGCGAACACGGGGAAGAAATCACCCTTGGCTATGGCAAGGGGCTGACCTCCCTGGAAAGAGATACGAGCAACACGGCCAAATTCTATACGCGCCTATTCCCGGTAGGCTCGACCCGCAACATCGATGCGGAGAAATACGGCAGCCCGAGATTGATGCTCCCCGGCGGAAAGAAGTACATCGAGCAGGGCGTGGATGAATACGGCATCTATGACCATTACGAGCAGGAAGCCTTCAGCGGTATCTTCCCCCACCGGGTGGGTACGGTCAGTTCGGTACGCAGCGAGGAGGTGACGGACGATGAAGGGAACAAATTCACCGTCTATTACTTCCGGGACGGGGAACTGAACTTTGACCCCAACCTATACGAGCTGGCCGGAGAAACCAAACGCGTGTCGTTCCAGACGGGCGACCTTGCCGGACTGGGAGAAAGCGATGACCACTACTTTGAGGTGAACTACGACAGTGCGGCGAGGGAATTTGAATTGATTACCATCTGGCCCTACGATGACGACACCCAGCTGCCGGGCGGCAAGCTGGTGCCGCGGGCCGGTGACACCTATATCCTGTGGAACATCCGGATGCCTGATGAGTATTACCGGCTGGCAGAAGAGGAATTTGCGGCAGCGGTTGAGGACTACAACCGGGACCACTGGCTGGACATTGCCGCCTACAAAGCCCCGACAGACCCTGTGTACATCGAGGAGCACGGCATAGAGCTGTTTGTGGGCCGGAGGGTGAAGCTGGAGAGCCGGAAGTATTTCCCGGAAAAAGGCTACCGTCAGAGCCGTATCACCAAGATCAGCCGCAAGGTGAACGAACCCGGGCAGATGGACATCGAGATAAGCGATGCGCTGCAGGTGGGCAAGTTCGACAAGGTGACGGACAGCATCGGTGCGCTGAAAAGCTATACGAAATCAAAGACGGAAGGCGCTGCCCTTCCGGACATCATACGAAGCTGGGACAAGACGCTGCCCACGGACAACAACCTGTTTTCCGCCCGGCGCAGCCAGAAAGAGTTCCTGAACAAGAACCAGCCGGACACAGCCAAGGAACCTATCCGCTTTCTGAAGGGTGTGAGCTTTGGCGAGGTTGCCGGCGGCAAGCCCTGCGGCAGCGTGGACGGTGAGGGTAATGCCGAGTACCTGACCGCCGTGATCCGCGAACTGCTTCGCAGCACGGAGTTTGTGGACGGGCTGACCGGTGAGGGCTGGCAGCTGTGGATTGACCAGCTGACCGGACTGACGAACCTGACGGTGGACAAAGTGACTGCCCGGCAAAGCCTGGTGGCGCTGGAACTGCTGATTGAGAAGGTGCGCAGCGTGTGCGGCCAGCTGGTAGTGTCGGCTGCCAACGGCAAGATCAAGGACGTGGTGAAGCAGGGCGACAACTACCGCATCGTGTTTGAGCAGGAATCGGGTTTTGTGGCCCATGACCTGATGCGCTGTGCGGTTACGGGTGGTAAGAAACTAAAAGCATACTGGGTGGAGGTGGCCTCGGTGATAGCCGGTGGTGTGCTGGTCCCGGTAAGCGAGTTTGGTGGGGTGAAGCCGGAGGCAGGCGATGAGTGCGTGCTGATGGGCAACACCGAAAACCCGCTCCGGCAGAACCTTATATCCATTGCGGCCACGGAGGACGGACAGCCCCGTATCGACATTCTGGACGGTGTGAAGGCCAAGAACTTCAACGGCTGCCTTCGTTGCCGGCTGGGTAAGCTGGACGGCATCAGGAGCAGCGCTTTCCCGGCAGACAAACAGCCGAAAGGAAACGGCCTGTATACCGACAACGTGTGGCTGAAGGGTACGTTCGTGTTGATGACGGGCGAGGACATCCTGACGCGGTTTGAGATAACCGAGGGGAAAATCCATTCAGCCGTGGAAAGCTTGCGCAAGGAAATACGCGAAGAACAGAGCTATCTGGACAACAGCAGTTTTGCCGACGGCATGGACAAATGGAAGACGGGCAGCAAGGCTACGCTGTTCACCCTGGGCGGACGCTGGATCTGGGCGAACGGCGGTCCTTACGGTACGAAGCCGGACGGGCATGCCGAGATACGGACCGACGGCAAGGTGCCTTATGCCTATATCCGGAACAGCTATATCATGCAGAAACTGGAGGACTTTCGGCTGGTACCGGAGTACCGGCAGACGAACAGCCAGGGCGAACGGGTGCCCGGCGTGGTGTATCTGTCCTTCAGCTACCGGGTCATCAAGGCCGGACGGTTGAAAATCGAATTTGTGGGTGCTGACAAGACCGGGTTTGAAAACTTCAACATGTTCGGCCATGAAGAGGACCTGCCCGTTGGCGGCGAGAAGATGTTCACGCTGGACGGCCTTTGGAACGGTACGGGAGACTTCAAGCTGTCGTTTACGGGCGTGATTTACATTTCGCTGCTGGTGTTCAGCACCAACAAGGCGGATGCACTGGCCTATAAGTACCGGACGCTGTTTGAACAAAGCGACCGGCTGGTAAAGATTTCAGCGGCGGTCTTCGACAAGGACGGTAATGCGCTGAAAGAGACCGGGCTTGTCATAAAGCCTGAAGGTTCCGGTCTGTATGCGCAGGACAATACAGGAAAGATTGCCCTTATCGGGGTGAGCGTGGAGGAAGAGGACGAGTACGGAAATACCGTGAGCAAAATCAAGCTGACAGCCGACCATATACAGCTGGAGGGACTGGTAACGGCCAACGGCAACTTCAAGATACTGGAAGACGGCAGCATTGAAACGACCAACGGTAAGTTTACCGGAGAGATAGACAGCAGCAAAGGGAAAATCGGCGGCTTTGAGATAGGGAACGGCCGTATCGGTTCTGTGGCCGACTCTCACGGGAGCGGTGGCGGTCTTGCCATTTATGATGATTTTTTCCGTGTCGGCGGCAGCAAAGGATATGTGATGTTCGGTGATGATGTGATACCGTCTTCTGCAGGAGGAGCTTTTACCGCTGTCGGTCGTATCGTGAACTCAGCCCCCAATATATACGGGAATTACGGCTTCGACCAAGCGAACTATGGATTGTTTATAGATGTTACCGGCGGTACGAAGAACTACGGTATCAGCAGCAATGCGGCATTACTTGCCCCGGCGTTTATCAATACGAAAGCCAAGCTGCTTACCTTCGGAAGTGGAAACTACACGGTGGATTTTTCGCAGCATAACATTATCCTCATGTATTACAACCAACCGAATTATAATGCTGTGGAAGTGACCTTACCGTCGGAGAGTTCTGTCGCATCCCAGTTCGGTCTCCGCTATTTGCCGTCCGATTTTGCCGCAGTGGTCACACTTCGTGTCAGACCTGGTTCAAAGGATATAATACTAAAAGGAATTTATAACCACAACGAGGATATGCAGGATTACAAGATGGCCTCCGGGGACTCCGTGATAGTGCTTATAACCAAGGCGGACGGTTTCCGTTACCAGATATTGAATCATTCATTATAAAAGCAGAATATATGAAAAAGTTAGATTTCAGGAATTTCAGTGTCCCCACCGGAATAACCCGTCAAACGAGGGAGGTTTTCGATGCACGTGAGCAGATAGCCGATTTGCTGTATACGCGTGTCAGTGGCATCAAGGCCCATCGGCTTGCGTTCAAGATTTTCGAGAGTACCGGCGAGACCGAGTTCAGCGATGAGGAAACCGGGATGATACGCATGGCGGTGGAACGCTATTGTCTTCCCAATGTGATAGATGCCCTGAACGAAATCCTGGGCGGGTCAGAAACCGATAAAAACAAATGAGTATGGCAGAAATGACACAAGAAGAACTGGTTCAGGAAGTGCTGAACCAGGTACTCCAGAGTTCTACCGGCGTGGAGGACTTGGAGACCGTCACCTCGCTGAGCGGTGTGAAATCACTGCCCGGTGAGAAGGACGGCAAGATGGTGAACGTCCCCCTGGAACTGATAGGCAAGCCTGCGAACGATGCCGCCGCCCGTGCCGAGGCTGCCGCCAAGAAAGCGGAAGGAGCCGTAGCCGGACTGGAGGAAAAGACCCAGGCCGCGACAGAAGCGGTCACCAAGGCCAACGAAGCGGCAGCCAAGGCAGAAAATGCCGCTGCCAAGGTGGAACAGACTACGGCAGCAGCCGTCGGCGGAGCTACCGCACGCTTTTCCTCATGGATGGAAACAGGCAATGTTTTACCTGACAAGAGTACCAAACCGGGCGGCAGCGTGGTGTATGTGGCGGATGCCGGGAAGTTCGCCTACCACATGGATTCCACCCTGTACGGGGACTGGGACGTGGCGGGTGTACCTCCTGCCGGCATGTTCATGAATGCTGACCGGACAGCCATCCTGCCGGACAAGCTCTACCTGTTGGGCGATGCCGTATATACCGGAACGGGAGGCAGCCTGAGACTGCTGGCCTACCGGCATGAGGTGATGAGCGGGGAAGCTTACGAGGCACTGCAGGACAAGGATGCGAATACGCTGTATCTGATTTATGAGGAGGATTGACGATGATAACCATAGGCGGTAAGGAAATAACGGCTGCGTATGTGGGGAAACGTGCCCTGTCGGCTGTCTATGCCGGGGCAAGACTGGTATGGTCTGCGATAAGCAGCTGTTTCGGACTTGGATACTGGAAAGGCGACGAGCCGTGGAACGGATCGGACGCATGGAACGGTAGCAGTAAAACTGATAAATGAATGATTATTATAAAAGGACAGTATTATGGCAAAAAGGAAAATAAGCGGAATCATCAACGCGACTGAACATCCGATGAATCTTGAAACACCATGGAACCAGAAACAGCCGGACGGCACCTGGCATGCCTATGCAGGCGATGACATCGAAGCGTTCCTGAAGAAGGAACTGTCAAACCGTACCCCTACCGAGGAACTGGTGGGCGGCGAGACGAAACCTCCTACATCCGGAACGGTGTTCGATGCGATGGTGGGTACGGTGACGGACGTGGATGTACAGGACAGCGAGGACGGCACCCAGTACGTGATGACCGTCAAGCAGAAGGACAACCAGGGCGGCGAGAGTTCGAAGGAAGTGCGCTTTTCCAAGTACACGGATGACGACAAGGTGGTGGTGAACATCGACCTGACGGACAGCGGCGGTGCGGGACTTCCCGCCTCGCAGTATCTGGCACTGGGCAGCGGCTTTGTGGTGAAATACTCCGTGGGTGTGGGTACTGCCGGTGGCGGTACGGTGGACGGCTACAGCGACCTGAAAGCCCGCGTAATCGTGAAACGCGGTTCGACCGTCATCAGTGAGTTCCGGGATGCGGAGTTTGTGGGCGTTACAGCCGGACAGAGCTATACCTTTGACGCTTCGCCCTACCTGAAGGATGCCACCGCCTATACCGTGCAGGTGGAAGCGCAGGCAACCTACCAGGGCGGCACGCTGATGAAGACGGCCACGGCCAAGGTGACTATGGTGGCCATGGAGCTGGAGACCACCTACTCGGCGGGCAACGGGCTGGCCGACGGGGGATATAAAAATGACGTGAACATCCCCTTTACTGCCAAGGGCACGAGCGGGGAGAAGAACATCTACTACCGCGTGAACGGCGGACAGGCCTTTACCCTCGGTCTTTCGGCCGGCAGCGGTGTGCAGCAGAAGAACGTGACCATCCCACTGGCTCAGATGCAGGAGGGTACGAACGTGGTGGAAGCCTACGCGCAGCATGAGAACTCCGGTGTGGTAAGCCAAGTGCATTACATTACGCTTCTGAAGGCCGGCGGTGGGGTTACAGCGTATGCCGGCATGATGTTCAGCCACCGGGCAGCGGGGTTCCAGCGTGACTGGAAACACCCGGTGCTGGAGGCAGAGCAGTTCACGGCATGGAACTTCACGTATGCCGGCTATGACCGCGATGCGTACACGGCCCGTGTGAAAGTGACCGACCGGGGCAGCGTGGTGAAGGAAGACCTGCTGCAACGCGGTGAAACCGGCAGCTACGGACGGACGAACGTGAACGTGGAACCGCTGGACTATCGTGTGTCGTGCGGTGATGCCGTGCTTGAGGTGAAGGTGAACACCACATCGCACCCGGACATTGAAGCCACGCTGGCACCGGATGCCGTGTGTACGTTTGACGCCTTCGGGCGAAGCAACACGGAAAACAACCCGGCAAGCTGGGTGAGCGGTGACAAGCGCATGGAGTTCCGGGACGTGCTGTGGAGCGTGAACGAATATGGTGCCGGTAGCGGCTGGCACAAGGACCGCCTGCTGCTGGCCGGTGGTGCAGGCATGACCCTGACCGCTGACGGTGGGTACCGCCCCTTCAACGAGGCGGACAAACCCGAAGGCTTTGCTATTCGTGATGTGGGCATGACACTTGAGATAGAATACAGCACGGCCAACGTGACGGACACGAATGCGGAGCTGATCACCTGCCTGGGGCAGCTGGACAACGGCAACCGGTACGGGCTGATTGTGACTCCGGAAGAGGCCAAGTTCCTGACCGGCGTGGTGACCGAGGCGATGGATGCCGGACAGGTGCTGCGCTATGAGGATTCCGTCGGTACCAAGTTCGAGCCGGGTAAGAACATCCGCATTACCTACGTGTTCTATCCGAACGTGCAGACCAACGAACAGCGCACGCTGATCGGTTTCTATGTGAACGGTGAAGAGTCGGCTGCTTCCAAGTGGCTCGACAAGGTGAATTTTGACATCCAGAGCCAGTTGGAATTTAAGTCGGCAGGTGCCGACCTGAACGTGAAGAGCGTGCGCATCTATAACAAGGCGCTGACCTCGGACGAGGTGCTGAACAACTACATCGTGGACAGGGGCCACCTGGAGGATGCCGACGGGGAACCGGGCGTGCGCTCGCTGGATGAGGACAACCGCGTGCTGAACGAAGGAGACACGGTGAGCATGGAGAAGCTGATGGGGCTGATGAAGAAGCGCCGGAACTCGATCCTGGTACTGATAGGCACGGGCAGCGTGGGCAGTGAGGTTCCGAGCGAGAGCGACACGCTGAACGTGGTGGATGCACTGGCCCAGCTGAACGACAAGAAGGCCAACAAGCTGGTAAGGGAGGTCCGTTTCTATAACGGAGAGGACAGGACGCTTGACTTTATCCTTACCAACGTATATGTCCGTATTCAGGGTACTTCTTCCGTGAACTATGCCAGAAAGAACTTCCGTTTCTACTTCCAGAAGACGGCAAGCGGCTGGACGGTTACATTGAGCTACGGGGAGATTGACGGAAACGGCAGGCAGAAGAATCCGGTGGTAACTACCGGCAAGAAGAATCTCTTCAAGTTGCGCAGGAACTCGGTAGGCGCGAAGCTGGCATGTTCCAAATGCGACTTCTCGGACTCGTCCATGACCACCAATACCGGAGGTGCGAAGCTTATCAATGACGGACTGAAAGAGATGGGGCTGCTTACGCCTGCCCAGCGTTACGCCAAAGACCATGGGCTGGAGGATGATTACCGTTCGGCCATCGACGGCCTGCCGTGCGACCTGTTCGTAGCGAAGAGTGCCGACGAAGACCTGACCTATTACGGCCAGTACAACATGAACAACGAGAAGAGTGACAGCTACCCCATCTTCGGGCAGGATGAGACCATCGGCGGCGAGAAATGGGGCGAGGGCGACACGCTGAACTATCTGGAAGCCGACGAGGAAGGACACAAGCAGTACCTGCCCGTCTGCTTCGAGACGCTGAACAACTCCAATCCGTTGTGCCTGTTCCACTGGTTGCCGAGTACCGAACCGGAGCATAAGGATTTCATGGATTACAACTTTGACGGAGGACTGGAGT
>UMAQ01006410.1_pt1 | contig 14786 bp, 16 predicted proteins | sample 1963751 | NCBI WGS metagenome assembly UMAQ01 (sample SAMEA4835920, study PRJEB28245) | human gut metagenome | biome: gut microbiome; material: fecal sample | place: Denmark | collected 2008
ATAGACGATTATGCGGAATCCCTGCACATCAGCACCAACTGGTTTATACACAATTTCAAACAGTACGCAGGTATGTCCCCGGCCCAGTACATCCTCTCCTTGCGCATGGTCAACGCCCAAAGCCTGTTGGAGCGGACGACCTACAACATCAAGGAAATTTCCGAAATCGTAGGGTATGAGAACCCGCTGTATTTCAGCAGGGTATTTAAGAAGGAGATAGGGAAGTCACCGGCGCAGTATAGGAAAGAAATGCTCCCTACTGAGGCAGTATAAGGCGCGACAGATTATCTGCTAATGAATGAGAGTATTATGATGAAGCCGTGGTTGATTGCTGGGATACAGCGATTTGTCGTGCCGCCACGCCTTGTCACCGGGCAGGTTCTTCAGCAGGTACATCTATAATAAACGGCGGGGGAGAATATGTCTCCCTCGCCGAAATTTTCCTTCGGAAATTGCTGCGGTTTTGTCTGTCAAGACTGGCGATAGGCTCTCAAAACCGTACCGCCAGTGGTGAAAATTCACGCTGCAACAAAAAAGCGCATTCTGCTTTTCGGCAGGATGCGCGCAAAATCGCTTGTGGACATTTTCAGGCAAATGGGATAAATTTGGTACATTTCGCCCCAAAATCGCCTGTTTTTTTGCAATTTTATATCGTAGCTACGACATAAAATTAGTCGATGGGCTTCATCGTCGGGACGATTTAGGACATCGTTTCAATTCTTACTATAACCCAACATAGTTCAAAATAAGTCGCAAATCAGATTTTTTCAAAATCCTACTTTACTTTATTTTCGATTAGTTTCGTGGGGGCTTTGTGTAAGAATTGATGTAAATGATGTAAATGCTTTTATCCACCAACTATGAAGTCCGTATCAATTTAATCTGTCAAACCGACACTTTATTATACTCATTTTTGAAGTAGGAGTCAAGACCTTCAAATTCGGACTTCCTCAGCTCCTTTGTTACATCGGTATAGATGTTGAGCGTAGTTGAAATATCCTTATGACCGAGCGTGTCCTGAATGACCTTAACATTTACCCCTGCTTCGCACATTCTTGTTGTGAAAGTATGCCTTAAAGAATGGCAGCTAAAATGCGGGAGCAATACTTCTGCATTTTCATCTTTCAACAACTGCTCATCGTTACAGTCACGAATAATACGGCGAATTGCTTTGTTGAGGGTTGCCTGATGTTGCGGCTGTCCGAAACGGTTGATGAAGATAAAATCGGTGTATCCGTCAACAGTCGCTTCACAATGAAGGTCAAGTAATTCCTGTCTTTCTTTTTCCATTAAAAATGCTTCTTTGACGAAACCGAGCATAGGCACTTTTCTTCTTCCTGCCGGGGTTTTGGTCGTATTAACATTGAAGTAACAGCCACGCTTACTGCCCTCGGTACGATGGTCATAGTAAACCAGCGTGTGGTTCACATCAATGATACCTTCTTCCAAATCAATATCGCACCATCTTAACCCTGTAACCTCTCCAACACGAAGTCCCGTACCAATCATAACCGCAAACACCGGATACCAATACTTTGATGTCGGAGAGTTTTTCAAATAGTCAAGAAACAACTCTTGCTCCGGCTTTGTTAAGGCTCTACGCTTCTCGGTCTGAAAACAATGGGACTGTTTCAACTCTTTGAGCACATTGTTTGACGGGTTATTCCTGATGTAGTCATCATCGACCGCCATATCCAAAATCTGATGGAGAACCGTATGAATATTATCAATGGTCGCCGGCTTCAGATGGCGTTTGTCTGCAAGGTAATTATAGAACCTCTTTATATCTGTTTTTCTCAGAGAAGATACAGTCTTTGAACCTATCTGATGACGGACAAAGGTCTCATACATATACTTATAGTTTTCAAAGGTGTTGTTTTTCAGACCTCGCTTCAAATCCTTCCAAAGCTCATAAATGTCATTGACCGTTGTGTATCGAGCTTCTGCCTTAATGCCATCGCTCTTGTCTTTTGCGATTTGTTCCTCTTTGTATCGCAGTTCATCAAGTGTCTTGGCATACACATAACGCCTTTTGTGGTTGGCGTCCGTCCAACTGAAATGGTATGTACCATCGGCTCTCTGTGATTCGCCTGTACGAAGCACTACTCTTGATTTGTCTTTTCTTTTTGTTCTTGGCATAACTTTTTCCTCCCTTAAATACTAAATTGCTTATCAAGATAATCAATAAATTTGTCTCGGATTACACAGACCTGAACACCGTTAGTGACAGCAAAGGGACAATCGCCCCTCATTATGATTTGCCTGATTTTTGTCCTGCCGATACCGGTGTACTCGGCTGCTTCCTCAACCGTTAAAACCTTCTTCTCCCAAAAGGGAGCATTTTCTTTTCGCTTTTCGAGTAAGACTCTGTAAGCTAAAACATCGTTGTCCATAAGCCCTCCTTCCTATATTGAGTACATTTTCTCAATGTACTCATCAAAAACTCGTCTCTTAATCATTCGTCTGTTTCCTACCCACAGAACAAACGGACATTTTTCTCGGCTTGTCATCTCATAGAGTTTGTCTCTGCCTATGCCTGTGTAAGCGGTCGCTTCATCAATCGTAAGGTAAGGCTTTACCCAAACCGGCACGGTTTCCACCTGATTACCTGAATTATTCAATTCAGTCTGCTTATTTCCCATAACACCACCTCCATCAGAGGGAATACTGCGATGACAGGTATTCCTCAAATTGTTTCCTTTTAATCAATCGCTTTGCCCCGTTGGTTGCCGACCGTCTCTGTGAAAAGTACGGACTGTATTACAATCCGAACCCGAACCGCAGTAAGCAATCCTCATATTACTACAAGCAGGAACAAGCCGGTATGCCGAGCCGATACTCCATTACCCGTGACGCCATTGATGAAGCGATTGCACACAGCACTAACTTAAAGACCTTTGATTATATCCTGACGCAGATGGGCTATGAGCATTGTCTCAGCGACAGCCGAAAGTATTGGACGATTGTTCCGAAAGGATACAAGAAGCCGATACGACTTAAATCCCTCGGAGAGAATTATACCGAGGACGCAATCAAGCGTAGGCTGACGGAAAATCAAAAGGTTCTCATCGTTCCTTTTGTAAAGGAAACGGTAAGAGTCACACAGTACCGATTGCCCACAAGAGAACACAAAATCAAAAAGGTCGGCGGACTGTATGGGCTGTATCTGCATTACTGCTATAAACTCGGTTATCTGCCGAAATATAAAAAACAGAATACCGCAAGGCTTCACTATCTTTTGAAAGAAGATTTACTGAAGCTGGACAAAATCACTCAGGAGACAAGGCTGCTTGGACGGGAGAACATTTCTACCGACGAGCAGCTTTTCTCATATAAAGAGTCCGTATTGTCGCAAATCAAATCCCTGACTGACGATAGAACGCACCTGCGAAAACAGTTAAGAAGAAATTTGAGTGACGATGAGCTATCAAATGTCAAAGAGCAGATTACGGCAATCACGAGCAAGCTGTGGACTCTCCGAAAAGAGGTCGGTCTTTGTGATGACATAGCCGAAAGGTCAAAGGTCATTGAAGCCAAGCGGAACTTGAACCACGCTTTTTCGTCTCCCCATAATCGCTTACCGTCCACAAAGGAAACGGAATTGATTACATAGTGGCAGTGCAGGTGCTTTGTGTTCAGATGAGTAGTAACCACCACCTGAAATCTTTTGCCCCACACTTCGTTTGCAAATTCCATTCCGATTTTCTGTGCAAGCTCCGGGGAAATATCCTGTTCCTTAAAGCTCAGGTATCCGTGATAGGCTTGAATGCCATCGTCTTTGCCGTATGCTTTTTTCACAGACACAAACTGGTCTCTTGCGGTCGCCGGATTGCAGTTGATACCCTCAACGAAAAACTCACGCTCAGTTTTTTCTTCGTCCTTTGCATAGCTGAGAACATCACGGAGAGCCTGATACTGTTCCTCGGTGTAAATGTCTGTCGCAGTCTTTTCGGGATTGGCGGCATAGTCGATTACCTGACCGAGCCTTGATGTGACCGACCACAATTTACTTACTGCCATTTCATATCGCTCTTATCGGGTCTTAAAAAAGTACGCTCCACATCAGCCTGAAACTTGTGCCAACGCTCGGCTTCCTTTTTGAGCTGCGGTGCGTCAACAAATCCGAGGGAATTTGCTTTTACCGCAAGCTGATTGATGTTGTTCCCGATAGCAGATAACTCACGCATAACATCGTAAAATCTTTCGTCGGGCTTTTCTCTCGGCTCGTATCCTTTGAGAAGCAAACGGATAAGACCGCCTTCGGAAAGACACGCCCGCTTTGCTTTTTTCTGCAAATCCTGAGCTTCTGCCTTGTTCATCAGAATGTGCTTTTCAATGTTTCTCTTGCTCATTTTTATCGCTGTCCTTTCTGTTAATATAGTGCCTGTCCCGGTTTATCTGAAACAGGCACATTGTTGTTACTCCGAAAAAGCCGCCGATGATTAACCCGGCGGCAACCAATACTATCTCCCGCATTGCTTTACTCCTTTCTTGCTTGGGGTATTAGGGGCAACCCCTAACGAGTGTACCGTTTTGGACATTCCTGTCCATAAATGGTCTGCTCGCTAAGATTATGCAGACACTCAGGGTTGCCCCATAGATTGACTCTTATCTCTCCATATCCTTGGAGACCGGCTTATACGGCTTTGCTTCAATACCGTCCAAAGACTTGTAAAACCTCTCCGGATATTTGAACTTTTCCTCGTACTTACGAGCCAGTTCTTTCGGCATACTGAGAAACTTTTCCGACTCAATCGGTGCGTATGCAATGAAGAACTTGCCGGCAATAATGTCGAGCATTTCACGGTTGCTGTCGTCTTTTACATAACATTTTTCAATCTTCCAACCGTCCTTGCCGCCGTGTTCATCAGCCATATATGCTTCCAGTCGCACACATTTATCCGAACCGTCAAGGGAAGAAGCATAGATAGAATATCCGCCCATACCCTCAATGAAAGCCTTATTGTTACTGCTGACAACATAGGTTCTTTGTTCTTCTGTGTAAGGCTTGTCAAAGCTGTCAGCCGTAAAAACAATATATCCGGTCGTGTGGTTTCTTTCTTTTTCTGCCTGTCGGGAGTGGAATAACAGTAAGAGGACATAGACTTCCTGCCGGACAAAACATCGCCGTCACGCAATCCGTTTATCACATCATCAAATTCAGCCTTAAACTCATCGGTTTTCAAGTCTTTTCTGAAATCGTTCCAAGTCGTCCAAAACTCGTTCCCGTTAGAACCAAAGTCGGCTCTCAAATATCCGATAAGACCGGTCTGCATAGAGAGCTGCTGGCTTTGACTGAAGGTGTATTTGCGCTCTGTTTCGGTCAATACTCTGTAATCCATTTTCATCACCTCGCTTGTTCGTTTGTTTGTCTTTGCTTTGGAATAGGAAAACCATAAACTCCGGCAATGTCATCGCCGAGCCTTTTGGTAACTCGTGTGATGTCGGCTCTTGTGGCTTTTCCGTTGTAGATTTTATCTTGCAGATTTTCAATCTGCGTATCGGTAACACCGTCTTTGAATACACGGTATAGATAATGGTTTGTTCCGTCGTGATGAACGGCATCGGCTCTAAGGTCGCCGTACTTATCCACATACCATTCGGTGTAATCGGTATCGGAGTAAAGGCAGTCCTTAATGTTGCCGGAATCAATCATCTTGTAGCCCGACTCTCTGCCGTTCCATCTGCCGAGGTCGCCGATTACGATAATCGGCTGTGAAAGCTGAATGTTAAGATTTACTCGTTCATCATATAGGTTTTCGGCATTGGATTTTACCATAATGTCGTAAAGCTCATCATCGGAATATCCGGGATACAGTTCCTCCAAAGACTCTCGCCAATCATCAAGGTCAAGGCTAATGTCGCTCCAAATGATATGGCGGTCATTCTGTTCCTGACTGCTCATCAGTGCCACCTCCCAAATAAGAGAATAGCTTATTGGCTTTGGTCTGCTTCTGAAGCTCGATAATCAGGCTCATATCCGGAATAGTGATACCCGGAATTTTCAAAATGCTCTCCATATCGAGCTGCTGCAATTTCTTTTCTGTATTGCAGCCTGCGTCAAACAGTTTCGTCAGAAGCTTTGTTTTCTGCTGAAAAGTGAATTTTTCCTTCATTGCTTTGTCCTCCTTATCGTTCTTTGTCTTTGTTTCGCTTCTTGTGTAAAAGCTCTTGTGCCTTTTCCTTTGCCCATTCAGGCAGACGCTCAGGCTTTACTTCGCCCATAACATCCATTCTTTCATATCGGGTTGATTTGCCGGTGTGAAGATTGGTACAAAACACGGCGCTTCCACGGCTGTTTGCCGACGCACCGAAACCGCCCGTAACATAGTAGAGCTGTCTGTCGGCTCTCTGAAATTCGGGCTTTAATACTTTGGGGTCAATGGCAATGATTTTGCCGTTGATGTCTTTGGAATAGTGGTCGGGGATGCAGTCGGCTTCGGTTATGAGCGTGATTGGAATATCCAGTTTCTCGATCTGTTCCTTGAAAAACTCCGCTTCCTTTGTCACACGGCTTCCGAAAAGGTGTACGATTTCGATATAGTCATCGCTCACCATACATTCCGAACACAGTTCAAACAGGTCGTTTCGCTCTGCAAAGCCGCACAAAAATTTATCGCCGTTCGTACTTTGCTCATTGGAAGCCAAGATAACCTCCTTTTCGCCCACATTGACCGAGCAGAGAACGGTGTATTCACCGATTTTTCTTTTTTCCTCGTTCATATCCACACCTCAGCTTACTTCAATCACAATTCTGATGTTTCCGCAGTCGCAGCCACTGCACTGCCTTGACAGTTCGGGAAACAGGGATTGCACTCTCTGTCTTGCTCTGCGGATAGTCTCAAAGCACGGCAAGCCGTACCCTTTATAGTTGTTGACTATATCCTCAAGCGGTAAATCTCCGACTCTCATATAGCTGTATCGGTTGTAATAGCAAAGGATAAGCTGCATATCGTCATACCTCGTTTCGGGGCATTCTCTGAGTATTGCAAGCACCTTGCTGTCAACCGTCTTTTGCTTATTCATAATGCACCTCCGTAAAAGAACGGTGGGCGAAGTTTTCACTCCGCCCACACAAGCGTTCCTTATTTCTTTCTGTTCTTAATCTGCAAGAAGATAAAGCCGCCTATAATAAAGGCGACCAATACAACTGCTACGATTGTTTTAGCGTCCATTACTCATTGTCCTCCTTCTTCTTTTTTCTGTACGCAATAATGGCTGTGCCTACAATGCCGAGGGCAGAAAGTCCCGCAAGTGCAGTCCACAAGCCGACATTGCTGTTGTCTCCGGTCTTTGGTGTATCTCTCAGCTCATTGTGCATTTCCACAACGGTAGTAGAACCGACCTTTACGGTTGCAATCTTATCCGCAGGAAGCACATAGGAAGCAGAAACACTATCCTGAACCTCGGAAATGGTGTAATCGCCGATACGAAGTCCCTCGATAATGATTTCGCCGTTCTTATCGGTCGTGAAGCTTCGGTCGTAACCGTTTACTCCTGTAACTCTGAAAGTGAAGCCTTCAACCTTACCGTCAGAGGAAGTCTTAACGATTTTCAGGTTTCCTTTCATAGCCGTGTTAATGAAGCCGACACCGGCTTTGTTTTCTACCTCGTAGGTGGTTTCATCTTTTTCAATGAAAACAGAGTACACACCCTTATCAAGTTCAAAGCCTTCCGGTGCTTTGGTTTCTCTTACAAGGTATTTTCCGTAGAGAAGCTCCTTCATCTCGTAAATACCGGTAGAGGTTTCGGTAAGCAAACCAATAAGCTCGTCGCCGTCGTCCAGTTTACCGTCACCGTTCACATCTTTGTAAACCTCAAAGGTCGCTCCTGTCAGCTTGTTGTCCGGGTAATCTTCATCAACCTTAGTCAACTTGATATTGCCGTGAACATACTCATTGACGATTTCAACCTCAATGACCTGACCGACCTCGGAAATTTTAACTTCATAAGAAGTTTCATCAAGCACAAACCCCTTCGGCTGTTCGATTTCTCTTACAATCCAGTTTCCATACGGTACTTTGTCAAAAGAAAAGCTACCGTCATTTTCAGAGGTAGCAGTCATCAAAGCATTTTCTTTTGTAAATACGGTTTCATCAGCCTTAAACAGACCGATTACAGCACCTCCCAGTGCTTCGCCGTTTTCGGTAATCTTCTTACCGGAGACAGAACCGTAAATGAGCTTGTTTTCAATCGGCTTGCCGTCATTGACCGCAATCTCAACAGTTTCGGTATCCTGTCCCGCATAGCTGAAAGTAAACGGATACTTGGCGTCGGAGAGAATATAATGCTCATCGGTGGCAAGCTCCTTTACATAGTAGCTTCCGAAAGGAAGGTCGGTTTTCAGCGTTGCCTTACCGTTTTCAGACAGGGAGATAATTTCAATCAGACCGTCTGCCGGAATAGAAGTACCGCTTGCAGATACAAGTTCCTCTGCGGCGAAAAGTCCAAAGCTGATATTCTTCATTTCATCGCCGTTACCGATGTTGAAGATGTCGTTCTTTTCAATAGTCTTCTCAAGACTTACCGTTACTTTCTGCCTGTCATTTACAAAACTTGTGGCGGTTTCGGTTACAGACACTTCCTGACCGGCATAAGTCAGCTCAACCTCGTGAGCTTCTTTGTTGATAACCATACCCTCCGGTGCGGTAATTTCAACCACCGTATATTTTCCGAGATAAAGCTCCTTACTCTTGGCAAGTCCGTTTTCATCTGTGGTAACAGTATCTACGACCTCGCCCTTTGCATAACGGAGTGTACCGTCGGGAGTGATAATATCTTCTGCTGCGGTAATTTCATATACCGCACCTGCAAGACCTTTCACTTCATACACAGGCTGATAGATAACATCGGTATTTTCCTCGCCGGAAACATTCACCCCGGAGAATACCTCGCCGGTCTTTTCAATGTTGACTGTGCCTTTCTGTGCCATATTGGGCTTATCGACCTTAATCACGGTAATACCACCCTCATCGGATGAATGTTCCTCTGCCACATCAAAGTACACCGGTGTGCTGTCAAGCACATATCCGTAAGGAGCCTGAACCTCAACAAGAGAATATCCCTTGCCGTATTCCAGTTTCTCCGGTGTAACAAGCTGTCCGTTTGCGTCGGTGTAGAAAGTATCAATCGTTGTCGGAGTAGGATAAGTGAAAGTCATTGTTACCTGATTGCCGTCCGGGTCAAAGATTTTGAACCCAGCACCGGCATAAGGAATGTTTTTACCGCTTTCTGCGTCCACCTTAACAACCTTGATATAGCTTTCAAAGTTTGCGTTGTTAATAAGATAGCGGTAGGTCTGTCCGTTCTGAGAAATGAACACATCGAAGTCGTCCATTAACTCACGCCCCTCCCAACCGGAGGTCTGATGAACGGTATATACGCCGTAAGGCATATCCTTTGTCTGACCGAAGCCGTTTTCATCACAAACAATTACATCTCTTTCATCTTCCTCTGCTGAATCAAAGCTGCCGGAAGATTTCAGATAGATTTCAAAGGTTGCACCGTTTTCCGGTGTTTCAATCTTTGTTTCGCCGTCATCGGTGTGCTTGATAATGGCGATATTGCCTTTCATAACCTGTTCGGTTACATCATTTGCGGTCTGATTGTGTTCCACAGTATAGAGTTGCGGTTCAGCACCGACCTTATGGATTGTACCGTCGAGCAGATAACCCTCGGACGGCGCGATTTCACGGATTGTCCAGTCATTATCACAGACATATTCCTTTGTGGTAAACTGCCCGTTCTTATCCGTAACATACTTATCCACAAGGGTTTCGCCTTTATAGATACCGTAAACTGCTCCGGCAAGGGTAGCGTCGCCCTGCGGTGTGCCTTCCTCTCGGTCGCTCTTTGTTACGGTTACGCTGAACTTTTTGAGAATGTTCGTGAAGTTTCTTGTGGTTACTTCTTTCCAGTTAATCGGTGCGGTCTGATTTGCAGGCACAACATAACGGATTGCGGTATCCACTTCCTCAATGGTGTATGGGGTAGTGCCGCTGATAAGCACATCATCAAAAGAAGCAACACCGTTCTTATCTGTCACGGCATACTCATCGACAGCAATACCGGAAAGAGATGTGCCGTAAAGATGGAAGGTAACGCCCTCAACCAAGTTATCCTCAGAAGATTTGATGACCCGAAGATTACCTCTTTTGAGAACATTATTGAAATTGACCTTTGACACCTGACCGGCAACAACAGTTACTCTGTGAACCTCCTGCGGAACATATTTGTCGATAGACTGTTCTGTTACCGTGTAAACACCGGGCATAAGGTTATCAAGCTGGAATTTACCGCCGTTTGCGGTAGTTACAGTCTGATTGACTCCGTTACCGCTGATGGTAAACTGAATGCCGTCAACCTTTCCGTCCTCACTTGTCTTTACAATCTGACAAGAGCCGTAGCTGACCTTCATTTTGACAAAGCCGCTGACAGGGTCGCTGACCTCCTGAGCGTAAGTGACAACATCCTGAATGCCGTTGCCGTTCTGATGGATACCGTCAGACCATACGACCACACCTCTGCGGACACCGTTCTTTTTTGCGGCTATGATAGTAAATTCCTTGCTCGGAGCTTTTTCCATTGAAACAGTCAATTTGTTTCCGCTGGTAGAGAAGGAAACTCCGTCAATATTTGCCGAGAAGGTATAATTGCCAAGCACACCGTTTGTATCGGTGAGAGTAGCAACATACTTGCTTCCGTTCCATTCAAGCTCGTTTACCTTTGCAGAACCGCTTGACCTTGTGCAGAAGCTCGGAACTTTCGTATGGTTCTGAACGCTTGTTACCATACTGTTGTAGTAAGACAGGATTTTACTGCGGAGTGGGTGTGCAGAGCTTACACATTCAAGCACGGCATTGTACCCGCCGGTAGAAACGTGATTAAAGCCTGCGTCTCTTTCGCCGACAATCGTTTCCCAAATCAAAATCTGAGTGGCATAAGCGTGTGCGATACAGTTGGCGTCGCTTTCATTCTGCGACTTCCAGCTTGTCGAAATACCTCCACGATAGCCGTACTGCAAGATACGACCGATAAGCAGGCGAATATCATCGCCGGAAATCGTACCGTTCGGGCTGATGTTGTTGAAGAAGTTCTCGCCCTTTTCGGTAAGAGTATCGCCAGTCCGCTGACTTGTACCCGGTTCAATACAGTAGGCAATATTGCCCGAATACGAACCCATTGCACGAAGTCCTGTGTATTTCGTGGACAAGCCTTTCCAACCGTTCATATAGTTGAGATTGCCGTGTCCCCATTCGCCGTTGTTATTGGTATCTCCGCTTCGGGGATAATCGACGAGGTACACATCGGCTTTTTCTCCTACGGCTGCAAAGGCTGTCGTTGCCCCAATGCCCATAAAAGCAGTAAGGCTCATAACCGTCGCCAACACAAGCGAGACGGCTTTCTTGAATTTTGTTTTAACCATTGCGTTTTCCTCCTTGAAATGCAAAAACGCACCGATTTTACTCAGTGCGTTCTCTTAAAATTATTTTGTTTTAGCAGTAGCCGATATAGATGTTGTACTCCGTATCGGATAGCTTTTCTGTCCATATCCACACAGCGGTAAAACCCTCGCTGTTCTTGTATCGGTTCAATCTGCTTTCAATATCAAACTTGATACCGCTTCGGTTAGGATTTGCGGATATGGGGTTGTCCCAACATTCTGTCGCCGTGATGTCAAGAGAAAGCCCTATGCTTACCGCATACTCTTTTGCGTAACTAACATAAGGGCTGACATCGAATGTCTGCTTGTGCGGCTCTGTCGGTTTCGGTTCTGCCGGCTTTTCAGTCGGTTTTTCAACCGGCTTTTGTTCGGCAGTTGTCTGTTCTTTTGGCTGTTCCGTTTGTTTTTCGGGTTCAGCCTGCGTGGTTGTCTGCTTCGGTGGCTCTGCCTTTGGCTTTTCGGTTGCAGGAGTATCAGCCGTTTTTTCTTCCGCCGGTTTTGTCTGTACCGTCATAACCGTCTGACTTTCAGCGGTTGATTGGCTTTCTTTTGCCGTAATCGGTGTTTCCTCCTGAACTGCCGTGCTTTCCGGTTTTTTTGCCGTATCTTCCTGAGAATTTGTTTCGGTATTACCAGCCGGAAAAGAAGTCTCCGTTTTCGTTATCTCCTGTGCAGCTTCTTTGGCTGTGTTACCGTTACAACCTACGAGGAAAATCATCAGGCAGGCAAGAACACAAGGTATCAGCCTGTTTTTCATATCCATCGCTCCTTTCTGCTTTAATCGTAATCAAAACCGGTCAAAACATCAAAGGTGCGATTGGCTGAACTTTTTATCGTAGCAGACATTTTGCTTTTGCTCCAAATGTGCAAACCCTTTAATAGACAGCTATATGTTATTGAGATAGATATACTCAAGGGAGATAGAGTATATTTTTCAGCAGGTTAATAGCCGGTATATATAGGGGTTAGAGTGTGAGAAAGGGGGAAGGCTATCGGCTGTCACGGTCGGCTCTGCTTCGCAGAAACTTGTTGTAATGCTCCAATGCCTTGCACACAAAATCCTCCGTTTGGCTTATGGGAATATTCTTCGGGATAAGCTGTCGAACCCTGTCGCCCCTTAAAACAATTTTCTCCCTTTGGTTTGGTTTTTCCTCCGACATAATCGCTTGGATTGCTTCGGTTGTGAGCTTGCCCTCCTCAAAGAACTTTCGCATACGGATTGTTTGGTCGTGGGACGGAGTTGCGTCGTTCAGGTCGATTTCATCAACCACATCACGCTGACTGTCCTCATCGAGAAAAGACAATTCAACCGCCGGTCGCATTTTAATTCGCCCCTCATCAACATATTCCAAAAGTTCGGGAACAAGGTTTGTAAGGCGAATATATCTGCGAACTTGGGTTTGACTGTCACCCGACTGCTCTCCAATTAGTTGTGCTGTTTCTTTTCCGCTTGACTTCCAACCCACTGGGTCGGAAGTTAGGTCTGTTCTTTTGCCTTGTCTGCTCAATGCTTCCAAACGCATTTTGTAGGCATAGGCTTTTTCCGAGGGAAGTATCTGCGACCTTTGGTAGTTGCTCTCAACCATTAAAATCGTGGCTTCGTCTCGGTTCAGTTCAACGACCTCACAACGGAGAGTATCAAACCCGGCAAGCTCACAGGCTCGCTTTCGTCTGTGTCCCGATATGAGTTCGTATCTGCCGTCCTCTTTCTGCCTTACCGTCGCCGGAGTGATTACCCCTCGTTCCTTAATACTCTCAATGAGCTGTGCCATATCCTCGTCATCACGCACCTTAAAAGGGTGGTCGGGGAAATCGTCAATCTCAGTCAAGGGAATATCTCGGATTTTTGAAAGTTTTTCTTCATCTCTCTGTTCCTGCGTCGAGAATAAGTCATCGAGCTTCGTGAGAGTGAAGTCGCTCTTTCTTCCTGCCATCGGCTAACACCTCCTTTGTAAATTCGGTGTACGCTTTTGACACCGTGCTGCCCGGTTCGTAGGCAAAAATGCTCTTGCCTTTGGAAGAAGTCTCTGCGGCTTTTACGGCAATCGGGATATATGTTCGATACATCTTGATTTGACTACCGAAGTTCTCTCTCAGAGCTTCTACCGTGCTTTTGGCGAGGTTGGTACGGCTATCCACCAAAGTGAGAAGCATACCGTCAATCTTTAAGCCCGGATTGATACGCTTCTTAACTCGTGAAATGGTCTGAACAAGCTGCGTCATACCTTTTGCCGGTAAATACTGAGCCTGAACAGGAATTATTACGCTGTCTGCCGCAGATAGAGCATTGATTGTTACCATTCCGAGGGAAGGCATACAATCTATTAAGATATAGTCGTATTTGTCCTTCACTTCGCTTAGATAATTTCTCAATGCCGTCTCTCTGCTCATTGCGTTGACAAGGTTAAATTCCATTGCTGAAAGCTCAAGGTTTGCCGGAACAAGGTCAACACCTTCGTCGTGGTGCAGAATACCGACCGTAGGGTCATTCATCGTTTCGTTTATGACATCTGTGAGTTTCGTTGCAAGCGTGATACCCAAGTTATCCGTATCCTTCCAACCGAGACAGGTGGTTAAGTCGCCCTGTGGGTCTGCGTCTATGAGCAACACTTTCTTTCCCTGCATTGCAAGACCGACGCCGAGGTTTACCGTGGTGGTCGTCTTTCCAACTCCGCCTTTTTGATTGCATATAGCAATCGTTTTGCAGTTCGACACTTTGTGCGTCCTCCTTTCGTAAAATTCATAGCCATCGCAGTATGGCTATGTACTTGACCGGCTCATTTCCTAACCGGTCGGGCAATATTTGTTCTCAACACCCCTTGCCGAGCAAAAAGCTCACGGGAAGTCACTAAGGAACAGACTGCTAATCTGTATCATAGGAATTTCACCTCTGCCGGGTACTCCGCCAGCTCCGTAGAGAAGTATCATTATCCTTCTGACTGTCATCGCCGTAACAGGGGCAACCTATTACTTATACCGGGAGTTCTCGCTGTTCTGCAATGCAGAAGTCACGGCGTACCCGATAAGGTGGCTAAAATCATCAGAATTAAAGTCTTAGTGAATGATTTATTCAGTTGTCAAAATACAAGTGAATGGGCTGACCTTTTCGTGGTTCGGAATTAACCCCTTCACTCATTTGGACAAAGGGGGTCAAAATGCACACCCAAAATCACCCCTTTTTCAAAAAATTCTTGAAAATATTTTTTTAGAAACAAAAAAGCCGCCTATTTCCCTCGTAATTGAGGTCAATAGACGGCGGGTAGAAATATTCATAATTTTGGTGTATAATAGGAAATTAAGAGAAAGACAAATTTGAATTTGACGGAGAGATAGTATGGCTATT
>UMAQ01037786.1_pt1 | contig 13899 bp, 10 predicted proteins | sample 1963751 | NCBI WGS metagenome assembly UMAQ01 (sample SAMEA4835920, study PRJEB28245) | human gut metagenome | biome: gut microbiome; material: fecal sample | place: Denmark | collected 2008
GAACTTCAAGCCCAAAAAGAGCTACTATTACAAAAGGACGAGCAAATAACAAATCAACAAGAAAAACTTATATCTTATGCTAAATTATTAAAATCACTAGGAAAAACCCCATTAGAAATCAAAGAAGCTACAGGACTTACAACTGATGAGATTGAAAAGATATAGCTAAATATATTATTCATAGTTAAGGAGGTTTTGTAATGCTAAAAAAACAAGTAGAAGCCTTTAATAGTGATGAAGTTAAAAGAAGACAAGCCTTTGAAGCTGAGTGGAAGCAAATAAATGAAAGATGGGTTAAAGCTCAAAATGAGAGGGAACTTCAAGCTCAAAAAGAGTTACTATCTCAAAAGGATGCTCAACTATCTCAAAAGGACGAGCAACTATTGAATCAACAGGAGCAACTATCTCAAAAGGACGAGCAAATAAAAAATCAACAAGAAAAAATTACATTTTATGCTAAATTATTAAAATCGATAGGGAAAACAACCTTAGAAATTGAAGAAGCTACAGGTCTTACAACTGATGAAATTCAAAAGATGTAATAAATTAGTAAAGTATATTAATTTAATTTATAGAAGGCAATTTTAGCCTTTTTTTCTTCTTTCTTATTTCATTTAAGCTTATTTTAAAGTATAATAGATAATGCAATTTTATGAATTGAGGTTTATATATGGAACGTTTAGATAAAATTCTTTCACATTTAAATTATGGATCTCGAAAAGAGGTTAAAGAATATATTCGTAAGGGCTATTTTATGGTAAATGGAGAAACGATTTATAAGGATGATTTTAAGGTATCACCTTTAGATGATGAAATTACCTTTGATGGTGGCGTTATTGAATATAATGAATTTGTATATATTATGCTTAACAAACCAAAAGACGTTATTTCAGCTACCTTTGATCCAAGGTACAAAACGGTAATTGATTTGATGCCTGAATATGCTAAAATGTCAGTTTTTCCTGTCGGAAGACTCGATATTGATACAGAGGGACTGCTAATAATTACAAATGATGGAGCTTTAGCACACCGCCTATTGTCGCCAAAATATCATGTTTGGAAAAAATATTATTTAACCTTTGATGGTATTTATAAGGAAGAATATCAGCATAATTTTGAAGAAGGTATAATTTTAGATGATGGTTATAAAACTTTACCGGCTCGTTTTGAAATTATCAAAGAAAATGAAGCTTATATTTATATTCATGAAGGAAAATATCATCAGGTCAAAAGAATGCTTGAGGCATTGAATATGAAAGTTACTTATTTAAAGCGAGTTGGCTTTGGTGATATTACACTTGATAATACCTTAAATCTAGGTCAATATCGCTTATTGACAAAAGAAGAAATTGATATTTTGAAGGGTAATAGTAAATAAGCTGGTTATAATAAATGATAAGGAAGTGATGACGTTGAAAAAGAAGCTTACAAAATGGAAAAGAAGGCTTTTAGACGTTGGTAAAAGAAATAGATTAATTAATTTTAGAAAATCAATAGCGTCGACAGTTGAAATTATTGCGGATGATTTTTATAAGTTATATGATGATTTTATGGATTCAAACTCATATGAATTTGCTAAATTGTTTGATACAGTTGGAGATTTTGATGGAGCCTTTGAAGAATCATTAGATCAAAAGCTAACTAATGCTTTAGGTAAAACAATTTATTATAAGGATAGATATGAAATTTCAGAAATTAATGAAATAAGAAAGCGATTTAAGCCAAATCCTAAGAAAAATTATTTATATTCGACAACTATCTATCAACGTCTTAATTATGTTTTAAATAATTTAAGTAAAAAGGGTCGCTTATATTATGAAGAAAATGGAGTAAATGCTCTTTATATGGCTTTTGGTTTTTTATCGTATATTGAAGATGGACAAGAGTTTTTGGCACCATTAGCTTTAGTACCTATTGAAATAAGTCAACGTTCAGTTGCTGATCCTTTTAAGGTTCGTCCGCTTGACGATGATTTTATTATTAATGACAATATTGTTCATAAATTTAAACTTGATTACAAAATAGATTTAGGAAGACTAGATGGTGAGGAGTTAAAAAAATATTTAACATCTGTTAATGCCAAAGTAGGTAAACTTAATTTTAAGGTAATTAATAGTGTTTATATTGGATTGTTTTCATTTTCAAAGATAATGATGTATCAAGATATATTAAATAACGAAGATAAAATTACTAAAAGCCCAGTTGTAAGAGCTCTTGTAGGCTTGGATACAACCTTAAATCAAAATATAAAACTTGATGAAGTTAATTTAGATAAAGCAGAGGGACTTGAGGAACAAAATCAGGTATTAGCTGCAGATTCAAGTCAATATAAGGCTATTTATTATGCTAAAGAAGGTTTGAGTTTTGTTTTACAAGGACCACCAGGTACGGGAAAAAGTCAAACAATCACTAATATGTTGGCTGAATTAATTGCTAAAAATAAAAAAGTTTTATTTGTTTGTGAGAAGAAATCTGCTCTTGAGGTTGTTTATAGGAACTTAAAAAAATGTAGTTTGGATATGTATGCTCTTCCTTTGTTTGACACAAAGGCTAATAAAAAGGATATTGTAAAAGGAATTTACGATAATTTAAATTCTGTTCAAAATAATCGTATTAAGGTTTCTGATAAAGCTCGTGATGATATGGCAACAGATGAAAACTTAATGATGAAAATGAATCAATATTTAGAAGAAATATTAACAAAGATTGAACCTATCAATATGAGTATATATGATTTAGTATCAAAAATTTCAGATTTAAGCAGAATTACATCAATGAGCTTTACCTTAGAAAATCCTCTTTTGATTACAAATAAAATGATTGATGAATATATAGAGCAAATTGAAATTTTCTCAGCCGTATCAAAGCGTCTTGGTGATGACCCTAAGTCTCATCCTTTTTATCTTTTTAATCGAAATAAGCTTACTAAAAAAGATGAAGCATCCTTAAAGGATAAGATTATTAAATCACGTAATATTTTGGGTCGTCTTATGAATATTTTAAAGGATACCAAAAATAAATTTAATCTAGAGATTAATGATATTAAGAATATTGATGAAATTGTTTCTTTTATGGAAGCTGCCTTAATATTAAAGGATGTAGCTCCTACTTATTTAGAGCTTGCAAATCCAAGTCAATTATATGAAACATCTGTTAAACTTGAAAAAATATACGATAAAAATAAAGAATTACGTGATTATTTAGTTAAAAAATATAAGCTTAGTTTTCTTGATCTTGATATTGATACTATCTATAAGGAGATGCATGAGTATCAGTCAAAGGTTAAAAGAATGTTTGGCTATAAAAAACTCGATACTTTACTTGAAGGCTATTTATTAAATCCTAAAAATATGAAATACGAAGAAGAAATAGAGGATTTGAAAAAGCTTAAGGAATATAAGGAAGGCTATTTAGAGGCCAAAAGAATTGATATCACTCTTGCGGAAAAGCTACCAGAATTATATTTTGGCACCTTAACAGATTTTTATGAATTAAATCGTCTTTTATACGCCCTTAAAATATATGATGATGGTACAAAGAGTATTAGTGTTTCTTCTTATAAGGATTTTCTTGAATTACTTAAAAAGCCTGAAAATGAAGCGTATTTAATTTTATTAGTAAATAAAATAAAAAATATTAAAGAAGAAATTGAAAATTCTATTGATGAATTAAATGATTATTTTGATTATGATTTGAAGGAGGAAAATCCTCTTATTTTAAATCAAAGATTAAATATGGCTTATATTTATTTTGATAGAATATATGAATATATTGACTTTATTAATTCATATCAACGGTTGGATAAAAGAATTAGCTCCTTTAAAAAGGAATGCTTAAAGCTTAATATTAAGCCGGATGATTATAAAAATGCCTTTTTAAAACATTATTATGAGCTTTGCTTAAATGAATATTTAGGCAATAACTCTCGTCTTGATATTTATTCTGGTGCATATTTGAATAATATTATTGCTAAATATCAAGAAATTGATGGCAAAATGAAGGAAATTTCAAAGATAAAGATTAAAGAGCAGGTTACTAAATCATGGCCAGAGCTTAATTCGGTTATGGCTTCAAATCTTGAGGTTAAGACATTATTATCAGAGGCTAATAAGAAAAGAAAGCTTAAAACCTTAAGAATTTTATTTAAAGAAATTCCAACTATATTAATGAATTTAAAACCTATTTTTATGATGTCACCTTTAAGCGTTGCGACCTACCTTGACAGTGATACTTTCCATTTTGATTGTGTTATTTTTGATGAGGCGTCACAAATAACAAGTGAAAATGCCGTTGGTGCTATGTATAGGGCAAATCAAATTATTATTGTTGGTGATAATGAGCAGCTACCTCCAACATCATTCTTTGATATGTCATTTGATGATGAAGATGATGAAGAGGCAGAATATGAGGTTTATGAATCAATTCTTGATGAAGCCTTGACAAGTCTTCCTAAAATTATGCTTAAATGGCATTATAGATCGAAGGATGAATCACTTATTACATTTTCTAATAAAGAAATATATCATGATCTTACAACTTTTCCAAGCTGTATTAAAAACGATCATCTTGGCCTTCATTATGAGTTTGTACCAAACGGATTATATATTCATGGTAAGAGAATAAACGAGGCTGAAGGTAGAAGAGTTGTTGATCTTGTAATGGAAATTGCTAAAAATAATCCTGCAAAATCATTAGGTGTCGTTACCTTCAATATGGCACAACAGTCATACATTGAAAGATTAATTCATCGTGAAAGATTAAAAAATCAAGATTGTGAGGAATTTTTCAGTGAAGAGAGGGAAGAACCATTTTTTGTTAAAAACCTTGAGTCTGTTCAGGGTGATGAAAGAGATATAATTATTATTTCTTCAACCTTTGGTCCTGATTCAACTGGTAAGCTTAGTCTTAACTTTGGTCCGATTAATAAAGATGGAGGCTACAGACGTTTAAATGTTGCAATAACTCGTGCTAAGGAAAGAGTAATTCTTGCAACATCACTTTCCCCAGATATGTTTAATTTGGCTAAAACAACCAATAAGGGAGTTATAATGCTTCATGATTATATTGCTTTTGCAAGTAATATTAAATCTTCAGAATTTAAAGAAAATCAAACTGATAATGGTATGATTTCCTCAATTGCTAGATTTTTAGAAGAGCATGAATATAAAACGGTTAGAAACATTGGATATTCAGGCTATAAAATTGATTTAGCGGTCCTAGATCCTAATGATCCTAAGCATGTTATTTTAGGAATTTTAACGGATGGTGAAAATTATCAGCATCTTAAAACAGTTAAGGACAGGAATTCTTTAATTGATAACGCTTTAAGCTTAAGAGGCTGGTCTTTATATCATGTTTGGAGTCTTTCTTATTATAAAAATCCAGAACTATATCATAATGAAATCATAAATATTTTAGCTCATGGTGAAGAAAATCATGAAGAGTGCTATAATGATGCGGATTATGAATGTGAAGATAGTAGTAATTCCATTACGATTGATTCTTTATTTATGTCATATCCTGATGCTTTAAAAATTATTACTGATGCAATTCATAATGAGCATAGTAAGGAAGACGCTATTTTAAAGATTATTTACGAGCTTGCACCCATTCGAATTTTAGATTTGAAAAAACTGATTTTACCAATGTATGGGAAAAGTAGGCTGACTTTAAATCTTGAACATGAAATGGAAGTAGAACTTGACAAGATTATCAGCGAAAATGGGCTTCATAAGGTAATTGGCTTTGTCTTAAAGCCTAGTGATTTATATGGCGTTGATTTTAGAATGTATAAATCGGATTTATACTACCCTAAAATTGATGGAATTTATGTTGAAGAGCTTGAAGATGGGTTCAAAAGGGTTATAAAGCATGTAAAAACAACTAGTAAAAGAATTTTATATAGTGAGTTTAATACTTTAGTTGGTTATCCTAAGGGTTCAAGTCAAACGAAGGTTTATTTTGACCGTGTTATTGATATTTTAAGTGATAAGGGAATTATTGAGGTTAATAAGGACATTATTGATTATAAAGAGGTATAGTATGAAAGAAATAAAGCAATTTGATGTTATTGTACTTGGAGGAGGTCTTGCCGGAATCTACACAGCTTTAAATATTAGGTCAGATTTAAAAATCGGTTTATTCATTAAGGATAAGATTGATGTAGGTTCATCTAATTTAGCTCAAGGTGGAATTGCGGCTGAAACCATTTTCTCGCCTAAGCAAATGGAAGAGCATTTTGAAGATACTTTAAGGGCAGGTGGATATCATAATGATAAAGAGGCTACGCGAATTTTAGTTGATGAAGCACCCCAAAATATAGAAAATCTTTTAAATCTAGGCGTTAATTTTGATAAAAATGAAAATGGTGAGCTTGTTCGTACTCTTGAGGGTGGCCATCGATCACGTCGTATTTTACATGCTGGTGGTGACGATACTGGTGCTCATGTTATGAGGGATTTACGCAAAACTTTAGAGGGAAGAACAAATATTAGTGTTTTTGAGGATGAAATGGCAATTGAAATTCTTGAAAATACTAATAAAGCCCTAGGTGTAATTGTTATTAATAAAAACAATGAAGAGGTATATGTTTTAGCTAATAAGATTGTTATAGCAACTGGTGGAATTGGTGGTATTTATAAAAATACAACCAATGATAAGATTGCTTGTGGTGATGGTATTGCTTTGTGTAAGCGTGCTAATGTTAAAATTGAAGATATGGAATTTGTTCAGTTCCATCCAACCGGCTTTTATGAAGAGGATAAAACGGGACAAGCCTTTTTAATTTCAGAAGCTGTACGTGGTGAAGGGGCTATTTTAAGAAATATTAAGGGCGAACGCTTTATGGCTAAGTATGATAAGGAAAGAATGGAGCTTGCCCCAAGAGATGTAGTTTCGCAAGCTATTTATAGAGAAATGTTTGATACGTGGTCTGATCATGTATATCTTGATATTACTCATAAAAGCAAAGAATTTTTAATGAAAAGATTTCCAACTATTTATAAGCATTGTCTAGAACATGGTATAGATATGTCTGTTGATTATATTCCTGTTTGCCCTGTTGAGCATTTCTTATGTGGTGGAATTAAAACGGATATCAATGGAAAAACTTCTATGGAAAATTTATACGCTGTTGGTGAATGTGCTCGTACAGGTGTACATGGGGCCAATCGTTTAGCTTCAAATTCTTTACTAGAATGTGTTGTTTTTGGATCAAGAGTTGCTAAGGATATTAATGAATCAACTGATTTTAGCAAGATTGATATTGTTTTACCGGATTTAGAATTTACTCATGAGCCTTATAATTTTAAGGATATTAGAGTTGATATAAGAGATACAATGTCAAAGTATGTTTTTATTGTACGAAAAGAAGAAGGCTTATTATTAGCTAAAAAAATTATTTCTAATCACTTAAATAATCTAAAGAAAATTAAGGTATTTTCAAGATATTATTATGAAACATTAAATATGGCAACAGTTGCAATGCTAATTATTGATGCTGCCATTGAAAGAAAGGAGTCTCTAGGCTGTCATTTCCGTCTAGACTAAATATTATGCAGGAAGAAATTATTGATATTATAAAAAGTGCTCTTAAGGAGGATATGCCAAAGGGTGATGTTACAACTGATAGTTTAATTGAGGATGGGCACCAGTCTCATGCTAAGTTTATTGCTAAAGAAAGTGGAATTATTTCAGGACTTGAGGTTGCAAAAGAAGTTTTTAAGCAAGTAGGCGGAAGCTATAAGCTTGAGTTTAATTTTAAAGATGGCGATTATATTAATAAAGGTGATATTATTGGTGTAGTTGATGGTGATACTAAAACAATTCTTAAAGCTGAAAGATTAAGCCTAAATATTATGCAAAGAATGTCAGGTATCGCAACTAATACTCATAATTTTGTAAGTGAAATTGAAACAGAAACAAAAATTCTAGATACAAGAAAAACAACTCCAAATCTTAGGATTCTTGAACGTCAAGCGGTAAGAGATGGTGGTGGCTTTAATCATCGTTATTCTTTATCAGATATGGTTTTAATAAAGGATAATCATATTGATGCAGTTGGTTCAATTACTAAGGCGGTTAGTCTTGCTAAAGCAAAAACTAATTTAACCGTTGAAGTTGAAGTAGAAACACTTGAACAATTTAAGGAAGCTTTAGCTACAGGAGCAGATATTATTATGCTTGATAATATGTCAAATGAACTAATGGCTTTATGTGTTAAATTAAATAATAAGCAAAAAAGACTTGAAGCCTCAGGAAATATGAGTCTTGAGCGTGTTAAGAGCGTTGCAGCTTTAGGGGTTGATTTTATTTCGGTAGGGTCCCTAACCTATGCATCAAAGGCTCTTGATATTTCACTTAAGTTTCATTAATTAAAAAGACTTAAAAAATATTTTATAATTTTAATGTTTACTTTGAAATATGTTTATGCTATTATTGTGCTAGTTATATAGAATACCCCAAAAAAGTATTATTAAAAACCAAAAAAATATTATATTATTAGGAGAAAGAAATGGCCCGTACTTTAGTTGAACTTAAGGGAATCAGAAAGGCATACGGAGATAACGTAATACTTGAAGATTTCGATATGTCGATTAACGAAAATGAATTCGTTACATTACTTGGTCCATCTGGATGTGGAAAGACAACATCTTTACGTATCATTGGTGGATTTGAAACAATGCAGGAAGGTCAGCTGTTACTTGATGGAGAAGAAATTGGTATGCTACCAAGTCATAAAAGACCCATTAATACAGTTTTCCAACGCTATGCTTTGTTTCCTCATTTAAACATTTATGATAATGTTGCGTTTGGTTTAAGAAACAATGTCTATTCAAATGTTTATGACCTTGGCGTTATGGAAATGATGGAGGAATATGGCTTTGATGAGGAAGAGGTTGATAATGTTATCAAGTATCTTGCTAAATTTGATAGACCTCGAGATGTAAAAAAAGCTGCAATTGAATATTTTAAGGATTTATCTGTAACAGAAAGTATTAAAGAAGAATTAAAGGAAATTACAAAGGAGCAAGCTAAGGCTCATAATTATAAAGAGCTTCTTGAAGAAATTATTGTTCGTCATGATGTTGCAGTAAAGCTTAAGGGTGATTCTTATAAGGATACAGCTAAAATGATGCTAGAGGATACTGCAGAGCTTGATGTCTATCAAAAAATGTTAAATCGTATTTCAAAGCGTCAGTTTAAAGAAGAAGTAATTAAAAATGAAGTTACAAAGGCTTTAAAGCTTGTTAATCTTGAAGGCTATGAAAAGCGTCAAATTAATCAATTATCTGGTGGACAGATGCAAAGAATTGCGATTGCAAGAGCAATTGTTAATAAGCCTCGTATTCTTCTTTTAGATGAACCACTTTCAGCTTTAGATTTAAAGCTTCGTAAGAAGATGCGTCTTGAGCTTAAGGAGCTTCAACAAAAACTAGGTATTACCTTTATTTTTGTTACTCATGATCAAGAAGAAGCTATGGTTATGTCTGATACAATTATTGTAATGAATGGTGGTAAAATTCAGCAGATTGGCCGTCCTGAAGATATTTATAATACACCAACTAATCGCTTTGTTGCATCATTTATTGGTGAGGCTAATATTATTCCTGGTGTATATTCTGATAAAAGAAGACTTACAATGCTTAATAAAACATTTAAGGTTTCTTCCTTAGACCTTGAAGTCGGAGATAAAGTTTATATAATTGTTGAAAAGGAAGATTTTGACGTTGCTCCACTTGAGTCTGCTAAATTAATTGGTCATGTAAGGTCAGTCAAATTCCAGGTTAATTCCTATATTATGGATGTTGAAGTTAATGGTACAGTTATTCATGTTTCATCAGAGGATAAGTTTTCTGTAGGTGATGAAATTGGCTTTACAATCTCACCAAATAATATTTACGTTGAGTCTATTACGGAAAAGAAGGAAAAAATTCTTGCTAACTATGATGGAGCTAATATTCTTGAAGGTAGCTTTATTGGCGAGAATGTCTTTAATTTTCTTGGCGCAGATTTTGATACTTATATTACAACATTTGAACCAGGTGAGCATGTTAATGCAGTTATAAGACCTGAAGATTTTGATTTAGTTTTAGATGACCCTGATAGTGCTATTTTACAGGGTGTAGTAACAAAATCAGTATTTACAGGTATTCATTTTGAAATGCATGTTTTGTGTGAAGGAATGGATTTGCTTGTTGAAGATTACCAAAACGTTGAGGTCGGACAACGAATTGGCTTAAAGATTGATTCTTATGAAATTCATATGATGAAGTCTGAGGATTAATATGAAAAGATTTAAGTGTTTTTCAATCCCTTATTTCGTTTGGCTAATAATACTTGTGGTTTTACCGCTTGTATTAATGTTTGCATTAACTTTTTTACAATCCGACGGAATGAGCTTGAATGGTGCTACACTAACAATGAAGAATTATAAGGAGCTTACCGATTTTGCCTATTGGGAGGCTTTATGGAATTCCTTAGTAATCGCCTTTTGGACAACTATTATTTGTTTACTAATTGGTTATCCGGTAGCCTATTTTATCTCATTTTCTAATTTAAAGCATAAGGTTTTAATCCTTTTGTGTATGATTTTACCAATGTGGTGTAATTCCATGCTAAGAATACTATCATGGTATAAGTTATTTTCATCCGATTTATTATCAGGTCTTAATCTAATTGGTAGTAAGGGTGCCGTTATTTTTGTAACAGTTACAACCTATTTACCGTTTATGATTTTTCCAATTTATACAATTTTAGAAAAGCTTGATCGTTCTTTGATTGAAGCATCAAAGGATTTAGGCGTTCCTGCTTGGAAGACATTCTTTAAGGTTACTCTTCCTTTATCACTTGATGGTGCGATTTCTGGTATGATTATGGTATTCCTTCCTGCTGCTACAGGCTTTGCAATATCAGCTATTATTGGTGATGGTAAGGTTAATATGATTGGTAATATTATTGAAAATATGTTTAAGACAGCTAATAATTATAATTTAGGATCATTATTATCTATTTTTGTTTCTGTTATTATTATTTTCGTTCTTATTGTCCTTGGTAAAACAAAGAAGGAGGATGGTATACTATGATAGAAGCTACAGGTATTAGAAAATATCTTCCTCTAATTTTTAAAACAGTATTTGTCGTTATTGCCCTCATGTTAATGTATATTCCAGTATTTGTAATTATTTATCAGTCATTTAACTCTGATGCAAATGCAATGCAAGCCCTTCATTTTGGCAAATTTACCTTTAAAAATTATAAGGAAATTTTTACAAATGCTAAATTGTATCGTAATATTTTAGATTCTCTTTTAGTTTCATTTTGGGCAACAGCAATAGCGACAACATTAGGCTTGTTTTCATCTATTGGTATTAATGCTTTAACAGGTAAAGCTAAAAAGGCCATGAATTTCTTAAATGAAATGCCTATGATGCAATCGGAGATTGTAACAGGTGTATCAATAATGATAATATTCTCATTATTATTGCCTATTATTCCTCATGTATTTGGTTTTCCAACAATGCTAATTGCACATGTCTTTTTTACAACCCCATATGTTATTATGATGGTTCTTCCTAAGCTTCAACAAACTGATGAATCTTTATTTGAGGCAGCTCAGGATTTAGGATGCTCACCGATAAAGAGCCTATTTAAGGTTATTATACCTTCTCTTCAAACTGCTATTATGACAGGAGCACTTTTAGCCTTTACTTTATCAATTGATGATTTCGTAATTTCTTACTTTACGCAAGGCAATGGCTTCTATAATTTTTCTAATTATGTTTATAATTCATATACTAAGAAAAATTTCTCGGCTGGTTCTTATGCGTATAATGCCCTACTTACAATGATAACACTTGCGATTGTTTTATTTATTTCTATTAAAACAAGTAAAAAAGGAAAGAAGAAGGTGGCTAAATAATGAAAAAAATATCAATTATTGGCTCAATTATAATTCTTTTTACCATTTTTGCGTGTATTGCTTTAAGTAGTGGTGGTAATGCTAATACCCTATATTTACTAAATTGGGGTGAATATATTAATCAAGAGCTTATTACTAAATTTGAACAGGAGTATAATGCTATTGTTATTGAAGAAACGGTAACTTCCTCAGAGACAATGTATCAAAAAATAATGGCCGGTACTACATCTTATGATGTAGCAATACCTGGTGATTATATGGTTACAAAGCTTTATAAGGAAGGACTTCTTAAGGAAATTGATGTTAATAATCAAGAGCTTAAAAATCTTAATAATTATAAAACAATGTTTAATGATGACCTTACCAAGCTAAGAGAAGCTAGTATGAAGGAAACCATTACCTATTCAATGCCTTATTTCTGGGGGGCTTATTCAATGATTTATTCAACTAAGAATAGCGAGGTTGAAGAAATTGTAAAACAAAATGATTTTAAAGCCTTATTTGATAAATCATTATATGACTTTGATGTTAAAACGGGAATGTATTCAACGGCTCGTTGGGCTGTTGCAAGTTATCTAATGAGTAATAATTTTAATCCTAATGAGGAAAGCTTTAATGATAATGATGTTGTATCCGGAATAAAAGGAGCTAGCTTTGATGTTTGGGGAGATGACCAGCTAAAGCGTAAGGTCGCAACGGGTGATCTTGATTTGGTATTTACTCAGCTTGGTGATTTCTTTGATGCTCTATATTTAGCCTTAGATGAAGGACTTGATAAAAATAATTCGGGTGATGGACTTGAGGGCTTAGACTTTAATGTCTATGTTCCTAAAACAACTGCAGCCTTCTTTGATTCAATGGTAATTCCTACTACAACTAAAAATGAAGAGCTTGCTAATTTATTTATTAATTTTATGCTTGATCCTCAAAATGCATTCGAAAATGCGCTTGCAGTAGGCTATAGCCCAACTTTAAAATCGGTCGCTAATTTATATATTGAAAATAAGGATGAGCTTTATTATGAGGATAGTGAAAACCCTTCTCGTAATGTTACTTTAGGCAATCTTACAGCTAAGTATCCTTTTTATCTAAATCCATTATATAATTCATCTAATGTTTATTTGTTTGAGCCTAAGGATTCAAACTATATGACAAAGTGTGAAACGATTGTAAATCAGGCCAAATCAGCATTAGAAAGTAATAACAATTTAGGTCTTGTATGTTGTATAGCATTTGGTAGTGTTGTTATTGTTGGTGCAACGTCATATATAACTTATAGGATAGTTAAGAAGAAGCATGGATCAAGAAAAATATCTAAATGATAAGCTTTTGTGGGCCTCACATTTTCTTAAGGAGAATGTAGGCCTTAAGCTTTCTTATAATCAAAATGATGTTTTTAAGGTTTTAACTAAATTTGGTTATGTTGAAAATATTACTCTTGATGATGCACCTGATTACCTACCAAGTAAGGGATATAATTTTGATTCGATTGAAGAATTTAGTCAGGGCTTTATTACAAGTAAATTTTACCGAATGTATGCTATAAGAATGGGGCGTCATTTTAATTTATTTGTAGTATCTTTTAATAAACAAAAAGAACCTGATTCATATTATAGTGTTACAATTAGTGATGAAACATTAGATATATGCTATATATTAGAATTAATGACTAAACAGCAGTAGTTCTTTTTTGACTTATATTATAATAAAATGGCTATTGACAAAGCTATAAAATAAAAGTAAAATTATAACAAAGCTTTGAAAAGAAGGATTTATATACTTCCGTTTTAGAGAAACTATGGTTGGTGGAAATAGTTAAGGGTTTATAAATTGTAGTCTTGGAGCTGGGATTGTGAGTTTAGTAGCTATCCTCGATTTATCCTCGTTAAGGATCTTAAGAGCTAGAATTTATTCTAGAATAAAGGTGGTACCGCGTTTATGACGTCCTTTTTTAGGATGTCTTTTTTTATTTTTAGGTG
>UMAQ01029102.1_pt1 | contig 13568 bp, 10 predicted proteins | sample 1963751 | NCBI WGS metagenome assembly UMAQ01 (sample SAMEA4835920, study PRJEB28245) | human gut metagenome | biome: gut microbiome; material: fecal sample | place: Denmark | collected 2008
GAGGGGCGGATGATTCCATCCGCCCCATTTTAACATGTGTGATAAACACAGACGGAATTACCGCAGGAGTGATTTCCGAGACTACTGAAAAGCCCATTTCCGGTCGAGATCTTTTTCAAAGGAAGTGGTCTTTTCAGTTGTTTCGGGCTCCTGTCAGATATTAATATAATAAGAAAAGGAGAACGAATATGTACAAAAGTTATTCCATGGAACTTGCAGGAAGAACACTGACTGTAGATATCGGACGTGTAGCGAAACAGGCCAATGGTGCTGCTCTTATGCACTACGGTGATACTACGGTCCTTGCTACTGCTACCGCATCCAAAGAGCCAAGAGAAGGGATCGATTTCTTCCCATTAAGCGTTGAGTATGAGGAGAAGATGTATGCAGTAGGAAAGATCCCGGGAGGTTTCAACAAGAGAGAGGGTAAGGCAAGCGAGCATGCGATCCTTACATCCCGTGTTATTGACCGTCCAATGCGTCCACTGTTCCCGAAGGATTACAGAAATGACGTAACACTGGTAGACATGGTTATGTCTGTTGATCCGGAGTGCAATCCGGAGATCCCGGCTATGCTTGGTTCTTCCATTGCAACCTGTATTTCTGATATCCCATTTGACGGCCCATGTGCAACCACACAGGTTGGCATGATCGACGGCGAGTTCATCATCAACCCGACACTTGCACAGAAGGCAGTTTCTGACCTTCAGCTTACCGTAGCTTCCACAAGAGAGAAAGTTATCATGATCGAGGCCGGAGCCAACGAGATTCCGGAAGACAAGATGATCGAAGCCATCTACAAGGCTCACGAAGTAAACCAGGAGATCATTAAATTCATCGACCAGATCGTAGCTGAGTGCGGAAAAGAGAAACATTCCTACGAGTCCTGTGCAGTACCGCAGGAACTCTTTGATGAGATCAAGAAGATCGTTCCTCCGGAAGAGATGGAGGTTGCCGTATTCTCCGATGACAAACAGACACGTGAGAATAATATCAGCGAGATCACAGACAAGCTGAAAGAAGCTTTTGCAGATAACGAAGAGTGGCTTGCCGTTCTCGGTGAGGCTGTATATCAGTACCAGAAGAAGACTGTCCGCAAGATGATCCTCAAAGATCACAAACGTCCGGACGGCCGTGAGATCAGACAGATCCGTCCGCTGGCTGCGGAGACAGACATCATCCCGAGAGTTCACGGTTCTGCCATGTTCACAAGAGGACAGACTCAGATCTGTACCGTTACCACACTGGCTCCTCTTACAGAGGCACAGCGTCTTGACGGACTGGATGAGTTTGAGACATCCAAGAGATATATGCATCACTACAACTTCCCGTCCTACTCCGTAGGTGAGACAAAACCTTCCAGAGGACCGGGACGCCGTGAGATCGGCCACGGAGCACTTGCTGAGAGAGCACTGGTACCGGTACTTCCTACAGAAGAGGAGTTCCCGTATGCAATCCGTACCGTATCTGAGACATTTGAGTCCAACGGTTCCACATCCCAGGCAAGTATCTGTGCATCTACCATGTCACTGATGGCTGCCGGTGTACCGATCAAGAAACCGGTTGCAGGTATTTCCTGTGGACTTGTTACAGGTGAAACAGACGATGATTACATCGTTCTTACAGATATCCAGGGTCTTGAGGACTTCTTCGGAGATATGGACTTCAAGGTAGCCGGAACACATGACGGAATCACAGCAATCCAGATGGATATCAAGATCCACGGCCTTACAAGACCGATCGTTGAGGAAGCGATCCGCAGAACAAAAGAGGCAAGAGAGTATATCCTTACAGAAGTTATGGAGAAATGTATTGACAAGCCTCGTACAACAGTAGGAGAGTTTGCTCCGAAGATCATCCAGATCCAGATCGACCCGCAGAAGATCGGTGATGTAGTCGGACAGAGAGGAAAGACTATCAACACGATCATCGAGCGTACAGGTGTGAAGATCGACATCACAGATGACGGCGCAGTTTCTATTTGCGGAACCGATCAGAAGGGTATGGATGAAGCAAAACGTATGATCGAGATCATCACTACCGAGTTTGAGGCAGGACAGATCTTTACAGGACGCGTAGTCAGCATCAAAGAGTTTGGCGCATTCCTTGAGTTTGCACCGGGCAAGGAGGGAATGGTACACATTTCCAAGATCTCCAAACAGAGGATCAACCGTGTTGAGGATGTTCTTACACTTGGCGACAAAGTTAAGGTTATCTGCCTTGGCAAGGACAAGATGGGAAGAATCAGCTTCAGCATGAAGGATGTACCGGAAGAAGCATAAATGATGAGATATCACAATATTACCAAGGACGATATGTTAAACGGAGACGGACTTCGTGTAGTACTCTGGGTGGCCGGCTGTTCACACGGCTGCCGGGAGTGCCAGAATCCAATTACCTGGGATCCAAACGGAGGTCTCCCATTTACGGACAGCGAGCGAGCTGAGATATTTGCAGAGCTGGACAAGGATTATATCAGCGGGATCACATTCTCAGGAGGAGATCCCCTGCATCCTTCCAATATCGCTGAGGTAACAGCTCTTGCAAGAGAGATCAGAGAGAAGTATCCGGATAAGACGATCTGGCTGTATACGGGTTCTCTCTGGGAAGAAATCCAGCAGTACGAGCTCATCCATTATCTGGATGTATGCGTGGACGGGGAATTTCAGGTGGACAAGAAAGAGGTTCGTCTGAAATGGAAAGGCTCCTCAAATCAGAGGGTGATCGATGTACAGGCGTCACTTCGTGAGAACCGTGTGGTTCTGTACACGGAGTGATCAGAGGTTTTTTTGAAATTACCTATTGGGAGTGGAACGAAAAATGAAAAGAATTGCGAAATTTCACAAGGTAAGTTTTGAACAGTTTGCAAAGGACTGGAAGGATACCTTTGAACAGTATTCAGAAGAGGAGCTCCGGAATATCTACGACAGTCTGAAGCTTCCGAAGAGAGCTACGACCGGAAGTGCAGGATATGATTTTTATGCACCTGTGGATGTGACCATGAAGCCGGGTGAGATCGTAAAGATACCAACCGGTATCCGCGTAGAGATGAAAGAGGGCTGGGTCCTGAAATGTTATCCGAGAAGCGGACTGGGATTTAAATTCCGGTTGCAGCTCAATAACACAGTGGGAATCATTGACAGCGATTATTTCTTTTCCGACAACGAAGGTCATATCTTTGCCAAGCTGACTAACGATACAAGAGAAGATAAAACGATCCAGATCCCGGCAGGAACCGGTTTTATGCAGGGGATCTTTGTGGAATACGGAATCACCGTGGATGACGATGCAGATGCAGTAAGAAACGGCGGCTTCGGAAGTACCACAAAATAAAACAAAAGCCCGGAAGGCGGAGGTGTGAAGACCACATACATCCGATTTTCCGGGCTTGTTTTGTGTAGTTACTGCTTTCCGATAAATGCACTGTTTAGCTGAGAGGTGCGTCTGCCTCCTCGTCTGCACGTGCTTTTTCCACGACTGCGTTAAAGGCATTTGCGGCAGCGTCGTACTCTTCATCATCTTCAATGTTTGCCAGCATCGGATCGCCGTCTGCTGTGCGGGAGAAGCTGTAGAGATAAACCTCACCGGTCTCATTCTGGCCGTTCTCATCCAGTGGGAGAAGTGCGATATATTCTTTGTTCTCTACAGGGAAAATAGTAAGGATGGCACATTCTACCTCAGTATCATCATCCATAGTCAGGGTGATGGTATGATGTGCTTCATCTACCTTGCTTTCACAGTTAGCTGTGCAGGAAGCGCAGTCACTTGGTGCACATCCGCTTTTGTTAAATTCATCACTCATAAAAAAATCCTCCGTTCTGCTGCTGCCTGTAAATAAGAGGGCAGCTCTGCATGATATAGAGAACATTTTAACAGATATGACGTAGAACAGCAACAAAATATTTGAGAGCCTGAGAAAACTTTCAAAATATTTTTTGCTTAATCCGACAATGTGAGATATAATAAAAATATGACGAAAAAATGAGGAGAAAATATAAAAATATGAAATTTATTTCCTGGAATGTAAATGGGATCCGGGCCTGTATCACCAAGGGCTTTGAGGAACGCTTTCATGAGCTGAATGCGGATATTTTCTGTCTGCAGGAGACGAAATGCCAGCAGGGACAGGTGAAGCTGGAACTTCCCGGATATCATCAGTACTGGAACTACGCAAACCGCAGAGGCTATTCAGGTACAGCCATTTTTACGAAGAGGGAGCCATTGTCTGCGGCTTACGGGATCGGGATAGAGGAGCATGATAAAGAAGGACGTGTCATCACACTGGAATTCGATGAGTATTATTTTGTGACTGTATATACTCCCAACTCCCAGAGCGAGCTCCGCCGTCTGGAATACCGTATGAAATGGGAAGAGGATTTTTTGGCTTATCTTCTGAAACTGCAGGAGAAGAAACCGGTGATCTGCTGTGGCGACCTTAATGTGGCACATCAGGAGATCGATCTCAAGAACCCGAAGACCAACCGCAAAAATGCAGGCTTTACTGATGAAGAGAGAGCCTGCTTTACCAGAGCCCTTGAGAGTGGCTTTATTGATACATTCCGCTATTTTTATCCGGATAAAGAGGGCGTTTACTCCTGGTGGTCCTACCGTTTCCGTGCACGAGAGAAGAACGCCGGCTGGCGTATCGACTATTTCCTTGTTTCCCCTTCCCTGAAAGAAAAGCTTCAGGATGCGAAGATCCACGGAGAGATCATGGGATCCGATCATTGCCCGGTTGAGCTGGATATTGATCTGTGACGGATCCGACGAAAAGGATTTCTATGGATTTGAATAATAAAAAGAGAAAAGGAGGAGTTGCCTTGGCAAGCCGCAGATTAGGTCGAGTGGAGAAAGGTCAGCCGCTGATACTTGGAGCCAACAAAATGGAGGGCGGTTATAATTTTGCAGTGGAGGCATCGGAGGATTCTGAAGTATCCCTGCTTTTATATAAAAAAAGAGGAGCTGCCACACCGGTGGAGATCGTTTTTCCGAAGGATTTCCATACAGGACGTGTGTGGGCACTGAAGCTGTGCAGTGCTTCTCTGAAGGAGTTTGAATATAATTATAAAATAGACGGTGAGATCGTGCAGGATCCGTATGCATACGGACTTCACGGGAGAGAGCATTTCGGAGTACCTTACGATCCGGAAAAGGAGGTCCGCTGTCGCTTCCTTAATGAGAATGTTTCCGGCTGGGAAAATGAAACTGCACCGGCAGTAGAATATGAAAATATGATCCTGTACAAGCTTCATGTCCGTGGTTATACGAAGCTTGCCAGAAAGATGGTTTCCCATAAGGGGACTTTTCTTGGCCTGACAGAGATGATCCCTTACTGGAAAGAACTTGGGATCAATGCCATTGAACTGATGCCTGCTTATGAATTCTGTGAGGTTCCGATCAATAAACCGAAGGAAGGCAGTGAACACATCAAGACCCGTCGAAAGGAAAATGTAGTGAATTACTGGGGCTATGCATCCGGCTTTTATTTCAGCCCGAAGAGTGCTTACTGCAGCACCAGAGAACCGGAGCAGGAATTCCGGTATCTGATCCGGGAACTGCACAAGAACGGCATTGCCTGTATCATGGAATTCTATTTTCCGGAGGAAACAGACAGCCTGATGGCTCTTCGAGCTTTGCAGTTCTGGAGAGATTTTTACCATGTAGATGGATTTCATGTGCTGGGAGAGGGCTTTAACCGGGAGATGCTTCTTCGGGATGGAATCCTTTCCGGAGCAAAACTGATCTTCCAGGGCTTTGATTTTGATCATTTTTACAGAGGAAAGCTTCCGGCCAGACGCTGCGGAGCGGAGAGCAATATGAATTTTCTCCAGGATATGCGCCGTTTCCTGAAAAGCGATGAAGGTATGGTGGAGGCTGCAGCATGGCATATCCGTCATAACAGCGAGAATCATGGAGTGATCAATTACATGGTCTGCCAGGACGGATTTACCATGAATGACCTGGTGAGCTACAATTATAAACATAACGAGGCCAATGGCGAAGGCAATCAGGACGGAAGCAGCTATAATTATTCCTGGAACTGTGGTGTGGAAGGCCCTACCCGTAAGGTTTCCGTCCGTCAGATGAGGGAACGCCAGATCAAAAATGCCTTTCTGATGATGCTGCTGAGTCAGGGTGTTCCCATGATCTATCACGGTGATGAATTCGGCAATTCCCAGAGCGGAAACAATAATGCCTACTGTCAGGATAATGCTACCGGCTGGACAGACTGGAAGGGCCTTTCCAGAAACCAGGGACTGAGGGAATTTGTAAAGGATGCCATTGCTTTTCGTAAGGCCCATCCCGTTCTTCATATGCCGGTGGAACTGAAAGGGGTAGATTATCTGACCAAGGGGTTCCCGGATGTGTCTCTTCACGGGGAACGTGCCTGGTATCTGAGCTATGAGAATACCAGCAGGCTTCTTGGTATGATGTACTACGGAGCCTATGCAAGGGAAAAAGAGGATCTGGAGGCTGCAGAGGATGATTTTATTTACATCGGCTATAATTTCCACTGGGAAAACCGGAGCCTTGCTCTGCCCAATCTCCCGGAAGGCATGTGCTGGAAAAAAATCGCAGATACCTCTCTTTACGGAACAGGATTCTGTCTGGAGGAGGAAGAAGAATATAAAAAATCAATCGAAATAGGCCCCCGCGCCATTGTGGTATTGCTGGGCAGACAGGAGGCGGAGAAAGATGCGATCATGGCACCCGTGGCTGCACTTCAGGACCATCACGAGGCATAAGCTTCTGGTGATGAAATATTGTTTTCGTATCGGGTTATATAAGCAGGGGTTGCTTCATGACCTGTCCAAATATTCCCCGACGGAATTTCTGGTAGGCTGTAAATATTATCAGGGGACAAGAAGCCCCAACAACGCAGAACGTGAGGCAACCGGCGTATCCATGTCCTGGCTGCACCATAAGGGAAGAAACAGACACCATTTTGAACATTGGGTAGACTATTCCCTTGACGGTGAGCATGTGATCATGGGAGCCAGAATGCCCAGAAAATATGTGGCGGAAATGGTCATGGATCGGATCAGTGCATCCAGAAACTATCTGGGAGAGGAATATACCTATCATGAACCATTGCAGTATTTTCTGAAAAGCAAGGAGAAGCTGTGGTTTATCCACCCTCAGACAAAGAAAGAGCTGGAGGGACTTCTCCGGATCCTGGATAAATACGGAGAGGATAAGACTCTGTGGTATATCCGCAATGTATATCTTCGTGATAACCGCGGAAAAACAGTGAAAAGCCCCGGGAAAAAGCTTCGAAATCACAGATAGGGGTGTATTTTTGGCAGGTTGTCTGATATAATATTCAGATATCAGGAGGAAGAATGAATGGATACACCAACAATTGCAAAATACTATAGAGAGAAAGATCCCATGGAGCGCCTGAAGCTTCTGGAGCAGTCCATTGCAGCAGGAGAAGAACCGGAAGAAAACAGGATCCGCAAGGAACTCTGGGAGATCCGTTACAGCGATAAAGCTGAGACTGGTGATACCAGGGCAGACGGTTATCTCGGTCTCTGGATGACCATGGAGTTTAACCGGAATTCCGCTTCCAGATTCTTTGGTACAAGAAGTGCGAAGAAAGAGATAGGCAAGTATCTTAAGAAGCTGAAATTTCAGGAGTTCCAGGAAAAGGGCGGTCTTTATGAGGAGCTTCTTTACCGGGAATGCTGTCATCTGGTTCTGGTCTACATGGATCTCTGTCAGACAGATAAATCCTATAACACAATGATTTTCGGCCTGATCCACATCAAGGAGGACAGTGCGAAGGCCAAGGTCCAGAGAGACATCAGGGAAACAGCTGTGGAGCTTCCGGCTAATCTTGGAATGGAAGCTGAGCTTGGAATCATCACAAGAGCTGCCAGAGAGATCTACAGGCAGTATTATCCCAACGAAGGAAACATTTAGGAGGCCGGAGCGCTTCCGTTTCAGGCTGTCTGACTACTCAGGCAGCCTTTTGTTGCCATGCATCCGATAAAATATTCTGAGATTTTTTTGAACGAAGATCCATGTCGGGTGTGAAGAGAAACATTCAGGAGGTTACTATTTTATGAATCCCAATCATCTGAACGCATATGAAGTCCTGAAGGAAGAAGATCTTCAGGATATTCATTCCAAAGGATGGCTTCTCAAACACAAAAAAACAGGAGCCAGAGTCATGCTCATCGAGAACAGCGATGAGAATAAAGTTTTTAACATTGCATTCCGTACACCGCCAAAGAACAGCACCGGTGTTGCCCACATCCTGGAACACAGCGTACTGTGCGGCTCCAGGGAATTTCCGCTTAAGGATCCTTTTGTGGAGCTGGTAAAAGGTTCTCTTAATACCTTCCTTAATGCCATGACCTATCCGGATAAGACCTGCTACCCGGTAGCAAGCTGTAATGACCGGGATTTCCAGAATCTGATGCATGTATATCTGGATGCGGTATTCTATCCGAATATTTACAAAAAAGAAGAGATCTTCCGTCAGGAAGGCTGGAACTACCATCTGGAGAAAAAAGAAGGCCCGCTGAAATACAACGGTGTCGTTTACAATGAAATGAAGGGGGCTTTTTCCTCACCGGATGATGTTCTGGAGAGAGAGATCATGAATTCGCTGTTTCCGGATACAACCTATGGCTGTGAGTCCGGCGGAGATCCTGTAAATATTCCGGATCTCAGCTATGAGGAATTTCTGGATTTCCACAGACAGTACTATCATCCGTCCAACAGCTTTATCTATCTCTACGGAAACATGGATATGGAGGAGAAGCTGGAATTTCTTGACAGCCATTATCTGTCTGCCTTTGATTCCCTTGTCATTGATTCCGAGATCCGGGATCAGGAAGCTTTTGCCCAGGTAAAAGATATCCAGAAAAATTATCCGGTGTCAGAGGACGAAGGAGAAGAGGATAACACTTATCTTTCCTACAATATGGTTGTGGGCGAGGCAGCAGATATCAACCTGAGTCTTGCTTTCGAGGTTTTGGATTATGCTCTCTTAAGCGCACCGGGTGCACCGCTGAAACAGGCACTTCTGGATGCAAAGATCGGCAAGGATATCTATGGCTCCTTTGAGGATGGAATCAAACAGACCTATTTCTCCATCGTGGCAAAGGGAGCCAACTTAAGCCAGAAAGAGGAATTTGTCAAAGTGATCCGTGACACCCTCACAAAGATCATGGAGGAAGGTATCGACAAGAAGGCAGTAACAGCCGGAATCAACTACTACGAATTCCGTTTCCGTGAGGCAGATTTCTCTTCCTATCCGAAGGGACTGATGTATGGCCTGGATATTTTAAGCAGCTGGCTTTATGACGATACAAAGCCGTTCTGTGAAGTACAGCTTCTTGAGGGATTTGAGTTCCTCAAAAAAGCTCTGGAAGAGGGATATTTTGAGGATCTGATCTGTAAATATCTTCTGGATAATACCCATGGCGCGATCCTTTCCCTGGTACCGGAGAAAGGCCTTGCTGCTAAGAGAGACAAAGAACTGGAAGAAAAACTGGAGAATTACAGAAAGAGCCTTTCTGATGAAGAGCTTACCCGGATGGTAGAGAATACAAAAGCCCTGGAAGCTTATCAGGAATCCGAGGAAGATCCGGAAGCACTGACCTGTATCCCGATGCTTTCCAGAGAAGATATCAAAAAAGAGATCACAGGACTGACAAATGAGGAACATTGCGTAGATGACAGCCTGTTTCTGTATCATGATGTATGCACCAATGGAATCGGTTATGCAGATCTTCTTTTTGAGATCCATGACTTTGATGTAAATACTGTCCATTATCTGGGACTTTTAAAATCTGTGCTTGGAGCAGTGGATACAGAAAACTACAGTTATGGTGAACTGTTCAATGAGGTGAATGCAAGAACCGGCGGCATTTCCTATGGAATCGAGGTTTTTGATGATGCCCAGGATACCGATGCATTCCGTGCCATGTTTGCTGTAAGAGGCAAAGCTTTGTATCCGGAGATGGATTTCATGTTCTCCATGATCCGTGAAGTTCTTACAACTTCCAAACTTACAGACACCAAACGTCTCTATGAGATCATTGCCAGAGTGAAATCCAGAGCCCAGGCCAGCCTTGCAAGTGCAGGCCATTCCACCGCCGTTCTCCGCGGTGCTTCCTATGCATCCCCGATGGCTGCCTTCCAGGATGAGATGGCAGGGATCGGATATTATCAGTTTATCGAAAAACTGGAAAAAGATTTTGACAGCTGCAAGGACGAGATCGTAAAAAATCTCCGCAAAGTGATGGAGGAGGTTCTTCGTCCGGAGAATTTCTGTGTAAGCTACACCGGAGAGAGAGAGTCCCTGGATACAGTGAAAACACAGGCTGCCGAAATTAAGAAAGTCCTGTTTAATGGACAGAAACCGGAGCCCGTGAAACAGGCCCCGTGCGTAAAGAAAAACGAAGCCTTCAAGACATCTGGTCAGGTACAGTATGTGGCACAGAACGGAAACTTCCGCAAAAAAGGCCTGGAATATACCGGTGCGCTGGATATCCTGAAGGTGATCTTAAGTTATGATTATCTCTGGATCAACATCCGCGTCAAAGGCGGCGCTTATGGCTGCATGAGCGGCTTTAAGAGAAACGGAGAGAGCTTCCTGGTATCCTACCGTGATCCCCATCTAAAGAGAACCCTGGAAGTATACCAGGGAGTGCCGGATTATATCCGTGCCTTTGAGGCAGACGAGCGTGAGATGACAAAATATATCATCGGAACGATCAGCAACAAGGATGTGCCGAGAACTCCGCAGATGCAGGGAAGTATCTCAAAAACCGCATATTTCTCCAATGTTACAGAGGATATGCTCCAGAAGGAAAGAAATCAGATCCTCGGAGCGCAGAAGGAGGATATCCAGAAACTGGCAGCTCTTGTAGAAGCAGTACTTTCCGATGATCAGATCTGCGTAGTAGGAAGTGAGACTGCAATAGAGAAGGCGGAAGATGTATTCATGGAAGTGAAGCCACTGATCGGCTGAGGAGAAACAAAGCCTGCTGTCCGTTAAATGGGATAGCAGGCTGTGAAAGGATTATGAGAGGATAAAGAATGGATAATAATTTTAGATCAGGCTTTGTTGCGATCATCGGAAGACCGAATGTTGGAAAATCCACGCTGATGAACCATCTTATCGGACAGAAGATCGCCATCACATCAAACAAGCCACAGACAACCAGAAACAAGATACAGACCGTGTATACCTGTGATGAGGGACAGATCGTATTTTTGGACACACCGGGTATCCACAAGGCAAAAAACAAGCTTGGAGAATACATGGTACAGGTTGCGGAGAGAACCCTGAAGGAAGTAGATGCCATTATGTGGCTGGTGGAGCCGTCCACATTCGTAGGTGCGGGAGAGCGCCACATTGCCGAGCAGCTGCAGAAGGTTGGAGTTCCTGTGATTCTCATCATCAACAAGATCGATACGGTAAAAAAAGAAGAGCTTCTTCCTGCAATCGATACCTACCGTAAGATCTGTGATTTTGCAGAGATCATTCCTTGCTCTGCCCTCCGCGGAAAAAACACACAGGATATCATTCCAAGTATTTTCAAATATCTTCCGTACGGACCGATGTTCTATGATGAAGATACAGTTACCGACCAGCCTCAGCGCCAGATCGCCGCAGAGATCATCCGTGAGAAGGCTCTGCATGCACTGGATGAGGAGATCCCTCACGGAATCGCCGTTGCCATCGACCGGATGAAGAAACGTCCGGGAAGAAGCAACATCATAGATATTGATGCGACCATCATCTGCGAGCGTAATTCCCACAAAGGCATCATCATCGGAAAACAGGGTGTCATGCTGAAAAAGATCGGAAGCAATGCCCGCTATGAGCTGGAGCGTATGCTGGAAGCAAAAGTAAACTTAAAGCTCTGGGTCAAGGTGACCAAGAACTGGAGAGACAGTGATTTCCTGATCAAGAACTTTGGATATGATAAGAAAGAAATCTGAAAATGAGTGATCTGATTACCGTACAGGGAGTGGTACTTTCTGCCATGCCGGTAGGGGATTATGACAAGCGGATCGTCCTTCTCACAAGAGAGAGGGGGAAGATTTCCGCTTTTGCCAAGGGAGCGAGACGGCAGAACAGTCCGTTCATGGCAGCAGCTAACCCGTTTGTATTTGGAAGCTTTACTCTTTATGAGGGAAGGACAAGCTATAATCTGAACCAGGTCAGCGTGCAGCATCATTTTGTGGAACTGGCCACCCAGCAGCCGGGGGTTTACTATGGATATTATTTTCTGGAGCTGGCAGATTATTTTGGCAAAGAGGGAACGGACGAGAAGGAGATGATGAATCTTCTCTATGTGACCATCAAAGCCATTTTGAATCCCCATATTGAAGACCGGCTGGTGCGCTGTATCTATGAACTGCGGACCATGGTGATCCAGGGCGTGATGCCGCAGCTGTTTCAGTGTGCAGGCTGCGGGAGAGAGCTTACGGAAGAAGAAAATGGAGAGCTTTTTTTCTCCCAGGGCGAGCACGGGATCCTGTGTGCGGACTGCAGCAGGATGGCCATGGACCGGAAACGGATCTCAGAGGCAGCCTTGTATGCCATGCGCTACATAGCCGTGTCCCCCCTGGCAAAGCTGTATACGTTTACAGTGCGGGATGATGTGCTGCGGGAACTGGAACGCCACATTTACCGGTATACGGAGCTGAATACAGACAAGCGGTTTAAAAGTCTGGAGATCCTGGAAATGATGAGATAGATCCCTGCCAGCTGCGGAATAACTGTAACGATTTATTTTTCAAAAGCAGGACAGGATGCAATGCAAATGGAAATATCCTTGAAAAATCATGAGGATACTAGTATAATAAGACCAAAAATGTAAAAAAGCAGCTTTTTCCGGAGCTTTCCGGACGCATTTGGCGGAACAGCTGCAAGTCAAGAGGAGAGAAATCATGGAAAAGACAATGGAAAAGATCGTAGCTCTTGCAAAAGCCAGAGGATTTGTTTACCCGGGTTCCGAGATCTACGGCGGCCTGGCAAACACATGGGATTATGGAAATCTCGGTGTAGAGCTTAAAAATAACGTAAAACGTGCATGGTGGCAGAAATTCATTCAGGAGTCTCCGTACAATGTAGGTGTTGACTGTGCGATCCTTATGAACCCGCAGACATGGATCGCTTCCGGACATCTTGGCGGATTTTCTGATCCTCTTATGGACTGTAAAGAGTGCCACGAGCGTTTCCGTGCAGATAAGCTCATTGAGGACTTTTGTGCAGAGCATGACATTGCCATTGAGGGAAGCGTAGATGCATGGTCCCAGGAGAAGATGATGGACTTCATCAAAGAACACGAGGTAGGATGTCCGAGCTGTGGTAAACACAACTTCACAGATATCCGTCAGTTCAACCTGATGTTCAAGACATTCCAGGGTGTTACCGAAGATGCCAAGAATACTGTATATTTAAGACCGGAGACTGCACAGGGTATTTTCGTAAACTTCAAGAACGTACAGAGAACATCTCGTAAAAAGATTCCGTTTGGTATCGGCCAGATCGGTAAATCCTTCCGTAACGAGATCACACCGGGTAACTTCACATT
>UMAQ01011036.1_pt1 | contig 13238 bp, 13 predicted proteins | sample 1963751 | NCBI WGS metagenome assembly UMAQ01 (sample SAMEA4835920, study PRJEB28245) | human gut metagenome | biome: gut microbiome; material: fecal sample | place: Denmark | collected 2008
CGTATATTCTCATCCATTTATAATTCATTAATGACAGACTATTGAAAACAAAACTACATATGTGTGTCTTATTTAGATTCCGTCCTTTTTATAATGCTGCTTTGATCTGCTTATAGATGCCCTCTGCGTCGAGTTCATACTTATGAAGCAGGTCTTTTGCCGGGCCGGACTCACCGAAGGTATCGCGAACACCGATCCTTGTTACCTTAACCGGATTCTTCTCTGCCAAACATTCCATAACCGCTGAGCCAAGTCCACCGATGATCGAATGCTCCTCTACCGTGAACACTCTGCCGGTTGCCTGTGCTGCCTTTACGACAAGCTCCTCATCAAGCGGTTTGATCGTGTGGATATTGATCACCTGTGCATCGATCCCGTCCTCTGCCAAAAACTTCGCAGCTTCTAAGCTCTCAGATACCGGAAGTCCGGTTGCTATGATCGTAATATCCTTTCCAGAACGTAATTCTACGCCCTTGCCGATCTCAAACTTGTAGGTTGTCTCATCATTAATGACCGGTACTGCCAGTCTTCCAAATCTCATATAGACAGGTCCTACATATTCATATGCTGCCTTTACGGCTGCTCTTGCTTCTACATCATCACATGGATTGATAACCACCATGCCAGGGATCTCTCTCATCAGTGCAAGATCTTCATTACACTGGTGGGTTGCTCCGTCTTCTCCTACGGAGATACCTGCGTGAGTTGCTCCGATCTTTACATTCAGATGTGGGTATCCGATACTGTTTCTTACCTGCTCAAAAGCTCTGCCTGCCGCAAACATTGCAAAGGAGCTCATAAACGGCACATAACCACAGGTTGACATTCCGGCTGCAATGCCTGCCATGTTACATTCTGCAATACCACAGTCTACATGGCGTTCCGGAAATGCTTTCTTGAAGATTCCGGTCTTTGTTGCTGCTGCAAGATCTGCATCCAGTACGATCAGGTTCTCATGTTCTTTTCCAAGCTCAACCAATGCATTACCATAGCTGTCTCTTGTTGCGATCTTCTTTACTTCTGACATAACACGTCACCTGCCTTTTCCAGTTCTTCCATTGCAATCGCATACTCCTCATCATTCGGAGCTTTGCCATGCCATCCCACATTGTTCTCCATGAAGGATACTCCCTTCCCCTTTACGGTATGGGCGATGATCGCTGTCGGCATTCCCTTGATTGCCTTTGCTTCCTTGAATGCTGCATCGATCTGATCAAAATCATTTCCGTCGATATTAATTACATGGAAATTAAATGCTTCAAACTTCTTGTCGATCGGATATGGGGAACATACATCCTCAACGGTTCCGTCGATCTGAAGGTTATTATTATCTACGATCACTACAAGGTTGTCCAGCTTTCTGTGACCTGCAAACATGGCAGCCTCCCAGATCTGTCCTTCCTGGATCTCCCCGTCTCCGCACAGACAGTAGGTTCTGTATTCCCTACCGGACATCTTTGCTGCAAGTGCCATACCGACTGCTGCAGAAAGTCCCTGTCCGAGAGAACCGGATGACATGTCCACACCAGGAATGTGCTTCATATCCGGGTGTCCCTGTAAATAAGAACCGATATGACGCAGGGTCAGAAGATCCTCAACCGGGAAAAATCCTCTCTCAGCAAGGGCTGAATAGTAACCCGGTGCTGTATGTCCTTTGGATAATACAAAACGATCTCTGTTCTCATCCTTTGGATTCTTCGGATCCACATGTAATTCCTCAAAATAAAGATAAGTAAAAATGTCTGCTGCTGAAAGTGATCCGCCCGGATGTCCTGCTTTTGCAGAATGTACGGAGGAAACAATTCCCTTACGGATGTCAACAGCCTTTTTTTGAAGGTCTAGTTTGTTCATGTCTTTCTCCATTTCGTTTTATTTTCATTTTTATAATTGTCCCAGCACTTTTCCGATCTTGTCAGCGATCAGAAGATCTGCCTGACTGTCCGTCTGTGTCGGCGACATATTAATAACTACCAGGTGTTTTCCTCTGAAATACCGGATCAGTCCGGCGGCAGGATAAACAACCAACGAGGTTCCGCCAATGATCAATGTATCTGCCTCCGAAATATACCGGATCGCATTCTCAATGTCGTCATTGTTCAGACCCTCTTCATATAATACTACATCCGGCTTAATTATTCCACCACAACTGCATTTTGGTACACCATCTGATTGAATAATATAATCCAGATCATAGAATTTGTGACATTTTGTGCAATAATTTCTATGGATCGAACCATGCAGCTCAATCACATTCTTACTTCCTGCCATCTGATGCAGGCCGTCAATATTCTGTGTTACGATCGCTGCAAGTTTCCCCTGTGCTTCCAGTTCTGCAAGTTTTTTATGTGCCATATTCGGCTTTGCATCTTGATAGATCATCTTATCCTTATAGAAACGGTAAAACTCTTCCGGGTCACGCATATAGAAGCTGTGACTGATGATCGTTTCAGGTGGATATTTGTATTTCTGATTATACAATCCATCCACACTGCGGAAATCCGGAATCCCGCTCTCTGTAGAAACACCCGCTCCACCAAAGAAAACCATACATTCCGAACCTGCAACAATTTCTTTTAACTTTGCAATTTTCTCATTCATTTGTTCCATATATCAGTCTCCCTTCTGCATAATACAGGATCAGGCAATAGCGAAACCTTCCTATTGTAGTTCTACTATTGCCTGCCCTTGCTGTGTCACGGCATTGCCGTAACTTCTATATCCACTTTACAGGTACTGTCCACTGTGTATGTATCGCTGTCTTTTATCGACAGCTCAACCGTATTTGCACCAATGGATAATGTTTCCGCATCAATCGTTATCTTCAGATCCTTCGCTGTGAGCTTGGCAACCTCATCAGAAAGCCCTGATATCACAACTGTATTTCCCTCCGGAAACTGAACAGCATAATCATAGTCCGTCAGTTTATTCTCAATCGTAATATCATTGGCTGATATCGTCATTGTTCTGCTGATATTCCGTTCAATCGCTACATGGACGCTGATGCTTGTATTCTCATCTGCCAGAACAACTCCATCAGGCAAATACTTGGATATCTCGATCGTACTTTCCAAATCTTCACTGCATCCGGATACATCGATATCATCTACTGTTATCTCCGTGAGATTCTGCAGCACATCTGCCGGTCCTCCAACTGTTATCTCATTCGGCACATATTCTGCGTTCACTACTTTATAATTATCTGCTGGAACACCGGTTGTGTCCAGCTTTACTGCTACCGTTTTCGTCTTATAAACCGGTATAGTTACAGACACTCCGGTCACCTTGCTTTCCAGCTTCTTACCGGATATCTCGTCACCATTTGCATCATAGAAGATTGGTGTGCAGGTTGCTGTTACATCTGAAGTCCGTCCGGATACATCCACCTGTACCTCTGCCTTTTCGATCCGTTCAATCACGCTCGCTGCTCCCTTTACCGTTATCAGATTCGGCGTAGATACCGGAATACCGGTCGTATATCCTTCTGCCGTTTCACCCTTTGTTGTAACCGTTACCGGCAGGGATGCCGTCTGTTCCTCCTCCAGTTCTACCTGGAGTACATTATCTACGATCGTAATGCTGATATTGTTATTTACAGACGATGAATTCGCTGTCACCGTAATATTTACAGCATTTGTAATTGACAATTTTGACATATCCGCAATCGCTGTAAAATCAGAAGCTCCAAGTGCATTTACAACTGAACGTCTGCCCTTTACAATGATGTCTACCGTTTCACCGGACACAATATCATACAACTGATTCTTATCCGTGATCGCATCTGTATTGATCAGGGTAACCGGTATATCTCTGATCTGCCGTGTGGTTGAATAATCATCCACATTTAAAACTGTGACCCAGACAGCAAATCCAAGGATCAATGATAAGAGTTTCCAGCCCCAGTTACTGAATAATTTATCTTTCATTGCTGTCAGCCTCCTTTCTGTTATCAGAAGACTTTCCACTTTTTACATTACCTGAACTGGTCTTTTTCTCAGTATTCTTCTTTTTGCGTTTGCCATCCTTCTGCCGGCGTTCATCCTTTTTCTTTCCATCCTCCTGATTTAACAGTTCCAGATGGTTCCGGACACTTTCTGTATCCAGATTCCGATACAGCTCGCCGCCCTTTGCGATCGAGATCGAACCGGTCTCCTCTGATACGATCAGTGTTACACTATCGGACACCTCACTGATACCTACACCTGCACGATGTCTGGTTCCAAGCTCCTTGTTGATAGAGAGATTCGCTGACAATGGAAGATAACAGGTTGCTGCAACCACTCTGTTATTTCTGAGAATGACCGCACCATCATGAAGCGGTGTATTATGCTCAAATATATTAAGCAGAAGCTGGTTCGTTACAACCGCATCAACAGGGATTCCTGTATCAATATATTCACCCAGCGCGACCTTGTCTTCAATAACGATCAATGCACCTGTCCGGTTCGCTGATAAAACAGTTACTGTCTTGATCAGCTCATAAATCGTTTTGTCACTCAGCTTTCTTTCATCTGCATCTTCATGCATGATATAATCAAAAAATTTCTTTCGTCCAAGTGTTTCCAGTCCCCGCCGGAACTCCGGCTGAAATAAAATGATAACTGCCAGAATACCTATGCTGAACACATTTTTCAATATATACAGAATCGTATTAAACTGGAACAGGGATGCCAGAATCGTAAATAACAGGATCAGAACAATACCCTTTAACAGTGTCCATGCACGATTGCTCTTAAACCACATCAGGATCTTGTAGATCACATACGAAAGGATCAGGATCTCAATAATATCACTGATATCCGGTGTGGTAATGTAAAACCAGTCAAAATATGTTCTCATAAATGCCAGGATCTTATCCATTCGATATCTCTCCTTTCTGAATATTCCGGATATACAAAGGCTGTATCAGCCTTCCTATATGGTGGGATAAAGATATGACCTGACAAAAACGTCAGGTCATATGCAAGAATTCATTTACCTTGTAACACCACTTACTGAATCTTCATCAGCAGTATTCTGTGATACTGTATTGATCTTTTTTACGTTCTTCTGCTGTTTCGCCATAACAATCTTCGGAACAGCTTTCACATAATAATAATATTCCTCATCTTCAAACTGTGTATTCTCCACTCTTGAATAATCCACAACTGTTTTGAAAAACTGCGCTACAACCGCAATGATCACTGCACAAATCGAACCCAGCAGGATCTCTCCAATCGAGATGCTTGCATTGAGTACAACATTTCCAACCAGGAATAAGATGATCTCAAACAGACCACCAACAATAATTGCCGCATACCATGAATATTCAACCGATAATCTGTATATCACATGCGTAATAATAAGAACAACTGCAAATACAACGATCGTAAGCAGAAGATCTTTATTATCAATTAAATGCTGGAATATATATTTATAACTTTCAAGCATATTTTCTGTATCTGTTGTCTTACTCAGTTCTGCAAGATAATTGGATGCATCTAATGAAAAATAATAGAAGACAGCACCAAAAGCTAACGGAACGATCGCGATCGGTCCTACAAACATACCTGCAAGAATCGGAAGCACATACTGCATTTTAATAATGAAAAATAATGGGGCATACATGATCACCCATGTTGCTTTCGGGAAAAACCGGATATACAGGCAATACATGATAATAAATAAAACAATAAATGATATGCCTGTTTCTTTATTGCCCGAAAAATAATTCATAAATGCAACAACTCCACCAATTGCATAAGTAAGACTTTCCGGAATAAATGCACATACAACAGCAAGAAGAAAAATAACCAGTCCGCTGGATACCGTTTCGTTATGTCCGCCTGTAATATGTACAATGGACCAGAACATCAGCAATGCGAGAATGAACCGGATAGCCGGTGCTACGATCCTGTCGTATTTACTGCAAAAATTCTTAATTCCATCTCTGAATGTCAAAAGTGATGCCATGTTTACTTCCTCCTCTTCTTCCCTTTGGTTTTGTCCTCTTTCTCATAGAAAGCAATCAGCTTCTTCAGATCCTGATTGTACTTTATGATATGAGGCTTTGCCTTGGTGTATCTATAGGAGTATAGAAACCATGCAAGAACCATAAATACTACGCAAATAACCGCATATACTATAAGAAGTTTATATGCCAGACCGAACAGATCCATATCTACAAGCTCCGTGATCAGTTTACCCATATTGTAATAAATATAGGCCGCTACCACGATCACAAATAATATCGTTGTCGATACCAGAGTCTTCAGACAGTTGTATTTTACATAGTCTGATTTGAAATATCTGCCTTTTTCCAGATCTTCTTTTCCTGTAGATTGTTCGTACATGGCAAGTCTGGTCATTAATCTGACCTTTTCTTCGTTTACCATCTTGTTTTCTCCTACTTCTTTTCTTACTACAAAAATCAGCTTTTGTTATTATAATCCATACGAAAAGAATAAGCAAGCATGCGCCGGAAAAAGTTTCTTAAATAGAATTAACGCCTTGATTAAATGGACGCCAAGGACTGGATAAGGCAGATGGTGAGGGTGGGGTGGTTGAGACTTGCTTCATTTCCAAGAAAGGTACACATGCCCGATCCGCTCATGCTCTTGTGCAAACTCGCCCTCCGGGCTCAGACATGCACCCGCATTCGCTGGCAATGTGACCTTTCTATTCGGAAATTATGCAAATGTCTCAACCACCCCACCATCTCTATCTGCCTTACCCGGGTATATGGATAAACAGCCTTAAAAATATTTCTTGAGTTCAGCAAATACCGGTTTCAGGCGATCAGCGCGAAGGTCGAAGTCCATCTCCTTGTATGACCATGCCGCACGGCCGATACCATATTTTGCAAATACTTCATGGATGGCTTTATACCATAATACAGTGTTTGCCGGGTCTGCGTTTTCGATCACGCCATATTCTCCGCAATAAAGTGCTACGTTTCGCTCCTTTGCAACAGCGATCGCATCGGCAAACAGATCTTCAAAATATGCTGAATCAAGATTTCCCTTATAATCAAGGATCGACAGCGTTCCGGCAAGCTTTGCAGGCAGGTGTGCTTTTGCATATGCACAAAAATCTTCCATGCTGCCTTTGAATTCCATATGATAATCCGCCGGCATATCATCTACCCACTGTGCGCCCTGATGTGTAAAAAGAAGAGGGTCATAGCTGTGGAAATTATATATGATATGTTCATCCATCGGCATCGGAATATCTCTGACTGCCTGCACGCTGTTATGCCAGTAACCACCGATCAGAATATCAGTTGTCGGTGCATATGCACGGATACGTTCGACACACTTTGGTGCGATCTCTGCCCATATGGCACCATCTTCTTTATCTACTACCTCATTTAATAATTCAAATGCAACTTTATCTCCATATCCGCCAAAGCGCTTTGCAAATTCTTCCCATAATCTGTAGAAGCGTTCCTGAAGAGCTTCGTTTCCAAAAAATCCACTCTGTTTTTCTCCCGGATCAAAGGAATAACCGGCGGTCTTATGCAGATCAAGGATCATATTGAAACCATATTTATGTCCGAGTTCCAGCGCGCGTTTGATCCGTGCAAAACCTTCTTCCTTATACTGTCCGTCTTCTGTCTCTACCAGATTATAATCCACCGGCAGTCTGAGATGATCCAGTCCCCAGCTTGTAAGCTCTTTAAAATCATCTTCCGTAATAAAATTATTGAATCTGTCCTCGGAATAATCACACTGGGAAAACCAGCCTCCCAGATTAACACCCTTCTGATACCCTTTCCATGTCTTCATATGCATGATCTCCTTTTCATTTAGCAAATAATAAATTTGTAATTGTTATTTTCTGAATTTATGATACTATAAATGCATATGTAGGGAATATAATATATCCGATTTTTATATCGCATAGCTGACCTTCATTGTTCTGATTGTATTTTTAGAGATGGGCAATCCGTTCATTTGATAAAATAATGCCTATATGCAAATATTTTTATAGCTGTATATTATATGAAAGGAGTATTTCCATGAATAAAGAATTACAGAAACTGTTATTAGCGCAGCAGGAGGAACAGTCTTATCACCTGCCGATGGAGGCAGAGTATTCATTTTACCGGCGGATCGCAAATGGGGATATGGAGCTACTGAAGCTAAATATGAATGCAGATACCATGGAAGGCATGGGAAAGCTGTCTTCATCCCCACTGCAGAACAAAAAATACCATCTGGTCATTCTGACTGCCATGATCACACGTTTCTGTATCGAAGCCGGGTTGGATCCGGAACAGGCCTATACTTTAAGTGATATGCATATCCGAAAAATTGACGCATGTCTGACACCGGAACAACTGAATCCGCGAAAAGGAGCTGTTGTGAAGGATTTTGTACTTGCCATGCACGAGCTTCATAACAGTCCCGGACTGTCTTATCATGTCATGCAGGCCGTCTCCTACATCAACAACCATATCACAGAACCGATCCGGGTATCGGATGTCGCCGATGCAGTGAAGCTCCACCCGGACTATATGACCCGTCTGTTCAAAAAAGATATGAACTGCAGTCTCTCACAATATATCATAAAAGAAAAATGCAGGATGGCTCGCTACATGCTGTTAAACAGCCAGGTGAGCTGTACAGAAATCAGTTCATTTCTGTATTTTGCGTCCTGCAGTCATTTTGTAAATTGTTTTAAAAAAGAATACGGTCTGACACCGAATGCCTACCGCAAACAAATGGGAGGTCTGTCAAATGAGCGAAGCGATGCGTTCTAATACAACAGCAACGCCGTCTTCATTATTTGACAGAGTCTCATTCATGGGAATACCAAGCATCACCGCAAGTGTCTGAAGTCCTGCTGCTTTAGTGGCATCTGACCGGTTAAATTCAAGGTTATCACAGCCACCATCCAATGAAATATCGTTTATATATTTAATTTCCTGTTTTGCATTTTCTACGATCATACGAACCTGATCTGCGGTCATATAATCATCTGCCGGTTCCATTGCCTGTTGTGTTGAAATACTATCATGGTTTTTAAGATAATGCATTACTCGTTGCCCTTTATTCATATTGCGTATTTCATCTGCTTCTGTTGAATCTGATTGTCTGTTTGTCTGCAGGTCCACAGCCTCAGGAATATATACCACTTGTCCAACTTCGAGCTTTAATGTTACCCTGTCATTGCGCTCTGAGAAATCAAATTCCGGTTTCTTTCCCTTTTTTACAACAAGGATTCCTCGTCTGCCATAATAATTTGCATGTGCCAGTACATTTGCCAATGCTTCTTCCTTGCCGCCTTTTTGTTATTCGCGGTGCGTATTGCATGAATTAATTTCGGTCGCAGTCCCCACACAAGGCGGGAACTGCGACGGCTGGCCCAAATTTTTTCTTTATGTCTTCCCCCACTTTTCTGGTTTTCTTGTTTCACCCCAGTGAGAATTTACAGATTGGGTTTTAAATTACCATGGGGTTCTCTTTATTTCGCCTTTCTTGTTTTCTCATCCATTTTATGATATTGTTTTTATAGCATTGTGGTACTTATGGTAAGAAAGGGGTATTAAACAAATGAAAAAATTTATAAACATATGGAGTCTTCTTATAGTCATGTCCATCTTGATTTTACTTCCGCACTTCTCTGTTGCTGCACATGGAGAAAAAGCAGAAAAAAAACAAGCAGAACTTGCCGGCAGAGAATCAGGTTATACACTGACCTGGAATGACAATAAAGGACGATTTATCTGTAAAAAAAACGGCTCCAAATTGAATAATGGCTGGAGTTTCGATTCATCGAAAAAAATCGCCTATTGCACCGGGAAAAATGGTTATTTGTATGCCAAAATCAAAGACGGTAAATACTACACATATACTGCTAACAATAAAAAACCATCTTCAAAAGTATTCAAAAACAAGAAAAATACCATCATTCGGCTACATAAGAAAAATTTCTATGTAGGGGCTAACGGTCTTATTAACCTAAACAAAGGCTGGAAATTAAATAATAACGGATTATATACTTACTATGTTGAAAAAAACGGTACTGTTTCTGTAAAAATATCAAATGGTAAATTTAGAGTCTGGAACGGGAAGGACATCAGATGGGATAAGAAAGATTTAAAAAATTATAAGGGAAAAGTTTATACCTATAATGAAAAATCTTTCTTCGTGAATACGAACGGAAACATTTCAAGAGCAATGGGGTGGCAGGAATCTTATTTCATCGACAATGATGGATGTGTAAAGTATTATGATGATGGAACCACTTCTTTCCGGATCACAAAAAATGGTGGCACAAAGGCATTAAAAGATGGCTGGAACGATGATGTCTATGTAAAAAATGGCAAGATACAGCGGTCAACAATCGTTAAATCAGGTGGCTGCAATTATTTTGTAGATAAAAATGGTAGCAGACAGAATTTTAAAGTGAAGAATAATCAGATTGTAAGACCGGATAATAGTATGGCGGTTTCATCCGGGATCTATGCTGCAGCCGGAAAAAAATATCCGATTGATAACAAGGGAAAGATCCAGAAAAACAGCACTGTGTTTATCAAGAATAAGGCTTATGAAACTGTGAGTGACGGATCTTTGTCTAAACAGCCGGCGAATCATGTTCATTTATGGAAGGCGGGTTCTGTAACAGAACAGATTGATCATAAAGCCAAGACAAAGGAAGTTCAGATCCCGGTCAAAGAGTGGGACGAAGAAGTGTGGTCAGAGAAAGAAAAATATATTTGCAAAAAGTGTGGGAAGTATTACGATACATTAGATGAATGGGAAGAACACTCCGGAAATACCAATCATGGAAATTATGAACCTGCCAAGGTCCTCCTTTATACCATCCATCATCCAACCGCAGATGAACCAAAATATGAAAATACGACTGTTGTAACGGAGAAAGCCTGGTCTGAATGGTATCAAATTTATACCTGTAGGGATTGTGGAGAGAAGATGAGAGTAAGAGTTATAGATGGTAAGCCAACAAAGGGAGATTATGACGGATTGATGATACCAAGTAAAAAAGGACGCATACTTAATGCGTATGGAGAAAAGAAAATGACCGTTTCTGCATGTATGGCTTTCCCTGCTAGTATATATAATGGGAAACAGATAACGAGCGAACAATCGTTATCAAAATATGGTTTTTGTTATTTGGGAGAAGAAAGAAAATCGTATAATATCCTTCTCCCAGATACTTACCTGCAGTTGCTTAAAGACCATAATATTCAGTAAACTATTTACTAGATAATAAGAAATAGAAAAACTAACTTGACAAATTCTTAATTAATGTATTATCCTAAAGATACCCTAATCCGTATGCTACAAGTATACGAAATCCTTGGTCAAGAATCCAGAAAAGAGCAAGGAATCAAACAAACGGGGCGGAATCCTCAATTTCCGCCTCGTTCTTTACCTATTTATGTAAATATTCCACTATTGGAAAATAAAATCATTAGAAAAATTTGAATTGCAGGATTCATAAGCAATAATATATCATTAATAATTATAAAAAATTATTATAAATAATATTAAATAATTAATAATAACGCATTGACAGTCTGACTTCACCAGATAAGATATGGTAAAGAAAAATGGATCAGGAGATTGGGTTTGTTGACATTACTATCTGGATATTTTATAATAAATATGTTAATAAATTCATTTGATCCTATTATAGGATGGGCGGAGAGTTATATCTTTCCGCCTTTTTTTTACCAAAGTTAAAGCCCGAATCAAATACCGTAATCTTTTGGTTTTAATATCCCGTAAATGGGGAAAGTGAGATAGGGAGAAAATTGGAGTAAAAATCATTATTTATAATATTAAATGATTAATAACAATGCATTGTGTCAAGTATAAGTATACTCACCTTACAAACCAACGCATAGGCACATAAATTTATATATTTCTTAACCAGCAACGAATTGACAGTCCAAAATACAAATGTTTATAATAAAGTATGTCCTTTGAATACCACCCTGGTACGCATCCCTCGCGACCGGGGTGTTGTTATTTTATTAACGACGCGAGCTACGGCTGCGATCAGCTTCTTATAGCCGCCGCTTAAAAATTCGGTTGGCACTTCCTTCAGGCAGTATACGGTCAGCACTGCCATGATGGCTGCCGAGAGGATTCGTCCGAGATACCGGATTTTCTCATAGATCTGTTTTCTCTTTTATATTAATTTTAGAATATATATTCTACTGGCACTTTACCGAAAACCATAAGTAAAATTTTGAAATTTTTCAAAAATATTTACCGGAAAAATATTTACAGATTGTCTTTATAAGCATCCACTTACCAAAAGTTACATCAAACCATACAAGTTATTACATCAACGGTTTTTATACCATTATTTCTGGTATGGTGGTTTTGTCGACAAATCAGGTACCGGAAATTAAGAGGAATTTTTATGTATAACAAGGACAAAACTACCATTTCACAAAACTCAAGCACCAAACATTCCGCATTCAATATTTATCAGCTTTTTCCACAACGAACGGAAGATGAATGCCTTGCAGAATTAAAACAATACCCAAAACTTTATTGGACATATAAGAACTGGCCTGATGACTGGAAAAAACGTTTTATGGAATTTATGGAGGGCTAAAAAAGTCTGCCACTAACCTATATCTATCTGCATCATGGAAGAACCATTTTTAATACTGGTGTAAATCTGAGTCTTTTACAGGAATACTATGTCGTTAACCTTGACGTATTTAAAAATAGCAAGTATGCTAAAGATATCAACGATCTAAATGCATGGTTGTCTCTGCTAACCGCTGACTCTACAGACAACCTTACCACACTGATATCCAACTATCCATGGATGGAATCTATATGCCAGGATATATCTGAATATCTGTATCGCCCTGAGGAGGTTATTAGTATGTTTTCAAAAGCATTAAAAAAGATGGATGAAAATACTGTTAATTTTATGATCGAACAGATGAAGAAAGCGTTGGAAGAAAAGGACGCTGCTTTGTCTGAAAAGGACGCTGCTTTGTCCGAAAAAGATGCCGAAATTGCTGCATTACAGGCAAAACTTGCTGCGTTAGAACACTAATGCGCAGTTCATTAACATAATTATTTTTACATAATAATCCCCCGGCTATAATGCTTATTCATTGACATATTCTTAGAATAGATAGCCTCATCACAAAATAGAGGGGCTGTCAACAATATGATCAAATAAAACAAAGTAATTTCGTTACAACGGATACTACAAAAAAGGGCTGCCGCACTAAGTGATTGGTGCGACAGCCCTTTTTT
>UMAQ01026263.1_pt1 | contig 12582 bp, 9 predicted proteins | sample 1963751 | NCBI WGS metagenome assembly UMAQ01 (sample SAMEA4835920, study PRJEB28245) | human gut metagenome | biome: gut microbiome; material: fecal sample | place: Denmark | collected 2008
CGTGGTGATCTTTTAGTTCTACCAGCGGTTCCTTGCCGTGGTTGTACTTCTTTTCGTGCGTCAGATAGTCCGGCGTGTAGGTCTTTTTCTGGATCAGGTCACCGCAGTATTTTTCATTCTTTAGGATCTTAGTCACGGTGGCAGACGACCAAAGGCAGTTGCCCTTGCTGCTGAGAATACCGGCCTCCCGCAGCTCCCGCGCGATGGCGCTGCACCCTTTGCGCTCTTGCAGATACTTATGGAAGATGAGCCGGACAACTTCTGCGCCCTCCGGGTTGACGGTCATTTTGCCGCCGATCACGTCGTAACCCAGCAGCGAGCCGCCAAAAACGACGCCCTTCTCCATGCTGCGCATCTGTCCCCATTTGGAGCGTTCAGAGGTCCTTCGGCTTTCGTCCTGTGCGAAGGAACTCATAATCGTCAGCCGCAGCTCCCCATCGTTGGTTCGGGTATCCAGGCTGTCATTGAGAAACAGCACGCCGACGCCGCGTCGACGCAGCTCGCGGGTGATTTGCAGGGCGTCCACCGTGTTGCGGGTAAAACGGCTGACCTCCTTGGTCACGATCAGGTCGATCTGTCCCAGCTCCGCCGCATGGAGCATTTTATTGAACTCCACGCGCTTGTTGGTCGATGTGCCGGAAAATCCTTCGTCAGCATAGATGCCTTGCAACTCCCAATCCGGCTGGCGCTGGATGTACTCGCGGAAATACCGCTGCTGCGCTTCAAAGGAATTTGCCTGGTCTTCCTTATCCGTGGATACACGGCAATACGCTGCTACTTGTAACATAAAAACTCCTCCTTTTCGTGGTATCATACGATACAGAATGTGCCTTTGCAATTGTGTGAATGCTGAAAGGCACTATTCCTTTACAGATTTTGATTTTCCTGTATTTCTTATCTGTTCTTCTAATTTTTGTACGCAGTTCCTACACTGCATTTCGTTAAAAACCCCTTGACGCTGCAAGGCGAGCAGGACGGCTCGCTGGTATGCGAGAAGAAAGTCCTGCCCGATCTCGTCTGCCGCTTGATATTGTAAAAGTTCCGGCTTGCTTGCCATCCTGCCCCCTCCCTTCCTTGGAGATTATGCGGAGAGACTTCAGAACTTGCTGCCGTTTTCCCGGAAGCGGTTTCCTGCCTGACGGAAACTCAATTTCTGCTCCTTGGCACGCTCGCGTCATTGACGGTCATGGCCTGCTTCCCCGAAAGAGAAACGCTCCGGCGGTCATTCAATTTTGTGGAAGATCGTTTACATCGAATTTCAACTTCCACAAAAATGATAGCAAGCGTTGACGGAGATTTCAATATGTGGTAAACTAATTGCGTTACAAATGATATACCACACGCATTGCACAGCTGTGTCCACGAATGGAGGAAAAGCCTTGAGAGCCTTGTATTGCTTGAGTTTTGGCCCCAAAAAGGAATATGTAGAAACGGATTTCAAGCCCGTGGAATATCGTCTCGGGACAACCCTTATTGCCTTTTTGTCCACAGATTTCGCTCCTTTACGGGCGAAATTACTGGTGCGAACAACGCCAATGATGGAAAATCAAGCCATTACCGAGATCAAAAATGCGCTGAGCGCAATCCACCCTTTCGGGGAACGCTTTGTGCAGTCCCTCTTTTTTGAAGAAAAGCTGGCAGACGTGCTTGATGAACGTATGGAAGGTTTTGAGAAGCTGCAAAAGGAACTCTCCGCCTTTGCAGATGCCGTGCTCGTGCCGGACAAATCTAAGTTGAGCGCCAAGCAGCGTTTGACGCTTTATATGAGCCGCGATTTTCAAGCTGCCACAGCGATCGCCGGTTTGGACCTGAAGATGCGCGCGGAACGAAAGCTGTATGTAGATGAGCAGAATTTTGATCCGGTGTTGGCGGCAGACCGTATTTCGACGCCACCAAAGTCCGTCCGGTTTGCCCGCATCGAGGGCTCGGACGATTTGGGTGCGACGCTGCTGACAGAGCTGCTGGAGATGGTCGAGCAAGGAATTGAATTGAAAAAGTGTGAATATTGTCATCGTTACTTTATCCCTTTCTCTTCCAAAGCTCTTTATTGTGATCGGTCAGTTGGTGATACCGGAAAAAGCTGCAAAGAACTCGCAGTCAAAGAGAAGCATGAAAAGAAAATCGCTGCCGATGATGGCTTAAAGCTCATCCGGCAGCGGATCAAAACCTATGATATGCGTGTTCGCCGTACTCCGGCTATTTACACAGATGCCGCATTTCAGGCGTGGAAAGCACAAGCGGAGTATGCACGAAACCGCTATGTGAACGGCGAATTGACCTACGAGGAATTGGCCGCTCTCACACAGCTCCCTAAGAAGAAAGGCGAAAAATAAGCGAAGAAAATACGAAATATATGCGTATTTTTCTTGTTCTCTGCGTATACTGTGATATAATAAAGGCGAGGTGATGAGCGTGACCTTAAAAGAATTGCGTATTTCAAAAGGGTTGAATCAGGCCCAATGTGCGGAATACCTCGGTATGTCCACGCGCAACTATCAGAATTACGAAAACGATGCCGCAAAAGCAAATACAGCCAGATACTATGCGATTTATCAAAAGCTGGAAAGCTATGGTCAGCCTGTTGTCTCGGTTTCCTTACCCTCGCAAACAACAGAGTTTCATACGAATATTGTCACGGGTACAGGCTTGCAGGCGTTGGCAAACAGCGTGGCAAAGTACGGCAAGCGTGACTGCTTCAGCACCTTGCAGAAGTTTGTGGCTGGCTCCTACGATGGGAAAATCTGTATTTTATACGGTCTCCGCCGGACCGGAAAGACAACACTTCTGTTCCAAATGCTTTCCGATCTGCCCATAGAAAAAACGGCCTACATCAAGGTGCAGACCATTGATGATATGTCACGGCTGACAAAGGACTTGAAAGCTCTGTTTGAACTGGGCTATCGGTATGTGTTTATTGATGAAATTACGCTCCTGAATGACTTCATCGACACCGCTGCCGTGCTTTCCGATGTGTTCAGCATGATGGGCATGAAAATCGTTGTTTCCGGTACGGACTCTCTTGGCTTCGCTATGGCAAACCGCGATGAACTGTACGACAGAAGCGTGACGATCCACACCTCTTTTATTCCCTTTCGGGAGTATGCGCGGCTCCTGAACATCCGTTCTGTCGATTCTTATATTGAATACGGCGGAACGCTGAAAATGGAAAATATGAGCTTTGACGATCCGGATGCCGCCTTTGACGAGGTCGCGTTTCGGGACGATGAAAGTACCCGGAAGTATATTGATACCGCCATCAGCCGCAACATTCAGCATACACTGAAAAATGACCATTACGGCGAATACTTCAATCAACTGCGGGAACTTTACGAAAAAGGTGAGCTGACCAATGTTATCAACCGCATTGTGCAGCACATGAACCACCGCTTTGTGCTGCGCGTGGTAGAGGACGAATTTAAGTCCCATGATTTTGGCTCCGCAAAGGAACTGCTTTTACATGATCTCCCTGCGGAACGGGCAACCGTTCTCTATGATGTCAATGAAAAGCAAGTATTGGAGCGATTAAAGGCCATCATTGAGGTCAAGGAAAAGAGTGAAACAACCGTCCCGATCACGCAGGAGCATATCGACAAGGTGAAGAAGTATCTGCTTATGCTGGATCTGATCGTCAACTGTCCGGAACGGTACGAAAGCGGTAAGCAGGCGGAGCATATCGTCTTTTCCCAGCCCGGTATGCGCTATGCCATCGCAAGGGCTTTAGTCTACTCCTTGATGCAGGATGCCTATTTCGCATCGATTTCCGAAGCAGATAAGGCATATATCACAGGAAAGATTCTGGACGATGTAAAGGGCCGGATGCTGGAGGACATTGTTTTGCTGGAAGTCTGCAAAGCGGCCCCCAGTACGATGGAAGCGTTCAAATTCAAGTTCGATGCCGGCGGCGAGTTTGACATGGTGATCTACGATAAAACAAGTCAAAATTGCCGCATCTATGAAATCAAACACAGTGCCGAGGTCAACGAAAAGCAGACAATTCATCTGCGTGATGCAGAGAAATGCCAAATCATTGAAAAGCGCTTTGGCCCAATCAGCGGTAAATTCGTTCTTTATCGCGGAAAAGATACGTTTGCCGAGGGTGTTCAGTATTTGAATGTAGAAAATTTTCTGTGTGGTCTGAAGTGACTTTTGAGGAGGATTTATCATGAACTATATTTTAAAGCAGTTCGATGAACCGCTCGTTAAATTCTCCGCGACAACAGATACCAGTGAGCCGGAGATCCAAATCCTTTGGACAAACGAAGAAAAAGCGGCATTTCTGCCGCTTGGTCTGACGCTTACGCCGGATGGATTGAGCCGTTGGCTGCGCCGCCGCACGATCCCGAAGAATCGCGCCTATGTCCATAGCCTTTTGGCAAAATGCGGCTTAAACCTCAATCGTCCGCTCAGTATTATCAGTGTTTGTAAAGGACTATCGCTTAACGATTGCTATTGGGTCGTTGAGGACGGTGACACCGCTTCTTTTGACAAAGTAAATCTCTACGACAACCCATTCAGCAATGTTCTGGCAGAGCTTGCCTTTACCGGCTATGGCAGCAGCATCCGCACTTCCCTGCTCTCCGGCCCGGAGTTTACCACCAACGGAATGCTCCGCAAATGCTGGCGGCGCATCGGCGGTAAGGTGTATCTCTATAAGGGCGGCACGGAGGGCGCGGCCAACACAGGCAACGAGCCATACTCTGAGTTTTACGCCGCGCAGATTGCCGCCGCCATGGGCGTTCACGCGATCCCCTACGGTTTATCCCATTGGAAGGGCGTCCTCTGCTCCACCTGCGAGCTTTTTACCGACAAGGCGTATGCCTACCTCCCTATCGGCCATCTTGTTTCTAAGGGCGGCATGGGGGCTGTCAGGGCGTATTACGAAAAGATGGGAGATAAGTTTGTCAACGCGCTGAACGAAATGCTGGTGTTTGATGCGGTGATCTGCAATGTGGACCGTCATTTTGGAAACTTCGGCGTGATGGTCGATAACCGGACGAATACCATCGTCTCCCCCGCTCCCCTGTTCGACCATGGCAATTCCCTCTTTAACTTTGCAGGCGCGGACGCCTGGGCAGACGAGGCTGCGCTGGAGGCATATATCGAAACGCTGTACCCCAGCGTGTACGATGATTTTCTCGGCACAGCTAAGGACGCGCTGACGCCGGAGCTGCGTGAAAAATTGCGCCATCTGCTGAACTTCAAGTTCAAGAAGCACTCGCGCTATAACCTGCCCGAAAATAGATTGCGGATGGTGGAACGGCAAGTGCAGAAACGGGCAAGAATATTGTTGGATATGTAGAGTTAAGACCGCCAGTGAAAACCGGCGGTCTTAACTCTACATACTCCGCGTATTCAATACGTCTTCATGTTTTTCAGATAGAACTCATAATGCTTAACAGACTCCGGTAGCTGTCCACATCATGGTACACCACGTTGCTTGTGGACATCTCATTGAACAACTTCTTTGCGCAGGAGATTTTTGCCTGCTCAATTGGACGCAGCTCAAGACTTTCCATTGTGCCTTTCGTTTCAGCTATAAAGAAAATGTGCTTGACCGTACCTTCATAGAAAGCGATTGCCCAGTCCGGCGAATAGTTTCCTACCGGTGTAGGGATTTGGAAGGTTCTCGGCAGCTTGGCATAAACGCAAACTTCCTCCGCTGCATCCAAATCCTCGGCAAATTTTCTCTCGATGCTCTTGTCAGCTGAGCCGTCTGTAAACACATAGTCCTGAATGGCTTTCTTTGCGAGGAACGCCTTGTCAAAGCTCTGAGTTGCCTTTTCAGCCGTGAAGATGGAACTGTCATATTCGCCCTCGATGGTATCGTAGGAAATGTGCTCTACGATCATCGTGGCTTTCTGTTCGTTAATGAGCCGGATCACCTTACTGATGAACTCCTCCGGGTTGTTCCTGAACATATAGAGTTTGTCTACGCGGATGCCTTGCAGGATTGCAGAAACCGTACGCCGTGTCAGAACGGTGCCCTCTGCGATTTTTCCGATAAGGTCATATTTGATCTGGCTGGCTTCGGCGTGTTTGAGCGTCTGCGTCCGGGTCTTTTCGCCGGTGAAGGAATCTCCACGCTCGATTTCATACTCATTCATCTCCGCCTTTTGAAGTCCGATAGTGGTCGTGTATTGCAGTTCGGAAACAAAGAGCTTTTTGTCAATATGGGCAATGGCGTTGCGAATCAGCTCAGCGCTGTCAAAATCGACGGTATAGGCGTACTTATGGTTGATCTCACGCCACAACGCCTGAAACTCTTTCTTGGCAAAGTTCTCGTTAAGCGGGTTATCCTTAACCTTGGTTTCGTGACCATCAGAGAACATATCCTTGAGAACGCTGTCGTCATACACTGCCTGAATGAGCATGTGGATACCGTCTGTCATCGGCTTGAGTTCCTCCGGCAGCTCCGCAACGGTTCCGTTCTTAACATCCTGACGGTACTTTTCCGTCACCTTGCGCTTCATATCCACATAGCCGTTCTGAATAAGGTAGAACTCAATGGCATTGGCGTTTTCGTCGTCGATAAGCGTCGGTACATCGTCCACCTTGACATATTTGCCCTTGAAGTATTCGCTTGTAGCTACCGTGGGTCTGTCATAAAGCACGGTTTTAATATCCGACTGCAAGTCTGTCACAAAGGTCTTATAGCTTTCACTGGCGACTACCGTCAGCGTGTTGATCTCGTGAACGCTGTCGCCGCAGCTCTGCACATCCATCCGGTTGCCGTCCTGATTGACGCAAAGGCGCAGACCACGACCGACTTCCTGCCGCTTCGCCGTGTTGCTGTCGGAGTGCTTCAGAGTGCAGATTTGGAACACATTCGGGTTGTCCCAGCCCTCACGCAGTGCGGAGTGGGAGAATATGAACCGTGTCGGCTCGTCAAAGGACAACAGCCGTTCCTTGTTTTTCAAGATCAGGTCATAGGCTGAAACATCTTTTTCATCAAAACCCTCTTTATTAGCCTTGCTGTCCACGCTGCGCCCGGTTTTCTTATCGATGCTGAAATAGCCCTTATGTACCCGGCTCACATCGCTGCATGTGGATTTGAGATACTTCTGATACGGCGTGTCAAACACCGTAATGTACTCATTCAGAATGGCAAGATACTCCTGCTCGAACATCATGCCATATTCGCCAAGCACCTCGTCGCCGTTTTCATCATACTGGCGGTATTTTGCCACCTCGTCGATGAAGAACAGGGACAGGCACTTGATGCCCATATGAAAGAGCTTTTCCTCTTTCTCAAAGTGGGAGAGGATGGTTTCACGAATCTGAATGCGGCGCATATCCTTTTCGGACACATCGCCCACCACATCACCGGCTTTGATGACTTCGCCGTTGGTAAAAGTCACGGTGCCACGCAGAGGGTCAATTTCGGAGATGGTGTAGCCCTTGTACTGCTCCATTTCCTGCGAAACGAAGTAAAGGTCATCACCAACGCTGAGAATACGGGTTTCCCGGTTGATGGACTTGTTATAGCCAATCTCCAGCTCGATTTTTGCCATCGGCGGCTTCTTGCTGGAAAGAATGATCTGCTCAAGGTAGAGGTAGCTGTCCGTGCCACGGAAGTTCTTGACCTCAAAGCCCTTGACCTCGATTTTCTTGACCAACCGCTTGTTGAAGGCGTCCAGCGCATCCAGCACATAGACGAGGTTGTGATGCTTGGCGTGGGTAGCTGAGTAGTTGAGTGAGAACAGCGGATTGAAGTTTTTCAGTGCTTTCTGCGTCACATCACCGCCCATTTTCTGCGGCTCGTCCAAAATAATGATTGGTCGGTTTGCCTTAATGACATCAATCGGTCGGCGGGAACCGAACTCATCCCGTTTGGAGTAGATGATGCGGGCTTCCTTGCTCTTGCCGTCCTCTTTCAGCGAGGAGGCAAACGCCTGTGTGTTGATGATCATCACATTGATGCCGGAGCTGCTCGAAAAGTTATCCAACTGGTTCAGGTTGGAGCTGTTGTAGATGAAGAAGCGAGCCTTCTTGCCGTAATGCTCCATAAAATGGTCTGCGGTGATCTCAAAGGACTTCTTCACGCCCTCACGGATCGCAATAGAAGGAACAACCACAATAAACTTGCTCCAGCCGTACTTTTTGTTCAGCTCGAACATCGTCTTGATATAGACATAGGTTTTGCCCGTGCCGGTTTCCATTTCAATATCAAGGCTGCAACGCCCCAAGTCTTTGACAAGGGAAGCGGACAGCTTGATGTTATTCTGTCTCTGCAAGGTCTGAATGTTGTGTAGAAGCTGCTCATCAGAAAGCTCTACCGCTTCATTCTTGTAGCCGGTATCGCCAGCACCATCTATATCTCCAAAAGCAAGCTGTTCATCCGCAGGGATAAACGACATCTGCATATCTTGGGCAAAGAATACGTCATCTGTTCTCTGCGTCCCCATGTCACGGATATAGCTGATCTTGTCGTGAAAGCCCTGCCCCTGAAAGACACGCACAACGGCATCCACCGCATCGGTTTGGTATTGTTGTATTTTGAAATTAAACTTCATACGCCCAACTCCGTGTTACCGAATTGATGTTTCGATAAACTTTCTTATTTCTTCTGTAATTTCTTTGCGCAAGCTTTCGGCCTTACTATGGCAAGCTGTTTCGTTTTCTGACGCATCAACATAATTGACAGTTTCTATATCGAATGGTGTCGCACCATTCATCCATTTCTTTGTATAGCTATTTCTGCGAATAGCCTCTTGCAATTGCTGAAAATCAGGACTATCTGGATCCGCAGAATCATAATCTTGGATTGCTCTTAAAAAATCTGTTGCTTCCTCATAAGTATCATCCGCTCTTTGAGATTGAATTAAACTGACGAATTCATCTTTCAAACCTTTATATCTTCTGTATTCGCTTATGGCAGCATCATATTCTTTTATTTTATCGCTAATACTGCGCTCGAAAAGGAATTGAGCTTTAGTCCGATTAAAATCAAGTTTTCCACTTTCAACACTTGCTAAAACCTCTGTCCGCAGCTCAAATAGAGATACGCTGATGGCACGATTCTGTGCGTCCATTGTTTTTTTGAACTGCACACTTGTAATAATCAAGCCAACAACAGCAGCAAGAACTGCGAGTGAATTGACGATTAAAACAGCTATATCCATATCACAGCACCTTCCTTACGGTGTCGGGGCTGTAGGTGGCGAAAATCTGATCGAAGTTGGTTGCCACGCTGTCGTTTGCCATAGAGCTGTCACGCATTACGAAGTAGTAGGGCTTCTGCTTAGCAATGGCTTTGATGGTTTCCTCGGTCACGTCGCTGTCGAAGCAGGCGATCAGATAGTTGTCCTCTACATTGAATACCTTCTTGCCGGCAATGGTGGTTTCCTCAATTTTGCCGGAGAGCAGCACGCCCAAATCCAGCATCACTTGGAATAGCAGATCCTCCGGCGTTCTGTCCTCTTTGATATTATCTTCAAGCCGGGAGAACATATTGACTTCATACTCGGCAGGGTTGTAGTAGACCTCTTTCATATTGGAGGTGTCGCATTTCAAGACACGGAAGCCGGTATCAAGGTCTTGCGTGGTCAAAGGGCTACCCTCTTTGATTTTCTTACCGGCACGACGGATGCGTTCCTTGCCAATTTCGCAGATGGTTCGGTAACCATTTTCATATGCTGCACTTTGCGCCGGGCACTTTTCGGGAAGCTGAATCATAATAAATCTTCTATTCCCACCTTCAAGCATATTAGCAAGAAATACGCCGTATGCAGTCGTTGCTGACCCTGAGAAGAAATCCAAAACGATTTCCTTCTCTGCCGGATTTGTTGCATATACTATTAAGTCCTGCATCAGAGAAGTGGGCTTAGGGTTACTGAAGTCAATACCACCCATTAGCGCACGGTATTCTTTTGTTGCCACATCCGTTGAGTATGCAGAACCACCAAGAACTGACTTGGGGCGTATTCGCCTTGCTCCCTCATCACTCTCAAGATAATCCTTTTCATAGATGTTATATTTGTTGCCAACCTTTCTCCCGACTATATAAGCAATGTTTTTCCTTGCTGTGTCAATTCCCCAACGCCACCGACCATCTACACCGTTTGATTTAACAGGGAACGCTTCGCAAGAATATTCATTATCCTGCTCCAATGAAACATTACCTGTTTCGGGGTTTACATAGAACGGATAATACATATTAGGGCGATCTTTCCTCGTGTCTGGTCCGCCACGCTTCCTTAACTCTAACAAGCGATAGCAGCCATTTTTGTCTTTTTCTTTGTATTCTTTAAGAACGCTGTCTGCCAATTCAAGACCGTGTTCAGAGTATTCCTGCGATTTTACATACATAATCAAGCGTTCATTTGCTCTTGCAATATACTTTTTGTCATTGCGCCCTTTCAGGTTATTTACTACTGTCAAATCTGCAACAAAATTGTTTCGTCCGAAAACTTCATCACAAATTTTTCTAAGATTGTCGACTTCACCATCATCAATACTAATAAAAACAACTCCATCTATGGACAACAAATCTTTTGCAAGTCTAAGACGGGGGAATAACATATTTAGCCAATCCGTGTGGAAACGCCCATTACTTTCTGTATTCTGAACAAGCCTATTGCCCTCTTCGTCGAATTGCCCGCTATTGGCAAGATACTCATCCGTACTCTGAGCAAAGTCATCCTCATAAACAAAGTCGTTTCCTGTGTTGTACGGAGGATCAATGTAGATCATCTTGATTTTGCCAAGATAGGTTTCCTGCAACAGCTTCAACACTTCGAGGTTGTCGCCCTCGATATAGAGGTTTTCGGTGGTGTCAAAGTCCACACTTTCCTCACGGCAGGGGCGCAGCGTCTTATTGATCGGGGCGTTGGCAAGAAGGACGGACTTCTTCTTGTCAGGCCAAGTGAACTGATAGCGTTCCTCATTTCCGTCCACCACGGTGCAGGCAATCTCCTGCATCAGCACATCCTTGTCGATTGCCCGGACGACCTCACCGTTTTCGTTGATCGTTTCCGTCACGGCGTTGGGGAACATCGCCGCCAGCTTTCTGAAATTTTCATCAGCCTTGTTCGCTGTCTGCATTCTCAGTTTATCCATTTGGCTTATCCTCTCCATTTGACTGCATAATCCTTTTCATCTGTTCCATAATAACTGATTGGTCATTCTGATACTTTTGCTGTTGCACTCTCTGCTCAGTCATGCCTTTTGGAATATAAGGACTTTGTATGGTAGCCAATGTAATGTTCTTATATCCAAGCGATTTTGCCATCGTTTCCAAAAGCTTCTCATCTTCCTTTTTTATCTTTTGAAGTTCTGTCTCGGTCGGATTTTCTACACACAATTTGTCGTAGTAAACTTTCCATTGTTTGCAAACGGTATCGTCATCTGCGAAAACTATCTCAATCAAGTTCATAGCCTGAACGCTCTCAGTTGTCCACCCGTATATTCGGCTCATCATTAAAATTTTGAATATCTGAATTTTGTCGTTTCTTTTTTGTGCTCGATCCTGTAGCTTCTGCCCAATAATAACTGCAAGAATAGGTACAACAATCAGTGCTATTAAATTTATGATGTTCATTTTAGCTCCTCCCTGCCAGCGCGTAGCTGCTTTTTTAATTTCATAATCTGCTGCACAAACTCAAACTTCTTTTTCGGCTGTTTCTCAGCCCGTGCCTGCTTTTCCAGCTTGGCAATCTCTTTTTCGATTTTCTGACGACACTTATCGGCTGCTATCTGCTCATCAAGGGTATTGCCATCTGCGATGCTCACGCCGCCGATGTCCACCACGATGTTTTCCCATACTTTATCAAGGTTCAAGCCCCGCAGTTCAATGGTACAGCTTTCGGTGGGCTTCCAATCCGTCTGCATCAGCTTCGTGTGGTAGATTGCCAGCTTGCTTTGCCCCTCAAATTCGAGTACAAACAGGATGTTCTGCGGAATGAGCTTTGACAGCGTGGCAACCGTTTTCTCATCAAAGTCTTTCGTTTTCAGCGCCACAAGCAGGACAAAGAAGCTCCCGACTTCCTCTCCGGCGGGAATGTTAATTTTCGCCGGTGTGATCTCGTTGACGATGGTAATCCTCGATATATCAGCGTCGATTTTCTCCTTTGCCGCCGTATTCATTTGGAACTTCGCATAGACAGCCTTCTTCGGAAGCTGCTTGCTCATTTCAGTTGACTTCGGAAGTCCGAGCATACTATCACCTCATCGCACGACCAAGAAGCATATCAGTTCAAAGTCGTCCAGTCCTTTGATTTCGTTTGACAGGAAGCTGACCTGACCGCCACCTAAAAAGCTGTCAATGTCACTCTCATCCTTTACCTCAATGATGGAAGCAATGGCATCGCCAAGCAGCTTGGAAAGCTGCGACATATTCCTGCCGTCACGGGTTTCTTTGTTAAACGGCTTGTAGGCTTCCGGAATCGGCTCCGTCTTGCCTTTGCAGAGGAAACGCATTTTATCAAGCATCTGCTTCGGAGAAAGGTGGTCGCAGATGACCGCTCCGTCATTGCCGATATACACCATATAGAAGGGGTGCAGCCGGTTCTGATTATCGATGTTCACGCTGTTGGAGCGATTTTTCAGGACATAGATCACACCGGCAGGCGTATCCTCACTTGC
>UMAQ01021161.1_pt1 | contig 12454 bp, 8 predicted proteins | sample 1963751 | NCBI WGS metagenome assembly UMAQ01 (sample SAMEA4835920, study PRJEB28245) | human gut metagenome | biome: gut microbiome; material: fecal sample | place: Denmark | collected 2008
ACCTTGATGCAAAGTTAAGAGTTCAGATGCGTGTCGAAATCTCTAAGCTTCATCAGAGACTTGAAACAACAATCATCTATGTAACACATGACCAGACAGAAGCTATGACACTTGGTACAAGAATCGTTGTATTAAAGGATGGTATCATCCAGCAGGTAGATACACCAAGCAACCTTTACAACACACCAAACAACCTTTTCGTTGCTGGTTTCATCGGATCACCTCAGATGAACTTAATTGATGCTGAAGTTGTTCAGAGCGGTTCACAGGTAACATTAAAGATGAGCGATACAGTATCTATTACACTTCCGGCTGAAAAGAGTGAAAAGCTTAAGAGCTATGTTGGTAAGACTGTAGTAGTTGGTATCCGTCCAGAAGATATCAAGGATGATGAAGAGTTTGTTGCAGCTCATGCTGATCATACATTTGAAGCTCAGGTTAAGGTATATGAACTTCTCGGTGCAGAAGTTAACCTTCACTATGATATTGCACAGACAACATGTACAGCAAAGGTTAATCCTCGTACAACAGCTCGTCCTGGTGATACAGTTAAGTTTGCGATGGATATTGCAAGACTTCATGTATTCGATAAGGAAACAGAACAGGTTATCACTCACTAATTTGAATAAGTTACGTGATATGAAATCTGTAGAAATGGTTCCAAGAATCGTAATGTAAATCTAAAATTCATGAAATTTTTGAGGAAATGTATAGAAATTGTGCATTTCCTCTTTTTTTTTTTGGCAAATTGCATTACAATAGTAAAAGAACTAGCTAAAATCAAAGGAAAGGAAGTTTGGGATGATATCGAATCAGATTTTACAAACGACAGTTGATGGATTGAAGGCTATATCAAGAGTTGATTTCTGTGTAATAGATGCTGATGGTAAAGTGGCAGCGAAAACATTTGAGGATGCGCAAAACTGCATTGCAGATGCGATTGCATTTATGGACTCTCCGGCAGAAAGCCAGGTAGTGAATGGATATCAGTTTTTCAAGGTATTAGATGACCAGAATTTAGAATATATTCTTTTAGCAAAAGGAACAAGCGACGATGTGTATATGCTCGGAAAGCTTGCAGCATTTCAGATTCAGAATCTGTTTGTGGCATATAAGGAGCGGTTTGACAAAGATAATTTCATTAAGAATTTATTGCTGGATAACCTGCTGAGGGTAGATATGTATACAAGAGCTGAAAAGCTTCATATTGAAACAGATGTGAAACGTGTCGTATATATTATTGAAACAAAACATGAAAAGGATACGAGTGCGCTGGAAACAGTGCGTACATTGTTTGCGGGAAAAGTGCGTGACTTTATCACGGCGGTCGATGAGAAAAATATCATTCTCGTAAAGGAAGTCAAAGGTACGGAAACTTACGATGAGCTGGATAAGACCGCAGAGGTTATTATTGATATGCTCAATACGGAAGCGATGAGTGCTGCACATATTGCATACGGTACGATAGTCAATGATATTCGTGAAGTTTCGCGTTCTTATAAGGAAGCGAAGATGGCACTGGATGTCGGAAAGATTTTCTACAGCGACAAGAATGTGGTGGCATACAACCGCCTTGGAATCGGACGCCTGATTTATCAGCTGCCGATGCCGCTGTGCCAGATGTTTATTAAGGAAATTTTTGATGGCAAATCGCCAGATGAATTTGACGAAGAAACACTGTCAACCATCAATAAGTTTTTTGAAAACAGCCTGAATGTTTCAGAAACGTCCAGACAGCTTTATATCCACCGGAATACACTGGTGTATCGTCTGGATAAGCTGCAAAAGAGTACAGGACTGGATTTGCGTATATTTGATGATGCGATTACATTTAAAATTGCGCTGATGGTTGTAAAATATATGAAGTATATGGAAAGTATTGATACATTTTAATGGAGGAGATTACGGATGATAATCTTAGAGGATGTTACAAAGACGTATTCTTCTGGTGTCCCGGCGTTGAACGGGATTAATCTGCATGTCCAGAAGGGTGAGTTTGTATTTATAGTAGGTAAGAGTGGTTCTGGTAAGTCTACACTCATTAAGCTGTTGTTAAAGGAATTAGACCCGACAACAGGAAAGATTTATGTTAATAAAAAATATCTGAATAAAATTACAAGAAAGAAGCTGCCTTATTTAAGAAGGGATATCGGTGTTGTTTTTCAGGATTTCCGTCTGTTACCGGACAGAAATGTATTTGAAAATATTGCATTTGCACAGCAGGTCATTGAAGCACCGACAAGACAGGTTAAAAGCCGTGTATTGTCTATGTTGTCAATGGTTGGTCTGCTGGACAAGTATAAGGCATATCCGAATGAATTATCCGGTGGTGAACAGCAGAGAGTTGCGATTGCCAGAGCGTTAGTGAATCGTCCGGCAATTTTACTGTGCGATGAACCGACCGGTAATCTGGATCCTGCCAATTCGGCCGAAATCATGAAGATTTTAAATCAGGCAAATAAGCAGGGAACAACGGTGCTTGTGGTAACACACAATATGGAAATTGTACAGCAGATGAAAAAGAGAACAATTACCATGAGTGAAGGTAAAATAATCAGCGATTTGGAAAAAGGTGGATATTTCTATGAAGATTAGGTCAATATTTTATCATTTGAAACAGGGTTTCAAAAATATTTATAGAAACAGGCTGTTTTCCCTGGCTTCAATTGCCACCATTACAGCGTGTGTATTTTTGTTTGGCGTTTTTTATTCTATTATGATGAATTTTGAGTATATGGTAAAGAAGGCTGAAAATGAAGTCTGTGTTACGGTGTTCTTTGATGAAGGCCTTTCGGATACAGAGATTAAGAAGCTGGGTGATACAATCAGCAACCGTGTAGAGGTTTCAAGCGTTCATTATACATCGGCTGAAGAAGCATGGAATAACTTTAAGTCAGAATATTTTGCAGCATATCCGGATCTTGCGGAAGGCTTTAAGGATAATCCGCTGATTAATTCGGCATCCTATGAAGTTTATTTAAGTGATGCGGGAATGCAGGGAACGCTGGTTACATATCTTGAAAATCTGGACGGCGTGCGTCAGGTCAACCGTTCCGAAGCAACAGCGAGCGGTCTGTCAAGTGCGGCAAAGCTGGTTGGATATGTGGCAATTGCAGTGATTATAATTCTGCTCGCAGTTTCCATCTTCCTGATTACCAATACGATTGTCATTGGTATTACAGTCCGTAAAGAGGAAATTTCGATTATGAAATTTATCGGAGCAACGGATGCGTTTGTTAATGCACCGTTCTTCGTAGAGGGTATTGCAATTGGTATCATCGGTGCGATTATTCCGATTGTGATTTTCCGTTATATGTATCAGAATGTTATTGCATATGTTTTGAATAAATTCTCGATTTTGAATAACATTCTGGCATTTCTCCCGGTATCAGAAGTATTCCGGATTCTTACACCGGTTGCAATCGCGCTGGGTATTGGAATTGGTGCACTGGGCAGTTTCTTTGCTGTACGGAAGCACGCAAACGTTTAATGAACAACAAGGTGCTGTCGCAGGAAAGCCACGAGATGACTCTTGCGTGGCACCTTTCGTTTTTGGGGCGAAACATATACCCTGATGGGCATAGTCGCTTAAGAATGGAGGAAAGTATGGCACATAGGCGAATAAAAAGAGGGATTTCCGTAGTTCTTATTCTGTTTATGCTGGTCATTTATGTCAATGCGCCGTTTGGAAACGGAATCCGCGCATTTGGGGATACAGTAACAGATTTGAATCAGGCAAAAGATAAGCAGGACCAGTTAAGCAGTCAGTATGAAGATACGAAAAAACAGCTGGAACAGCTCCAACAGGAATCTGCGGATACGAAAAGTTATATCGAACAGCTGGACGGAAAAATGTCAACGCTGGATAGCAGTCTGCAGTCACTGAATACGCAGATTGAGGATATGCAGAATCAGATAGAAGAAGCCAGGGTCAATCTGGAACAGGCTGAAATTGATGCAGATGTGCAGTATGATTCGATGAAATTAAGAATCCAGTTTATGTATGAGAGAAATGAAGATACATATCTGGACATTTTACTGTCTTCATCGAGTCTTGCGGATTTGTTAAATAAAGCGGATTATATTACAAAAATTTCAGAGTATGACAGACAGAAGCTTCAGGAGTATGAAGAAACGATTCAGTATATTGAGCAGACAAAACAGAATTTGGAAAGCGATTATGCGGAACTGGATACGATGAAGAGTTCACTTGAAGATCAGAAGTCAGCGCTGGCTCTGGTACAGCAGGCAAAGGAACAGGAACTTGCGGCGCTGTCAACACAGACGACACAGACAGCATCGACAAAGGCGCAGCTTGAAAAAGAGATGCAGGAGCAGGAGAATGAAATCTTAAATCTTGTAGCGAAGAAGCAGCAGGAAGATGCGGCAGCAAAAAAAGCCGAGAAAGAAAAGAAGAATCAAAACAGCAGCTCGGGACAGAATAGCAATAGTAACAGTAATAGCAGCAGTAACAGCGGAAACAGTTCAACACCGTCAAGCAGTGGATTTATCTGGCCAACGGTTTCAAAGCGTATTACATCGCCGTTTGGTGATACGGAGGATCGAAGTTCGCCGCATAAGGGACTGGATATCGGTGCAGTCAGTGTTGGTGTTGCCGGTGATCCGATTTATGCTTCAGCATCAGGAACTGTTATTATTGCAAAATATAGTGCATCTGCGGGCAATTATATTACGATTGACCATGGAAACGGATTCAGTACGGTTTATATGCATTGTTCGGCTTTGAAGGTTTCGGTCGGTGATACCGTAACGCAGGGACAGACCATTGGATTGATGGGAACAACAGGAAATTCAAATGGTGTCCATCTGCATTTTGCAATGATTAAGAATGGAACGTATGTGAATCCACAGTCGTATTTGTAAAGAAAATTACTTATAAAGAACGGCATAGGTGAAGATATATAGCTGCAGAACAGCATATTTATAAGGAAGGAAGCCGTAAAAACAGCAGGAAGGATTTAGACAGCGCATGAATGAGTTAGAAGAAAATCAGCAGACGGTGAAAAAGAGCGGATTTGGCAGAGGCCTGATATTCGGTGTGATAGCCGGTTTGTCAATTGCCATACTGGCAGGTGTTGTTCTTTTAAACGTTTTTTATCACAAAGGATTTGTCCATATAGGCGTAAATGGTGAAATTTATGTGCAGGATACAGCAACGACAGAAGATGAAGGCATTGGCAGCGAGGTAGAAGCAAAGCTGAATGCAATGGATTCTTTAATGGATTTGTTCTACATGGAAGATGTGGATACGGACACGGCAAAAGAGATGATTTACAAGGCGTATCTGGCATCTTACGGTGATAAATATACGGTTTATTATACACCGGATGAATATCAGAGTCTGGTGGAATCCACAACCGGAAAGTTTTATGGTATCGGCGCGGTCTGCCAGAAAAGTGATGACGGTGCAGTGCTGGTGATTGACGCGTATGAAGACGCACCGGCTTATGCGGCGGGACTTCGCAATGGCGATAAAATTACAACGGTGGACGGAACTGATATTACGGACATGGATTTAAGCAGTGCGGTGGCGTTGATAAAAGGTGACAAGGGAACCAGTGTCCATTTGGATGCAATCCGTGATGAAACAGCTTTTTCCGTTGATGTGGTGCGGGATGAAATTCATACCCAGACCGTAAAATATGAAATGCGGGAAAATCAGATTGGATATTTGTCAATTTCGGAATTTGACGATGTTACGACGCAGCAGTACAAGGATGCGTTGCAGGCGTTGGAAGATGCAGGCATGCAGGGACTTGTGATTGATTTGCGGGATAATCCGGGTGGTGTGCTGGATACGGTTGTCAAAATGCTGGATTATACACTTCCGGATGGGCTGATTGTGTATACAGAAAACAAAAGCGGCAAAAGGACAGAGTATAAGGGGACAGACGGTCATGAACTGGATATACCGATAGCAGTTTTAGTCAACGGCAACAGTGCCAGTGCTTCGGAAATTTTTGCAGGTGCCATGCAGGATTACGACAAGGGTGAAATTATCGGAACACAGACCTTTGGAAAAGGAATCGTTCAGACGATTAAGCCGTTGACGGACGGAAGTGCCATAAAACTGACAACGGCAAAATATTACACACCAAACGGTCAGAATATCCATGGACAGGGTGTGACACCGGATATTACGGTAGAACAGGGAACAGATGAAAATGAGGACGCTCAGTGGAATACAGCGGTTGAATATCTGATGGAGGAAATGCAGAAATAGATATGAATTTTCAACCTGTACAAAATAAATAAAATGAATATATAGTAGATAAAGAATAAGCCCCTTTGGCAGACATGGTAAATTGTAGCGGTTCCAAAGGTTAGACGTAAAAATCTAATCTTTTGGAGAGCGGTACAAAGAACCCGGACTGCTGCAGGGGCTTTAATTATTACAAAAAATCGTCAATGCACAGCGGGCTGCCGAGCGGTTCACGTAAGACCTGAAGACACATATCGCTGCGTGTGCCCTGTGACCATTTGATAAGTGTCATACAACGGTTTTCGATTTCAATCGCAGTAATGCCGGCGGGGGATACACAGCTTCCGGTGTTGCAGTACGGAGAGGTACGGTTTCCGATAACGGGGCGGTGGGTGTGACCGGCAATCAGAATCAGTTCGTGCTGTTTTGCCCATGCGGACAGCTTCTTTTCCGTAGCATTTTTCTTTGTGTGGTTTTTGGCGGCACTGGTTGGATCAGGGATTCCAAGGGATTCCAAAGGACGCCATACATAGCGGACAAGAAACCGTGAAAGCCGCCAGAGGGTGCTGTTTAACAAATCACTTTGATGTCCGTGCAGTAAAAAGAGGTCTTTTCTTTTGGCGCAGTCTTTTAAAATAATTCCGGGATAAAATGTAATTTCGGGAAACAGCGGGATTTCACACTGCTCCTGCCAGCAGAAGCACGAAGAAAAACAACGTCCGCTAAAGTGGGCACTGCGTTTGGTAATATCGTGATTACCGTAGACGGCGTAAAACCGGTGTTTCGCATAAAAGCGGGAGAGCAGTTCAAAACTTTGGGCATGCATTTCGCGAATCGGGCACATGGAGCGGTTTTCCCAAAGTTCATCGCCGTCACCCAGTTCAATATAAGTAAAGCCGTGGGAAAAGTAGTATTTTAAGGCAGCAAGATAGAGATATTCATTTTTCAGGAAATTATCATTGCTTCTGCCTGTTCCGCGGTGGCAGTCACTAAACAGTACATATTTTGATGAAGGATTTAAGGGCAGGCAGAAAGCGTTTTCATAGGCATTTGTAATACGTGAATTGGCACTCATAGACAGGTCACCTCCGGCATCGGTGGAATTTCTGCGTTTTGTGGCGTTTCATCCGCAGCAGGCGGCGGAAGGCAAACGGCAGATAAAAGTACAGATATAGAATCTGTTCATAACAGTCGGCAAAAGGTCGTGTGATTTTATTAAAAATACGACAATAAATGCGGTTTACGTGCTGTGCCATGTGCGTAACAAACGGACGTTTACAGCGCGGCTGGAAGCTGTGCGGTATGCCGAAGGTAAAGGCAACGGAAGCACTGCACAGTTCAATATCGTAAGGGCAGTACCCTTTGGCAATCAGTGCATCGGTAAAGCTGTCCGCCATTTCACGGTCTAAAAAGGTGATGGAAATGCGCAGTGACAAATCCTGTGGATAGGCAAAAAATCCCGGACGGAAGCCCGTCAGCCACCAGTGGGTCTGTCCGATGCAAAACAGTGGTCTGCCTTGATAAAAAAGCTGCATGGACAGCGGCAGCATGAGGGAATTGGAAATGCTTTCAAAGCGGGCATTGGTAAGCCGGTCCGGTGACAAAATTGTATCGGCACGGTAGATGCCGATTTCGGCGCCGCAGCTGATACCGTACTGACCTTTCCAGAATTCAATCAGCCATGTTCTGTTATCATAGTCAAAATAAACCGGTTCGCAGTCAAATACCATTTTAAAATGTGGTGCAGAGTAGTCAAAAAGACGTGTATAGCCAAAGGTGCGCTGCCACGAATCAATATCGGATGTGATAATATTCTGCTGTGGGCAGGAGAGAAATCCAAACGGCTGCATCAGTTCGTCAAGCAGCTTTTTCTGTGCACAGGGGCTCATATTGCGGATTTTTTGGATAATCCGTTTTCTGCGCCGGTGAAAAAAGACCGCAAAAAAAATGCATATCAGGATGAAAATGCCGAAGAAAATGTACATAGGAAAATCCTTGAGCTTGTTTTTATTATGATATGCGGGTGGAGATGAAATGTGTGCCGAAAGAAACCGGGATAAAATGAAGATGAAACGGATTCGTATAAAGTGTGGCCTATGTTGAAATAATTAAATGAAGTACATTTATAATAGAAAGAAAATAAAAATAGAACAAATGTTTGAAAATGCTGTACATTAAAAAATGGGTGTGGTATAATCCAGTTAGAAAAGAAGCCGCAGTGTTGAAAGTAGAGGATAGAGGTTATGGAGCGTTTTAAATTAGTATCAGAATATCAGCCGACCGGCGACCAGCCGCAGGCAATCGAGAAACTGGCGAAAGGTTTTGAGGAGGGAAACCAGTTTGAAACGCTGGTGGGCGTTACCGGTTCGGGCAAGACATTTACAATGGCAAATATTATTGAGCGGGTGCAGAAGCCGACACTGATTATTTCGCATAATAAGACACTGGCGGCACAGCTGTACGGGGAGATGAAGGAGTTTTTCCCGGAAAATGCAGTAGAGTACTTTGTTTCCTATTATGACTACTATCAGCCGGAAGCTTATGTGCCGTCCAGTGATACGTATATTGCAAAGGATTCGGCAATTAATGATGAGATTGATAAACTGCGCCATTCGGCAACTGCCGCACTGTCAGAGCGGCGGGATGTGATTATTGTAGCTTCGGTTTCGTGCATTTACGGTTTAGGTGCGCCGGTGGATTATCAGAACATGGTGATTTCGTTAAGACCGGGCATGGAAAAGGATAGGGACGACGTAATCCGCAAGCTGATTGACATTCAGTATGTCAGAAGCGATATGGATTTTAAGCGTGGTACATTCCGTGTGCGCGGGGACGTTTTGGAGGTGTATCCGTCTGCATCCAGCGGCGACGCGGTCCGTGTGGAGTTTTTCGGGGATGAAGTAGACCGGATTGCACAGATTGATTCACTGACAGGTGAGGTCAAGCTGGAATTAGACCATATTGCCATTTTCCCAAACTCCCATTATGTTGTTGAGAAAGAAAAAATGGAACAGGCGATTGTGAATATCAAAGCGGAGTTAGAGGAGCGTGTAAAGTTCTTTAAAAGTGAAGATAAGCTGATTGAGGCACAGCGGATTGCGGAACGGACGAATTTTGATATTGAGATGATGCAGGAAACGGGATTTTGTTCGGGTATTGAGAATTATTCCAGACATCTTGCAGGACTTCTGGCAGGGGTGCCGCCGTATACACTGATGGACTACTTCCCGGATGATTTTTTAATTATTGTCGATGAGTCGCATATCACGATTCCACAGATACGCGGCATGTATGCAGGCGACCAGTCCAGAAAGTCGACACTGGTGGATTACGGCTTCCGTCTACCGTCTGCGAAGGATAACAGACCGCTGAATTTTACAGAATTTGAAAATAAGATTTCGCAGATGCTGTTTGTATCGGCAACACCGGCAGCATACGAGCGGGACCACGAACTGCTGTCTGCCGAGCAGATTATCCGCCCGACAGGTCTGTTAGACCCGGAAATCAGCGTGCGTCCGATTGACGGACAGATTGACGATCTGGTATCGGAGATTCACAAAGAAACTGAAAAACATAACAAGATTCTTGTGACAACACTGACAAAGCGCATGGCAGAGGATTTAACGGATTATCTGAAAGAACTGGGAATCCGTGTAAAATATCTGCATGCGGATATTGATACACTGGAGCGACAGCGCATTATCCGCGATATGCGCCTGGATGCGTTTGATGTGCTGGTCGGCATTAACCTTTTAAGAGAAGGTCTGGATATTCCGGAAATTTCGCTGGTTGCCATTCTTGATGCGGATAAGGAAGGCTTTTTAAGAACGGAAACCTCACTGGTACAGACGATTGGACGAGCCGCACGAAACAGCGAAGGACACGTTATCATGTATGCGGATAAGATTACGGAGTCTATGGAAAAGGCAATCGGGGAAACAGAGCGCCGCAGAAAGATTCAGCAGGCATATAATGAAGAACACGGGATTACGCCGCAGACAATCCGCAAAGCAGTGCGTGATTTAATCAGTATTTCAAGAGCGGCAGAGGCAGATGACAGACCGTCCGACACGTTAAAGAAGGATTATGAATCCATGAGTGTCAAGGAACTGGAAAAGGTAAAGAAAGAAATTGAAAAGAATATGCATAAGGCGGCGGCAGAATTAAACTTCGAGGAAGCTGCGGCCCTGCGTGATAAGATGATAGAGATTAACCAGTATCTTTATGAAAACAAGTAAATGATAGTAAAAAAATGAAAAACATTGTCAGAAAATGGAGGAAACAATGGAAAAGGGAAAATTCAGGCAGTTTATTAAAATACGCGGAGCAAATGAACATAATCTGAATAATATTTCGGTCGATATTCCAAGAAACGAGCTGGTTGTGCTTACAGGGCTGTCCGGTTCGGGAAAGTCTTCATTGGCATTCGATACCATTTATGCGGAAGGTCAGCGAAGATATATGGAATCCCTGTCTTCTTATGCAAGACAGTTCCTCGGACAGATGGAAAAACCAAATGTAGAGAGTATTGAAGGCTTATCTCCGGCGATTTCCATTGACCAGAAATCTACGAACCGCAATCCGCGTTCAACGGTCGGTACGGTGACGGAAATTTACGATTATTTCCGACTGCTGTATGCAAGAGTCGGCATTCCGCATTGTCCGAAGTGTGGCAGGGAGATTAAGAAACAGACGGTTGACCAGATGGTAGATGTGATTATGCTGCTGCCGGAGCGGACGAAAATCCAGCTTCTGGCGCCGGTTGTCCGCGGACGAAAGGGTGAACATGTCAAGTTGTTTGAACAGGCTAAAAAGAGCGGTTATGTCCGTGTAATTGCAGACGGAAATATGTATGAACTGACCGATGAGATTAAGCTGGAAAAGAATAAAAAGCACAATATTGAAATTGTAGTGGACCGCTTATCCGTGCGGGAAGGAATCCAGAAGCGTCTGACCGATTCGATTGAAACTACACTGAAACTGGCAGATGGCCTGATGACAGTGGATGTCATTGACGGTGAGTCGATGCATTTCAGCCAGAGCTTTGCCTGCCCGGATTGTGAAATCAGTATTGAAGAAATCGAACCGAGAAGCTTCTCATTTAACAATCCGTTCGGTGCGTGTCCGGAGTGTTTCGGACTGGGCTATAAAATGGAATTTGATGTCGGACTGATGATACCGGATGAGCGGTTAAGCATTGATGAAGGTGCGATTGTGGCAATGGGCTGGCAGTCGGTGACGGACGAGGGCAGTTTTACAAGAGCGATTATGAAAGCACTTGCGGAAGAATATCATTTCAGCCTTTCTACACCGTTTCAGGATTATCCGCAGGAAATCCGCGATATTATTATTCACGGAACAAACGGACATTCCGTAAAGGTGCATTACCGCGGACAGCGCGGCGAAGGTGTGTACGATATAGCATTTGAGGGCTTAATCCGCAATATGCAGAAGCGTTACCGTGAAACCGGTTCGGATACAATGAAACAGCAGTATGAAGAATTTATGCAGATTACACCGTGTAAGGCATGTAAGGGTCAGCGTTTAAAGCCGTCTTCCCTTGCCGTGACTGTTGCGGATAAAAATATTTATGAGATTACCAATCTTTCGATTGTTAAATTGCAGGAGTTTTTACAGAATATGCAGCTTTCGGAAAGACAGCTTGCAATCGGCAGTCAGATTTTAAAGGAAATTAAAGCACGAATCCAGTTCTTAATGGATGTCGGACTGGATTATCTGGCGCTGTCCCGTGCAACAGCGACCCTGTCGGGTGGAGAAGCGCAGAGAATCCGTCTGGCAACACAGATTGGTTCGGGACTGGTAGGTGTTGCGTATATTTTAGACGAGCCGAGTATCGGACTGCACCAGCGTGACAATGACAAGTTGTTAAAGACACTCCTGCATTTGCGTGATCTGGGAAATTCCGTGCTGGTGGTGGAACATGATGAAGATACGATGCGTGCCGCCGATTATATTGTGGATATCGGTCCGGGTGCCGGTAAGAATGGTGGAAATGTCGTGGCAGTCGGAACGGCTGAGGATATTATGCGCTGTAAGGAATCGGTGACAGGTGCGTATTTAAGCGGTAGAATTAAGATTCCTGTACCGAAGGAGCGCAAAAAGCCGACAGGCTGGATTACGGTCAAGGGAGCAAGAGAAAACAATCTCAAAAATGTAGACGTGGATATTCCGTTGGGTGTGCTGACCTGCGTAACCGGTGTTTCCGGTTCG
>UMAQ01051317.1_pt1 | contig 12232 bp, 7 predicted proteins | sample 1963751 | NCBI WGS metagenome assembly UMAQ01 (sample SAMEA4835920, study PRJEB28245) | human gut metagenome | biome: gut microbiome; material: fecal sample | place: Denmark | collected 2008
GACCAGTCCAACGAATCGAGCCGTGAAATCGGTGAAACTACGCAGGTACTTATGGAGGATTCTGCAAAAGCCGTGGAAAATATGCAGCAGATGCAGCAGATTCTACAGAATCAGAGTGAAAGCATGCAGGCGACCCAAAATATTGTGGAAGAGGTGCTTTCGGGTATTGGGGAATCCATGCAGGGTATCGGACAGATTAAAAGCAGTACACAGCGGCTTGACAGCTCCCGCAGTGAAGTCGTGGAAGCCGTGTCGGCGCTCTCTGAACTTGCCGGAAACAACATGGAAGGCACGAAAAAGACATATAATGAAACAGAAGCGGTTGCAGGAACATTTAAACAGGTCTATGAAAGTGCCGAACAGCTCCGTCAGATTGCCGAACAGCTTGTACAGAGCATTGATTATTTCAAAATGTAAAAAAGAGGTTGAATTTCACACAGTAATGTGCTAAACTCGGCAATAAATAAAAAAGACAAACCGTTGAATAAGAGTAGTAGCATGAGTGTAAGAGATTACAGAGAACTGCATGTGGTGAGAAAGCAGTATTTCCGGTTCATGTGAATGGACTTATGAGGGCAGCCTGAAATGATAGTAGGAGCTGACGGAAACTCTAACCGTTATGATGAGAGCATATCGTCTGACTGTAGTAATCGCCGTTTTGACGGACTATAGAAAGACCGTATGTGAGATTTCCATACAGGTGGCATGCAGAAAAGATTTCTGTTCCTTTAGGGAACGGAAATCTTTTTTTTTATTTCGGTTTGTAACAAAAAGAAAAGAGGAAAGACCATGAAGGAAAAGACACAAAACGCAGGCAGAGGCGCATCCCTTGCAATGGGTGTTGCATTTGTCGGATTCACAACACAGTTTGGCTTAATTCCGCTGGTTAAGACGGGTTATTCTTATATCGGTTATGCAACGCTGATTGTGATTGTGATACCGTTTATTGTCCATATGATTGTAGGCTGCGTGAAAAAACAGCCGGTCATGGGCAGCGAAGCAGCTGAAAATTAAAAAACTGATACGTGTTTTGCGGGCATGAAAATGTCTGCGGAAAGGATAGAATCATGAAATTAGAAAATTATGAATTACATTTACCGAGCTATTCTGTAGGAAAAGAGGTCTATAACCAGATTGGAAAAATCTGTAAACCATACGGCACAAAGGTGCTTGTAATCGGCGGTAAAAAGGCGCTTTCTGCGGCATTTGACAAAATCAGTAAAAATGCGGCGGACGGCGGGCTGGATATTATCGGAAAAGAAATTTACGGAACAGACTGCACGTATGAGGCAGTAGAACGCCTTGCCGCACTGACGTCATTTCAAGAAGCCGATATGGTGTTTGCCGTGGGCGGTGGAAAGGCAATTGATACCTGCAAATGTCTGTGTATCGAGTGTGAAAAGCCGATGTTTACATTCCCGACAATCGCTTCCAACTGTGCGGCATGTACTTCTGTTTCAATTATGTATCATGAAGACGGCACATTTTTCAAACCACATTTCTTTACGCATCCGGCAGCTCACGCATTTATCGACACACAGATTATTGCCGCCGCACCGTACCGTTATCTGTGGGCGGGTATCGGCGACACGTATGCGAAAAATTACGAAGCTGAGATTTCTTCACGCGGTGAAAAACTGCCGCATTATACGGAGGTCGGGGTCGGATTTTCCAAAATGTGCCTGACACCGATGCTTGAATACGGCAGACAGGCATTGGAGGATAATAAAAAGGGTGTTGCAACCGAAGCACTGGAGCAGGTAGTTTTAGCGATTGTGGTTACGACAGCGATTGTATCCATTTTCCTTACAAGGGACTTTACACCGGATTACAACAGTGGTCTGGCACATGCCTGCTTTTATGCGCTGACGGCGTATCCGGTCATTGAAAAAGAACATCTGCACGGCGAGGTTGTCGGATTCGGTGTACTGTATGCCCTGCTTGTAGACGGACAACAGGAGGAATTTGAAAAAATCTATGCGTTAAATAAAGAGCTGGGACTTCCGGTGCGCATTGCCGATATCGGCATTACCGAGGAGCAGTTCTTTGAAACCATGGACAGGATTCCGCAGATGTCCGATATCCGCCATTATCCATATGCAGTGACAAAGGAAATGCTGATGCAGGCATATGAAACGATAGAACAGCTGCCAGTATAAAATGTCAGAATATTCATAATAAAATATACAATTTATAGAAAAGAATGAAAATAATTAAAATTTATTTGAAAAAAGTATTGACAAATAATAACCTGCGTGTTAATATACAATCACAAACAAACAAGAACTTCAAACATAAGAGTTCTTAAAAGGAGGTTGATTCCAATGCAGAACGAAGGAATACACCTACAATATGAGAGTGGTAAGGCATAGCAGTTCCCTCGCAAGAATACCTTTACCGATATAACAAATGGAAGATTCCTATAAAGAGATAGGAAAAGAAGGAAAAGGTAATACAGGCTGGCACTCATATTGAAGATTTACCACAACAATAATATGAAAGATTTCAGATTTGTGTAAAGAAACAAATACTGAAAAGGTATCAAAAATATACGACCGGAACACTTCTGATACCAGTAAAAGATTTTGGTTATCAACGAAATCAAAGTCAATGAAGATGCAGAAGTAAAAGGAAACTATATTTCAGATATCTTGAAACTGTCAGAACCCGTGAAAGATGACAGAAAGAAGCTTCATATTATCCGAATGAAACAGATTCAATGAAAGCAATTTCAAGGAATCAGGTATCATTCAAAAAAATGTATCAATGTTCTAAGTAAGAAAACAAAAAGGAAGATTTTTTAAAGAAAAGATTCCAAAAAGAAAACTTACGAGCAGGGAATAAAAAGGTGATGTTGCCTTTGTACAATCAGAACAGATTTCATCGAAGAAATTGAAAAATGAAGTAAAATTCATAAAATCAATGAAGAATCGAAGAAAAAGGAGTTTAAAATTGGATAACGCAGAGTCTTAGAACGGCCGTTGTATCAAACATTCGTAGTTGGTATGACGGTCGTTCATTTTGCTCATTTTGCATTAAAAAGCATGAAAAAGGAATAGTGCCAAAACGGCGGGAATATAGTATATAGCGTGAAAAAATGCCGGTGTAAGTATTTTTTGCATTGGAATTTGGTTCTTATGAAACAAATCTGCGCGGTAAAAATCTAGTATTTGTGGATTGGAGAGGTGTATGAAACTGCTGTGGAGGTCGGGACGCAGGCGCGGTAAAGCTGATGGCAAAGAAAAGGAAAAAGACATTAGGGAAAGCAGGAAACCGTGGTCGGGGATAACGGCACAGAAAGTAAGTATCGTGGCAGTGCTGTTTTTAGTAATGTATGCGCTGGGAGCGCTGACAGCAAAAAAGGCGGAGAGTGTCGGTGTGTCGGCATTACTGCATGAAAAAAGTGAAAACTGGGGACTGGGTTTTGGCACGGAAGGAAAGCCGCCGACAGGAAATGCGAGTGCAGAGGAATTAAAAAAATACAATGCGTATTTTATCGGGGATACAACACAGAATACGATTTATCTGACATTTGACTGCGGCTATGAAAACGGCAATACAGAGCCGATTTTAGATGCGTTGAAAAAACATGATGTAAAGGCGACCTTTTTTGTGGTCGGAAATTTTCTGGAAACCAGCCCGGAGATAGTCAAACGGATGATTGCGGAGGGGCATACGGTCGGCAATCATACCTATCATCATCTGGATATGTCATCCATTTCAAGCATGGATGCCTTTAAAAAGGAAACGCAGGACGTTGAAAATCTGTTTGAGCAGATTACAGGGACACCGATAACAAAATTTTACCGTCCGCCGCAGGGCAAATACAATATTGAAAACTTAAAAATGGCGCAGGAGCTTGGCTACCACACGTTTTTCTGGAGTCTTGCTTATGTGGACTGGTATCAGGATAAACAGCCGACAAAAGACGAAGCGTTTGGCAAGCTGCTTAAAAGAATACACCCCGGCGCAATCGTGCTGTTACATTCCACGTCCTCGACAAATGCGCAGATTTTAGACGAATTGTTGACCAAGTGGGAAGAAATGGGCTATACTATAAAACCGTTGACAGAACTGGCTGGCGCAGCAACATGACACATAATAAATGTATTGTTTGACAAAACTTTAGGAAAAATGTTTGGCGAAGCCGGGTGAAACGTGTAAAGATATAGATTTATGCGTGTACAGACAAAGAAAGAGAGTAAGATGAAGAAAAATGGGAGGAAACGAAACGTGAATACGAAAGAGTATGAAACAAAGGAGCTGCTTTCACGGTTTGCACCGTATTATAAGCCGCATATGGGGACGCTCTGCATGGATTTATTCTGTGCGGCGCTGACAACAATCTGCGAGCTTGTGCTTCCGCTGATTATGCGTTATATTACCAACGAAGGAATCCGGGATCTTGCGGCGTTGTCCGTAAAGACCATTCTGATGTTGGGTGCATTGTATCTGGTACTGCGTATTATTGATGGTATTGCCAATTATTATATGGCATATACGGGGCATGTTATGGGTGCAAAGATTGAAACCGGTATGCGTAAAGATGCATATGCGCATTTGCAGAAGCTGTCTGATACGTATTATAACAATACGAAAGTCGGTCAGATTATGGGGCGGATTACCAACGATTTATTTGATGTTACCGAATTTGCGCATCACTGTCCAGAGGAATTCTTTATTGCGGCGATTAAAGGCATTGCAGGCTTTGCAATTCTTGCAATGATTAATCTGTGGCTGACACTGATTATTTTTGTGATTGTGCCGGTTATGGTTCTATCCTGTATGAAGCTGAACCGCAAAATGAAAAAGGCATTTGCGGCACAGCGGTATCAGATTGGTGAATTAAATGCGCGTATTGAAGATACCTTGCTGGGTCAGAAGGTTGTGAAGGCTTTCACAAATGAAGATATGGAAAATCAGAAGTTTGATGTGGATAACCACAGCTTCTTTGGGATTAAAAAAGAAACGTATAAATATATGGGCGCATTCCAGACCACAACCAGAATGTTTGACGGTGTGATGTATCTGGCAGTTGTGGTTGCCGGCGGTATTTTTATGGTTAGAGGCATGATTCTGCCGGGCGATCTGGTTGCGTATATGCTGTATGTAACGACATTTATTGCAACAATCCGCAGAATCATTGAATTTGCCGAGCAGTTCCAGCGCGGTATGACGGGAATTGAGCGCTTTTTACAGATTATGGACGCCCAAATCGACATTTTTGACGAGCCGGGTGCAGTTGAATTAAAAGATGTAACAGGAGATATTACATTTAAAGATGTAAGCTTTGAGTATCCGGATGACCACAATCAGGTCTTTGAAAATCTGAATCTGACGATTCGTCCGGGCGAAAAGGTTGCCATTGTCGGACCGTCAGGCGGTGGAAAGACCACACTTTGTAACCTGATTCCGCGTTTTTATGATATTGATTCCGGCGAAATCAGCATTGACGGTAAAAATATCAAATCGTTTACGTTAAAGAGCCTGCGCCAGCAGATTGGCATTGTACAGCAGGACGTCTATCTGTTTTCGGGTACGGTGTATGACAATATTGTATACGGCAGCTTAAATGCGACAAAGGAACAGGTTATTGAAGCCGCAAAGCTTGCCGGGGCAGATGGATTTATCAGGGAACTAAAAGACGGCTATCAGACCTATATCGGAGAACGAGGTGTGAAGCTTTCCGGCGGACAAAAACAAAGAATCAGCATCGCAAGGGTATTTTTAAAGAACCCGGCGATACTGATTCTGGATGAAGCGACCTCGGCGCTGGACAATGAAAGCGAGTATGAGGTTGCTAAGTCGTTAGAGAAGCTGTCAAAGGGCAGAACAACGATTACCATTGCACACCGCTTATCCAGTATCCGCAATTCGGACAGAATCTTAGTGCTTACGCAGGAAGGCATTGCCGAAGAAGGAAACCACGAAGCACTTATGGAAAAGAAAGGCATTTACTACCAGTTCTATACCATGGCGGACCGGCTGAAATAGCGGCGATGTCAGAAGCGGAACCGGTCACTTCATTCTGCATAACGGATAAGCCTTCGGTTACGGTGGCGTTTGGTTCAAGCTGTTTTATCGTAGTTATCTTATATTTTACACATGTTTCGGATTTTCGCGCAGGGCACTTTCTACATATTCCATAATGTAGTAGTTGTCCTCCGGCATCTGGCAGCCGACGATATACGTGCCTTCATTTTCAGAAGAACGGATAATTCGGCCTTCCAGTACGGAATGGGCGGTCAGTGCAAAGTTATCAATGGCAATGGAAATGTCACGGCCCTTGGCAGAGGCAAAGAACGGGTCTTTTACCAGAAGGGCAAAACCGTTTGCACTGATATTGTCTAACTGACCCTTAAAGGTTTCACCGGAATTTTTCACGGTAATCGTACAGGTGTTGGAAATATCCATGCGTGGATATTTCCGGCGGTTTATAATCTGCGGACGGCTGGTAATCTGAATACGGTAAGTTCCTTCCGCAGCTGTTTTACCGCTGTCAGACTGAATCTTGGCATGGCTCCAGCAGTAAAGAACATTACCGACAGTAACCTGTACGGTACATGCTGCCGGTTTTGGCAGGCTGAGCTTCTTTTCAAGAGAGGCAAAAAGCGTATTTTCAACCTGTTCCAGTAATTCACCGTGGTATTCAATGTCTTTAGAAGAAGCATCATCATGAACGGTTACGGTCATCTTCATGCCGCGTTTTACATCATCAATGCCCATGAAACCGCCGATACCCAGTTCGCACATTAAATCCTGGATAACATCTTCAATGTTGTTGATATTCAGAGCCGTTTCCTCATATTTACTGCTCATGCGTTTGGTCGTTTCGTCAGAGTCGGAAATGCAGTTGGTCATGACATTTACAATATCAGTAACGTTTTCCATGTTGGAAACCAGCTGGCGGTTGGAATTTTCCACTTCTTTAATAGCGGTGTCAATAACCTGGATATGTTCACCCTGCTGTGAAGAATCCGCAGTAATTTTACCGACATTTTCGCCGGTTAAGGTTACTTTTTCAAGGGTCAGCTGAATCAGTTTCAAGGTCTGTTCGATAGAAGATGTCATTTTTTCTGAAATCTCATCCAGACGGGTTAAGGCATCCTGAATCTGACCGGATGAAGATTTGGTTTCGGTACTTAATGTGCGAATCTGTTCGGCAACGACCGCAAAGCCTTTTCCGGCTTCGCCGGCGCGTGCGGCTTCAATCGAAGCATTTAAGGCAAGCAGATTGGTCTGGCTTGAAATGCTGTCAATCGTACCGGTTTCTTCTTTTACTTTTTCAAATTCTGATTTGAATTCCTGTAAAACATTTTCAACTTCGCCAGACAGTTCAGACATCGTTCCGGCAGTTTTTACCAGTTCGTCAAGGTCTGCGGAACTGGTCTGTGCATGTGTAACGGATTCAGCTGTTAAGGAAACCATTTCGTTGATTAATGCAACAACGTGTTCCACCTGTGCATTAATATCACCGGTCATATCGGTGGAGGAGGTGGTATGCTGCTGTAATTTTCCGTTGTTGTCAGTTAATTCATTCATGCCAAGTAAAACAACGTCAGAGCCGTGTTTGTTTTCAGAAGCCAGTTCACGGACAACGGTAATACCGTTCATAATGGTATTGCTGGCAGTTTTTACCTTTTCAACGGTTGAGATGACACGCTGTAAGTCAGCCTTGATACTGTCGGTTAAAGCCCCATCAGATTCGTTTAAATGGCGGATAGACAGCACGTAGCAGATATAACATAAAACAATGCAGGATACCTGTAACTGGTAATTTTTTATATCAGCCGCAGAGTTGCAGCCAAGTACGACACCGCGGTATAAGGCGCTGCCGATGATGACAAGCGTATTGGCGATGCCGCAACGAATCATAAAGCTGCGGTTCTTGTAAAGAACCAGAAGGCTTGTGACAGGAAGCACATAGGTAAATGCAATCGGTGAAGCTGTTGTGCAGGATACAAAGGTATAAAAGATACCGTATCCGATAACAAGATCATATTTGTACAAATCAGTTGATTTTCCTTTTAGCCGCAGCAGAATATCGCCGATAAAGAAAGGAACCCAGCATAATACTACAAAAATAATGTAATTAGAAAACGGATACAGGCCGTTTGCGGCATCGGAGCCATAGTTGGCTGTGAGTAAAAGTGCAAAGACCAGCCAGATTCTGCGGGCTTTGATGTTGGCTTTTTCTTTGAAAACATTTTCATCATAGTTCATAAGTGTCATCTCCTGTTCTAGTATTTTTGAAGGAAATCAATCATGGATTTCATTGTCTGTAAACTTTCGTCAAGTTCCGGTTCAAATACGCTGAAAGCGTGTGTAAGCTTCGGATTTTTCGGAAAATTCAGTAAATCATGCGGCACCTGGTAACGTGCCAGTGCTTTTTCAAATTGTAACGTGTAGCGTTTTAAGTAATCGTTGTGGCTGGTTACCAGAAAACACGGCGGAAGTGCCTTTATAATATCAGGGTGTTCGGGATTTACAAACGGCGCAAAGGCACTCTTTTTGTAATTCTTTCCGTAAAGATACTTTGGAAGAAACAACCCGATTTTATCCTTTTTTGTTGTATAAAACATGCCACTGATGAGTCCCAGCGCATTGATATGTAAAGAAGACGGAGTGACTTTGGCAGCTTTTGCTGCGGCAGGGGCATGCTGCAGGGCAGCAGTGTAGGTTAAAAGACACGCACCGCCACTGTCTCCGACTGCATATACATGGGACAGATCACCGTTATCGGAAGAAATCCGCGTTTTTAAAAAGTCCATGGCACAGGCTAAATCCTGACACTGGTCGAAAAATGAACAGTCCGGTATCAGACGGTATTCCACGCTGTAGACTAAAAAACCAAGTTCGCTTAACCGCATGCAAAATAACCGGTTAAATTCTTTGCTGCCAAGTAAAAGTCCGCCGCCATGCACATTTACAATTACCGGGAGAAGTTCGCCGTCCTGTTTTTTCGGGCGGTAACAGTCCAGACGGTGTGAATCGCGGATGTGTGATTTACTGCTTTGCGGTGGGAAGTCCGTGTCCAAAGAAGTGTTGTCTTTTGCGGCAGAGCCGTCTGTCATATAAGGAATGTTTTTTATCTCTGTGACAGTATCCGGGAAAGTAAGTGTTAAATTCCGTTCGGCAGACGATTTCTCAAAGTCTTTTCGCTGTTTATAAAAATTTCTTATCATAAAGTCACTCATAGCAGTCTCCTATCATGGCCAGGGGGGTTTACCATGGCATCATATCATTATTTTAAGATATTTTTGAGGGCTTTTCAACAAAATAATGAAAATGATATCTTTTGATGGTGTCTGCGGGAATTAGTAGTCTTTTTTGATAAATTATGGTATACTTCTTAATAAAGAACTATGGCTGACTTACTAAAAGGAGAAATGTTTATGGAAAATTATAATGAAGCCTTTTTCAGGGCGAAGACGAACAAAAGAGCAAGCATAACATGGGTGCTTCTGCTGATCGTTGCGTGCATTTATTATGGCATCAAAGTCGGCACCGGAACACTGACACCGGGCTATTACGCAGCATTTGCGATTGTGGGCTGGGCAGTCTATATTGTCGGACAGGCACTGTTGTTTATTAAAGGAATGGATTTTAAACCGTATAAATGGATTGTGGGACTGGGATATCTTGCATTTTATTCGGTCATTGCATGGACGGCACTCGACCAGATTTCATATGTGTTTATCCTGCCGTTAATTTCAATTCTGATTTTATACAAAGACCCGAAGTTTATCCGCACGATGATGTGGATTACACTTTTTGTACTGATTTCAAGTAATGCTTATAAGGGGCTGGCAAAGGGCATGATGGATTATATGGCAAGTCCTGAATGTGCATTACAGCTGGTCATTGTAATTGGTTGTTATGTTTGTACCAATATGGCAATCAAACATCTGGTAGAATCCGATGGGGCGCTTACGCAGTCTATTAAAAGCAACTTAGAGCGCGTTGTCCGTACCGTAGAACAGGTTAAGGATGCAAGTAATGCCGTTGTAGACGGTGTAACGGTTGTCCGTGAACTGGCAGACGAGAACAGAACGGGTGCCAATGATGTTATGAAGGATATGCAGAATCTCGATGCCAACAACGGTGTCTTAAATGAGAAGACGCTTTCCTCTATAGAGATGACAAAGGTCATTGATACACAGGTCAAAGGTGTGGCTGACCTGATGGAACAGGTAGTAGACCTGATCGGGGCATCGGTTGAACATGCCAATGTGAGTGCAGGTGAACTGGTAGAGGTTGTGGAAACAACCAATAAGATGGCAGACCTTTCAAAACAGGTTGAACAGATTCTGGAAGATTTCAAGAAAGAATTTGAAAATGTAAAAGAAGAAACCAGTACAATTGAGGGCATTACCTCAAAGACCAATTTACTGGCGTTAAATGCTTCTATCGAAGCGGCAAGAGCCGGAGAAGCCGGAAAGGGCTTTGCGGTTGTAGCCAATGAAATCCGTAATTTGAGCAGCGGCACACAGGCATCTTCTAACAGTATCATGGAAGCGCTTTCCCATCTGGAAGAAACATCCCAGAAGATGCTTGAATCCATTGCAGAAACCATTGAACTGATACAGGTTAATATTGAAAAGGTATCGAATGTCAATGTAAGTGTAACCAATATTACACAGGACGCTACCAGTCTTGGAGAGAATATTAAGGTTGTAGACAGTGCCGTTAAAGAAGTGGAAAGTTCAAACCGCACGCTGACGGAAAACATGAATCAGGTCGGTGAAGTCATGGAAGTCATGACACAGAGCATCAGCGGTGCAGAACTGACGACAAAGACAATGTTAAGCAAGTACGAAGCCAGCGCAAAGAGTGCCATGGATATTGAAGGTGTAGTTGGTAAGCTGATGCGTGAACTGGGTGTTGGCGGATTTATGGGTGTTCAGGATATTAAACAGGGCATGAAGATTTCTATTGCTTTTGGGGATGCTGGCGGTAAGAAAGATGAATATCTGGGTGAAGTCGTAGACTGTATTGATAAAGATATTTTTGTAACACTGGATAGTAAGAGCGGACAGGCAGTTGATAAGCGTGACAGAAATGCGTTCTGCCGGTTAAATATTGTTGTGGATAATGTATTGTACTGCTGGGAGCACGTAGCAGTACAATACAGCAGACATGGCGAAAAGGGTCAGTTTAAGCTGAGCATTGAAACCAATCCACAGGTATTTAACAGAAGAAAATATCCGCGTATGCCGCTGGATAACAGATGTACAATCCGTATCAGCGGACAGGATACAGCTTATGACGGCAAGATGGTCAATATCAGTGCCAATGGTTTCGCATTTTCAGTAAACGATTCTGTATTTGAGCGTGCGAAGGGCAAAAATGTTACACTGGACGTTCAGGGCTTTGATGTGTTAGGCGATAAACCGCTGGAAGGCTGTGTTATCCGCTGTTCTAATAATGATGGAGAATATATTATCGGCTGCAGAATGCCGGAAGACAGCGAAGCAATTAAGGATTATGTAAGTAAGAATTACTGCGAATAAGATGCAGTACAAGCAGGATAACCCTCTGTTTACAGATATTGGTTTATAAAAAACTAGTGTGAACAGATGGCTTAGGTTTGTATAAATATTCACATTTTCCACATACTAACTCCAAAGCTAATATATAGCAAAAAGAGCGGCTTTATTGATTTGAACAGACATAGATTAATAAAGCTGCCGGCCCAAATATAGCATTGGAGGAAAGCAGATTATGAAAGCGACAGGCATTGTAAGAAGAATCGATGATTTGGGGAGAATTGTCATTCCCAAAGAAATCAGAAGAACGCTTCGCATCCGGGAGACAGACCCGCTTGAAATATTTACCGATAAAGAGGGTGAGATAATCTTAAAAAAATATTCACCCATCGGAGAGCTGGGGGCTTTTGCCAAAGAGTATGCGGAGTCGCTTGCGCAGACAACAGGGCATACCGTCTGCGTTTCGGACCGCGACCAGATTATTGCGGCAGCAGGTCCGGATAAAAAGGACATGATAAAAAAGAATATCACGAAAAAAATGGAGCAGCTTTTAGATAACAGAAGCACACTTGTTGCGGCAAGCGGGGACAGGGAGTTTGTGCCGGTTGCGGAGAATCTGGAAGAAGAATATAAGGAACAGGCATTAAGTCCGATTATCTGTGCCGGGGATGTACTCGGAGCAGTGATTATTACGACAAAAGACGGTAAAATACATTTTACGGATACTGAAAAAGCACTGGCTG
>UMAQ01003191.1_pt1 | contig 11747 bp, 7 predicted proteins | sample 1963751 | NCBI WGS metagenome assembly UMAQ01 (sample SAMEA4835920, study PRJEB28245) | human gut metagenome | biome: gut microbiome; material: fecal sample | place: Denmark | collected 2008
TACGGCAGATTTTGAGAGGAGGAGCTACGTAGTGAATGAGAAATAAATTTCATAAAAATATTAAGAAATTTATTTTGAATGATACGAAGTCGGCGACGACGAGGCGAGGTGGAGGGATTTTTTTGATTAATCCCTCAGTCAAACCTATCGGTTTGTCGGTTCCCTTTACAAGGGAGCCATAATAAAAAAGGTTCGGAAAAATCCGAACCTTTTTTATTTATATATTTATGCTAACGGGAACTCTACCTTTGCCTTGAACAAATCGCCGTCGATTGACAATTCAAGCTCACCGTTTTGCACCTTGCAAAGCTCCTTTGCAATTGACAAGCCCAAGCCGTTGCCCTCGGCAGTACGTGATTTATCGCCACGCACAAAGCGCTCTGTTAGCTCAGCGGGTGTTATATCAAGAGGTTGAGCCGAGATATTCTTAATCTCGAAAATACCCTTGCCGCCCTGCTCATACACGCTGACATATACACGTGAGCCTCGTGCGCTGTATTTGCGTGCATTTGAAAGCAGATTTTCAATAACCCTAAACGTTTTTGCACCGTCAGCAGTAACGGTTACGGGTTTTTCGCCCTGTTTAACCACAAGATTTAAGTTATTTTTATCGAAATCCTGCTGCACGTCAACAGTTGATTGCAAGCAAAGCTCCGACAAATTCATAGGTGCAAGATTAACGCTTATATTACCGCTTGTAACCTTTGACGCCTCAATCAAATCGTCAATAAGCCTTTTAAGCTTAGCGCCCTTATCATCAAGCACGTGGATATATTCCTGCGCCTTAGGGTCTGCAATATCGCAATTTTTAAGCAAATCAACATAAGTGATAATCGATGTAAGAGGAGTTTTTAAATCGTGGGAAACGTTGGTAATAAGCTCGGCACGAAGTCGCTCGTCCTTAACCGCCTTAGTAATTGCATTTTGAAGCTCTGCGTTAGTATATTTCATACTGTCGGCAAGGATTTTCAGCGACTGAGGAAGCGTATCTATTGCCATAGGCACGTCGATATGCTGTGATGACGCATAAATAATTTCGTCAAGCGCTTTAAAATACTTGCAAACCGCCCTGAGTGCAAAGGTATTTGCAACTACATCGCCTACAATAAAGATAAAACCGAAAACGGGAATATCCGATGCAAAAAAGAGGACAATTATAATCATCAAGCCGATATTGCCTGCGAAAAATGCAAGCGAAAGCAAAATTATATTTCTTACAAATGTCTTTGGCTTATAAGCGTAGAGCTTAAATGTTCCAAATAGCTTTTTATTAAACTTATGCCAAGCCTTAAAGAATTTGACAATCAGCTTAATTATAAATTTGAAAATATGGAAAAGTGCAAAGCCGAGCCAATAAAGAAGCAGATGCTTGTAAAATTTCTTTCCGCTTTTAGAATACCTTGCAACCGAACAGCAAAGCTCAAAAAGAAGCACCCAACAGACAAAGCAAATTCCTGCAAAAATTGCGACAAGAATACTTGTATCATAAATAGTTTCATTTACCGCTATCATAAGCATAACAAGCCCGAAGCCGCTACCGCCGACTATACCAAGCTGAAGAAGCAGAGGAATATAATCTATAAATATCAGCTTTGCAGGCGAGTCATCGTCTTTTTTGCCCACTATTTTGAAATAATAAAACGCAATAACAAGAGAAGCGGCAAGCAAAATGACATCAATAATTGCAAGCTTAACAAGATTATCGTTAACCTTGCCTGCATAATCGTTAAACTGCCTCATAGCTTCAAAATAGTTTGAAACATTAGGCTCGTTTTTAGCGGTGTTTATATAAGCATACAAGGAATAGTTCTTTGCCTTAAAGTTTGCACGGTAGCTTTGCATTATGCTTTTAAGCGTTTTTTCGGGAATTTCCTCACTGAAAATTTCTCCGTTTTCAATCTTAAAGCTGTCGTGCTTTGCCATAATCTCTTTTACGGACAAATCCGAGGTCTTATAAGCGACCTTATTATTTTTTATGATTATGTATTCAATGCCGTCCTTAATACCCCAATATTCAACGGTTTTATATTGAGACACTTGAGTTTTTACGTAATTATCATAACTTTTTTCAATATCCTTATAAAGCTTACTCTTATAATTTTTTAGAGTTATGCCGTCGGGAATGTCGTATGAAAATTCGTCTAAACAGGTATACAAATATTTATAATAATTTCCGCTGTCTACACTATATGAAGCAGCATCTACATAATAGCTGATTGGATTGGTTTCGCTGTACTGTATTTCGTTTTGGTCAAAGCCGTCCTCATCAATCTTTAGCTTATCAAGATAAGAATTAAGCTGTTTCATCACCTTATTATAAACACTTTTGCAAGCCTTCGTCTTTTGAGAATTAAGATTCTTTTCAAGCCCCTTTGGGTCTAAATGTACCTTGTTTACTCCGTCGGCTATGCTTTCCTCAATGTTACGCTCAACGCCGGTATTTAAAGTATAATTTGAATAATCATTGCTGTTTACATTGTTATTTATAACAGTCAAAACCTCGGCAGTAGTTAAAAATATCGCCGAAAGACCTGTTATAAGCGCAAGAACTATGCACAATAATTTTCCTAAATAAGAATACTTAAATTTTTTCACATTTGTATCCAAGACCATACACCACCTTTATATATTTCGGCTCTTTGGGATTAATTTCAATTTTTTCACGGATATTACGGATATGCACAGTCACTGTTTTTTCACTCGTAAAGCTCGGCTCGTTCCACACCGCCTCATAAATTTGAGAGGAGGAAAGCACCCTGCCCATATTTGTCATAAGATATTCCATAATCTTATACTCAATCGGTGTAACCTTAACGCCCTCGCCGTCAACAGACAAACTTTTAGCGTCCGTATCAAGCACAAGACCGCCCGTTACAAGCCTTGTCGGGGTAGCAACCATACTGCCGAGATTTACATAACGTCTTATTTGCGATTTAACCCTTGCAACAAGTTCGAGCGGATTAAACGGCTTAGTCACATAATCGTCTGCGCCGAAGCCAAGACCTGTAATTTTGTCCGTATCCTCACTCTTTGCCGAAAGAAGAATAATAGGAAAATTATATTTTTCCCTAATCTTCAGTGTTGCTTTAAGTCCGTCAAGGCGAGGCATCATAATATCAAGCACAACGCAGTGAATTTCGTTATTTTGCACCTTTTCAAGTGCATCCTGACCGTCAACCGCCGTAATAACATTAAATCCTGCATTATCAAGATAAATCCTTAATGATTCGAGGATAGCCTCGTCATCATCGCAAACAAGTACATTTTGCATATCATATTCTCCGTTATAAAATAATTCCCATCCGATGATTATATTAAACATCATATAATCTAAAGAGTGGCAAAGAAAAAATAAAGAAATTATAAAAATTACTGTATTACATCTATAATATCTTATAGTTAATACATTGTCAAACAAATAAGCAATTAGTTGTTGATTGTTGTGTTAAATAATGGTAAAATAAACTTAATAGTTAGTTATTGAACACCGTGACTAATAATTAAATGGTAAGGAGAATAAAATGGCAAAAAGGGACGGAACAGTAGATTTAAGAATTAAGAGAACGCAAAAATCAATCAAAAACGCTTTTTATGAGCTTATCGAGGAAAAAGGCTTTGACCATATATCGGTTAAAGACATAACAGAGCGTGCAATGATAAGCCGTAACACGTTTTATCTGCACTATAACGACAAGTTTGATTTGCTCAACAAGGTTTGCGACGAGCTTGTGTTTAAGCTTTTTATCGGTGTAGGCAAGCAATTAAGGCGTGAAACAAGAAAGCTTAGGGTTGACATCTACGGTGCGGCAAGCGTTATTAAAATGGGAATAAAAACCATTGAAGAGGACAGAGAGGCTTACAGGGTTTTGCTTTCAAGTTCAGGTTCTGATTTGCTTACTCAAAAGTTGCAGCAAGGCATTCGACGTGCGCTTGACCTTATCAGCTCAGACATTGAGGGAATAAGCGAATATTCGCTTCAATACATAATTTCCGGCACCTGCGGAATAATCAAATACCAAGTCACTCACGAATCATCTAACATTGCAGACGAGGCGTATCGCTTTGCTGAAATTCATTTTGGCGGGCTTATTGAGGCTTTGCAGGAATCAAAGAGAAACGGAGAGGGCAATTGAGCAGTAAAAAAACAAAAAAGGAAAAGCCGAAAAAAAATCGAAGTTCTAAAAATTTAAAAATCAGCACGAGGATTTTTTTAACGGCAATTTTGGGTATACTTATACCTATTATTCTAATCGGCGCTTTTTCTCCTTTGCTTATATATTTCACAGGCTCATATTTTAACATTTCGAGTGTTACTACAAATTCATACTCCACCGTAAACCAAATTCAATGGTCGCAAACGATAAGCAGCATTTCAAACGCACTTTTATCGGATGAAAACGATAAGAAAAAAACCGAAAGCTTGAGCGAGTTTATTTCTCCTATTGAGCGTCTCGGTTCAAGCATATATATCGAAAAAAACGGGAAACCGTTTTATTCATCATCAAAAAGCGATATATTAAAAGAAGCTAACGAGATAGTCAACGTAAACAAAAACGAAAATCTTAATTATTTTGGAAACAACGGTCTTGTAATCGTAACACACGCTAACTCAAAATCCGATAAATATTTGATAGTGGCGGTAAATAAAAACTACACTGTTAAAAACGCAAGCACGCACTATGCGGCAAAGGAATTTACTAATCTTTTGCTTGGCAGAACGGGCATAATTGCTTTAATCATTGTTGCCGTTTTTGTTCTTGCAATAGTGATTATTTCATTTATAACGTCTAAAACAATAGTTAATCCTATCAAAAAAATTGCCGATGGTGCCGACGAAATCGCACGTGGCAATCTTGATTATGAAATAGATTACAAATCCAAAAACGAGCTTGGACAAACGGTTGAAAGTTTTAATCAAATGAGATTGAGGCTGAAAAATTCCATAGAAAAGCAAAACAAGGCAGATGAACAGCGCAAGGAGCTAATTGCCGGAATTGCACATGACGTAAGAACTCCGCTTACCTCGGCAAAAGGCTATGCGCAAGGGCTTCGTGACGGAATTGCCGCAACGCCTGAGAAGCAGAAGAAATATATAGACAGAATTTGCTCCTCAATTGACGATACGGAAAAAATACTTAACGAACTTTTGAATATTTCACGTTATGAGCTGAAGAGCTACAAGCTCAACAGGGTAAACGTTAATTTAAAAGAATTTATTGACGACGGCGCCGAAGAAATCAAAGAACTGCTTGAAAGAAGCCATTTTGATTTTTCACTTCAATGCAATGTCAACAAAGACACGCAAATAAGTGTTGACACCGACGCATTTGCACGAGTTTTCAGAAACATTGTTATGAACTCAATAAAATATGCACGTGATGACAGGCAGGGTATGGTTCGTCTTATTGTCAGCGAATACGATCGCACGGTTATTATTGAACTTACAGATAACGGCTCCGGCGTTGAAAGAGAAAACCTTACTAAAATTTTTGATACAATGTATCGAACAGACCCTGCAAGAACTAAGGTTTCGCAAGGCTCCGGTTTAGGCTTGGCTGTTTGCAAGCAGATTGTCGAACTTCACGGTGGATTAATCTGGGCAAGCAGTAAGCAGGGAGAGGGTCTTTCAATATTCATTTCAATGCCGAAAATTAAAGAAAGGACAGATAATATTGAGTAAGATTTTAATAGTTGAAGACGACGAGAACATCCTCGAACTTGAAAAGGATTATATAGAAGCAAGCAATATGGAGGCGCAGGGTGCAACAAACGGAAACGACGGTCTTGAGCTTGCGCTTAATAACGATTACGATTTAATTTTGCTTGACGTTATGCTTCCGGGTATTAACGGCTTTGATATTTGCAAAAAAATCAGAGAAATAAAGAACACACCTGTTATTTTCGTTACCGCAAAAAGAGAAGAAATCGACAAAATTTCGGGCCTCGGTTTTGGTGCGGATGATTATATTGTTAAACCGTTCTCCCCTGCCGAGCTTGTGGCAAGAATTAAGGCACACATTAACAGATACAAAACTCTTACAAGCCAAAACGAGCAGGAAAACGACGTTCTTGTGCGTGACAATATCAAGCTTTTCAAAAATACGGGCGAGGCATTCGTCGGCGATAAGGAAATCACGCTTACCAAAAAGGAATTTGAGGTGCTTTATATTTTAGCCTCCCACCCTAACACGATTTATTCAAAAGCAGAGCTTTTTGAAAGCGTTTGGGGTTATGATTCCCTCGGTGACACTTCCACTCTTACAGTCCATATCAACCGCCTGCGTGACAAAATTAAGGAGGCAGACGAAAACACCGACTGTATCAAAACTATTTGGGGCAGAGGCTATAAGTTTAAATAAAATCATATTCATTCGGTAAAATCAGAATGTAATATCGTGCTCCTGCCGAAAAAATAAACAAAAACAATAAATATTAACCCCCGGTTTGAAGTGAACCCCAAAAGTTAGACACTTTTGGAGGTGGATATCAAAACCGGGGGTTTACTCTTTGCTTAAGAGACAAGAAAAATTCCCCACTTTTTTGTAAAAAGTGAGGAATCGGTGGACAACTATAAGACAAAGGAAACAAGAAAAAGATAACCGATTGCAAACGCATCGCTATCCGAAAATTTACAATTGTAAAAGGAGAACACCAAATGTCAAAAGGTGCATGTAATATAATATTTCCTTGCCTTACGAAATATATTTTAACTATAAACGTAAACGATGTCAAACAATTCTACTTATAATGTAGAAAATATAGTATTTTCGCATATTTTAAAGATATAAATTAAGTAATGAAATACTTTGCAAAGCTCCAATCGTCAGTATTTACCACACCGTCTTGGTTAATATCGAGGTATTTTTCATCAATAGAAGCATCTTTTCCTCTGATATGGCGATTTAAAACGGCAAAGTCTTTTGCGTTAATATACCCGTCTTTGTGAAAATCGAAGTTTATCATTTGGCAAGGCTCTGTTGAAATATAATTTGAACTTGATATGCTAAACTCAAATTCCGAATCAATTCCGTATTTATGGCTCAGATTACATTTATAATTACCATTTTCCAATAAAAAGATAACAAAATATCCGTATTCATCAGATGCGCAGACACTTTCATTATTCGTTGCCGTTACTTCAGATATAGCATAATACCCATTTAGTTCTCCGCTTTTAGTTTCGCGTGTTACGACATAGGAACAAGCAATATATCCCGGATTAAATGTTAAATCATTTGAATTTGCATACTCCTGAACATATGAGTTATCTGCTCCTGCAAGCTTTACTCTCGTACTCTCATCAAAAGCAGTTGTTGCTATCGAGGTTATACTTTCGGGAATATATACGCCTTGTAAAACGTCGCAATATTTAAAAGCATCTTCTCCAATTTCAGAGCCTCCTGTTAAAACAACTGCTTCTAAACGTGTGCAATCGTAGAAAGCACCATCAGGAACACTATACGGCGGTAAAGTGATTGTAGAAATATCAGACCCTGAAAACAAATATTTTTCAAGCGCAGTTGCATTGCTTAAATCTATATCGCCCGATATATCAAGGCAATTAAAGTCACATTCATTTAACCTATATTCTTTTGATACAGAATCATACTTCCACGTTATTTGTTGCCATTCGCCCGGTTTGGTTAAATTCCAAGCAAGAGTTTCATCGTTATTTTTTTGATTATAAAAATCAACAAGTAAGTTATAGTCCTCTGAATTAAACATATCTACATCAGCATTTATAATTTGCTTTTTATAAGAAAACACCGCATTTTCCTTTGAATTTATGTTTGATGTCACATCATCAGAAAAGATATTTATGTCAAGATAATTATTTTCACATGAAAGCGAATAAAGAGGTGAGTTTTTTTCCGTTGCATTAGAAGGAAGTACAAAAGAATTCAACTTGCTTTCAGCGCAATCAATAACTTCGAGGGCACTACATCCGCTCACGTCAAGCGAAGTCAAACTCGTATTGTTACAATATAGCTCTGTTAGGTTTGCAAAAGAGCTAAGATTAAGTTCACCGCTTACATCTGTTGAGGAAATATCAATAATATCTGCAAAATACACGTTGTCGATTTTTTTAAACTGAACATACTCCTGCACATTTTCCATTATCAGATTTCCGTTTTCATCAATCCAATTAAGAATACTGTTATTATCTCCTATCTTACCAAAAGCGATTAAAGCTGATAATTCTGTTTCGTCGTAAACTGCGCTTTTCGGTAAATATTGCGGTTCATATACAACTTCGGCATTTTCCCGTTCTGATACAGTCTGAAATGCCGTTTTATTATTTTCATCGTTCAAATCAATATAATTCAGCGTACAATACAAATTCACAAGATTTGCATTTTTCGATATATCAATACTCTCAAGCTGATTAAACGAGCAGACAAGAGTTGTTAAATTTGAAAGTGAAGTTACATCAATATCATTAAGCGAGCAATCCGAACATTCAAGAGAAATAATCGAAGGATTTTTTGATAAATCAATACTTTCAATGTCGTTATTACTGAAATTTACATTTTCAAGAGCGGTATTAGACGAAATATCAAGAGCTGTAATTTCATTATCTGATATATCCAAATCTGTCAAAGCCGTACAATCCGTAATAGTTACAGTGGATATATAATTTGAAGAAATGTCAACACTTTTAAGTGAGGTAAAGCCCGACAAATCAATACCGCCGTATAAATCCTTAAACACAAGGTCAACCGATGTAACTCTGCCGTCCTTGCCAAAAGCCACGCCATTCCAAGTTGTATAATCGTCTATATTCCAACCGAGCTTATCTGCATTTGTTACGCCGTCATCGTCAGCGTTTGAAAGAAAAGACTTGATTTTTGATGTTTCTACAAGGTTATATGTGTTATCCGTTCTATCATCATCGGCTAAATAAATGCTGTTTGTTGCATATGTCATCAGGGATTGAACGGTAGCGTCATTGCCGCCTACACTACAACGTGACAACGCATCGGAATATGTATATTTTGTATAGTCAGAAAATTCAAGAATACTATAAAACTTTTGCCAATGATTACTCAAGTATAATAAATCCTTTGAAAATTGCCGTGACAATTTATTCAAACCTTTAAAATCATTTTTACACCACTCCATAAGTTGCTTAACTAATTTAACATTATTAAATAAACTATCACCCTCCATAGGAATAGCCAAAGTTAATGTCATAAAATCATACAAACTCATAGACACATTATCTAAAGACTTATGTTTAAACTCTTTTTCATAGTAATCTTTTAGATAAGGGGCGTATTGTTCACTCGCCATTATATCTGTAATTTTGTTGCAATATACTTTATCGTCAACATTTCCTGTTGTATAGGTAATTCCATATTTCCAATAATTCCATTTGTTATTGACAAGCGGAATATATGTTATAAAGTCCTTACTTTTGCAGAAATTAAAAATATTAGTATAACTCTCCATATCACTTGTATATGGTGAAACATTCGGTGTAGCATATGTATATGCGGTAACAAGCGGCAAGATTTCAACATTATCAGTCAATGATTTTGCTGCCAAGTTAGATACAGCGCCGCCGCGACTGTGACCCGTTAAAACAACCATTGTATTTTCGTTATTAAGGCTGTGCTTTTCTAAATATTCTTTAAGTCCATTTTCCACATATTTTGAAGCCTGCAAAAAGTTATAATGAGTATCATCGCCGTTTGTAAAAGTATATTTATCTGTGTTGCCGTTTTCATCGGGAGGGCAGACCTTCATGTTGCCCTCCCATTCTACGCCGTCCGTTCCGCGAATAACCACTATACAGTGATAACCTTCATTTTTAATATATTTGTTTGCAATTGCAAAGCTCACATTTTCATTGTTGTCATCATTAAAATTATATGCTTCAATATCACGGTAATTATATTTTTCGAGAGAGTTTTTAAAGTTTTCAGAAATACCTGTCCTCGCATTTTCATAATTTTCAGCATCTACGCTTTTGCTACTCGCCGCGACGGTTTTTGAATCGGAATAAACGGCTACAGATAAATCGCGGGTTTCAGTATAAAGCTCGTTTGAATATTTCATTCTCGCAATCTTTTCGGATTTTCCTATTGCTCCCGCTGCACCGACAAATTTACAGTCTAATCCCAAAATCCCCTCATTATCGCAAAATCCGTACAACATCCCTGCGTCATCGCTTATGTCAAGGTTGTAATTACCGCCGTTTTTCCAATTAACTTTAAACGAAATATTGTATTCGTAATCTGATGAACTTGCCCAAATTCTATCTTTTTGGATCGTTCCTGAAATTTCTTCGGAATACGACGTATTACCGTCAACAAAAAATGTAGCAGTAAAGTTTTGTTTATCATAATTTATTGTTTTTATTACTAAGTGAATAGTATAGCCGCTTTTCTTGCGTGTATATTCGCAACCAATAACCCTGAATTCACCTGTTGCGTCACCCATAGCGTAGCTTGCTGTAGGTATAAATGTAACCAATGATGTTAAAATTAAAATAAAACAAATAAAATTTTTGTTTTTTTTCATGATTTCACCTTTAAGTTGTAATTTTTCACAAACATTTTAATATTTCTATAAGCTAAAGGCTATTAACAATATCAATAAATGTATAAACAAAAAACATAGCAATAGGTTGATAAGTCACTCTTAAAATCATAAAAAACAACAATGTTATATAATTGATTTTATTAAAATATAGCAAAACAATATTTATAACTACGTATATAAGCGGGAAAAAAGTATAATAAATCCAGTACAAATCCAACGGATTATCCAACAAATAATTCCACGCGTAAGCGCCTTCATCACAGATTACATAAATCATTTCAGATAAAAATAATACAGTGGATATTATAAATATTATTTTTTTTATTTTACTTAATTGGTTAAAATTCATAATTACCCTTTTTGTTACAATCATTATTTCCGCTCCTAACAATATACCATTATTATAAATTATCAATCTATGATTCCTAACTTAAGTTGATTTCTTGCAATTGTATTTATACCACAAAAACATCACTTGTTCAAGAATTTTTCTCTATAATAAACATTATAGACAAATATATTATATTCTTAGCAATTGCAAAACTTACATTTTCATCGTTATCATCATTAAAATTATATGCCTCAATATCACGATAGTTGTATTTTTCAAGCGAACGTTTAAAACTTTCGGATATACCTGTTCTTTAATGTCTAACTTAAGGTGATTTCTTCCAATTATATTTATAACATATTTACATTTTGCTTGCAAGAGCATATATATTATATAATGCCTAATTTTAAGAACGTGAACTTCTCCTTTATCGAAAGAAAAATAATAAAGAAATATAATATAAATAAGTCCGAAAGAAACACGCCGAAATACGACTTACAAATTCTTTACATAATATTCTTTACATAATGACGTTTAAAATATTGTAGATTTTTGACTTGTAAAAAAAGAATTTGAAAAAGAAAAATCCCAAATCATAACCACCCGTCAATGATATGCACCTCCTAACTTTTGGGGTGCATATCAAACAGGTGGTTTCTTGTATGCTTTTCAAGCACACCTGCTAAAGACGTAAAAAAAGCAAGTCAATTAAGACTTGCTTTTCGTGGCTCCCCCAACTGGGCTCGAACCAGTGACATCATGATTAACAGTCATGCGCTCTACCGACTGAGCTATGGAGGAATATATAACCCTGCATCAAAAGATACAGGGTAATGTCGGCGTTACCTATTTTTCCGGGAGGCTGCCC
>UMAQ01046545.1_pt1 | contig 11713 bp, 9 predicted proteins | sample 1963751 | NCBI WGS metagenome assembly UMAQ01 (sample SAMEA4835920, study PRJEB28245) | human gut metagenome | biome: gut microbiome; material: fecal sample | place: Denmark | collected 2008
TTGCAGTTGCTAACCATTCATGCGTTTGTCGTGGGTTTTATGGGGGATGTGCTTGTTTTTAGGAGAACGTTATATTATAATAAGGGCAAGTGACAGAAAATACGAAATTATGTTGTCGGGAGGCTGTAATGGGAAATACAGTAACGATCTGTTTTGCAAATAATAAGGGCGGCAGCGGAAAGTCCACCAGCTGTTCCAATGTGGGAGCGGCACTGGCCGGCATGGGTAAGAAGGTACTGATGGTAGACGGTGATATGCAGCTGAATCTTTCCCTTTCTTTTTTTTCGGAGGAAGAAGTGCTTGAGATGGCAGCAGGGGAAAAGAATCTCTACTATGCTATCGGTCATCAGTCGGATCTCAGCGATTTTATCGTGCATACGAAGTATGAGAATCTGGATCTGGTTCCGTCGTCTACGCTGATGAGCTCCGTGGAATATGAGCTTTTTACAAAATGGCAGAGAGAGTTTATCCTGCGGAAATGTCTGCAGAAGGTTAAAGATTCCGGAGTGTACGATTACATTCTCATTGATGCACCGCCTACTCTTGGCGGCTGGGTGATGAATATTTTATGTGCATCCGATTATGTTCTTGTTCCGGTAGAGGCAAGTCCGTGGGGTATGTTTGGTCTTGCAAATATGTTTGATTTCCTCAATGAAGTCAGGGAGATCGCTCCGGATTTAAAGGTTTTGGGAATCGTAGTAACCAAGGCAGATGCCAGAAAGAATTATTTCAAACAGACTATGGAAACACTGAAAGAAATGGAAGGAATCTATCTTTTCGAATCTTTTATCCGTGTAGACAGCTCCATCGAATGGTCCCAGGACAGCAGTGAACCAGTTGTGGAGTTCAAAAAAAGCAGCCGCAGCGCAAAAGAGTACATAGCATTGGCAGAGGAGGTAATGAATCGTGTCAGTAGGTAAAGCAAGCATCGCAAGAGCAGTAAATGCAGAAAAAGCATTCAAAACAGAAACAAAAACAGAGGTAAAAGAGGCTGAGGTTAAAGCAGCAGAGAAGCCGTCAGAGGTAAAAGCTGAAACAGCTGAAAAAGCGGCAGAAAAAACTACAGCAAAGAAAACAGCAGCCAAAGCTCCTGCAAAGAAGACCACAGCAAAGAAAGCAGCCGCAACAAAAACAACAGCAAAGAAAACCACTACCAGAAAAACAACAGCACGTAAAACCGCAGCAAAGAAAACAGCTGCAGCAGAAACAACAGGAACTGTAGCCCAGAACGTGATCAGCGGAGGAAACGCCGACGAACTCCAGGCCAAATTCCTCACCCCAAAGAAAGATGAGCCGGACAACAACCAGCCAGTAGGAATTAAAGACGAGCTTCCGGTTTATCTGCTGTAATCTTTGATTGAATTTTTTGAAAAGATAGTAATTGACAAATAAAAAGACTGCTATATATCTATATCACTATTGATAAGGTATACAGCAGCCTTTTATTTTGCCCTATAAAAATCTCAGTGGGACAGCGAAGCGCCTCCCTCGTATCTTTCTACATATTGTAATATGCAGCATACAATCCATTCTTCTCAAGCAGTTCAGCATGAGTGCCTCTTTCGGCGATACCCTCCTCCGTGATCACAATGATCTCATCCGCATCACGGATCGTAGAAAGCCGGTGCGCGATCGTAATGGTAGTACGATTTTTTGAAAGCTCCTCCAGACTCTTCTGGATCCAACGTTCGCTTTCGTTATCCAGAGCGCTGGTGGCCTCATCCAGGATCAGGATCGGAGGATTCTTAAGGAATACACGTGCAATGGAAATCCGCTGCTTCTGTCCGCCGGAAAGGCGTGTGCCACGTTCTCCGACATAAGTGTCGTATTTATCCGGAAGCTCCATGATAAAGTCATGGATACTCGCACATTTGGCGGCTTTGATGATCTCTTCATCGGAAGCTCCGGGCTTTCCGTAGGCAATATTATCCTTGATGGTTCCATCAAAAAGATAGACATCCTGCTGTACCATACCGATCTGGCTTCGAAGGCTCTTAAGAGTCAGCCCGCGGATATCCTTTCCGTCTACAGTAATGGAACCGCCGGTCACATCATAAAATCTGGGCAGGAGAGAGCAGATCGTGGTTTTTCCGCTTCCGGAAGGTCCCACCAGGGCAATGGATTTTCCTGCCGGGATATCAATAGAGATATCGGAAAGCACAGGAGTTTCATCATCGTTGTAATGAAAAGAAACATGGTCGTAACGCACATGTCCTTTCACGTCCGTAAGCTCCGCAGCGTTGTCTGCATCCCTGATCTCGGATTCTGTTTCCATCACATCCAGGAAACGGCGGAAACCGGAAAGACCCTTCTGCATCATTTCCACAAGTTCCACCAGGATCTGGATGGGGCTGATAAAGATTCCGATATACAGGGCATACATGGCAAGATCTGCAGTCTGCATTTCACCCTGAGCGATCAGATAGCCGCCGTAAACAAGAGTTACCAGGTACATCATGCCCTGGAAGAAAAGATTGGAACTCATGAAGCTTCCCATACAGTGATAATTATCTCTTTTGGAAACAAGGAACGCTTCATTGCTTTTCTTAAATTTGGCACGTTCGATGTCCTCGTTTGCGAAGGATTGCACCACGCGGATTCCGGAAAGCGTATCCTGAAGACTGGCATTTACATCTCCGATCTTACGCCGGTTTTCCATGAAGGTTTCCTGCATTTTTGCATTCTGGCGGAAGGAAAACACAAACATCACGATCACCAGGAGGATCAGCGGCAGTGCAAGTTTTTTGTTGATAAAGAACAGGAAGATAAAAGCACCGACGATCTTTACCAGAGAGATAAAAAGATTCTCAGGACCATGATGTGCAAACTCGGAAATGTCAAAAAGGTCACTGACCAGCTTGCTCATCATCTGACCGGAATTATTCCTGCTGTAATAGGAAAAAGACAGCTCCTGGTAATGGTCAAAAAGCTCCCGGCGCATATCACGTTCCATCTTTGCACCCATCATATGTCCCTGATAGGTTACATAATATTTGCAGAGACTCTGCACAATGTACATAACAAAAAGAGAAGCTGCAATCACAGGGAGGACATGAAGAATAATATCCTTATCCTGTGTAAAGAGAGTTTTTGTCATAGTACGAAGAATCTGGGGATAAGCAAGATCTACCAGACTGATAACGGCTGCACAGATCAGGTCAATAAAAAAGACCGCTTTGTACGGGCCGTAGTAGTGGATGAATTTCTTGATGGTATTCATCGGAAAAGTACCTCCGTTTTTATGAAATGTATAGTGTTGTCTGGGCAAAAAACATTGCTGCTGGACATTCTATGTTCATCTTATCATAAGTAAGAATAAAGTCAAGATAAGTGAATTTCCAGTCTGTTTCGTTTCTGCATACTTTCTGGGAATAGAAGCTATATGGCTGCTGTTCACAGGTAATATTCCGCGAGAGATTGCTGGCAACGGAGCGGATCGTGATATGAGGAGATATATTTTTGGGAAAAATCAAATTACTCCTTGACACAGAAGAACAAAACCCGTATAGTGTATTTCAGATTTGGTGTGTAACTGATAAGCAGGCATTAACCAGTCATAAATGTTATTATTTGACGTTTATGGGGGTTGGTGTCTTTTTTTGTTGCCCACTTAAAAGACTCCCGCTCCAAAACGTCGAAAGAAAAGGAGAGAAAACATGAAAGACAAGATTTTCGGAGTTTTGCAGCGAGTGGGACGTTCCTTTATGCTTCCCATAGCAATCCTTCCTGTGGCAGGCCTGCTTCTTGGATTCGGCAGTTCCTTCACAAATGAAACAACCATTGCAACCTACGGACTTCAGAAGATTCTGGGAGACGGAACGATTTTACATGCACTCCTGATCATTATGAACAAAGTCGGAAGCGCGGTATTTGATAACCTACCGCTGATCTTTGCAGTAGGTGTGGCCATCGGTATGGCAAAAAAAGAGAAAGAGGTAGCAGCTCTTTCTGCACTGATCGCTTACTTTGTTATGAATGTAGCCATCAATGGTATGCTGGTAGTAAATGGTAAGATCACAGCAGACGGACAGATCGCAAAAAGCGTTCTGGAAGGTACTGTAACCTCTGTCTGCGGCATTCAGTCCTTACAGATGGGTGTGTTTGGCGGTATCATCGTCGGCCTTGGTGTTGCGGCTTTGCATAACCGTTTTCATAAGATCGTGCTTCCAAACGCACTTTCCTTCTTCGGCGGTTCCAGATTTGTGCCCATCATTTCCACCATTGTATATATGTTTGTGGGAATCCTGATGTATTTCGTATGGCCGGCAGTCCAGAACGGTATTTATGCTCTGGGTGGTCTTGTAACAGGCAGCGGCTATATCGGAACTCTGATCTTCGGTATTATCAAACGTGCGCTGATCCCCTTCGGACTTCATCACGTATTTTATATGCCATTCTGGCAGACGGCCGTTGGCGGGACTATGGAGGTTGCAGGCCAGATGGTACAGGGCGGACAGAACATCTTTTTCGCCCAGCTTGCAGATTCCGCAAATGTAGCGCATTTCAGCGCAGATGCAACAAGATATTTTTCCGGAGAGTTCATTTTCATGATCTTCGGTCTTCCGGGAGCAGCTCTTGCCATGTACCGCTGTGCAAAGCCTGAGAAGAAAAAAGCAGCAGGCGGACTTCTTCTTTCCGCAGCCCTTGCATGTATGCTTACAGGAATCACAGAGCCACTGGAGTTCTCTTTCCTGTTTGTAGCTCCTGCATTGTTTGCGGTACAGGTTGTTCTTGCAGGCGCGGCTTATATGATCGCACATATGCTGAACATTGCAGTAGGACTTACCTTTTCCGGCGGTTTCCTTGATCTGTTCCTGTTCGGGATCCTTCAGGGAAATGCAAAGACAAGCTGGCTCAGGATTATCCCGGTAGGTATCATTTACTTTATTCTCTATTATGTGATCTTCACCTTCCTGATCAAAAAGTTCAACTTCAAGACTCCGGGACGTGAGGATGACGACACAGAAACAAAGCTTTATACAAAAGCAGATGTAAACGCGAGAAAAGAAGCCGGAAAAGCCGGTGAAGCAGCAGGAAGTACATCCGCAGACCCGGTAAGTGAAGCCATCACAGCCGGTCTTGGCGGAAAGAAAAACATCAGTGATGTGGACTGCTGTGCAACAAGACTCCGTATCACCGTCCATGATGCAGCAAGAGTTAACGACGACATTCTGAAAACAACAGGCTCCAGAGGAATCGTGAAAAAAGGCCAGGGCGTGCAGATCATCTACGGTCCGCAGGTAACTGTGATCAAATCCAAGCTGGAGGATTATCTGGAGACAGCGCCGAATGAATATTTTGAAGGTGCAAATGAGAAAGAAACAGACAATGCGGAAAATCAGGCTCAGTCTGATACAGAGCGTACAGCAGAAAGTACAGGTGAGGCTGCTCAGAACACAGCTCCGACATCCGAAGCCAGCACGCAGCCAGAGAAAAAGGTTCTCAGAACAGCGATTGTCTACAGCCCGGTAACCGGTATCGCCGCAGACCTTTCCACAGCGCCGGATGAAGGCTTTGCGGAAGGAATGATGGGAGAGGGTGCTGTAGTCACACCGAAGGACCCGGTGATCTGTGCTCCGGAAGACGGCGAGGTAGAGTTTATTTTTGACACAAAGCATGCCATCGGATTCCAGACAGATACAGATCTTCCGATGCTCCTCCATATCGGCATTGATACTGTAAAGCTGGAAGGAAAAGGCTTCGAGATCCTGGTAGAGCAGGGACAGCATGTAAAAAAAGGCGAGCCGTTGATGAAGATTGACATCCCGTATCTTACAGAAAACGCTCCGTCCTTATGTTCTCCGATCCTTTGCACAGAGATCGAGGATGATCAGAGAGTACGCCTTCTTGCCAATGGAGAGATCAAGGCAGGAGAGCCGTTGTTCGCAGTAGAGACTGTGGAAGAATAGGAAATTTTTCAGCAATAATATAGAAGATTGGTTTTGTGAAAAGCGCGCCTAATGCCCGGGCGCGCTTTTCCTGTGGCAAAGAAAATAACTGTCTGTCAGAAGGGCTTTACACAAAAGAAAGATTCTGTTACGATAAAGAAAATCAACAGCTGCAGACAAAAATGTCGACTGAAAATCCGGGGCAGACAGTGGTGGAATGTGGAAAAGCAGCAGGATATATAAAAATGGTGGGGAAAAAGATGTACAGAGTGAGCAAGGTATTGAACAATAATGGCATCATTGCCATAAATATGGAAGAAAACCAGGAATATGTACTTCTGGGAAAAGGTGTGGGATTTGGAAAGAAGGTCAGCCAGCGTTTTGATGCTCCGGCAGACTGTACTATTTACAGGCTGGCTCAGGAGACAGAACGTGGCTCAGCAAAAGAACTGGCAAAGAGCGTAGCACCGGAATTTCTGGAGATCGCAGATGAGATATTGAGAGAAGCTGAGAAGACCTTTGGGAATACCATAGACAGAAGGATCCTGTTTCCCCTTGCTGATCATATTTCCTTTGCAGTGGGACGTATCCGGAATCATGAGCAGATCAGCAATCCTCTGACTGAGGATATCAAGGTGCTTTTTTACAGCGAATTCAAGGTGGCGGAGGTATTGAAGAAGATCCTGAAGGAGCGGATGGATATTGAAATCGACGAGCATGAGGTGGGATATGTGGCACTTCATATTCACTCAGCACTTGGAGATGAAAAGGTGTCTGTTGCCATGCAGACAGCAAGAACGGTACGGGAATGCATCGCCATGATCGAGATGGCCACAGGAAGAAAGATCGATGTGATCTCCCTGTCCTACAACCGTATGATGAACCATATCAAATATATGGTAGCCCGTGTCTCCACAGGGGAGACACTGAAGCTGGATATGAATGAATATATAGAAGAAAAATATCCGGAATCCTACAGGATCGCGGAGGATGTCTGTGAGAGCCTGGGCAAAAGCCTGGGTAAAGAGCTGGATCCTATTGAAATTGGTTATCTTGCCATGCATATTGAGAGGACAGTGGAACAATAACCATAAATGGCTGATCAGTCCCAGAGATTTACACAATAAATTCAATGGCTTTTTTGACAGCAGTACTCATGGTAGTACTGCTGTTTGTGACTAGGCAGACTTCCCTCTGAGGGAGCGGCTCCTTAAGCTGAAGGGCAAAAATCTTCCCGTCATTGATCACTTCCCGGGCAAGGGGCTCGGGATAAAAACCGATTCCCAGATTGTGGACAATCATGGGAAGAACCTGGTCTGTAGTTGCAGCCTCAATGTCCGGATGAAAAGAGACACGGTTTTCCATAAAGTAATTCATATACATTTCTCTGGTGCTGGTCCCCTCCGCAAGACCTACAAAAGGCAGATCCTGAAGTTCATGGATGCTGATAGGAGCAGTCGTCAGATCCTTATATTTGCTTCCGCATACAAGAATCTCCCGGTAACGCAGGAGGCTTTTTTTCTGTAAAGGCTTGCGGATGGAGATCGGAGTAGTGACAATGGCGAAATCCACCGCATAATTTTTCAGTGCCTGTACAGCCTGGGGAGTAGAATGGTTGAAAAGGCGCAGGCGTACATGAGGATATTGCTCACGGAACAGCTCCAGCTTTTCCAGAAGGATCAGACGCAGGGCATTTTCACTGGCACCGATGGAAACCAGGCCATGCTCCAGCTCCCCGTTCTGTCGTATCTCCTCTTCCCCAATACTCAGCTGTTCAAAAGCCAGGGCAACGTGTTCGTAGAGCTGGCGGCCTTCCGGCGTAAGTGCGATCCCCTTGTTGGAGCGGAGAAAAAGAGTGCATTTCAGCTCCTGCTCCAGATTGTTCATACAGCGTGTGATATTTGGCTGGTTGTTATGAAGAGCCCGTGCTGCCTTGGTAAAACTTTTATACTGGGCTACAAAATAAAAGATCCGGTAGTAGTCGTAAGTGATCATGTATAGTCTCCGTCCTGTGATATGATTTTAATATGTTTACGATATTAATAATACTTTTTACATTTGCTTCTGAGCAAACTATAATACACCCGAGGAAAAAAATCAATGACAGGAGTGATTTAGAGTGGTTTCAGGAGGCAGAAAGCTGCAAAATGCAGACCGGCAGATGTCAGAAGCTTTTATCACAAGTGTATTTCTGGCAATGTCCGGCGGATTTCAGGATGCCTACACATACTTTACAAGAGATGAGGTGTTTTCCAACGCCCAGACAGGCAACGTGGTTCTGATGAGCCATAATTTTATGACAGGACAGTGGGGAGACGGTTTAAGGTATCTGTTTCCTATTTTAGCCTTTGCCATTGGTGTTGTAGCGGCGGAGCGAATCCAGAATACCTTTAAATATGCGAAAAAACTTCACTGGAGGCAGATGATCCTGCTGATCGAGATCCTGATCCTTTTTGCGGTGGGATTTATGCCGGGAGAATTGGATATGCTGGCAACCGTACTGGTATCTTTTTCCTGCGCCATGCAGGTACAGACCTTCCGGAAGGTAGGCGGTTATTCCTATGCAAGTACTATGTGCATCGGAAATTTACGAAGCGGCACGGCGGCGTTGTCCGTGTATTGTCGTGAAAAACGTCCGGAACAGTTGAAGCAGGCTCTCTATTATTTCGGAATAATTTTCTTTTTTGCCATTGGAGCCGGTGGCGGAGGAAATCTGTCCATGAGGCTGGGAATCCCGGCAATCTGGGTATCGGATGTTTTGCTTCTGATCAGCTTTATTCTGATGTTTTCCAGTAAACATAGAGATTAGAAAGGGTGAGGAATTGTGGAAAACAGCACATTATTCCCAAGAGAGGAAAAGGCGGAGCTTTTATTTGAAAAGATCCTGAAGGATCCGGAGGCGTGCAGACGGCTGACGGAGACCTTCTATGAATCCATGGATGCGGATACAGACATAGAATGCGGATATCTTCCTCCGGAAAAATTCGCCTATGCATTGCTGGACGCATATAAAAACCGTGATCTGACTGCTCTCCTTATGGCAATCTGCCAGAACAGTATGTTTGATCTTCTGCGAAATTCTTTTCTGGCACCGTTCAGGTTCAATGCAGACGGACAGGAGAATCCGGTGCTTCTCACGGATGAAAATGGAAATTTTCTGCGGGAAAAGGGAATCCATGTAAGTGACAGGGATTATGATCGGTTCCGTAGGATATACAGGGAGAAACCGGGCGTAAAGATGTATCTGGCGTATGGCTACCGGAAGCGACATGCCTATGATGAAGCTACCATGGAAGTAGAAGAGTACAAAATGGGCGAACATATCGGAGTGCTGCTGGTGTATGAGCTTCCGGACAGCGTAAAGGAAAAGGAAACGGAGGCACAGGCCTATGCAGCTGTATGGGATATTATGATGGCAATCCAGAAGAAGCTTCCAAGAGCCTTTGTGTATTATGGGCAGGATTCTGTGGAGGATGGTGGAAAACGTTATGACGGACTGGGCGTTTTTCTCCCCATCCATAAATTTGCGGACCGACTGGAAAAAATGATCGGGATCGCTGATGAGATCGTAATGAAATAGAGTGTACAAAAAAGGACTGCTTTTGTATTGCTCCGGTTATCAGAAGGATAGTTGATGACCGGAAGCTACAGAAAGCAGTCCTTTTTGTATGCCCATCAGGTGCAGTAGCGGAACATTTTGTCCGTAAGGATCCTGGCGAAAATAAGGCCCAGGGGAAGAGCAACGATGATCAGGATCGCAGCTGCAAACCAGGAGGCGGAAACATTTAGGGACATGATCCCCAGATTGTAGATCGCCCGGTAGAGATAAAGTCCGGGAACCATGATCACAATGGATGGCACGGTAATGGAAATCCTGGGATATCCCACTTTTGTTTTGATGAGGGAGGCCAGAAGTCCGGCTGTCAGTGCTCCGAAAAAAGCCGCGGCAGCAGGTGGAAAACCGGCAAGATCAACAAGCTCCAGACGTAAAGTGTTGGACAGTGCGCCGATGAAGGCGGCAGCTGCGGCTAGACGGACAGGGCTGTTGAACATGACCGAAAAGCCGAATACCCCGCAGAAGCTTGCCAGAAGCCGGAACAGGATCCTCTGAGCTGCCGAAAGCTCCAGAGGCAGGAAATCCACAGGCTTCAGATGAAGAAGCAGTGCCATCAGCCAGGCAGAGACAGCAGCCACCATTACAACAATAATGGCGTAGGCCAGTCGTTCCAGACCGGAACGCATATCCAGCTTGGCAAGGTCGATCCCGCTTGTGATAAACGGAAAGCCCGGAATGATAAACAGCATGGAACAGATGTATCCGGCCTCATGCTGGACGGAAATGTGGAACAGAAGCTCTGCCAGCTTCAGGAAGCCTGCATATACAAGACAGGCGGAGGAAACAGAAACTGCAATGCACATAAACAGAGTAAAATGATGCTTGCCAAGCTTGCAGCGGATGGCGTTTCCGATGCCTGCGCCTGCAAAAGCCAGGATCATTTCCAGCGGGCCACCGCCCAGAAGAAAAGTAAATGCACCACAGGCCAGTGCAGAAGCCAGTCCCAGGGATGCAGGGGAATAAAGCCCGTGGATCCGCTCGATCTCATCTAACTGACTGTGCAGTGCTTCACCGCTCATATGGATACCCTCCGCAGGAAAATCACTGACAAAATGTTCCAGCCTGTTCAGTCTGGAAGTATTTACGCCGGTGGTAGTCAGACTAAGTGCATGGGAAAAACTGCTCTCACCGTCAAAGCAGGTGTAGCTTATAGACATCAGTCCGATATCTGCGGAACAGGTGATACCAAGTGCTTCTGACAATGTATTCATGGAACTCCGTACCCGCCAGGCACCGGTCCCACAGGAGAGAAGCATCATGCCTGTACGGCCGATCAGGGAAGCTTTTTCGGAAAGAGAAGCTTCGGTGATGGGCTGGCTGTTCCTGGCGCTTACGTAGTTGTGCCAGGGGATTTTCATATGATTACGTTTAACCGGAATATCTGACACAGAAATCACTTCTTTCTATATATTAAAATCATATAGTTGCTATTATAAATATATATAATAACTATAATCAGATATATTGTAGCCATTATTCTGAAAAAGTCAAGTGTAGATGAAATAAAATCTGACAGTACTAAAACGTCACTGTTAAAGATTTATCATTTTTTTGCGGAAAATGAATTTTTTTGGTTGCTTTTACGTACAATTTATGTATAATTGTGGATAGGGATGTTGGAATGACCAATTCCTATGGCAGGATGACAAAAACCTGCAGCAGTAGGTGGCTATCATAATTACTATTAAAGAAGAGAGGTAAATGTTAAGATGGCAAAAATCGATTTAACAAAGTATGGTATTACCGGAACAACTGAGATCGTGTACAATCCTTCCTACGAGACATTATTTGAGGAAGAGACCAAACCGGAGCTTGAAGGATTTGAGAAGGGTCAGGTCAGTGAGCTTGGTGCTGTCAATGTAATGACAGGTATCTACACAGGACGTTCCCCTAAAGACAAATACATCGTTATGGATGAGAACTCCAAGGACACAGTTTGGTGGACATCCGATGAGTACAAGAACGATAACCATCCGGCAACTCAGGAAGCATGGAATGCAGTTAAAGATCTTGCCAAGAAGGAGCTTTCCAACAAGAAACTTTTCGTAGTAGATGCATTCTGCGGAGCTAACAAAGACACACGTATGGCTATCCGTTTCATCGTTGAGGTTGCATGGCAGGCACACTTCGTAACAAACATGTTCATTCAGCCGACAGCTGAGGAGCTTGAGAACTTTGAGCCGGATTTCGTTGTTTACAACGCATCCAA
>UMAQ01029438.1_pt1 | contig 11662 bp, 6 predicted proteins | sample 1963751 | NCBI WGS metagenome assembly UMAQ01 (sample SAMEA4835920, study PRJEB28245) | human gut metagenome | biome: gut microbiome; material: fecal sample | place: Denmark | collected 2008
CTTGAGTTGTCTGTTGTGCAGCTGTATCTGCTCTGTCAGCACTAGCCATTGCTTGATTAGCACTCGCACTAGCCTCAGAGGCTTTTGTTGTTGCGGTGTTCGCACTATTAGACGCATTAGTCTCACTGGCTTTTGCAGCAGTCTCACTAGACTTTGCTTTGGTCTCACTGGACTTCGCAGCAGTCTCACTGGCTTTTGCAGCAGTCTCACTGGCTTTTGCTTTAGCCTCACTGGACTTCGCAGTAGCAGCACTAGTTTTCGCTGCATCAGCATTTTCTTTAGCCTTATTTGCGGACGCTAAACTTTCTGTTGCCTTCTGTGTGGCAAGCTCTGCTTTCTCTGTTGCTATATTAGCACGAATCTCACTAGCTTTTGCCCATTCCTTTGCTGACTGATTCGCAGGATTATTTTCAGGCATATGACCTTGAGCCCACCATTTAGCAAGCTGTGCCTGTTCAGTAGCTTCTGTTGCTTTGGTGCTTGCAACACCTTCACTAGCTTTAGCAGCCTTAGCTGATGTATCCGCTTCCTTAGCCTTCTGTGTAGCCAATTGTGCTTGCTTAGTAGCCTCATTTTTAATCTGTTCATTCTGTTGTACAAAACCACCTTGTACAGTTTCCATATAGTGTTTTGTAACAACACCTTGAGGAGTTGTTGGGTCAACTACATTTACAATTTTATGATTTCTACCTTCCCACTCATTGTCACCATTTAGCACCATAGAATTAGCAATAGACCAATCTTTACCTTCTTCAAGGATATGTAGTTGTTGTACCTGTGAAATAGTCATATCAGCAGCCTTTAAAACACTGGCGTCTGCCCAAGACACCAATCGGTCTGTCGAGGTCTCTCGGTAGATAACAATAACATCATTAGAAGCAGGAGCAATATTAAAGATAACTGAACGATTATCAATAGTATAGCCATCAACAATAGCATCATTTACAGACACTTTTACAAAGGCTTTTCTAAGATAATCAAAAGGAAAATCAAATTGCTTCTGTGTTCCGTTACCTTTATAGGTCACAGAAGTTTTCAAGTTAGTTTGTTCTTTCTGATTATTAATAATCAATCACGTCTCCTTTCTTTGAGATAAAAGAAAAGAACACCATGGTGTGAACCATAGTGTTCCTGAATGAATTTATTTAATTGTTAAGCAGTCAGCGTTTAAAAGTCCATATATGGTGCATTGCTACACACCAAACAACAATACCGAAAATTATAAGAGGTGAAAAGAAGAATAAAAAAGGATAGACAGTATTAGAAGCAACAGCCTTTTCATATGCATTATATATATAGTACATATAAGGCACTGTAAACACTAATGTAAAAAACATCTTCGGTAACATACTATTCCTCCTCCCTCTTCAAGTATAGGCTATTTATTCCTTTTTGGCAAGTGTAATTCGGAGGACAATTCTTCTCGAAGAGCTAATAGAACATAACTATTCTGAGAAGGCATTAACGATAATGCTCTTCTAAAATCTCTATCGGAAAGAGTGTAGTCACTCAAAACAGCCCTACCTAAATTAAAGCCTACAGTTCCTATATCTAAAGCAGAAGCCACCGCAGGGAGCTGTGTAACAACACTACCTAAAGTTTCCTCAGGATTATCAAAGATATTAGGACTTTTATTTCTATTGACCGTAGTTCTAATTGTAGGTGCTACTGAGTAACCTGTAATTTCAGCTAAATCATTCAATGTAGATAAAGGAGAACCTATAACACTACTACGGAAAAAAGCGTTCATAGCTAATTTTTCAGGCTCTAAATAATTCCCTAAATATCTGTCTCTTTTTTGCCTATCATCCTTATATGTTGAGTAAGCCTTGCTATAAGCCACAGCAAGGGTTGTAGGAACAGTAGTAACTATAGAAAAAGCAGTAGCCATAATGTCATCTACTTCCATATTATTTAAAATTCTCAAAGACTGACTATGTGTAGCTCTCATGGTAAAATCTTTGAATTGAAAGAAAATCTTCCAAAACACATTAGACTCCTTCAGCATATTAGAGTTACCAATAGACTCCTGTGTAATACAACGTCTAGATTGATTATCTAAAAGAGTATAAAGTCTCATAAACGTATCAGGGTCATCCTTCTGTAATCTTTTAATATCAAGACCTTTAAGATTACATTTAGCATCCATTTGCATATAAGGCTTCAAAATTTGTCTAAAATCATCAGCATTTTTAATACCAGCAGCTTCTAACTTCCTTGTAGAAAAGGGGTTTCTATACCATGGAATATCACTCTTACCATTCACCCATTTTACAGTATCTATAAGCATTTGCTTTCTAGCACTGAAAATCATATTATCAGTAAGTTTGCTGAGACCATTAATAGCTGTAACAAAAGAAGCACTAGTCCTAACAACACCACCTACAGCATCCATAGTTTTATCAAAGCCATTATTAGTGCCTACATTTTTCCATATAGTAGACTTAGTAGAATTGGTATTGTGGAAAATATAGCGTGTAGTAGTTTCACCAAAAGTGTCTAATACTGCATCTTCTAATAGCTCAGGAGACATCTTACCTAAACGAGCCTCATCTACCATCTTACCTACAGAGGGAATAAGGTCAAATAATGCAGGGAAGCCTTGATAAGCAAGTGTGCCACCGATTTCTGAAAATTGATTAAGACCCATGTAGATAGCATTACGAGCATAAGAGTAATCTTTAAGACTTTTAGCAAAAGCATCCCAACGAGTCTTAGGCTCTTCATTAGTTGAAACACCGAGCAACTTATCAAACATATAATCAAAGGTGTCTAATTCATCTTTAATCTGACTTTTTGTAATACGTCCAACAGCTTCTTGACTCTTTAGTTCCTCTTCAATAGTAAATCTTAAATTATTGATGTCATCTCTAAAGCTGTCCAAGTCACCAATAGTATCTATAGTAGACACTCTTTGTCTACTAAACAGTGTGGACAAAGCAAGGTCTCCTGCAAATCTATTCAAGAGAAATGGAACAGTGTTATCAAAGTCAAAAGACCTTAAATAATCATCAAAACTAAAATCATTAAAAATACCTACAGACATCCTTGTAGAAGTATCCATAGCAAAGCGGTGTCTCATAAATTCAAGGTTTCCGACATCAGCAGCATTTACATTTCCTGCTACTAAATATCTATTAGAGGCATTTTGGTCTATGATACCTGTTGCCCACTCTTTAGCTTCTTTAGCAATAGTTTCTTCAACCAGCTCATCAGTTACTACTAAGGGTACAGCAGGTTTTTCAGACATCTCTGAAATTTCTTTAATCAGCTTCTTTTCAAGACGTTTTCTAAAAACATCTCTTTTAGCAGCTTTAATACCATATTTAGTCAATGCTTTAATAGCATTTTCTTTACCACCCATTGCAGTAATAAAGGAAGCTCTTTTGCTATTATCTAAAAATCTCCACAATTCATCATCAATATTCTCCCAGTCTGCTGGTAAATAAGGCATTCCTTCTCCGAAAATCTTATTGGAGTTCTTCATGGTATCAATGATAAAATCACGTAGCTCTTTGATACACTGAACAGCTTCTAATACATCAGGGTCAAACTGTTCTCCAATGTGATTAGCAATATTTTTACCATGAATGGCATTATACGCTTCCCATACTTTTCTGTCAAAATCTTCCTTCATTGTAGCACTAAATCTACCTCTAATAGGAGCTTTAGCTAACACAGCCTTGTCTCTTATTTTATGATAAGAGTTTACGTATCTATTTGCTTGATTAAGCACATAAGATTTCTTTGCTTCTATAGGAATAAAGTTAAGAGCCTTATCCATATAAGGATTCATAAGAAGCCTTTCTCCTAAACGTCTCATTGTTGAAGATGTAGAAGCACTACAAACAGTGTGAGGAGTAGCAAACATAGCAGCACGTTTCAAGAAAGTCTTTACCCTTTTACCCCATCCATTAGCCTCAGCAGCTTCATCAAGTTTAGAAGGGTTAAGAATACTTTTTTCTGAATATCTAAAACCTTTAAAAATGCAGTCACCATCATCCACTACTCTGTAGCCTTTCTTCCCTTCAAGATTTATTTCTGCACTTCTACGCAAAAGGTCTAAAAAGTCCTCATCAGACATGTGTTCTTTTACACCCATACCCTCCAAGGCTTTATTCACCTTTTTCTTAATATTACGCAAAAGAGGATTAGAAGGCTTCATTTCTTCTGCTAAATAACCAAGGACTTCTTCAGGGTCACCTTTATCAATAGCTCTTTTTAAAGCACGTTGAAAAGCAGGAGAAGGGTTGTTTAAGGCTCTAAAACGTATTTCAGCCATAATTTTATTGTACTCATTTTCGGACAATACATATTTAAGACCATGTGCACCCTTCTCATGTAATAAAGTTTTCCTAAGGTCATCTTCATCAGCAAGATTATCCTTAATTAAAAAGGCAATACCACTCTCATCATCAAAAACACCTTTAGCGTTTTCAGGTAACTCGATACCCCTTTGATGAGCAATTCTGACTGCATCTGCTTTAGACACTACGTATACACCTTTTTCAGGGTCAATATGTCTTGCAACTTCCTTATCAACCATATTATCAACATAAGAAGTATCATGTGCTTTTCTCAAAGAGTCTACAAAGTCATCATCATTGAAAGCAACATTAGAACCTCTTTTACCTTCTGCCAATCTTTCAGCGTTCTCCATAGTCTCAACAGCATCAGTGTATAGTTTTTGTCCTAGCTTATTGAAGCCTTTACCCATCAAGTCCATAGATAAGGGTAATAAACCACCTGCACCAGCACCCATAAGAGCTGCCATTGCATAGTTTTGTTCATAGCCTGACATATGTTGAGCAAAGGCTCTTTCGACAACATTACCACCAGCGGCACCAACAGCCATCTTAGCATACCTAGCCATACTACCTAATTTACCTGTAGCACCTAGTACAGGAATGTAATTAATAGGGTCTAGCATAGTACCTAAAACAGTACCAAAAGTATTTAAACCAATATCGGAGGCATCTACACGTTTTCTACGTTCTAAATCTTCTTTCTTCATATTAAGAAGTTTTTGAAGCTGAGCGTTACTATGAGCATTTTGACATACCCATAATGTAGCTGTATAGTCACCACCAAGTTCTTTTTGTACTGTATCAATATCTTCCTGAGTCAGTTTAAAACCGCCCTCGTCAGGAAGGTCTCTAGTAGCAGCTGCTGTACGATACCATCCCCATATAGCTGAATCATATAAACTATCATTAAGTTTATCTTCAAAGGAGGCTTCTTCAATATCTTCACCTTGTTTCACTACTGGTTGCAAAGGATTTATAGCATTCTCTGCAATCATAGCAAAATCTGAAAAACCTTCTTGACCTAAGTAACTCTGCATACCTGCTACATAGTTATCTACACTATCACCAAAGTAGCCACCATTCTTCAAAGCAGTTGCATAACTCTTAGCATCAATAGCATTAAAAAGACCATCCTCTTTATATTTATAGAGATAGTCAATCATATAGTCAGCAAAAGACTCATCTGAGTCAAAAGACATGTAATAATTTTCACCATCAGGTTGCTTCAAATCATTAGGAGTAGCCTGTGTTAAACCACCATAATTATGATAATCAGTAGATAACTTACTAGTAAAATTACCTGTCTCATGTGCAAGCTGACTATAAATTAAATCTGCATTAAGATTTTCACCATAGCGTTCCAGAATACCTTGTGAAATTCTTTGTGCAAGCTCTCTTTTTTCCATTAGTTACCTCCTAAGGCACTTATTAAGTTTCCAAGGGGACTTGTTAAATCAATACCTGCTTCTTGTGCATTCCATTCTATCAGAGCAGCATCAGGGTTAGAAGTGTAGTAAGAAGAATTATCCCACTCAGGTTTATAATAAACATCATCAACCTTAACACGTCTCTCTTTAGGTAGTTCTTTATACCACTTATCCATAGCTTCTATGATTGATACTTTATCCCACACTTCTTTTACACCATTTCTATGTTTCAATGCTAAAGCACCATTGACATAAGTGAAGTTAACACCTTCTTCACCATAGCGTTCAGTAGCTTTTTTGTATTCATCTTCAAGAAACGCTGCAAGATGTCTATTTTGAAAGTTGGAAGGAATATTATACATAAAAGCTTTAGGAATAGCACATCCTTTAAAACTAACATAGTTTGAGGCTACTTTATTCATAGCATTATTATAAGCATCTGTATCACTTTGACCACAATAGAGATTAGCCTCATAGTTAAGCCTAAAGTTCCTCATAAGCTCACCACTAAGTCTAAAGTTTGCCTTTTCTTCTGAGCCATCTTCCAAAGAAGTCACATCGATGACACCACTATAGACATCACCAAAGCGGTCGTTAGATAACTTATAGACACTATCCTTCCATGTAGGGTCATTTCTGTTTGCCTTATAGTCGGCAAACTTTATAACACCTTCTTGAATACCATTTATATCTACAAGGCTACATAAAGTAGCAATATCTGCTGTATATTCTTTATCGAAAATCATTTCAAACTTTGAACTATCAAGTCGATACATATTAAGTGCTTGCTCAATACCATCAGGTATCTTAGGAACACCATCAATTACTGCCATAGCAGGATTTAATTGGCTAAGCAAAAAGCTGCTTTTAAACTGCTCTGATTTAACTAAAGGAGATAATTGTGGCATAGATAATAAAGCCATAGATTGTTTAGCTGCCTCTACATGGGATATTGTACCTGCATTAACTTGCTGTGCTAAACGATTCAAGCAACTTTCACCCCATCTAACACGTTCAGCTTCTGTAATATCTTTACCATCAAGCATTTTAGAGCTAGTAACAGGCATACCATAAGCATCAAGAGATTTACCTGCATTTACAGCATTATACCTACTATCCAAAATGCTATTTACAGTATTTTGCCTAATCTGAAGCTTTAAAGCATTACTTTCAGCTTCCTGCTTTTTCTTTTCTTCTTGCTCTTTTTGCTTCTTAATTTTATCTCTAAGACCTGCAATACTCTTATAAAAAGAAGGGTCTTTCAATTTAACATCTTCAAAAACCTCATCTATCTGAGTAGAAGAAATATTATCAAGCCTTTGCATAAAGGCTCTATATTTTTCCTCATTCAGAGCCACATTGGAAGCATTAGCCATTTCTATATAATGACCTACAGGTACTCTATCCTTTACTCTTATAGACTCACCATTAATATTAAAGTAAGCAATAGTCTCACCCCAAGCCTCAATTTGTTCAGGAGAGCCATTAGTAGAAATAGACTTACCAACTACATTAAGGAATTTCAGGCGTTCTTCTGTAGACATTCCTGTAAGCATTGCATCAGTCTGAATGTCCTGCAATTCATTAGCAAGGTCATCAGGAGTCTTATTGATAGCATTAGCAAGAATGTCGTCCACTTTAGAAGCAATAGCAGCATCTCTATCTACTTCTAGGTTAGCTTGTTTTTGCTTACGATACTTAGCATCCTGAGCCAAGACATCCATAGGTCTTGTACTATAGAAGCCTTTATCGAAAGCAGTTGTATTATTGATAACACCTTCAAACTCACTACGTTTAGTATCCATGAAGGTCTCAAAGTTCTTAATGTTAGCCTGAGAGTTTGCAGCAAGGTCACTATTAGGAAACACCTCATTGTCATACTCATTTTTCAGCATGGTACTGAGGTGTTGACCACGCAGCTCATCAATACGAGCTACAGCATAAGGGTTATCAGCAAGGTCAAATTGTTCAGAACGACCAAGAAGGTCTAAAGCAGCTAACTTCTCTTTATCATCTTCAGAAGTAACTGCAAAAATTCTTTCTGCTTCTGCTTGACCTAGCTTTTCACGTCTTTTATCTAAGGCAATACTACCAGCCAAAAGGGTATCACCAAGACCACTCAAAGCACTTGCAAGAGCCTGTGCATTTCCATCATGGCTCATAGAGATACCTTTACCATAATCAGGAGTTATCAAACGTGCTGCATAAGGGTTCTCAGGCTTCTTTGAGAATTGCCTTTGAGTACCTATTGCAGAATTTATAGGGTTAGGCATTTAACATTCCTCCATCATCTTTACATAAATTTTCCATGACCTTTACCTGTTTTCTTATGAACAGACAAAGGAACATTGCCTACCCATTTCTTACCAACATCCTTACCCAACTTAGCTCCACCTGTCCACCAATTATACTTTTGACCTTTAGACAGTACGTCATTTTTCTGATTAAGAGCAGTAGTAGTATTACCTACAACACTTACAGCACTAGACATAAAGTTTGCAAATCTACTTGGCATTTTAGGAGCTGAGGCATTAAGGTTGCTAATGAAATCTCTAGTAGACTTATAGGTAGCCTCTTTATTTAAATCAACTTCATTTGATTTTCTATCATAATTGTCTTTAATAGAGGTAATAGCACGAGCGGTATCACCTTCTGTTGTTCTCAGCAAGAGACCAGCAGTTCTACCTGTAGCATTTTCAGCAACAGCAGCCTTTACTGAACTATTAAGCTGTTGTGCATTGGTGCGTACTTGCATAATTTCAGACACAGCACCATCAAAGGCATCAGTTCTCTCTTGCTCATAATTTTGAAAGGCATAATTCATTTGAGTAATAGCTGCTTTAGCTTGTGCATCAATTTGAGCTTGTGCTTGCTTATAGGCAGCTCTTTGACCCAAATAGTTACCACCAATTTCTAAGGCAGTACCTATACCAGCAACAAAGGAACACATCTATTTACTCACACCCTTTCGGTTTAAAATAAAATTCTTTAAAAGGCTGTCCATCATAGCCATAATAAATAGGCTCTTCAAATTCAGCACCCATCCATTTCAGCCATTTAATATGTAGGTCATTTCCAAGCCACACATAATTCTTTAAGTAGCCTTCTTTTTTCATAACATCTTGTAAGACCTTTTTGGTAGACCTAAGAAATAATATTTTATTGGTCTTTACTAAGTCAGTACATAGCATCCATACATTATGATTATCAAAACCACCAATAGCATAGACGTTTTCATCGTCATCAATTAGAGCTTTGACATCACCCATACTTTGCAGCAAGGAGTCATTAAAGCTGACTCCTGTTGCATAATAAACTTCTAAGAGGTCAAGTTGTCTTGCTCTAAGCATAAATTCCATTAAGTGTTTTAATTTTAAATCAGTAACTCTTAATATAATCTTGTCCTCCTCACATAGTTGCCTACCCAACCTGCACCAATAAGAGATATCTGAGTAGGAGTATTACTTTCTAATTCAATATCACAATTAGTATTAAGGCTATAAATAGGCACTCTAAATTTACCTGTGCTAAAAGGTATATTGTCTAATCTAGCACTTGTTGTACCCACAAAGCGTTGTGTATTGATATATTCATAGTTTTCTTTATCTGATGTTTTTACAGTTACTTTAAAGTAGCCACTATCAGCATAGTTAAACCAAAAACTTCTAAGCTGTAGTCTACCATCCAATAAAGCTTGTACACCACTTTGAGTCTCTTGTTTAACATATAGTTTACTAACACGAATAAAGAAGTCATAATTGATACCACAAATGACATCTTTACCACTATAATCACCTTGTAAAACTACATTGCCTTCTGTATCTGCTAAGGCATAAGTACCATCACTCATTACAACTGAATATGTTTTTTGGTCATCATAAAGGTCACCAAAAATTTCAGGTAATTTAATTACGGTCTCTTCTTTAACAACATCCGCAAGTGCCTTTGGTACTGTGTAGACACGTTTAGAATCTAATAGAACACGATAAGGCTCTCTGTCAATAAAATCTTCTGTGTTAAATGTAAAAGACATCTTCTCTAAACAGAAGTAGCCATTACGCTCAATGATAATGTATAAGTAGTTATCAATAAATGCACCACCATAAATCTTGTCACCAAAAGTCCATTTAGACCAAGAAGATTGTTGACGTACACTATCAATAAAAAGATACTTATAGACATACATAGTATCTTCTTCACCCTCAGTAAGATACAACACAATATTCTCAGTGTTACTCGGGATAATCTTATAGACACCATTAGGAATATAGTTAGGTACATGAGAAGTAATATCCTGAGCATCTTTACTGTCTGTATTATCAGCAGCAGTGAAGAACTCACGTACTGTAGTGTACTCAGACCTCTCTGCTGTGAAGTAGATATTACGTCCAGCGTTCACAGGAGCTGCCTTTAAAGAACACCCATAGTGGGTCACAGGTGGTGTCAACAAGGCATCTTTAGGAGATAAGACACCATCAGTCCTCAGAGCAAACTGAGCATCTTTAGAAAAGATAATCAATTCAGCATCAAAAGGGACTGCATGATATAAAGTGGAAATCTTTGTGTCAGATACAGCAAGGTCAATAGGGTCTGTATCTTGCACCTCAATAGCACTAGCCATCCAAAAATTAAAGAAATCTGCTGAGCGAGAAAGAATAACATTTTCACCGCTAAGAAAACCTAAACGATTACGGAAATAAAATATGTCATTGATGGTCTCTCCAATGAATGACGGAATAGGGTTACTATCATCATCACCTATCTCACGTGCATTCCATTCAGCAGCCTTAAAAGTAAATGTACCATCTGCTTCACGTACAAGAACATGAGGCATTGTTTTATTATCAAATTCATTTTCTAAATCAGGTCTTACACATTCTTTCCATACCTTATCGGTATCATCAAATTCTACATAGTAATCATCAGACTCACTACCATCCTCACCTGATACTTTTACTACATAGCCAGCAGGAGCTGTAGCAGGAAGGTTGGTGAACTTCTGAACGGAACGCATGATACCAAAGGCTGCCTGATTATTAAAGCCATCATAGACAGCAAAGTTTTTAATAGTTGTTTTGTCTATGGTTTCTGTGTTAGGCTTGACAGCCTCTGTGTAGGTAAGCGTATACCGTTTACCACTAGCTGTTATAGGCATATCTTCAACAGGTCTCATAGTTATATCTTCTTCAGTAACATCCCAATGGTCAGCACGACACCTATTTATTTCGTCCATAAGAGGTTGCCCTGTACCACTAAAGTGACTATTTTCTTGCATATCTGTTCCTGTTAAACCTTCTATAATAATATGGTTACCACTTATGGTTATTTTTTGATATACATCCACAACATGATTGAACATAAAAAAAAGGAAAACACTTTTCAACCCCATAAACCTATCATATTGCTGCTTAGGTGTAGTAGAAGGTCTCAAGGTAGCATCTTCGCCACTTTCAGTTATCTTATTGTTCTTATTTATATATAACCAGCTAGAACCTTTCTCAACTGTATAACCTTGCTCAATACATTTAGTAGCCAACTCTTCTACAATATTATCTGTTGCAATCTTTTTAGTATGGCTTTTATCAGAACCGTCAGGGGTCTCATAAGATGCAACAGTTTGACCATTAATGTCAATTCTATATGTTCTACCATATTGACCACTTTTGATATTCACAAGTAAACCTTGACCTGCCCATTTATTGACACCTTTTTTATTTGCCATATGGGTCTGCTGATTTATATTAGCTACAAAGGTATAGTCAGCAATAGTAATAGGCTTCAAAATCTGTCTTGGACTCTGAGTATATAAGTACTGTTTAGAGTCCCCTTGATACTTAACAGTCTTTTGGTTACCTTGTAAGTCATATACCTCAACACCTGTACCAGTAAAAACCTGGTGTTAGAATATAAATAGTACAAGTCAAAATG
>UMAQ01013070.1_pt1 | contig 11631 bp, 9 predicted proteins | sample 1963751 | NCBI WGS metagenome assembly UMAQ01 (sample SAMEA4835920, study PRJEB28245) | human gut metagenome | biome: gut microbiome; material: fecal sample | place: Denmark | collected 2008
TGTGCAGACAAAGGAAAAGATTGCGATGAACCAGAAGGGGTCAGAGGTGTGCGTACTGAATTTTGACGATGATTACCTGCGGGAGTTCGGGGAGCATACAACAGCAAAGGTTGTGTGGTTTTCAAGATTTACAAAGCCGGACAGAGGCGCTTATATGGAAGGCGATATGATCTGCTATACAGACGGCATCCGGTCGCAGGAACTGCTGGATGTCCACGACATGAATCTGATTGGCGCACATAATTATGAAAATGTCATGGCGGCAGTATGCATTACAAAGGCAGCCGGTATCCCGGATGAAATTATTGTAGAACAGATTAAGCAGTTTAAGGCAGTGGAACACCGGATTGAATTTGTAACAGAAAAAAACGGCGTGCGCTATTACAATGATTCCAAGGGAACCAACCCGGAGGCGGCAGTCAAGGCGATTGAAGCGATGACAAGACCGACGGTTTTAATCGGCGGCGGATATGATAAAGGCTCAGAATTTGATTTATATGTCAAAGCATTTAAAGATCGTGTCAAGCTTCTGGTATTAATCGGACAGACCAGTGACAAAATTGAAGCAACGGCTAAAAAGTACGGCTTTACCAATATCATTAAGGCAGAGTCCTTAAAAGAAGTTGTGGATATCTGTGCGGAAAATGCCAAAGACGGCGATGCCGTACTGCTTTCACCAGCATGTGCAAGCTGGGGAATGTTTGATAACTATGAACAGCGCGGCAGACTGTTTAAAGAATATGTAAATGCCCTTTAAAGGTAAAATGCCTGCGGAAATGAGGAGAATGCGAAAATCCATAAATCAAAGATTTTCGCATATCACTTTGTGCCGCAGGCGTCACAAAGTAATTTTTTATCGCAGAGCCAAATAGAATTTGGCTCGCGGTTCTTCCGGCATTAAAATGCCTGCAGAAATGAGGTGAGGTATGGCAAGAAAGGTAAAAAAGATGTCCAATAAAAGGTATTTTGATTATAGCCTTTTATTTGTCATTATATTTATTGTTGGATTCGGACTGGTGATGATTTACAGTACCAGTTCTTACACGGCACAGATGGAATACGGCAGTTCGGAGTACTATTTTAAAAAACAGCTGATTTTTGATGTGCTGGGCTTTATTATGATGTATATTATGTACCGGTTAGACTACCATGTTTTAAGGAAAATCGCACCGGCGTTTTTTGCACTGTCGCTGTTATTGATTCTGGCGCTGATTCCGTTTGGTAAAACTGCCAACGGTGCAACGCGCTGGATTCGTTTCGGTCCGATTGGCGTGCAGCCTGCGGATGTGTCAAAGACGGCCGTGATTATTATGCTGTCTGCGGCAGTATGTGCGGCAGGGTCAAAGATTAAAAGCCTGTGGTATAATTTCTTTTTATTTGTACTGATTGCAGGACTTGAAGCAATCCTGATTATGGTGATTTCCAGCAATATGAGTAGTGCGCTGATTATTCTGGCAATCGCTTTCGTCATGATTTTTGTGGCGTATCCGAAATACAAATTTTTCGTGGTACTCGCAGGACTTGGCGCGGGCGGTGTGGCAGCGTTATATAACTGGCTGCTCGGCATTGCGCATCAGGGCATGACAGAAAACTTCCGTATGAACCGTCTGCTCATGTGGATTCAGCCGGAAAATTACTCCAGTGGAATCGGCTACCAGACCGTGCAGGGACTTTATGCAATCGGTTCGGGCGGACTGTTTGGAAAAGGACTCGGAAAGAGTCTGCAAAAGCTGGGTTTTATCCCGGAATCACAAAACGATATGATATTTTCCATTATCTGTGAAGAACTCGGACTGTTCGGGGCAATGTGCATTATTTTAGTATTTGCACTAATGCTGTGGCGGATTATCCACATTGCGCAGAATGCACCAGACTTATTCGGTACAATGCTGGCAGCAGGGGTATTTGCCCATGTAGCGGTACAGGTGGTATTAAATATTGCCGTTGTAACCAACTTTATCCCGAATACCGGTGTTTCACTGCCGTTTATCAGCTACGGCGGTACGGCAAGTTTCTTCTTGCTGCTGGAAATGGGGATTGTCTTAAATATTTCAAGTAAAATACGGTTAGAAAGATAGCAACCTCCCGGAGTCTGGCGAATATAATAAAATATAGCTTCTCCGGGGGTTTTTATTTTGGGAAAAATCGTAATAAATGGCGGAAAACGGCTGTTTGGCAGTGTATGTATCCACGGTGCGAAAAATGCAGTGCTTCCGGTGATGGCGGCATCCCTGATGAATGAGGGCGTTACGGTAATACGGGGCTGTCCCGATATTGCCGATGTACGTGCAATGTGTGGGATTTTAAACCATCTGCACTGTAAGACGGATTTCAAAAAAGGATGCCTTGTCATTGATACAAGCATGGCAGAGTACGAGGAAATTAAAGCAGAGGACACAAAGCAGCTCAGGGCATCTTCCGTGTTAATGGGACCGGTGCTGACACGTTTCGGGAAAGTAAGGCTTGCTTATCCGGGCGGGTGCAGCATCGGAAGCCGTCCGTTAGACATTCATCTGCATGCCCTCAAATGCCTTGGAGCATCATGGAGCGTGTCAGAAGATTTTATTGAAATGGAAACAACGGGACTTCACCCGTCAGAAATCACCCTGCGCTTTCCAAGTGTGGGTGCAACAGAGAATGCCCTGATGGCAGCAGCGGCAAAGTGTGGAACGACTGTGCTTTACAATGCGGCAAAGGAACCGGAAATTGAAAGCCTGTGCGCCTATCTTGAAAAGTGTGGTGCAGTGATTACCGGTGCAGGGACAGAGTGCATCCGGGTACGTGGAAAAGGCGTTTTACAGTCCGCAGAATTTTTTGCAAAGCCGGATCGTATTGTTGCCGGAACCTATATGGCGGCGGTAGCTGCCTGTGGTGGCAGTGTTTACTTACAGGGTGTGACACCGTCACTGTGCCGCGGATTTTTGGATGTATTTACCGGAATGGGCATGGATATCCGTATGGAGGGAGAAGCCATGCTGGTGCAGATGTATCACCGTCCGGTGAATCTTCATAAGATATGTACCGGTGCTTACCCGGATTTTCCGACGGATATGCAGTCCATGGTTCTTTCTGTGGCAAGTGTGGGCGAGGGCACTTTGATTTTAAAAGAACAGATTTTTGAAAACCGTTTTAAGACTGTGCCATGGCTCAAAAAAATGGGTGCGGATATTACACTGTCCGGGGACAGCGTGCTTGTAAAAGGCGTAGAAACGCTGAAGGGAAGCGAAGTATACGGAGAAGATTTAAGAGGAACGGCGGCACTTATCACAGCTGGACTGGCAGCACAGGAAACAACGGTTATTCATGATGCAGACTATATTTTGCGCGGGTATATGGATTTATGTGAAAATTTAAAAGGACTTGGAGCAGAGATTGAATGGGAAAACAGTTAGGCAGAAAAAACAATAAAAGAAAATTAAAATGGATACTGGCGGGGATTGTCATTGCGCTGCTGCTGGCAGGAGGTGGCATTTATGCGGGTTTTATGGTAACGGATATTACTTATACCGGCAATAAGCATTATACGCAGCAGCAGATGACAGAGTGCATTTTTGGAACAGAACATCCCAATGCGCTGATTTATACGCTGTTTGGCAAAAAGAATAAAAATATTCCGTTTATACAGAAATATGATGTGGAAGTGACATGGCCCAATAAAATGAACGTTGCAGTTTATGAAAAAGCGATTGTCGGTTATATCAGCTACATGGGCTGTAATATGTATTTTGATAAAGACGGGATTGTAGTGGAGAGTTCTTCGGAAAATTATGAAGATGTACCGCAGATTACGGGACTGGATTTTAAGTCGATTGTACTGGATGCCAAACTCGAGGTCGGTAACGATGCGGTCTTTTCACAGATTCTGGAACTGACACAGGCATTTGATAAATACCAGCTGGGCGTAAAAAAGGTGTATTTTGATTCTTCGTATAATGTCAGTCTTTATATGGGGAATGTAAAGGTTATGCTTGGCAGTGCCGCAGACTGCAATGATAAGCTGTATGCATTAAAACAGGTGTCAGAAAAGCTTACCGGAATGAAAGGAACGCTTCATCTTGAAAATTATGACGGAACAACTGCTTCTATTATTTTTAAGAAAGAAAATTAGAAAAAGCTATTGCTATTTTGCAACAAAAATTATAGAATAAGTCATAGTGCAGAAATGCGAAAGTATGTTAGGAGGCAGGTACCCTTGTTAGAGATTATGACAAACGAAGCAGATTCGGCAGCGAAGATTATCGTTGTCGGTGTTGGCGGCGCCGGTAATAATGCGGTCAACAGAATGATAGATGAAAATATCAGTGGTGTAGAATTTATTGGAATTAATACAGATAGTCAGGCATTGCAGTTATGCAAAGCGCCGACAGCCATTCAGATCGGTGAAAAGCTGACAAAGGGACTGGGTGCAGGTGCCCAGCCTGAGATTGGTGAAAAGGCAGCAGAGGAAAATGTAGAAGAACTGACACAGGCCATTAAAGGTGCCGATATGGTATTTGTTACCTGTGGTATGGGCGGCGGAACAGGAACCGGTGCAGCTCCGGTTGTTGCAAAGATTTCCAAGGAACTGGGAATCCTTACGGTCGGTGTTGTTACAAAGCCGTTTAAGTTTGAAGCCAGAACGCGTATGACCAATGCGCTGTCAGGAATTGAAAAATTAAAAGATAATGTAGATACACTGATTGTCATTCCGAATGACAAGCTTCTTGAAATCGTAGACAGAAGAACAACGATGCCGGATGCTTTAAAGAAAGCAGATGAAGTATTACAGCAGGCAGTGCAGGGTATTACGGATCTGATTAATGTACCGGGTCTTATCAATCTGGATTTTGCCGATGTCAAGACCGTTATGATTAACAAGGGTGTTGCCCATATCGGTATCGGTACGGCAACAGGTGATGACAAGGCAGTGGAAGCTGTAAAGCAGGCAGTTACAAGTCCGCTTCTTGAAACAACCATCGAAGGTGCTTCACACGTTATTATCAATATTTCAGGCGATATCAGCTTGATTGAAGCCAATGAAGCTGCAAGCTATGTTCAGGAACTCGCAGGTGAGAATGCCAATATTATTTTTGGTGCAATGTATGATGAAAGCTGTACGGATACGGCAACTATTACCGTTATTGCAACAGGTCTGGAAGATACGAATGTAAACAATGCGCTGGCAGGCTTCGGCGCAAAGGCAGCACAGGCTCCAAGACCGGCAGTAAAACCGGCTTATACATATTCAGGTGCACCGGCTGCGTCAGTGGACAAGCCTGCATCTGCGGTTAAACCGGCAGCACCGGTTGCTCCGCTTCCGGGCTTAAAGCCTGCGGCACCGGTAACAAGCAGTGTAAAGGAAAAGGGTATTAATATCCCGACATTTTTACAGAAAAAAGACCGATAATAAAATTTGGTGAATCAGAGAGATACTTTCATGAAAATTGAAGGTATCTCTTATTTTTTTGAAATATTTTCCTTTTAACGCAAAAACGACAAAATTCGCAGGGCGAACAATCTATAATACGTTTTGGGAGGTGATAATTCAATCGTTATTTATCTGGATGTATTCTTCTGTATCAACTTTATAATGGATTTCATTGTGATTGCTGTAGTAAACAGCCTGTGCAGATATGCTGCCACATATCTGCGGATGATACTTTCCGCCACTTTTGGAGCAATGGGAGCCGTTATTGTATGTCTGGTACCGCAGGAATACAAATTCGCCGCAAATATAGTGACCTATATTTGTATTGGCATGGGTATGGTAAGAATCTGTGCAGGGAATGTTGCATTTGCGGAACTGATAAAAGGATTTTTTGCGCTGTATGCTGCTGCATTTATGCTGGGGGGTGTAATGCACGTTTTGTACTATTATACATATGCAGGATATATTATCAGACAGGTAATTGTGCGTGACAGGGAACTGATGGTATTTCTCGGAGTATCCTTTGGCTTTTTGCTGCTTTTATACAGGCAGCTGGTAAGAATTAAAGTGTATTCCGACAAACTGTGTCGTGTATGTTGTGTTTTAAGGGGGAGAAAGATTTATATAAAAGGGTTTGTGGATACGGGAAATGTTTTACAGGATCCGCTGTTTCACAGACCGGTGTGTATCGCGCAGAAAGACAGCTTTTTGGAAGTTCTTCATGAAATAAATGATTGCACGAAAGTAAAGTATCATGTAATTCCGTTCCGGTCACTGGGGTGTGACAGCGGAATGCTTGAGGTAATTACGGCAGATACCATGTACATATGCTACGGCAAAAAAGAAATACAGGTGGAAGATGCGCTGATTGGATTGACGGCGCAGACACTTTCATCAGACGGAGAATATGAATTTCTTGTGAATGCACAGCTTTTAAAGGGGTAAAACAGGAAAGTAAATGAGGAGGTTTTTATGGTAATCAAAGTATCTGTTCCGGATCGTTTTCAGTTTAAAATGGTTCCGACATTTAAAAACATGATGATGTTAAAGCAGGGAGACGTACATTATATCGGGGGAAGTGATGTGCTGCCTGCGCCGCTGGGAGCAGAAGAAGAAGCAAGGGCAATTGCAGGACTGGGAACGGGGAATGACCAGTTTGCAAAGTCACAGCTGATTGAACACAATTTAAGACTGGTGGTATACATTGCGAAAAAATTTGATAATACGGGTGTAGGCGTGGAGGATTTAATTTCGATTGGAACAATCGGATTGATTAAGGCAATCAACTCTTACAATCCTGAAAAAAATATCAAACTGGCAACATATGCTTCACGGTGCATTGAAAATGAAATTCTGATGTATCTGCGCAGAAACAGCAAGACCAAGGCGGAAGTATCCATTGACGAACCGCTCAACGTAGACTGGGACGGCAATGAACTGCTGTTATCGGATATTTTAGGTACGGAAGAAGACATTATTTATCGTGATTTAGAAGAAGAAGTGGAAAAAAGCATGTTAAATAAAGCAATCGGTAAATTATCCGAGAGGGAGCGGATTATTGTCGATTTGCGGTATGGACTCAGTTCCATGGACGGGGAGGAAAAGACACAGAAAGAGGTCGCTGACCTTTTGGGAATTTCGCAGTCTTACATTTCCCGGCTTGAGAAAAAAATAATGAAAAGACTGAAGAAAGAACTGGTAAAAAATTCGTAAATAGATATAGAGAGCCTGTCATGCAGAATGATTTTTTAAAATCAGAAGGTTATGGCAGGCTTTTTATCCATGTGCATTCTGAAGATAATGAAACTATCAGAAAGTGATTGACTTTTGCCGTAAATCCATGGAAAATAAAAACAGAGGAAAAAGGGGTATTGGGATGAAAAGAATAAAAAAAAGAAAAAGGTACAGGCTGAAAAGACCGGCTGTAGTGGTGTCCGGTGTGATTTGTGCAGTCTGTGCAGTGACTTTTGCCGGAAAAGCGGTCAGCGGTGTGGCAGAACAAAAAAAGCAGGCACAGGCGGCATATTATGAAGCGTATTACGAGGAAGAAGTCGATGACCGTCCGCTGGTGTGCATTGATGCCGGCCACGGCGGCAGTGACTGTGGAGCAGATTATGCAGGCACTTATGAAAAAGATGAAACACTGCTTATTGCCAGACTGGTAAAAAGACATTTAGAGAGTGTTGGTGTGAAAGTTTTGATGACAAGAGATGCTGATACCTATCTGGGACTTGATGAAAGGGTCGAAATATGTAATAATGCTTCGTGTGATGTTTTAGTATCTATCCATAGAAATCTTTATGAGGATGATCCATCCATAAACGGAGTTGAAACGTGGATTCATCATGAACTGCCGGAAGATGATGTATTTCTGGCAGAGGCGATTACAACGCGTTTAGATGCCATAGCAGGTATTAAAAGCCGCGGTGTCAAGGGCGGTTCGATGACGGATTCAGAGGAAGATTACAGGCTCAACCTCAACACCCGCTGTGTAAGCTGCCTTGTGGAACTGGGCTTTATGTCCAATGCAAATGACAACCGGCTGATTACCGAGAAGCCGGAAGAAACGGCGTCTGCGATTTCAGACGGGATTATGGAGTATTTAAACAGCCGGAAATAAAATGATAAGTGAGAGTAAAAATGGCGAAAATCAATCAGAAAAATATTAGAAATTTTTGTATTATAGCACATATTGACCACGGTAAGTCAACACTGGCAGACCGTATTATCGAAAAGACGGGACTGCTCACCAGCAGGGAAATGCAGGAGCAGGTACTCGATAACATGGATTTAGAAAGAGAACGCGGTATTACGATTAAAGCGCAGACCGTGCGTATTGTATACAAGGCAAATGATGGGGAAGAATACATTTTCAACCTTATTGACACACCGGGACATGTGGATTTTAACTACGAGGTGTCCAGAGCGCTTGCTGCCTGTGACGGAGCGATTCTTGTCGTAGATGCGGCACAGGGGATTGAGGCGCAGACCCTTGCAAATGTCTATCTGGCATTAGATCACGATTTGGACGTTTTTCCGGTTATTAATAAAATTGACCTGCCGAGTGCAGAGCCGCAGCGTGTTATTGATGAAATTGAAGATGTTATCGGTATTGAAGCACAGGATGCACCGCTGATTTCAGCGAAAAACGGTATTAATATTGAAGAAGTGTTAGAGCAGATTGTTACAAAGATTCCGGCGCCGACAGGCGATGAAAATGCGCCGTTACAGGCATTGATTTTTGACTCTTTGTATGATTCTTATAAGGGTGTTATTATTTTCTGCCGGATTAAAGAAGGAAAGGTAAAGCGTGGAACGAAAATCCGCATGATGGCGACAGGCGCTGTGGAAGAAGTCGTAGAGGTCGGTTATTTCGGTGCGGGTCAGTTTATTCCATGTGAAGAACTCTCCGCCGGTATGGTAGGCTATATTACGGCAAGCATTAAAAATGTTAAGGATACCCGTGTCGGTGATACGGTAACGGACAATGACAATCCGTGTGCCGAGCCGCTTCCAGGGTATAAAAAGGTCAATCCAATGGTGTACTGCGGACTGTATCCGGCAGATGGCGCCAAGTATCAGGATTTAAGAGAGGCACTTGAAAAATTGCAGTTAAATGATGCGTCCTTACAGTTTGAGCCGGAAACCTCGATTGCACTGGGATTCGGGTTCCGCTGTGGATTTTTAGGATTACTGCATTTAGAGATTATTCAGGAACGTCTGGAGCGTGAATACAATCTGGATTTAGTAACAACGGCGCCGGGTGTTATCTATAAGGTGCATAAGACAAACGGAGAGGTTATTGATTTGACGAATCCGTCCAATATGCCGGATCCGTCTGAAATTGAATATATGGAAGAACCGATGGTTTCTGCGGAAATCATGGTAACGACAGAATTTGTCGGACCGATTATGAAACTGTGTCAGGAGCGCCGCGGCATTTACAACGGCATGGAATACATTGAGCAGACCAGAGCCTTGTTAAAGTATGATCTGCCGTTAAATGAAATTATTTATGATTTCTTTGATGCCTTAAAGTCCCGTTCCAGAGGATATGCTTCCTTTGATTACGAGATGAAAGGCTATGAGCGTTCTTCTCTTGTGAAGCTGGATATCCTGATTAACAAAGAAGAAGTCGATGCGCTTTCATTTATCGTCTTTTCCGGCAATGCCGAAGAACGTGGTAGAAAGATGTGCGAAAAGTTAAAGCAGGAAATTCCGAGACAGCTCTTTGAAATTCCGATTCAGGCGGCTATCGGAAGCCGTGTTATCGCAAGAGAAACCGTAAAGGCAATGAGAAAAGATGTCCTTGCAAAATGTTATGGCGGTGATATTTCACGTAAGAAGAAGCTGCTTGAAAAGCAGAAGGAAGGAAAGAAACGTATGCGTCAGGTCGGAAACGTAGAGATTCCGCAGAAGGCATTTATGAGCGTTTTGAAATTAGACGAGGAATAGAAGATAACTGCATGAAAAAGACAGACAGTAACGAAAAAAGGGGCGGCATTTATATCCATATTCCGTTCTGTGTGCGCAAGTGTGCGTACTGCGATTTTTTGTCTGCACCGGCAGATGAAAAAACACAGGCGGAATATGTAAAGGCTTTGCAGACGGAGATTTATCAGACGGCGAAGCTGCTTTCGGAAAATCCGTATACGGTGGATACCGTGTTTTTTGGCGGTGGAACGCCGAGTATCCTCGCACCGGGACATGTCAAAGCACTGGCAGATACCCTGCGGGAAAGCTTTCCGTTTGCGGAAAATGCGGAAATTACGATAGAATGTAATCCTGGCACGCTCGATGAAGAAAAAGCGGCAGTGTACAGACAGGCAGGCATAAACCGGATCAGTTTCGGGTTACAGTCCGCCAATAACCGTGAATTAAAAATGCTGGGACGGATTCATACCATGGAAGAATTTGTGAAAAGCTATGAAACGGCAAGGGCGGCGGGCTTTGACAATATCAATATTGATTTAATGTCGGCACTGCCTGGTCAGACATTTGAAAGTTTTCTGCACACGCTGGATACGGTTCTTGCATTAAAGCCGGAGCATATCAGCATGTACAGTCTGATACTGGAAGAAGGCACGGCATTTTACGAACATTTAGACCGGTATCCGGCACTGCCCGATGAAGATACAGAACGTCAGATGTACGATACGGCGTGTCTGCGGCTTGCGGATAACGGTTACCACCAGTATGAAATCTCTAATTTTGCAAAAGAAGGAAAGGCATGCCGCCATAATCTTTCCTACTGGGAACGCAAAAATTATCTCGGCTTCGGGACAGGCGCGGCATCCCTGCTTTGCGAACAGCGCTACACCAATACGGACAGCCTTGCACTTTATATAGACACTATGGCGGAGCTGGAAGAAAAGAAAGAAGTCATAAGTAAGGCACTGGCGGCGGTACGCGCCGAACAGCATACACTTTCCGTACCGGAGCAGATGGAAGAAATGTTCTTTTTGGGACTGCGCAAAAACAGCGGCATTTCCGAGGCGGATTTTTTGGGAAAATTCGGAAAGACAGTAGATGATATTTATGCACAGGTGCTTGAAAAAAATCAGAAATTCGGTCTGCTGGTGCGTGAAAACGGCAGAATTTTTCTTACAAAGCGGGGCAGGGAAGTCAGCAACGTTGTAATGTCAGAATTTCTGCTGGATTAATCGGCGGCCGAACCGGCGCGGTGTTTCGCCCATAAATGTTTTGAATTCCCGCTGAAAATGTGCCTGGTCGGAATAGCCGATTTGCGTGATAAATTCGGAGTTATTGCGATGCGGGTCCTGAAAAATTTCATAAAGAGTATGGTGAAAGCGTAACATCCGGCAAAAGGTTTTCGGGCTGTATCCGAAATATTCCGTAAAAATGCGGCTGATATGGCGACAGGAATAGCCGGTACGCGCAGCCAGTTCGCTGACGGTGATATCGCCGTCAGCTTTTTTGATGCTCTGATGGATGAGTGTGGCGGCGGGCGGGCAGGCTGGTGTTTTTCCGGTTTTGTTTAATGCGGAAAGAAAACGCTGTATCCGCTCGGAAAAAGAAACCGTACCTGAAAAGATATCAGAATCAGACATGGAAATGGTCTGGAGCAGGTCAGCCGGAAAAGGAAACGGATGTCCCGGAAGCCGGTAATACAGACTTTCATCAAACCGCACACCAAAGCAGTATGAAAATCCGGAGAGTTTTAGTATCAACGGTTCATCAGCGGTGCGGATACAAAAAATGCG
>UMAQ01025702.1_pt1 | contig 11211 bp, 10 predicted proteins | sample 1963751 | NCBI WGS metagenome assembly UMAQ01 (sample SAMEA4835920, study PRJEB28245) | human gut metagenome | biome: gut microbiome; material: fecal sample | place: Denmark | collected 2008
GTAAGGGATTTATCAGGTCACCTGTGCAAACCAAGTTTTTTTTAAATTATAATGCTAAAATCTTTAGTGACAATATTTGATCTTTCTTGTAGTTCTAACATTCTTCCGGCCGGATAGTCATGCGAATCAGCTGGCATAGGTGTGCTTGCACTTTTTGATAAGTTTTTGTTGCTAATAAATTGATTTTGCTGATTGATAGTATTGGCTTGGCAAAAAAGCTTTCTTAATCGAACAGGATTTTATCAAGGTTACATTCCTTATTTGAGGCTTATTGCTCATAAATCGTCAATAAGTGAGCAATAAAGCAGTAAAAAGTGAGCAATAAAACAGCAAAAAGTGAGCAATAAAACATAGGTCCTAGTTAATCAATTCCGTCTTCCAACCTTATTTAAAGTAAGTCACGCTCCTTTTATTCCCAACCAAATATTATTGGAAGTTGGGAATAAAACAGATTGCTCGCACAGGTATTTTTTAAATCAGAGGCTGCTGCCTAATAAAAAAATCCATTGATGCGTTTGTTCTCTAGAACCCCTAAGGAAATCCTGCGGATTGCAAGCCATTTTAGCAGCATTTTATATCTCAATGGCCGATTCTTCCGGCAGAGAAAATCGATTCAATCATATCTCCAAAGATCTTTGGATGGTTCCAAGGATAACCTGAAATATTCCCCCAAACTAGCTTGACTGAATTTTTGAGTGGTCGATATCTCGTTTTGGTCCTTTTAACCGCTTTTCGGCAGGAAAACGGAGAGGTTCATCGCCTCTCCGTTATCTAAAATGTGCCGATTTTGACGTTTTTTAAGCCTTTTTTAGCTGTTTTTGACGTCTTTTTGGCGTAGCAAACGTGATGCACTCCACATGTGCTGCTGAATTTGTCTACCTCCTGTTTTGCAGAGTCGTTTGCTTGCTGTTGATACGTAATTCCTTTGATCGTCTTGCCGACTTTGTTCTTGAGGATGTACTCGGCCGTATTGACTTCGTCTTGAGGAAGAATTTGATCTTGTAGGGGTCGTCTCCTTCTCCCACGATGACCTTCTCGACCATCGTCTCGAATAGGTGGCGGTTGAACTCCTTAATCTCATTCCCCTCCTTGACCATGCTTTCGATGGGAGAGAGCTTCAAATCGACGAGCTTCTTTCTCTTGTTCTCGAGGGCGGTCAGCTTCTTTTCGTTCTTCTGGATGAGGACTTTTGGGACTTCCTCCGGTATGTTTTTGGAACAGCATTTCTTTACTGGCTATTCTAATGTTTGAGAACGCCAGTTATTAAGGTTGAGGGCACAGGAGGGAAGAAAAATTTTATCCGTCACAAATTCAGAGAAACGCACTTATTTTGCTTGTTTTTCGTCTCGCGTTTATGCGTCAGTCACAGGTTCGCTAGCTTTATTATCAACGTTTTCAAACATTAAAGTATTCAATTAAGAACTGAAATTATTCTTGGTGTTTTGACTAGTGCTGTTTTCTTTACAATAATTATGCTTGCTTCTTTTTTGATCTACTCACATGGTCAAGAATCATTTTGATCATCTTTGCTTTTTCAATTTTGATAATGATTGTTCCGGCTTTTCTTTTTATTGAACAAAAGGGTGTTACTATGTTTGTGGGAAAAGAAGTTGGCAAAAGAAGTTATAATGAAAAAGAATGATACAGACTGATTCATGATTTCAGTATAGAATGACAACACCAAGAATGTGAGTCTGTCCTGCTTGTCAAAAATATCCGATGTCGTTTGCTTTTAGTCCAAAAGGAATCGAAAACAGGTGGAGGCAACCTCCACCTGTTCATTTACGAAGAGTCAGCTTATGCGGACATTGAAAATACTTGAGCGACTCTTACTTTACAAGTCCCATATTTTTTTGCAGTGACATGGATACCGATGAGTTCAAAATTATTTTTCTTGATCACGAGTTTACCGCTAGGAGATAACGCAATTACGGCGTTGCCAACGACATTTCTGACAACCATTGAGAAATTCGTGGTATCAGAAATTGTGATTATGTATGTCACATCATCGCTGGCTGTAGCATCAAGCCTGATAGTGAATAGTCTTGTTTCGTCTGCGATGAATTTGCATTCTTTTTCTGCAACATAATTATCTAACTTCAAAGAATATCCAGAAGAATGGTTACACTCATAGCATGTGCCGTTACGACTATAGTTGGCATCGTGTTTATGGACACCAGTCACTTCGACTTTTGCAATCGTTTTTCCGCTTTCTATGAGAGTAAAGGTACGACCGACGAAAGCAGGAGTAGAAGTCGGTAAATAGAACTTGACGTTTTCAACTGTTTCTCCGCTAGCAACCATATCTGTTCCGCTAGGGAAGAACATTCTTGCTGTTTTTTCCGAATTGGTATCTTTAAATCTGATATTGGGGAAATATCTTTCATTTTTGCTATCCATCAAAGGTGTGTGTTTTCCGCCTTCATCTTTTGTGAAAACGTAGAGTTTTCCATACAGGAGATCATACTCTTTTAGAGTATCTTTCTTACTGATTGTATAACCTCTTCCGACTTCTTCTCTTTTAACACCAGTAACTAATAATGAAACCTCTTCTCCTACTGTTGCTTTTTCTACTTTTACTCTTCCTTTCTCAATACCAGTAACTGTGATAGACTTACCATTTTCATGGATATAAAGTGAATCGCCTTTATTGAGTGTGCCACGAGCGATTTTTGTTGTAATCACGATATCTTCTCTTCCCGAGAAAGTGAAGATATCATGGATACCGCAATAAAAGTCAGCAGTGTCATAGTTTTTCAATGTGACGTTTTCAATACCCTGAGCATTGAGAGCGTAGTTATCATCATCGATTGATAATGCAGAAGTTGGAATCTCGTTGATACCGGCTAAATCATATGATTTATCGGCAACGATATGAATTTTTCTTGTTGTGTCATCATCAAACTTGACCTCTTGTTCTATGAGTTGAATCTTATCATCGACAAGATTCTCGCCTAATGTCTTTTCAAAGTAGGTGACATCCAATTTGACCTCGTATTGAGCAATCTTCATTTCACCTGTCTTTTCCCCGGCCTCATATTCTGTTGTTTCAGGTAAGGTGATTTTGTATTCATAAACGCCAACAGTACTCGGTGCGACAGCCATATAGGCTTCTGCTCCTTTTCTCCTGTATTCGACTTTCAATCCGGCTTTATCTTCGCTTACGATGTAATCATTCAATTCATAAGGTCTTGTATTATAAATAAATTCAGATTGGGTGACCGTGATTGTTCTCGGCTTCAGAGTAAGAGCGGTATCAGGCACTGTTTTGACTTCGTGGAAGTTACATATTTCACATGTTCTTTCATCGACTCTATCTTGCTGATAAGCGGCAGGTGTCTTGACTGCCCAGGTTCCCTGATGCTCTGCAAAATCCTTCTTCATCGAATCATGGCCTGTACAAGTTGTCTCATGCCAATGACCGGAGATATCACTCTTCCATTCCGTTCCCCATTCATGGAAACCAGTACCCTCAATTGTTCTTTCTGTCTCGTATTGGCAGATAGAGCAAACACCTTTTTCGACTTTGTCTTTATGAATGTCGGCTTTTGTCTTTTCCGTCCAGACAAAGGTGTGGTTCGCAAGATTTATCTTCTCGTTGCAAGAGGAATCAGTACAAGTATTCCAATGCTTTGTTTCATCTTTGTCCCATGCCGTTGAGAAGGTGTGATTGTGTACAGGCTGCTCTGTCTTCTGTGTTGTTCCAGGTGTGGTGCTTTCTTTCTTTCCACATCCGGTCAACGGGCCTGCTGTCAATAAAGCAAAGACAGCAATTAAAGCGGGTATCTTTTTCTTTTTCATATTTCTTTATACTATTTATTTCTGTTTTCCCAATAGTACATTTACCTCCTTGATATTCTGGGAAAATCATGTTCGAAGTCTTATCGTCTTTAGATTTCTCCGACAAGAGTCAGAATGTGATCGATTTTCACAAAGCCATTTTCTCCGGAGAAAACCATTGTCTTTTTATCTTTGCTGATAGTTCCTGCAAATGATTTGAAGAAACCATGTTTCGTTGCAGTAATTCCTTTTTTCATATCTTCTTCAGTATCATAGAACAAGATAGATTGATTGGAAATTTTATAATAGATATCTTTTTCGTAATATTCGGAACCTCCTTCATAACTGAGGCCGAAACACGTTTTTGCAATATCTTTCGTTTCGTCGAAGACAAATTTGATAGTCGCTGCCTTATTCATGGCAACCAACTCTTCTTCGGTTAATTCTTCACCCTTTAGGAACTCTTCTTTTTCTTCATCTGTGCATGAAAATGTAACGATTGAATCTGTATGATTGAATGTTTTTCCCTTAATGCTTTCCAATCCCCATTTTGCATAGAGGGTAAAGACTCTGGCTGGCATATAAGAAAAAGTAAAAGGTGTATCATTCAAAGTGGCACCGAAATCATTGCTTTCATACCAGCCGACAAATTCATACCCCGCCTTTGTCGGATTGTCAGGGGCATTGATTGCAGAACCGGCTTCTGCAGTAATACTGTTAACTGCACTGCCTCCTTTACTATCGAAAGTGATAGTGTATTTTGTCTGCTCATTCAGTTTTTCGATGATATCCGTCGTTTCTCTTAAACAAGTAATGCAGACGTACTTCATCAGACCGCTTTCTGTACTTGTCGGTTCCTTAATCACCGATCCGTTGTTCTGGACATGTTTTTCTTTCTCGGTGGTATCTGTATGACCATCCGTCTGACATACATGCCAATGATAGTTTTCATCGCTTTCCCATTTTGCGGAGAAATTATGTTCCTTTTCTCCACAGGAAGTGAATAAAGAGGTTGCCATGAGCGATAACAGCAGTGTTGTCATAAGCTTTTTGCGTTTCATATGTAATCTCCTTTTTTGCGTATGTCGCATTAAGACCATTTTAACAATAAGAAAAACACGGCAAAAGTGCCATTTGGCACCCCTGACCGTGTTTTTTTGACAAAAATATCTATAAAATCAATATTTTAGGAGTTTTTTAGTGCTGAAATCAGAGAATTTCATCATCTTTGTTCAGGATGACAATGCCGGATTCTCTGGTTTTGACAGCGAGTTGTGTGCGGGAACGGAAGCCGGTCTTCTGAAGCATATCGGCGATATGGTTTTTGATGACGCCGGGTGAAACATTCAATCTTTCTGATATTTCGATATTTGAAAACCCTCCTGTCACATAGCGCAGGACTTCCAACTCTTTTTTCGTAAATTTGGAACTGTCTGTCAATCCAATCTTTACAATGTGTGAAGCGGTAGGGTAAATGATCTCGCCGCTCATGACTTTTTCCATCAGTTCGATGATGGGCTGTTCGTTTGTCTCTTTATACCAGAAACCTTCGATGCCGATCTTTTTTGCTCTTTCGATGTAGGAGCATTCAGGCATCGAGGTGACGATGATGATCTTGATCTTTGGAAATTTCTTTTTGATCTTCTCGGCTTCATCAAGCCCGTTCTCTCCGCCTTCTGTGATGACATCCATCAGGATGAGATTGATTGGTCTTGATAGGCAGTAGACTTCTGTGAAAGCGGCGGAAGCGATGCTTCCTGCCAAAGTGAAATGGGAAGAAGTTTCAATGAAGTGTTCGAATAACTGTCTTGGCATGGCCTGGTCTTCAACGACAAGCACTTTGTATTTTTCATCTGTCATGGGTGGGATCTCCTTTCTCTATGGTGATATTCATTTCAAAACGTGGCGAACTATTGATCTTCATACTTCCGCCCTCTCTTTCGATGAGAGAACGAAGTGAGGATAATCCGCACGCTTCTTTGATCTCTTCTTTAGGCTGTTCTCCATTGTTGGTGATCTGAATATCTAAGAATCTTTGTCGTTCTTTGAAAGAAACATAGACTTGATTTCCTTTAGCGTGTTTGATGGTGTTTGTCATGCATTCGATGACTGCTTTTATCGTGAGTTTTTTTGCTTTTCTGCTCTCTGGTCTATTTCCACTGAAATGGATTTGGATACCGATAGCCTGAGCTGCTTTGAACAGTTCGTCATAGCTGTCATTGCTTTCATTTTCTTTCATACTTTCAAAGGCGATGATCGTATTCTTCCAAGCAGTCAGCAGCTTTTCTTTTTCTTCTTTCGTTATATTTTTGTTGAAGGACTGACGCGAAAGAATCAATAGATTGCCTAATTTGTCATGGATGTTCATCTTAGCAACCAAGGTCTCTTTCTCGATGGTCATTTCCTCGATGGTTTCTCCGTATTGTTTCATTCTTTTATTGAAAGTAGAGAGCTCTTTGTTTTTTTCGCTCAGTTCCATGGAGAGCTGATGATTTCTTGTGATATCACTTGCAATTATCTCATAAAGGCATTTATCGGATAGCTGATGTTCGATTTGTTTGAAAGAGTAGACCTGATTATCAAGAGAAATTATATATTCTTCGTCCTTCTGATTTGCATCGCTCATTCCTCTTATATTTTTATCGGCGAGAATGCTGATGAACTTCTTTCCGTTCAACAGGCACTCTCCCGTGATTTTGATGGATAGGTCATTCATCTTGCGGTTGACCAGTCTTGTGACGCCGCTTTCTTCATAAAAGCAGATTCCGGAAGGAAGATCATCAAAGGCTTCTTTGATGCTCATCTTTGATAATGTATTCTTTCTGCTCTGAATGAGGAGGATAATGATGAACAAATTCAAAAGGGTAAATAAAGACCATAATGTGAAGTCGACTGAAATGGGAATTGAAGCGGCAAAAGAGGATAAGCATCCTAGTTTTGAAATGTCTTTCTCATCCAAACAGGTAAGACATCCGATAAGGAGAATGCTATAGAAGAAGACGATGACGCTTTCTGTCAGGATGAAAAGGATTTTTTGTTTATGTCGATGGCTTAAAAAGATGTTGCATAGAGAAAAGATAATGAGAGAAAAGTAGAGGATAGGAAGAAGCATTTGGATAGCATAGGGTGAAGAAATGTAATTCATTTTGTTTCTCCTCCTTTAATCGGAAAAGTGAGAACGGTATAGAAAAGATCATCTTCTTTAAAAGAAGTCAGCTTCAGGCGATATTGTTTCATCTTTTCTTTTTCAAATCCATATGGCGATACAAGAGAAACATCAGAGATGATGCGAAGGGATAGTTCATTTTCAAAAGAGTCAATTCGCAATATCAATTCATGAAGTGAATCAAAAGTTGTTTTGAGATAGTATTCAAAGAATTCATAAAGGAGAATGCATAGATCTCCGTTATATTCTCCTTTTCCATTATTGATAAGGGAAGCCAAGATACCACATTCGTTAAGATAGACGAGGGATTCATTGATGGATAAGACAATCTCCTGAATGTTGATGAGCTCATGTTGATTATGAAGGATTTCCAAATTGCTTCTTCTCTTGATATAAGTGAGATAGACGCATGCTTTCTTCATATTCTCCAAGCAGCTCTCGGATTCTTTATCTGTTTTTTCAAGCAGCTCTTTTAATTGATTCAGGTCTTCTTTGACAATAGCGAAGATATTGTCATAAAGCTGTTTTTTCTTCTCTATCTTTGCTTTCTGTTCTTTGAGTTCGTTTTCATAGGCGATGAGTTCTTTTTCTTCTGACAGCAATTCATTCTTGCTTGATAATTCATGGACCATTTCAATAATAGAAGAAAGGTCTTCGATATAAAAGATATGACCGCCTGATATGTTCTGATTCGATAAACGGATATTCTTACTGAGGAGAAGGGAGCCTTTTGTCATGCTCTCTTCATATTGTGCTTTTGTGATATCTATGTCATCAAGGTGATTGGTGACAGGATTCAGTTTTTTGTCCGTGATGACAAAAGGCATCGAAGATATCTTCGAATAAGTGAGATAGTTATCATTGGAAGGAATCAAACCGATTCGGATGCATGTTTCAATCAGAAGAATAAAAGAAAAAGACAATAATTCCGGTATCTTATAGGACTGTGTAGCAAAGATGAAACATAGTGTGCAGGCTATTGTAGTGATTAGAAAGACAAGGAGCGGAATCCAGATTTTTCTTTTGCAGACGGAAATACTGCACTTTAGAATCAAAGTGACAAGTGAAAGGAAAGTCATGATGATGATCCATGCAATCGCTAGATAAAAGATGATTCGATGTGTATATTCCGCAACGGAATTTTCCTCTGTCGCTTTGAAAGCAAAGGCCAGCTGATGAAAATCGTTTGTCAGGATAAGAATGATAAGAACAAAGGCTGGAATCAAGATGAGATAGATCAGTTTGGACAAGTTTTCTTTTTTCTTTCTTGTCAGTTCCATCATGGCGATAAGAGAGATAGGAGGAACAAGACACTGAGGGATATAATACATGTACCATAAATACCTGGAGATTGTATCTTTTCTTGAAAAGACGTTATATTTGATGAAACGAATAAAAAGCCAGAAGAAAAGCAGGACGGCGATGATGACTAGTTTTCTTCTGATTCCTTTTTGTATGATCCTTTGTCGGATTGATTTTCCCCAGATGAAGATCAGGATGAGAAAGATGGTATTGGCCAGATAGGAAAAGGTCTGTGCATAAAAAGGGGGAAGACTGATATCGTAGTATTGGAGAAATCCCGCAAGCACAATGAAAAACATGAAAATAGCAGTCTCTATTGTTTTTCGGCTTGCTTTTGTTGGCATACCTTTCTCCCTTGAACTGAGTTTATTCTATAACACATGGTCCATTCTTTTCAATTATGGTTTGTTTTATTATTAAACAATATCTTATCGATATCTTACCAAAGTGTCGGTAACAACACCGCTATATTGATAGACTCCGTTGCAGCAATGCAAAATATACCCAGCCATTTTAGAAAGATGTATAGCTTGGTAAAAACACAGGGTATTTCAAAATCCGATTTTTATGATTTCCTCGATAAGCTAGGGATATAAGCGTGAAGCGGTCAAGTTGGATAATATCCATGATTGATGTTTTGTCGTACCATAGTCGTCACAACTTCTAACATTATATAAATATGCCATTTATGCCATCATTTATGCCGTCATTTATGCCAAAAACGTGGCACAAATCATTATTTGTGGATTCAAGAATTCCCAACAGCGCAGCAAAAACCATTGTCTAAGTCTTCCAAAACGTATTTGAAATAAGATATCTTTCATCAGTCTAAAAAAAGACTAAACCGTTTGCTATACCAGTCCACTACACATCTGTTGCACTTCACCCAGCTAAAACACACGATGGAAGGGAGTCGGAAATGAAGAAAAGACAAACTAAATGTTTCTTTGTCGTTCTTTCTAATTTATTAAGTTCTTCATATGTTCCCATTTCGCCTAGGTACATTACGAGGCGCATAATTTTGCTTCAAAAAATATGTTCCAAATACAACAAAAGTTATGAAGTTGACCTCTTTTGTAGACCTGTTTGGCTGACAGCGCAATAGGTAAAAGGTAATTACCTTACTAGAAAACGATGAGGTTGATATGTCTCTATCATTGTTTAAATGACTGAACTAAATCCATTCCAAAGCATTGCTACAACGATGATTATGTTTGCCTTTCAGCACCCGTTTTTAAAGTGGTCAATCATTAACTTTCCAATGCCCTGATTTGTTAGATCCGATTTTTTCTATGTACCCATTATCCTTGAGATAACTGATGTTCTTTTCAACGGCGGTCGTACTTATCCCGAGAATGCCTGCAAGCTGGCTTGATGTGATATTCGGGTTGTTCCTCATCTCAGCTAAAATACGCTGTATGTTCTTTTCTGATTTGCTCACTTTTTTATCGCTTTTTTGCTCACTTATTGATGATTTATGAGCAATAAGCCTCAAATAAGGAATTGTAACCTTGATAAAATCTTGTTCGATTAAGAAAGCTTTTTTGCCATAGACAGAAACTATTTTGTTTACTCCCATGCCCAATCTTTCGCTGATTCTCAACTGCAAGAAGATATCGGAGAGTTAGCCAAAAAATTCTATGATAAAATAGCTTATGGCGGCATAGAGAATGTTATAGGAGAAGATAACTGGACGACAAAGATGAAAGACTGAACGTATATCAATTTTAGAATAAAGAAATCATCGGAAGGTTCTCCAGCTGTCCAAATAAATATCAAAAATTCAAGCGATAATGCCGGGGCTAGATTTCATAAAGTTCACTTCAGCAAACCTAAAAAATAATAATATAAGAGGATAGAAAATGAAAAAAAATATTAATACAACATTTAGTGAAGAAGAAATTAAAAGATTGTCAGCACTGATTGGTAAAAAAATCAAGTCCTTGCACCACGATGAGTTTACTCTAGGTAATTTATCAATTCAAAAAATCGGCATTAGATGCGAAGATAAAATATATGCTTTACAAACGGATTATAAATATGTTGATTTTCTTTGGGGAGAAGAAGGTGTTGCAAAATTGCATTTTGTTGAGAGTACCGAAGCAAATCTTATTGTATCTGCCACTCCTCCAATCAAATATGTGAATGAGACAATTAATGACATAGTAGAAGATGTCATAATTGTCAGAGATGAAATTGAAGAATTTGTAGATGGACAATCTATTGGTACTTTTATATATGATAAAGGTATTATCTTAGTATTTAAAGATCATCAAATTGGAATTGAGCTGGATTCTTGGATGGCAGAAATGATAGCTGTCTTCCGTTCCTTAGATGCCTTGTCAAAGTTTACTCCACTAGACTATGAGTGGGGAGATGATGGTCATGATTCAAATTGTAAATTTGAAGCTAAACGATTCCAAATCAGCCTTACAAAATGGAAGCAGGTATAAGTTCTATTAAGAAATTAACGATTATGGAATTTAAAGAGTTATATCATACTTTTTTAAACAATAATGACACTAAATTTAAAGTCACACAAAAAGACGGATCATCATTTATCGGCACAATTCATACCTGGTTTGAATCTGATGATGAAAACGATTTAAGTGGTCAACCTCATCAAAATGTTTGGTTTGTGATTCAAGAAGTTTTAATACCTTCCACTACAGATTCAGATTTCAAACCGGGATCATCACAAATTTTAAGTGAGTTAGATTTTCCAATTGACATAGAAATATGTCACTAAGCTAATCAATTTGTTTTTCCAAATGATAGTCATTGATTCAACTAAATGACTATCTTTTTTTGTTCCTATATCAATAAAAAGACAATGGTCTTCAAAAGTATCCTAATTTCTTTATAAACACAGGTACTCGCTTTTTTATTCTATGCAACCAATCCCACCATCAATCAACATTTGTCCTTAAGTCTCCTCCTTTTTTAAGTGTTTACCCAATTGT
>UMAQ01009179.1_pt1 | contig 11198 bp, 18 predicted proteins | sample 1963751 | NCBI WGS metagenome assembly UMAQ01 (sample SAMEA4835920, study PRJEB28245) | human gut metagenome | biome: gut microbiome; material: fecal sample | place: Denmark | collected 2008
ATTTTCGGCCACACGTTCAATACCACATTCAGCTATTGCCTGACAAAAGCATGGACGGAGGCCAAAGAGGAAGCAAGAGTAAGCGAGGAAAATGCAAGGCGTGCCGCTGAATATAAGGCAAAGTACGGAAACCGCGATTACAGGAACTACCGGTCCTATTACGGCTCACACATGGGGCGCAATGACTGGAGATGCGACTACCGCAACGATGCTAGAACAGCAGTCATCCGCTCGTTCAATGCAAGATGATGGTCGTATATGACAGATTCATTTGCCAGACTCTATATAACCCCATCCCCTCCCGTAAGATTCGGGACAACAACCGGTTTAAGCCATTGAGGGGATCATCGGTATGCTAGTCTTATTTTGTTTGTGTGTTAGTCACAATTCTTTATGTATCTAATTCTGAAAAGTTCCAGATGTTCCGGTCCGTGAGGATAGGAACACCACTCCACTCTGTCACAGGTGCGTACAATGGGCATGAATCATTATCTCTGCATTCATTTGCCAGGTATGGAGGTTCGATACCTCACAGAGTGACCAAATATCAAATCTTGATTCATTATGGAAAATAAATATCAGATAACAGGCTACCAGCTTGTTTATGCCAATGGAGGAAGGGATACAGTAAAATTGCAGACCCCTGTCATTATAAGCGACATAGAGGGATACAGACGTAAGATACGTTCTGTTCACAACTGTATCAGTGTCAACCTCAGTTATATCGAACTGCCGTGAGATTTTACCGCAATGTACCAACTATAAATCCTGAATATCATGTTAAACGAGGAAGTATTGAAAATCGTCCTGAATGACAAGACATTCGGACAGAGAGAGGCCGCCACTATCGTGGGCGGACGAGGAAGGTTGTTCAGACTGGTAGGTTCTGGTGCCATACGTGCCGAGAAGAAACCTGCCGACAGGCAGAACGGAAGATGGTACTGCAACGCCTTTGATGTGCTGAAACACGCTGCGCTTAAATAGATTATTTGACTTTCAAATAGTTATATAAAGTTAAGCTACTGATTTTTAAAGTTTTACAATTTTGCGCTCAAAGTAAAAATAGTTAACTTTATATCACTATAAGGAACTAATAAACAATAAGTTATGAAAGTATTATATCTCATTTGGTTTGCTCTGGCAGCTATCGTACATGGTACAATAGACAATCTTGACACCGCATTTTGGGTATCAATATCCGCATTCGTGGTATTATCTCTCATACTTGCCGTGAGAATTGACAGAAAAAATAATCTTAAAAACATATATAATGATGAGAACAGACAATGAGTTGCAGCAGATGAGCCATGATGAGCTTATTGAACAGGTGAAAGGATTGCAGTTCCAGCTTGCCGGTATGGAGCTGGCTGAGAAAGAGAACGCAAGGATGAGGGAGATTCTCTCCGCTATCGGCATTATTTATGAATCCTATAAGATGGACTGTCATGAATGAGGAACTTGCACGGCTGGAAGCCGAACTTGAGAAAGTGAGAGAATGCGGGTTGGAATATCTGCCCGAATACGGTTTCTCTTCAAAAGAGGAAATCATGCAGCTTATACAGGAGGATATAAAAGAATTACGCTCGGAGATGGAATGCATTCAAAAGGATTACGCTACTGACGAACTTGAAGAAGAGCGCACTAGGTTGTGCATCCTTCAGGGAATACCAAGATATTGTTGAACTTTAAAATATTCAAGAGTGATGGAAGAAAATAATCAAGTTACAGAATTACAGATTATTCAGGCCAAACAAGCGGCCGAGTTTGCAATGACACCGGTAGGACAAACCGTGAAACAGTTTGAGGTCATGCAGCGCATGGCCAAGATGTACACTGAAAGTACAATTGTTCCTGAAGCTTATAAAGGGAATACAGGAAATTGCGTGATTGCGCTTGATATGGCAATGAGAATGAATGCTAATCCGTTAATGATAATGCAGAATCTCTACGTTGTCAAGGGAAACCCGTCATGGTCAAGCAAGTTCCTTATCGCTACCATTAATATGAGTGGCAGATACACTTCACTCAGATACCGGAAAAGAACGCTGGGGAAGGTTGGTAAAGTAAAATACAATGAAACAGTGTGGGATGCTACAAACAGACGCAACACAATTGTTGTAAAAGAGTTCGATGGTACCGATGTGGATAATATCGAATGTATTGCTTATGCCACTGAACTTTCCACCAAAGAAGTTCTGGAATCGGATCCGATAACTATTGAAATGGCAATAAAGGAAGGGTGGTATACAAAGTCTGGAAGCAAATGGGTTACAATGCCAAATCTGATGCTTACTTATCGTGCGGCTGCTTTCTGGCAACGCGCCTATTGTCCTGAAATATCAATGGGATTCTTAACCAAGGAAGAAGTTGAAGATATTCAGGATGCCGAATATGAGGAAATTATTGATAAATCAGCAAAAAGCAACAAACTTGCCGAAATCGCTGCAAAAGCCGCAGGAGTCAAGGATCAACCCCTATCGGAACAACCGACAGGTCAAACTCAAGACTACGCGAATAATAAACCTACTCGAAAATCATTGTTATAATGGAAATACAACATTCTATAGAATGGTTCCGTAAGCGGCTCGGTAACTTCACCGGGTCGCAAATCGGACTCCTAATGAAGAAAGGGAGAAGTGATTATTTTTCCGATACCGCCAAAACTTATATTTATCAAGTTGCATCAGAGAGGGATATGAATCCTGAAATTATCAATGATGATGTCGAGTTTGAGAAATATCTGCATCAGGTCTGTGTTAACACCAAGGCGATGCAATGGGGTACTGATCAGGAAGAAAATGCCAGAGAGCTGTATGAACGTCTGACAGGAAGACATATAGTTGAGACAGGATCATGCAAACACCCTGCCATAGAACATTTCGCAAGCAGTCCTGACGGTTATTATTACGATGAAGAAACCGGTGAAAAAGGCTGTCTGGAAATCAAATGCCCGATTCAAAGCACTTTCATGAAGTATAAAAGTGAAATACACAACAATGCGTCGCTGCTTGATGTCAAGTTCGAGTATTTCTACCAGTGCATGGCCCATATGATGTGCACAGGTGCGCAATGGACTGATTTTGTTGTTTACAACCCTTTCCAGAGCAATCCTATCCATATAGTGAGGATATTGCCGGATGAAGCGGTGTTTGCCGAAATGGAGAAGCGCATCCGTGTGGCTGATGATATTGTCAAAGAACTGATTGAAGCGGAATGACGGGACAACTATTGATAAAAGAAACCCAGTTGCAACGTATCATACGTAAAACTGGAAGAAAACCATGCGAATGCAAATGCTCATTATGCAGGATGCAATGTCACACACCATGTCTGGGTACTCCTCAGGATATAGAGAGGCTCATAGATGCCGGATATGCCGACAGGCTGGCTCCCACTTTGTGGGGAGCCGGGATAATCATGGGCGTGATTGATATTCCCATCCCCATGATTCAAGCTGTTGCGGGTGACGAATATTGCATATTTTACCATAACGGACTATGTGAACTTCACGACAAGGGATTGAAACCTACCGAAGGACGTTTGTCACATCATTCCACACGCCTTGATAATTTCAAAGCCTCTAAAAGTATATCTTGGAATGTCGCTAAAGAATGGCTTTCCGAAGAAAATGCAGAAGTTATTGAACGTGTAGCTGATAAATTTAGTAGAAACTAAAAACAATAGAGCGATGAATACAAGCTATAAAGAAAACACCCCTGACAACTTTTGGCAAATCAGATGGCTTGACAGGTATATGGAAGGTCACAACGGGTTCATTGCAGGCGGGTGTTTTAAAAACATCCTTTCCGGTGAACGTGTAAAAGATATAGATGTATTCTTTGAAAGCAACGATGACTTCCAAGATGCAGTAGATTTATTCAATAGCGACGGCTATGTGAAAGATGGCTGGAAATTTAAATATCGTAATGAAAAGGTATGTGCCTTTCAGAAAGACAGTGAAAAAGTATGGATTGAATTTATCGAATCTGAATTTGGTACGCCGGAGGAAATACTTAGGAGCTTTGATTTTACCGTTGCGAAAATGGCTTATTTCAAGCAACCTAAATACGACAATAGCGATGATGATATTCCTTTTTCATCAGAAAAAATAGTTGGCTATGAATACCGGCTACTCCATCATGAAAACTTTTTCGAGCATCTTCACATGAAAAGGCTGGTTATTGATGAAAATATTCCTTTCCCAATTAGCACATGGGAGCGTACATATCGGTATAAAGGATATGGTTACAACATGTGCCGGGAAACCAAGAAAAAGCTTTTAGAAGCTATTCAGAAAACGAATTTAGATTCTGCCGATTTGTCTATGTACAATAATGGTGGGTGGGACTAATAAAAATATGGAACAATGAATACACAGATAGCAATCCAGGAAAGCGATCTTGAACTGATCGTCAGTGAAAAGACGTTAGGTAGTCTTACTACCAACGCAAAGCAAATCAGAGATATGGTAAAAGCCGCTTTGCCAATGTATGATATCTCCAATTATAACGATGAGAATATCGATCAGGCAAAGAAAGACAAGGCAGCTTTAAACAAGGCGGCGAAAGCCCTCAATGCCAAACGTCTTGAAATTGAGAAAGAATTCATGAAACCTTTCGGGGAGTTCAAGGACATTGTAACCGAAACCGTGAAACTTATCGGCGAGTGCTCTGCCAAGATTGACACGGTAGTCAAGCAAAACGAACAGCAATACAAGGATAGAAAGAAAGCCACTATCAAGACTTACTTTGATGGATTGAATGTCAACCTTGTAGACTTCAATAAGGTTTTCAAGTCTGAGTGGCTCAACAAATCCGCAAGCATGAAGTCTGTATGCAACGAAATTGATTCCATATTCTCCAAAGTCGAGAACGAACTTTCCACGCTGAAGGGGTTTGGTGAGGATTTCGATGTCCTTCGTACTTATTATATGGATACGCTCAATATCGCATCCACCATCCAGTATGCCAACCGTCTGAAGGAGCAGCGTGAGCGTGCCAAAGCAGCAGAAGAAGCGCGCATCAAGGCAGAGCAGGAAAAAAAGGCTGCTGAAGAAGCGCAGATGAAAGAGGAAGCGGAACGAGCCAAACAGAATTTAGTCAATCCATTTGCAAGAGCCAGTCAGCTGGTCACCAATGAACCACCTTCCTTTGTCGAGCAAACCAAAGCTCAGGAACCGGAGCTTCTGACGAGAGCTTTTACTGTTACCACAACTCGTGAAAATATAATCGCTCTTGGCGACTTCATGAATGATAATAATATTGATTTCGACAAGATTGAACTTGCAGATACCCTATGCAATACAGATTTGAATTCCATTGTCAGAATGCTTGAATATGGAGCAAATCTGATAGACAAAACCGCTACCAAACCTTGCGAAGCAGATAAGGCAAGGCAATTCAGAAACATGATAAAGAAAATTCAAAAGAAAATAGAACAATGAAAATTACAATCAACAAACCAACAGAATTTGAAGCGGTCTACTTAGAAGTGGATGCAGGTGTACGCTATTGGAATGACGGATACATCAACGGTATGAAGGATACCGATTGTGAAGAAACGGATGGAAGCCCCCGGATGCCTTGTGCCGAATATATGGAAGAACAAAACATGATACTGCGTGGTAATAACTGGCGTTGGCGACCGCTGATAGATATTGAAACAGGACGAATAGTTAACTGGTCCCAAGGAACAACTGCCAGTGTTCATTATAAAGTGTGCGATGATTTATTTTGTGATATTCTTGATGGAAACAAAAACGTTATCACCTCTTATGACGGCTATGTACCTAAGATTATATGTCCGGCAGGTGAAGGATATGGCGACTACATCATTATGAATATTGACGAGAATGGATTTATTCAAGGATGGGAAAAAAACTTGATTAGTAGAATTATAAAAGAGCAGGAGGATTAAATCATGCAAGACTATATTTCAGACTGGTTCATCCCGATGGACTTCGGTAATGATATGCCGGACGAAGAGTCGGATGGTGAGGATAATTTTAGATTCATTTCTTTATAAACTTTATGCCTTCCCGGTCTGTGAAGATAGGGCGGCAAACGGGAGGTTGGCGGAAATGGCAGACGCTAATCAAGATGTAAGGTGCAAAATTCTAGGATAACCGTTAATACCCAAACCGGCAACCTACGAGACATCTTAGGGGAGCTGACTTGAAATCAGTGAACCGCAAAAACACCACTCATGCAGGTTCGAATCCTGCACCTCCCACTATAAATTAATAAACGTTGAATATAAAACTTTAAAAGAATTAATTATGATGCATACTTGGTTTGAATGCAAAATCCGTTACGAAAAGGTAATGGAAAACGGCATGAACAAGAAAGTAACGGAACCCTATCTGGTGGACGCGCTCAGCTTTACTGAAGCAGAAGCCCGTATTATCGAGGAAATGACACCGTTTATCAGCGGAGAGTTCACGGTTTCGGACATCAAGCGCGCCAACTACAGCGAACTGTTCCCCTCTGAAGAAGATGCAGCCGACCGCTGGTTTAAGTGCAAGCTGTTCTTCATTACGCTGGACGAAAAAAGCGGAGCAGAGAAAAAGACCTCCACTACCGTACTGGTACAAGCTTCCGACCTTCGCGACGCTGTAAAGAAACTGGACGAAGGAATGAAAGGTACAATGGCAGACTATCAGATCGCATCCGTAGCCGAAACCGCCATCATGGATGTATATCCGTATGAAGTTAAGGAAGTTCCGAGATCCAACACTCAGATATCGGAAGGCGCTGATTCTCCTGTAGTACGCAATTTTATTCAGTCTCTACCGGATGGTTGCAGGACAACCATAACAGTAGCAGGAAAGCAGGTTATTGTAGACAAGACCGGCAAGGACACAGTAGTAACCCCACATAAGGAAAAAGACGATGACATACGAGGAGATGATTAGACTTGCGGGGAAAACAAATTCCCGGAAGAAGCCAACGGACGATGAGCACAAGATACAGGTAGCCTGTGTCCGTTGGTTCCGCCTGAAATATCCGAAGCTTAAGAATGTGCTTTTTGCCATTCCCAATGGCGGCAGACGTGATGTGGTCACAGGCGCCAAGCTGAAGGAGGAAGGTGCGACCAGCGGGGTGTCAGATTTGATACTGTTGAAAAGCAACCGCTTCTATGGAGGACTTTGCATTGAGATGAAAAAGCCGGGAGGGCACCAGTCTCCTGCGCAAAAGGAATGGCAGAAGGATGCGGAAGCCAACGGAGCAAAATACGTTGTCTGTAAATCATTGGATGAGTTTATGAAAGTGACAACTGATTATTTGAATGACGTATGACAAACAGAAAAACTATAAGCCATAAATTGAATTGCAAGTATGGAGATAAACTGTAAATATTGTCCTAAAAACGACGGAACAGGCAACTGCCTCATTAACGACTGCCCCCTGTCTCCTGTCATAAAGGAGATAGAAGAAATGCAGTCCTTTTTAGAGATAACCGCAAGTGACAATCCGAAGGAACTTATAGAACGCCTCACTGATATAAACGTCTATCTCGCACGCTCTGGCAAGCTGCTTGCTGACGCCAAGGCATATCAGGATCAGGTGACAGTGAATGTATATGCCAGCCACATGGAGTTCATCTCGCGCGTTCCCGCAACCGTCGCCATGAAATTTGTCGCGGCGCAAAGCGTGACCGCCAATCAGCTGGTTACATGGCTGGACCGCATAAACCGTACCCTTGTACATGCGGGTGACAATATCAGGACCCAGATATCCTTTGCAAAACAAGACATGGCACTGCAACGAAAAGGGTATTGATAAACTATGTTTAAATCATTGATTTTCAGTTTTATAAATTATCAAATAATTAAAAGTTAACTTTACATAGTGATTAATAACTGAATATCAACAAACAACAGTTAGAAAAAAATGAAATGGCGAGACCTAATAAAACAGGATTGGATTACTTTCCTTTAGATATAGACTTTTTCGATGATGAAAAGATTGTAGCCATATCCGGGGAATTCGGAATTAAGGGAGAAATTGTTGCAATCAAGCTGCTTTGTGCGATATACCGAAATGGATATTTCATACTGTGGAATGATTTGCTGAAATTCAAACTCCTTAAAAATCTGCCCGGCATATCTTCTGAATTGCTCGACAGTATAATGAACCGTTTAGTCTTATGGGGCTTCTTTGATAAAGGCCTGTTTGATTCGATGGGAGTTCTTACTAGTGTTGGCATTCAGAAGCGATATTTCAAAATATCCAAAAGGCGTAAATCTGTGGATGATTTTAGATACTTGTTAGTCGAAGTTAGCGGTTGCGAAAACAAGGAAGTTTTTTCTTCCGACGATGGAGATGTATCGAGCGATACAGTTAATGTTTGCAGTAACGGGGTTAATGTATGCAATAACCCTTTTAATGCCGACATTAATGTACGCAAAAACACCACAAAGAAAAGTAAAGAAAAGAAAGTAAATAACTCTCTCTCTAGCGCGCATACGCGTGAAAACCTGGGCGATATTTCATCAGAAACATTCGATATGGATTTAGACAAATGCTTCGCGGACCTAAAGTCTGAGGAAGGATGGCTGAGGGATGCTTGGGAACGGGCATACAGGAACGGATTCAGGAACTTCACTTTGGATGAATGCAAAGACAAATACGTTGACCTGTACTATTGGAAGCTAAAGGGGGAAGGCGTTACACACAAGTCTGTTTCAGATGCAAAACGCCATTTCTCAAACTGGTTGATAACGGAACTTAAAAAACAGAAAGATGACAGAGCAAGAACAAAAACTTTCAGCAGAGCTACAACAGATCCGACAGGAAAAGTCATTTGCGGCGAAACTGAAACAGGAACAGATATACAATCTGGTGGAGCGTCACAAAAAGACTATTCTGCAAGATTTTGAATATGACCTGACGGATCCAGCCGAATATTACGCCCATCGTGATCTTGTCAGGCAACTGGGCAATGATTATACTGGACGTGAATTCAGGAAGTTCGAGGTTGACGAGAACAACTCGAAGGTATTGGCTTTCCTGCTGTATTACTTCAACGGATGCAGACTGGCCGAGAAAGTGTTTCCCGATGAGGATTACAAGATTCACAAGAACCTGCTGATTGTCGGGGCACCCGGCACTGGAAAAACAATGATCATGCAGATTTTCGCCGATTATCTGCGTCTGACACGGAATCCCAGCCAGTTTGAAAACCTCTCCGTCACCCAGATGATGAACTACTACAAGATGAACGGACACATAGACCTGTATTCCTACAACGAGGGGCAGTCAAAAGGATTCAAGCCCGCCCCGTTCAATATCTGTCTGAACGACATAGGTCTGGAAACCGAGAATCAGAAGAGCTACGGTACCAGTCTTGACAGCGTGATAGACGAGTTTCTCTATGCGCGTTATGAGATTTACCAGCAGTTCGGGAAGAAATACCATATCACCAGCAATCTGAACATCGGTGATTTCAGGAAACGGTTTGAAGGACGTCTGATTGACAGGTTCAAGAGTTTTAATGTCATTCCCCTGCTCGGAAACAGCCGCAGGAGATGACAGTTATATTAAGTTAAGCAGATTCGTTTTTAAGATTATATTATTTGAGAAACAAATAAATAAAACTTATCTTTACATACATAAAAGAATTAATAAAAACCAAGAGCAATGAACATTACGAAAGTTTTGGCGGAAGAAGTTGCCAATAAAATGGTAGAGCCGTTAGAAAAGAAAATCAACCTGTTGCATGATGAACAGGTCAGGATTACGGAAGAGGTGATCCGAAAATCCATTCCACAGGAAATCACCGACTGTTTTCAAAAGTTTCGGTCTTATTTCTCTGTTGCATATAGCATCACACTGTTTAACGGTTCCTATGAAAAACGTGTTGCCGGACTGAAAGGATTTCCCAGCGCAAACGCTTACTATCCTCACATTGAGGCGGACAGGGAAGTTATTGAAAAGATAGACAAACTGGAAATCGAGATCAGTGCGGTAAAGGATGAGAAGACCAAGGTATATGAATCAGTCGTTGCGTCACTTCTGACATTACGGACATTCAAAAGAATCAAAGAGAATTTCCCTGAGGCATACAGACATATTGCCTGCTATGAAGATAAGGGAAAAACATCCGTATCCCTGCCGATAGACAATATCATGGACACTTTGAAAAAATACACCGTATGACATCTTGGGGAAGTTCACATTTTACAACTTCTCCCCTATTCTGCGGATAATCTGACTTTATTTTTTTATTTGAAAGTCAAATAAAATTTATTATTATGCAAGAAACAACTCAATTGAACACACTGACCAACATCGTATTTGTCCTCACGGACGTTTTAGAAACCAACCTCCTAGAAATGCAGCAGCAATACAAGAAGGAAGGCTTTGAATTGCGGCACGATTCAAAAAGAAATTTCAACACAGCCATAGCCGCGATAAAGAGATTGAAAAGTGATGTGAATCATTGCAGCGAATCCACTCAGGAAAACTTCGGCAATGGCTCTGACATGGTAAACGCAATGTTACTCACACTGATTGACAGGTGCGGTGATGATGACAACCTCGCTTATAGGATGTACAAATACATTAAATCTTTCCCGTCCAAACTGAATCTGGACTTGGATTTGGATAATGCGTTCAGCCACCTGTTTAGAAAGGAGAAGTTATGAAATCGCAGAAAGACATCTTAAAATCCATTGAAGGTCTGTCCGATATAGAACTATTTGTTATTGATCTCTTTTGTGGTGCCGGCGGTTTGTCCGAAGGTGTGGAAGAAGCACGATTGGATGGAAATAGATGTGGAAAGGTTGTTTGCTGTGTGAACCATGACAAGAATGCCATCCTTTCACATGATGCCAATATCCCTGATGCACTTCACTTTATTGAGGATATCCGTACACTGGAACTTTCCCCGATAAGCACTATTGTAGAACGTATCCGTCAGCTATACCCTGATGCCATGATAATGCTTCATGCTTCTTTGGAGTGTACCAACTTCTCGAAAGCCAAAGGCGGTCAGCCACGTGATGCTGATAGCCGGACACTGGCTGAACATCTCTTCCGTTATATTGATGTTATAGACCCTGATTATATTCAGATTGAGAATGTGGAAGAGTTTATGAGCTGGGGAGATATGGACGAAAAAGGGAAGCCTATCAGCATGGACAAAGGCAGGCTTTATCAGAAGTGGGTGCGCAATGTCAAGAAGTACGGTTACAA
>UMAQ01028336.1_pt1 | contig 11154 bp, 5 predicted proteins | sample 1963751 | NCBI WGS metagenome assembly UMAQ01 (sample SAMEA4835920, study PRJEB28245) | human gut metagenome | biome: gut microbiome; material: fecal sample | place: Denmark | collected 2008
TCCGTACCTCCTTCCACAAGGATGCGCGAGAGGTCATCGTTCCAGCGGCGACGGGCTTCTTCCAGCACTTGACCGAAGTTCTTTCCCTGCTGCTCGGTATCCAGATTGAGGCGGGCATTCTCCATGCTCACAAAAGAGACTCCCATCTGTACTTCCACCTGCTCGCCTTCTTCGGTATCGAATGTAAGATAGGCGCCGATATCATCTCCCGCCAGTTCCTTCTGGTAGCGGGTGTAAAGTTTGTAGCGTCCGTTATCGGGGTCCCATTCGGCCTCTACACCGGTCATGGGGCGCTGCTTCTTCCAGTAGCCCGAAGCGGCGGGCTGCTTGTTGACACGCATCACAAAGTAGATGGGAAAAACGGCTTGTGGGTTGTAGCAGAAAGTACCCAGCAGCTTCATACCTTCAAACTCGCATTTACCCGTCTGGCGCAGAAAAGCTCCCGATTCATTGGTCAGGCCTTCGCCCAGGTTCAGCAGCACATGGCTCTGCCCGGCAGGAAAGGTGAAACGCGCCACACCCGTGCGAGGAGTTGCCGTCACTTCCGTCTTCACATTGTAGCGGGTCAGGAAGTTGCTGTAATATCCGGGGGATGCCTGCTCGTCCTTATAGCGGCTTCCATATTCCTTATAATCTACAGACAGCTCTCCCGTAGTGGGCATCAGCAGCAGAGAACCCAATTCCGGACAGCCCACACCGCTCAAATTGACATGCGAGTATCCGGTGAAGAAACAATTGTGATACTCATAGGGAGTAGACCACCAGCGGGCATCTTTATCGTATTTGTTGTCCTCCGAACCCATCACGTTGAAGGGCACTACGGACATCATTCCATTGGGACAGACGGCTCCCGGATTCGTGGTACCGAAGTTAGTGGTACCGACAAAAGGATTCACATAGTCCGCAGGATGCTTCTCCGCAGCCATAGATGCCGTGAGCATTCCAAAGGAGATGATACAGAAAGTAATCAGTCGTTTCATAATATAGTAAGGATTTGTTCTTTATTAGTTAGTGAGCACGCTACCCATGCCGGTGTCATTGCATGCACTCTGCAAAGTTATTGCAAACGGTCTGCAGTGACACTGCAAACTACTTTGCAGTAGCGCTGCAACAGTTTTGCAGTGACGCTGCATCAGCTTTGCAGTGGCGCTGCAACGGCTTTGCAGTAGCACTGCAAAAAGCATGCAGTATCTTTGCAGTGATATTACACTAAGTATAAAGCAGTTACGGCAGGCGCTTTTCAGCAATACCGAGCGCCTGCCAACTGCTTGGTACTTACAAAATACTTGTGCGCTTCGTGAACTCCAGAATCTCACGGATATACCCAAAGGCAAGCCCCACTACCGTATCGGCTGCACCGTAGTATACAGCTACACGTTCTCCATCTTGCAACGCTGCGCAAGGGAACACCACGTTGGGAACATCACCTTGCAACTCATAAGGAGCAGCAGGCGCAAGCAGATACTCACGGGTGCGGTAGAGCAACTTGGCAGGATTGTCCTTATCCAGAATAGCTGCTCCCATGGAGTAACGGAAACCGTTACAAGTGGTTATCACGCCATGATAGAACATCAGCCAACCCTCGTCCGTGAGGAACGGTACCGAACCTGCCCCTATCTTGGTACACTGCCAGGCACTTTCGGGGAAAGGCGTAGGAGCCATCACATGGCGGTGTTCGCCCCAGAATTTCATGTCAGGGCTGAAGCTAATGTAGATGTCGCCAAAAGGAGTATGTCCGCTATCGCTGGGACGGCTCAAGAGCGCATATTTGCCATCGAACTTCTGAGGCAACAACACACCGTTGCGGTTGAAAGGCAAGAAAGCATTCTCGCACTGGAAGAACTCCTTGAAATCGAAAGTATAGCCGATGCCGATGGTGGGGCCGTAGTAGCCGTTACACCACGTAATCCAGTAGCGGTCCTCAATCCATGTCACGCGCGGATCGTATTTATATTCGGACTCTATCATGTCCGTATTCCCGGCCTTGAACTTGATTGGCTCATGCTCTATTTCCCAGTGGATGCCGTCCTTGCTGAAACCGGCAAAGATATTCATCTGCACCGCCCGGTTGTCACAACGGAACACACCGGCATAACCATCCTTAAACGGAACCACCGCACTGTTGAAAATGCTGTTCGACGACGGAATATGGTAGCGGTCTATTACGGGATTCTCCGAATAACGCCACATTACATCTTTACAGCCTGCCGGCCGTTCTTCCCAAGGCATTGTGATTTTGTTGCTCATAATTGCTCTATATTATTAATTGGTTATTGTTGTTTCTTCTCATCGGCATACGTAAATGGTATGAAGTACGTAATGAGGAACGCCGGAATGGTGGCAAACAGCGTGAAGGTAAAGAACGCCTCGTACCCCAACCAGTCGCTGACAAAACCGCTGATTGTGCCCGGCAACATCACACCCAGATTCATGATGCCCGAAGCAAAGGCATAATGTGCCATCTGGTGCTTTCCCGGCGCCACCTGCTGCATCATGAACAAAGTCAGTCCCACAAAACCAAAACCATAACCGAAGTACTCGAGCACGATGGCACTACCTATCAGCAACCCGCTTTCCGGCTGGTACATGGCAAGCAGGGTATACGCTACAAAAGGCAGATTGAAGATGCAGCACAGAGAGAACAGCGTCCGCCGCAATCCCCGGTGCGAAATGTAATAGCCTGCCAACAGTGACCCCAGCACAAAGGCTGCCGCCCCATAAGTGCCGTAGTACAAACCTATCTGCTGCTCATTCAGTCCCAAGCCACCTGCCGAACGCTCCGCCTTCAAGAAAAGAGGGACAATCTTCATGACAAAACCCTCGGCAAGGCGATAAAGGATAATGAACGCTATATAGTACCAGATGTGCTTCTTCAAGAAGAAATCCTTGATTACCGCCACCAACTGCTCCCACGTCTCTCTTGCCGACTTGGCGCCGGATGCGGCAGCACCGCCCGATGGCAGCGTGCGCATGTGGTAGAAGCCAAGCAGCAGCATCACCGCCGCCAATATCAGCATCACCGTCATCCATGCATGCCGGGTAGCCTCGTGGCGGACTGCCTCTGTGGCACCCTCCACCCCACCGAAACCTACCAGCAAGGCACCTGCCAGCCAGACCAACCCGCCGGACGCCACAATCTTCGCTATATTGTAGAAGGCTCCCTGCCAACCGATATACTTGGCCTGGTCCTGCTTGTTCAGTTCCGACATGTAGACACCATCCGTAGCCACATCGTGCGTGGCTCCGCTGAAAGCAATCACTGCCAGCAGCGCAATGCATATCGCAAAAAAGAACGGTAACTGCAACGCCAAAGCCACCAGAGCAAAACCTGCTCCGGTAACCATCTGCGTCAGTACCACGAAAAACTTCTTCGTCTTGAACATTTCAAGGAACGGACTCCAAAGGAACTTCAGCGTCCAGGGCATCATGATGAGCGACGTCCACAGAGCAATCTGCGCGTCACCGATACCCAGCCCCTTGAACATCAACACAGAAACCATGTTCAGCACCACAAACGGCAATCCCATGGCAAAATATACGGTGGGGACCCACGATATAGGATTATGATTTTTTCGGCTCATCCCTTCTGTATATTATCTGTGTCACTTCAACGGTTCACTGCCCATAGTCAGCTCCAGCGTACCGCCGTCCACTATATCCTGATGCGTGAAGAATGGAGTCTCCAACTTATTGCCGTTCAGCACAATGCTCCGCACATACTTGTTGTCGCGGCTGTTGTTGTGGGCTATCACCTTGAACGACTTGCCGTCTTTCAGATGAACGGTCGCCTCGTTGAACAGCGGGCGTCCGATGGAATATACCGGCTTGCCGGGGCATACCTGATAGAAGCCCATCGCATTCAGAATGTACCATGCAGACATCTGTCCACAGTCTTCATTGCCCGAAAGTCCGTCGGGGTTGTTGAAGTAAAGCGTATGCAGCACCTCATCCACAATCTCCTGCGTACGCCAGGGCTGGCCTACGTAGTTGTAGAGATGGGCAATGTGATGGCTTGGCTCATTGCCGTGGGCATACTGGCCTATCAGACCGGAAATATCCACCGAGGTCGATTCACCTTCCAGCTTGGAATCGGCCGTGAACAGAGAATCCAACTTGCCGATGAAGGCGTCGCGTCCTCCCATCAGTTCCACCAGTCCGTCCACATCGTGGGGAACGAACCAAGTCCACTGCCATGCCGTACCTTCGCAATAGTCATCATTACGGTGATTGGAAGCGCGGGGGTTGAAAGGCGTACGCCAGTTGCCCTCACTGTCCAGTCCGCGCATGAAGCGGGTACTCGGATCGAAATAAACTTTATATCCCTCGGCAAAAGCCGCATACTTATCGCGGTTGGCTTCGTCGTCCAAAGCACCTGCCAGTACGGAGATACACCAGTCATCGTAAGCATATTCCAAAGCTTTAGCCACAGATTCATTGTCTTTATCGCAAGGCACGTAGCCAATCTTGTTCTTCCAGTACTTGGCCTGCGGCATCAGATGCGGCACAACCAAAGGATGGGTGATAATACCCGTCGTATCGTATTCTGCCGTACGGAGGCAAGCCTTGTAAGCCTCCTGCACGTCGAAGTTACGGTATCCCTTTACATAAGAATCCGCTATGAGGGAGGCTGCATGATAACCAATCATGGTACCCGTATAGTTTCCGGCCAGTTCCCACATAGGCAGGACGCCGCCCTCGCGGGACTTCTGGATGAGCGAACGGATGAAAGCCTCGTTCAGTTCAGGATCAATAATCGTCATCAGCGGATGATAGGCACGGAAAGTGTCCCATAAAGAGAAAATGGTGTAGATAGGCTCGTCCACCCTGCCTTGATGGGGCTTCAAGTCCATACCAAAGTAACGTCCGTCAGCATCGGTAAACAAGTTGGGCTGCATACCCGTGTGGTAAAGTGCCGTGTAGAACATGGTACGCTGGTCGTTGTCCTTCGTATCGATGTCAATCTTGGAAAGATAAGTGTTCCACTGCTGGCGGGCAGCACGGCGCACACCGTCAAAATCCCATCCGGAGATTTCGGCTTCCACATTCTTGCGGGCACCGTCCATATCCACGGCAGACACACCTACCTTTACCAATACCTCCTCATTGGGCTCCGTCTGGAATTGCAGTAAAGCTTTAGCTGTAGGCAGAAGCGGACCGCCTTCGTCCAATGCCATGGAGTCCGTGACCAGCGTATAGGTGAATGGTTTGGAGAACTTGGCATAGAAGTTGATATACTGGTCGAAAGCCCAATATACAGTCTTCTTGCGTCCACGGATTTCAGTATCGCTGATTACTTCCAGCTCCATCTGTTCATTCTTCTGGCGCTGGATACTGTAATCCAGGTCGAGGATAAAACCTGCATCTTCCGCTTTCGGGAAGGTATAGCGATGAATCGCCGCACGTTTGGTAGAGGTCAGTTCGGCTTTCACCCCGTAGCGGTCCAAAAATACGGAATAATATCCCGGTTCGGCTGTTTCATTCTCGTGGGAAAAGGCAGAGGCGTACGCCATCTGCTGGCTCTTCGAGCCCATGGAGTGGTAATCCTGCCGACCTACAGTGGGCATCAGCAGCACATCCCCGTAATCGGCACAACCCGTACCGCTGACGTGGGTATGTGAAAATCCGTTGATAGTAGTATCTGCATAGTAATATCCGGAGCAGGCATCCCACTCGTAGATACGCGTGTCGGGGCTGGGCTGAATCATCCCGTTGGGAACTACCGCTCCGGGATAGGTATGCCCATGTCCACCCGTACCGATGAACGGATTGACGTAAGACGCATAGTCCGGTGCCGTCTGGGTACAGCTGCAAACCGCCCCCAGCAGAAAAAGTCCGCCCAACAGTATGGAACTAGATTTCATGTTTTTCTTCATATTGTTTATTGTATAAGTAGGTGTATAGCTTCATAATAGAATCTTGTTATATGAGAATGCTTGAGGAGGGCCGCCCTATTACTTTGAGCAAAGCCCTCCTTTGTTTCATGTATGAAAAGGTTCAAGCATCCGTTTTCCGAAACCTCAGTTTACGGAAAACACGGCATCAGCGTACCTTCTTCATCGTATAGTTCTCACTCACGAAGTAAGGAACATCGGGGAAGATGTCGGTCTCAATCTCACCGCCTACATACTTATAGGGATTGATAGCCCATCTGTTGCCTAAGCCATAGATATGCATATCACCGTTAGGAGCAATAGCACCATCCATATAGTAATCATCATAGTTAGGATATGCTTTCCACTGGAAATTCTTGCTGTAAGTACCGAAATGCATCTTGTAGGTAGCAGGGTCTTCAGCATCGCCCTCATGAATGGTTTGCGGATAGATGAGCAGTGCACCGTTATAGTAATCGCAATGCATCGGATACTTACCGGTGATTTCGGGGAAAGTACCCCAGTTGTAAACCACATATCCGGTACCTTCTTCATCCTTCTCTATAATTACATTCTTCTCAAACTCCTGACTGCCTTTCCAATCCCACCAGCGAGGATTGCCTTCTTCATCCACATAGGTAAAGAGAGAATTGCTGGAAGTTACCTTCCACTCGCCGACCAAATCTTCATAACCCAACATTTTGCCCTGATAAGCTTCACCGATACGGCTCCAGTACTTGCCGCTCCACTCCACTTCATCATCAAAAAGTACTTTACTTATTTCCGAAAGCAACGTATAATACTGATACACCAGCGGTTTGGGATTGTAGAACATCTGAATGCCATAACCTTCATCTTTCACTTTCTGGAATTTGCTCTTGTCAAATCCACTCCAACCTCCGTTCAACTCATCATTAATCTTCCAAGGCAGCGGAGCATACTTGGATTTGGGCAGGTTCTCAAAATGAGACTCTTCACGGCCAAAGGCTCCCTCGGGATTCTGATTCTGGTAGTAACCGTAGGTCATATAGTCCACAATGTCACCTACCTTCATACCCTCTACCTCACCGTCTGGAGAGTCGAGCGAACCATATTCATACACACCGATCAGCTTGTCTCCAAATACCTGGCGGCACTCATAAACCAAACGCGCGAAGTTGGCACGTGAGCGTGTTTCGAAGCCGGGACCGGGATTGGAGTTGTTGTAGTTGGTGTACTCATCATCAAAGTCAATACCATCCAAGCCATAAATATCCAAGTAGGCTTTCAGTTCCTTGGCAAAGTCTTTGGCAGCAGCTTCCGAAAGGTTACCCATACCAGCCTCGTCATGGTTGCCAAGAATAGTCATCACCACCTTAATGCCCTTAGCCTGCAAAGGACGGATGAACTTATCCGCATTTCTCAGCAAGAAGGAAACCTGGTCATTGCAGAAAACATGTACGCGACCGGTCTTGCTATCCACATTGATGTTGGCAGCAAAAATGCTGACTACATCAAAGAAAGGCTTTCCGTCGCTCTTCATGGTATATTCACCCATATTCAAGATGTTCTCGTCATTTACTTCCACAAAGCAATGTGTAAGTATATCACCCTTACTGATACTCTCAGGAATAGCAGCCAAAGGCTTTACCAAGTAAATATATTCCTGATTGTTTGTAGAAACTTCCACACCGTTATTGGCAGATGCAGAAACGGCAACAGCATAAGTCTGTCCGATTGTGCCTCCGGCATTGATATTCAGTTCCACAGAAGCCGACTTCTGTTCGCCCGCCTTGATAGTGGCAGTTCCACCGTTCGCCAGGCTCAGCTTATCGGCGGGATACATTTTATAGCTTGTTCCATTCTTCTTATTGTAAGCCTCCAAAACGTCTTCGTCCACTTTGAAGGTCACCGTAACATCCTGCTCTGCAGCTTTGCTCAGTTCAAAATAGAGATGTCCGGTAGCAACCTTGTCGCCAAAAACAGAAATCGGAGTAAGTTCACGTGCACCGGCGGCAGACTTTACATAGCCATACACGCCATCCACAGTATCCAGCTTGTCACTGTTGCCGGTGTTGATGACAACATCATCTTCACAACCGGTGAAGCATATTCCTGCACATGCAAAAGCCATTGCCAGCAAGCCTGATTTTACATGATTCATATATTTCATAATCAATATCTTTTTATTTGAATTAAGGTATAACTAAATTATTTAGCGGGCAGTTCCACAGCAGTCCAAGTCAATGATTCCACTGCAGTAGCATTGTTCTCATTTCCGCTATAATCGTGAATGGCAGTACCGGCGCCCTCATCGAACTTCCAGTAAGAAACCAGTCCGTCAGCATCCGGCTCTACCTGGTAGAAGTGGTCCTTTGCATTGATTTCTGCTGATGTCAACACCTTGTTCCAGATACGCACCTCTGAGATATTACCTTCCAACCAACGGTCACGATTGTATGAATGGCCAATCCAGAATCCGTTACCTTCATCGGTCATGGTCTGGCCCCAGTTCACGACTCCGCAGTCCAAAGTAGTCTCCAGCATATTCTTACCATTGATGTAGATTATAACTGTTTTTGCATCCGCATCGTAGGTCACAGCGATATGTGTCCATTCGTTTGTCGGAATAACCAGACTCTCATCGGTCACATTGCCGCTACTTGTAGCCACCTGCAACTGGTTTTGAGGAATTCCGGCATCACCGATGCGGAGCAGGAACTTACCTTCGATACCCATAATGGAAGTCAGCATCTTGTCGAACTTGCTTACGCGAATCAACGCTTCTGCCGTCAGTTTATTCATATTATTGGCAACATCCGGATTGGTCCAAGTTACGTAAACCAGATTCTTGGTAATATCAGGAACCGTATTAATCAATGCAGCACCCTTCAGCACGTAGTACATGGTACCGGAGCTCTTCAAGACTCCGATGCTTGCCTGGTCTACCGTAACCGGCAATACATATACCTTCTCACGGTCCAGCTCCGTCAAGTTCTTGAAGCTGACAGTGATGTCGTCTGAAATGACAGCACCGGCCAAAATGGTAGCCTGCGGAGTTTCTACCGTATAATAGTTTTCCGGCAGAGCCTCGGCTGTGTCATAATAGGTAGCGTTATAAGTAGCTACCAGTGAAGGGTCCGCCTTCAAGGCAATAGTTATATCCTGCGATTCAGGACGGGCCATTGAAATCCGGAATGAACCTTCCGTATCGGAAACAGTGTTTTTCAACAACACAGTACTGGTCATCGCCGAGCCGTTGATATACACCTGATTATCGAAATTCTCAACGTCATTATCATTACAAGCAGCAAATACACCTGCCAATAATGCCATCGATACTAAATATATACTTTTCAGTTTCATGATATTCTTTTATTTTTTAGGAGCAGGATTCATAATATTGATAGCTTCTCTCACGTATTGATAGGTATTGGTAGCATTGTAATAATCATTCTGCATGTTCTCAATAGCCAGACCAGCTTTTGTAAACTCTGCAGACGGTTCTGTCACCCAATAAGCAGCTTCCGACAGAGCTCTCAAAGCATTGTAATATCCGGTAGTCTTATCTGTTGTATCCAGAGAGACGGTAGATGCCGATACAATGAAGCGGTCAGCCGGAACACCGTCTGCCATCAAGGCCTGAAGCGCTTCTATCCCCAGTTGGGCAACATTCGTGACATCATTTGTAATCAAGATGATATGGTCACAAGAAGAGAGCACAGACTGGCCTATCAGGTTGGCAGGATACCCCTGGAACACCAGTTGCTTACCTGAATTGGCACTCTTCCAGTTGGATATCACACCGAAGAAAGTATCCTGATTTGCCTTTGCTTCAGCCTTGTCGGCTTCGGACATGTAGATAGGATTGCTACCACGATACTCGGCTACAATACCGTCGAAAGGTGCTTCAAGAGCTATCAGTCTGTTCAGCTCAGCCGACAGATAAGCCGAGAATGCAGATGTTTCTGTTCCTTCTTTCACCTTGTCGGTATGTTCCTTCAAGATATTGTCATAGCTGATGGAATAGAATACTTTCGTTCCCTTCTCATGTACATTTGCAATATCTTCCAATTCGAATTCCGCCAAATCGGGAGTAGTTGCGATAATTACGTCCAGGCTGTCGGGAACATCCGACATGTGCTGCCCGCGGCTGAAAGGAACTTTCTCACTATTATCAAACCAGCCGTATACAATCTTATGGTCAGAATTCTTGTATTCCTGCAAGTTCTTCAGATACTTGGCATACAGTTCGGGAGACTGTTCGTCGATTCCGGGTTCTTTCAGTTTAATACTCTCTGAATCCGTCCAGTCGGAGCAGGCAGACAATGCCAATACGGAAAAAGCTGCCAGCGCGATTCCTTTGAATGATTTCTTATATAATTTCATAATTATTCAGCATTTATTGTTATTATTTGCGTGCCCACCATACGTCAGTAGCCATGTTGTCCGGTCCACCCAGATAGCTGTTTACTGCCTCTTGCACGTTTTCAGTATTACTTGTATATTCTTCAGAAGGATAAGGCATACGGCGTGCACCTTTCTCGCTATCAACAATTCCACCACTCAAGTTACCTTCACTGGTTGCAGGCAACAGTTTGGGATAGCCTGTACGGCGATAGTCAGCCCAAGCTTCGTTACCTAACGGCCAATTCGCAATCCACTTCTGGGTAATGATACGTTCCTGTTTTTCTTCCTTGGATGCCCCTTCATTCCACTTGACAGTAATGGCTGAAAGGTTCTTTTCATAAGTATTAAGACCGGCGGGATCTTTGTAAAGAGCAGGTACACTGCTTTCATCAGCCAGATAGCTGTCTACACCGGTAGCTCCCCACTGTTCGAAAGAGAGACGGACACCTTGTTCATAAAAATCAGCAGCGGTTCCTTTCATGTTGAAACCATAGATTGCAGTGGCTTCAGCACGCAAAAAAGCAACTTCTGCCGCATTCATCCAAAGCACGGGATCAGAAGAGGAAATCTTCACACGTGAATAATTGATGAAATACTCCTTCATCTTACTGAGGTTGATACCGCGACGTAATCCTACATAAGTCTCTCCAGGCCATTTTGATTCCTCAAAATAGCTGGCACGACGATTGTCGTTGTAACCGTTCATGTAGCAGATGATGTCGGCAGCAGGATGGGTATCACCACCTGAAGCTTCTTCATTGTAACGTACTGCCACAAACAACGGATTGCTGATTGTACCGAAATATTTCCATGTGGCATTGTCTGCATTTGTTTCAATCAGACCCAACTCGTGATTCACTGCACTTTCAGCCATTTCTTTAGCCTTAGCAGGGCT
>UMAQ01025908.1_pt1 | contig 11105 bp, 8 predicted proteins | sample 1963751 | NCBI WGS metagenome assembly UMAQ01 (sample SAMEA4835920, study PRJEB28245) | human gut metagenome | biome: gut microbiome; material: fecal sample | place: Denmark | collected 2008
CCTTCATCTGGCAAAAAATCAGGGTCTGTTGTTACAACATCCACAAGATAGCTTTGATATTGTTTGATTGCATTCCAAGCAAACGAATGAATTGTAGATGGAATAATAAATGAATCTGTTGATAATCTTTCTGTGATAACCTCTACAGCAGCGTTCGTATATGTAATACAAACTACATTTTGCTTTTTTCGACTATATTTAGACCACATATTTTCTTGTATCCATTCAATAACTCTATTAAGCGAATAAGTCTTTCCTGACCCCGCACCTGCTTCAACACGAAAACTATGTCCATCCCGTAATGCTTCAATAATTTTCTCGTCTACTTTATCAGCTTCAGCTTTTGCTAATTCATAATTTGCACCATGATAATTTTCACACATAATCCATCATCCTTTTTATTCAAGTACCTTTTGGTTATTAAGCCATATTAATCCAGATTTAATGTATGTCGGAATGTTATAATCAGTACACTCATAAATAAGTTTAAGTGCAAAATCTGTTTTACATTTTCCAGAAAACTCCAGATCATCTTCGGTCGGGCTATCACTTAATCCATAATGTGAACGATTGACATTCCGAATAGCTTCTTCTAAAGAATGTCCACATAATTCATTCTCTTTTGTTTGAAATTCAATATGACATTTCCCTCTGGTTTTATCGTCAGAAGACATTGATATTATATCTGCCAAATCAATTTGGGTTTTATCATCGTTCGACAACCCTTTATTCTTTCGAACCCACCATTTTAAAGTTTCATTAGATGTTGTTTCACCACACGAAACCGGAACAGATTTATAATATATTTGTCCATTTTTACCTTCTTGCCCCAATACAGAATCTACATCCGTAAATATAAGACACGGAATACCTAAAAACTCAATAAATGGAATAAACTTATAAGCATACGCACCACCGATTTCAATTAAAGTATAATATTGAGCTGGTAATTTATATTTCTGTGAACTAAAATCTCCTGACTTATCGCACTTATCTATCATATCAGGTATTAATAACCGTTCTGATGCTCCTTCAACCAAAATTGCTTTATCCGCAAAAAACAAATCACATTTGGTTAATGTAAGATATTTTCTAATAAAATCACTATTATCTGGATTCTCCTGTGCAAATGAATTTAAATTTCTATAAATAACTCCTTCTTTTGTTTTTTGTGCATATCGAACTTTTGAGAAAGCCATAGTATTAGCAACATGAGCAGAATGTGAAGTTAAAAGAGTCTGAATTCCTACAGAAGTAATTTTCCCAAGAAACGCTTCTAAATATTCCGCAAAAGCATGCTGCATCTGTGGATGCATATGAGATTCCGGTTCCTCAATAAAAAGTAATGGTATACAAGCATTTCCGCACTTTTCTATCTTCTTCGCAAATGCCGCAAGAAGAAACTCCATTTTAATTAGATTTTTATAGCCCAATCCATTATATGTACCTGGAAGACATTCGCTACTTGTACCTGCTGTGTATGAAAGCTGAGTTTGATTTTTTATCTGATCATCAATACTTAATTGAGTAGTTACTCCTAGTTGAAGTTCTTCTCCGTTTGGATACCCAAACCCAACCGAATCATTTACAAGTGAACTTAAAATGCTATCACTTTGTTTCTGAACATTTTTATTTGCTTTCTCAACAATAGCACGCAACTCCTTGACTTTTTCTGCAACACTTGGATCCAGTTCTTCTTCATTCATTTCGAAAAATTCTGAAATAAGCGAAGAAAGAGAACTATTCTGTGTTCCATCCTCTCCAAGAAGACGTTCTGCTGGAATAATATGAAATGGGAAAAGTTCTTCCAATTCTTTATGTTTCTTTATTTGTGTTTCCTTTGGATTTTTAGGATTCACTGCATAAATTACTAATTCAAAAAGTTTTGAAAAATTAGTACTGATAACATCCCTAGCCTCATCTGATGGTACAAAAACACCATTTGGGTAATAGCTTTCTTCCAATGTTTTCCATAACACTTTTTCATCTGGCTTTAACCGAAATTCCACACGAATTAATGCAGTGGTAGTATCTACATCCACATCTATAATAAAAGGCGATAGTGCCCCTAAATTATCCTCTAAATCTTCTAAAGAATAATCTACAAGGAACTCTATAGATATTGGTTCTAATTGCTCACATAACGATTCAAAAGAAATTTCTTTCGACATAAATGAAGCTATTATTTCATACAATGTTTTTCTTTTAACCAACGGATAGTCATCAAAGGAAAACGGATGTCCATTCAACACATTTTCTATACATGCCAAACATGATGTCTTAGCTGTATTATTTCGACCAACAATTAATGTAGTCTTAGCATCAACTTCTAATTCAGCATCTATAAGCAATCTGTAGTTTTTTATTTTTATTTTCGATATATACATATTTGCATCCTTTCCACTGATACACGCAGAAGTAATCTGTGTACTTTCTTCATCTCAAAATACTTTTTAAATCAGAAATATCCAGCCTTATATTTTTTTAATTAATATGTGGGAAATCACAAAAGAACGTATTTCCATTGTGACTTTCCAATATTACAGCTCAATTTTGATATTCAATCAACTTCACTTCTCCAGCCAGTACCGGAGCAATCTCCTCATCCAATTTTTTGACCATTTTCTCATGAGTTGCAATTGTATTAAGGAAATTTAAAAGTTTCTTCATATCATCCCGATTAAACTCACAATGTGTAAAATCATAAGAATTGAATTTTAACCATACTGACTTTATAACATCATATCCAGATATATTTAACCTCTGCAATGATAAAGGACATTTAATTCTTATTGTTTCTTTCCCATCCGTGAGCAATAATTGTTCATTTTCGGCATCAAATGGATGTGCAATACTCTTTAATTCAAATCCTACCGGCACTTCTTCCATAATTCGGTCATAATCATAGTTCAAAATATTCTCCGGAACATAGTTTACTTTTTCTAGTTCGGCAATTTTTTCTCCAATTCGAGCAATTTTAAGAAAAATATCCTTATCAGCTACAACAGGGACTCTTGCTCGCTTATCTGACTGATTTACAGTGAAAAGTGCCCCTTCAAATTCATCAAGATAAACTTGCGAACATAATACTGCGTAGATATAAAACACCAGATTTCTGGCACTTTCATGCTCATTCTTTCCAAGCATCATCATAACCATCTGAAGAATATCAGCAGATATATTGGATAACATTTTTCCACTTTTTTTATCTGGATATTGATTCACATAAACATGAGAATTGCCACGCGTACACATATCATTATCTGGATAATACCAACAAAATGAAACAAACTGTGACAATGTAGGATTCAAATCTTTCGGAGCATGTGCCATAGCAAATCCAATTGTATCTTTATGACTATATGCACTTATTATTTCCGGTCTAAGACGTGTTCCGCCACCTCCGATATGGCTATACTTAACCAATAATTCTTTCCATAACAACACATTAGATGTAAAAAATGGTCGAAATGAATATGGCTTTATATTATCAGCAAGGGTCTTGTCCATCACGCTTCTATTCTCGCACTCATTCAATGCATTTTCAAATGCTATTATTTTTTCAATTTTAGGTGGTTTATCCTGCTTTGCAAACCATGCACTTGCCTCTGTTGCTCCATTTATAGCTATATCACGACTCCGTCTTTTTAGCATAGGAGCCTTAACATGCGTAAACAGTGCGGTCGGTGCAAGCTTTATTCCAGAACAGTGATTAATAAAAATTGCTGCTTGCTTTTTTTCTCCACTAACAGGCCAAAATTTTTTATACATTTCCGTATTAAATGGCTTTGTTGGAGAAAATGCGAATGTATCATTAGCAATATCGTATGTGTAAAATCTCGATACAATTTTCTCAATACTCTCATTTAATAATTGTTCTTTATTTATTCGCATACAATGCGAATAATCACAATAATGAAGCTTTGTTATTGATGTATCATCTCCATATTTTCTCGTCAAAACAATAACTGCACGCCCTTGAAGTGTGTGAAATAAACTATCACTTCTGGCTCCTGTTCTCGCATCTGCGTCTACAGATACAATCCATGCATCAGAAAAATTTTCACATAAATATTTTCTAGCATATTTATATGATTCTGCTTCCAAAAAAGACAATGGCACAACTAATGAAAGTACCGAATGATTCGGTGAATCCAACAGTTTTTTACAACTCCATCTTAAAAATTGCATAAATGGATTATTAATCTGTTTCTGAATATTTTGTCTACCTCTTCTCAATTCTTTTGGTGGTCTAAAGTCCTCCATAAGATGATTTATAATAGAAAAGTCTTTATCTGTATTATCTCTTATCGTATCCGAACATGGTGGATTTCCTATAACTAATTTCAATGGCATATTAGAGATGCGACTTGCTTTCAATAATTCTCTACCTTCAATAGAATCTTTATTTGCGTCTCCGTTAAATACACTATTACTCAATGTATTTGCCAGTAAAATGTGCACGCTGTTTCTTTTTGTTCCATCTTGCTTTTTCAAAACAGCCATTCTATAATTCGCCAACATATATGGTGCTGGAAGAATTTCTATTCCGCAAAGCGTATACGCACCATTTCCTAGATCATGGTTAATCACTTCTTCCATAAATGATCCTGTTCCACAACAAGGATCTATAATGGTATTTCCATCATCATAAATACTTTTTCCCGGAAAATTCTTTGATACAACATAATTTGTCAATTTAACCACAAAATCTGCAAGTGCTTTAGGTGTATAATAAGCACCAAAATCGAATCTTGATTTTGCATCGTATTTTGCCAAGAACAGCTCAAACAATTGATGATAGTCTGGATTAACTAATTGCTGATCTGTCATTTTTATAAAAGACAAAAACTTAATACATTCATCTATCCGTTGATTAATAAAAAAATTTTTATCTGAATGATCTCTCAAATAAAGCATAAGATTTCTAAATGGTGTTAATGCTTCACCCTCTGATAAATCTTCTTTAATATAGGCTATAATTTTCCTTTCTTTTTCAGCCGGAGTATCTTCTGGTAAACACAAAACTCTATGAGCATATAAAAGACAGAACATAATAACTTGTGCTGTAAAATCAGCAAATACGTCCGATGTTCTTAACTTCAAGTCATTATGGTTATAAACCAATTTTCGCATTTGTTGAAGCAAGATAATAACTTCCCTTTCATTATCGTTCATTGCTTCCTCAACCGGAATATTCGCCAATTCTAAAATATCATCTGCCAACATTCTTGTTCTTACAGCAACTAGTTCTACCAATTTTGCTTCGTTCATCTGCTGTGCTGATGGATTTTTGAAGAATTCTCTCATGTAAACTTCAAAACGTGGATTAAGCGTTTGAGCTGACCAATCTTTCGTATGCATTTTTTCTTTTTCTATAATAGATATAACAGTTGGTTCACTGTTCTTACTCATACAAAATACAAATTCCAACCCATCAGTAATAATAAGCTTATGCCCCAGTGTAAGATATTTTTCTATTTGTGCAGTATAAGGTTTTGTATCAAATTCTTCCTCAGAAAGTCCTTTTCCCTCAATGTATCCATATATTCCCATAGTCTGTTTATTATGGATTCGCCAATCAGGACGGCCAACTCTTCCCTGTGTTGTAGGCTCAAGAATAACATCTATCTCCTCATTTGGATTGAATTCTTTAGCTAGTGCTTTTTCCATTGCATCCAGTGGCATTCTATAAGATAACTCTGCAGTGTACTGGCCACTATTTATAGCATTTTTATATTGATTCTGAAGTGCTTTCAAATACGCCTTCATAATAGTACTGTATGACATTAGCTTTTACCACTCCTTTTATAACAATCAATAATACTAGTTCCAATCTGTTTAGCAAGCAATGGCGGCACTGCATTACCTATTTGTCTTGCCATATCAACTTTACTTCCAGTAAAAAGAAAGTCTTTAGGAAAGGTTTGTAGCATTGCACCTTCTCTAAGAGAAATACTTCTGTCCTGTTCTGGATGGCCAAACTTTCCTCTTGTAAAGCTATCAAATCTTGCTGTAATAGTTGGCGAAACCTCATCCCACGCCATCCTTCCATAAACATTTCTGTATCCAATCACAGAACTATCTATTTTATGGCAATCAGCTAAAAGCTCTTTAGGAAGATACTCTCGTCCTTGTCCCGGTTTTAGAGCTCTAATCCTTTTAAGGTTAATTTCAGACAACCTATCACGCCTGTGCAGCGAAATACCCGGATAATCACTTCCATCTTCAGGCGGCTCTGGCAAACTTCCTATAACATCTCTAACAGTGTAATGTTTTTCCATTTCTTTCGGATATTCGTAATTTACTCCCATATCACCTCGTTCACCAATAATAATATATCTTTTTCTTCTTTGTGCAACTCCATAATTCTGGGCATCCAAAAGCTTAATATGAACTGTATATCCGATTTTTTTTAGTTTATCAAGAAGTTCCTCCAGAATTGTTTTCCCTCTTTTTCCCGCAATTCCTGAAACATTTTCCATAACAAAATATCGAGGATATAATTCATCTACCAGTTGTGCATACTTAAAAACAAGCTGGTTTCTCGGATCCTCATCTGCACCTCGTCTCTGCACCGAAAATCCCTGGCAAGGTGGCCCTCCTGCAAGAAGAAATAATTCTCCTCGTTGCATTTTGCAAATATTCAAAGCTCTTCCATCCAACATATCATTTATATCTGCAGTAAACGCTGGATGGCTAAAATATTTTTTATTTGCTTCTATTGTTTTAATGCACCGATTGTCAATATCAAAGCTCAAACGAATATCAAATCCCGCTTGCTGTAAACCAAGCCCCAAACCACCAGCTCCGCAAAAGCTATCTATACATGTATATTTAACCATATAGTTCCTCTTTTCGTTTTGTTTTTATTCCTGCAATAACACTTGAGTAAGAACTACTGACAGGTTTCTCTATTGATTGCGGACCTTCTTTCAATTGTTGCTTTGTTGGCTCTACTGACAATATTTCTATTAACATGTCTATCGCTATCCCGGCTGAAAAAAAAGGGGGAACTGCTTCTCCTATCTGGCGATACACATCATCCGATTTCCCTAAAAATTCAAATCCAATCGGAAAACTCTGAAGCAATGCCGCTTCCCTTGCAGTAAGTCCTCTATCCTGTTCTGGATGTGTATATCTTCCACTTGCAGGATTACGAGCATAATGTGTTATAGTAATTGATGGTCGATCCCAATACAATCTCCCATAGGTATCTGAAAATCCCTTTGTGCGATCAAGACACGCTGGACCAACACCTGCTGGTCTGTTTCCTCCATCATGAGGTACCTGTTTTAAAACGGCAATGGTACTTTTTTTATGTGCTGCACTTTTATGCATAGGATCCAATGGATCTGCAACTCCCGCAGCAACAGGTTTTAATGCTCCTATCGCCTCTCTAACAGTTTTATAATTTTTAGGTTCCAAATATCCTTCTGGTAATATAAATTCTTTTTTCATTCCTATTACAACAGAGCGGAATCTTTCTTGTGGAACTCCAAAAGATGCGGCATTGTATATATTTTCTTTAACAATGTATCCTTCCTGTTCATATCTATTTTTTGCTGCATAAAAATATTTCCAATATCTATTTGATAAGAACTCTGGTACATTTTCCATTACAAAAGCTATGGGCTGAATAAAACTCACAATATCAGCAAACACATTCACAAGATTGTTTCTATGATCATCTTCTTCATTCCAATGCTTTTTTCTATGAGATGTAAATCCTTGACATGGTGCACAACCAATTAAAATTGTTGGTTTCATTTTATCATATCCTATGGTATCAAGTACTTTGATTAATTCTTCCTTATCTTCTGCCAATTCAATAATATCTCTATTTATAACAGGTGTATCAAAATTATGTGCATAACTTTCTGCCGAAAACTTATTTATATCACAGCCCCCCAAAAAATCAAATATGGGGATAATGGCATTAACCGCAGCAAATCCAAGTGAAGTTCCTCCTGCCCCACTAAAAAAATCTATAATCTGTATCTTGTTACCCGAATACATTTCTTTTGTTAACGGTTTAAATTTCTTTTGTTCTTGCTGTGCCCTAAGTAAAAGATCTGTCTTATATGATCTAAGATCTTCCGTTTCCCATATTCCAGTCATCGCATACTTTTGGAGAAACTCAATGTTCATCATGATGTCCTCCATTCGTATTTTCTTCACCTTCAACAATCTCCATCACATCTCCAACATCACAATTAAGTGCACAGCATATTTTATCAATTACATCTGTTGTCACTCTTTCATTTTTTCCTAATTTAGCTAATGCATTTGTACTAATTCCAGAAGATAAACGAAGATCTTTTTTCTTCATATCTTTATCTATAAGAAGTTTCCAAAGTTTTCTATAGCTAACAGCCATCGATTAATCCTCCATTTCAAAAGGCGAAAACCGCCTTAGTATAACTTATAAAAGTATATCTTAATTTTATTGTTTCGTCAATTTTAAATTGCAATCTGCAATTTATCCATCAACTAAAAACAAATTTTACAACTATAAATTAGGGCTTTTACCTCCATTTTTTTAATTCTGTTTTTTCTAATCACCTCTTCTAATTAGCTATTATTGTAAAAAGTATTATATTTATAAAATTATAAACATTACCTTGTTCTTTCCTTTTTACGCATACTATCTTCAGTCTTTTCCTTATCAGCATCTCTGCTAACACTCTCATCATAAATTTTCTGAAACTCCTCATAAAGCTCAGCCCCATTCTGCTTTATCCCCAACCTTTTCATTACATCCGAGAACAGTCTTATGCTTCCACTCACATCAGCAATATCAAATCCGAATATATCAGCCTTAACAGAATCACTGACATTCTCATAACCACCAAGCTCTGATATTCTCCTGACAATCCAGCCAGCTTTGTCCACAGGCTCTTTTTCTTCAGATTCCACAAATTCACTTTTGTCTATCACATCAGTCAAATTATAAGCCTCTGAAATTTCTTTGCCATCTAAATCAATCTGTTGTTCTCTAGTACTATCAGTCTGCTTTTTCTGTCTGCCTATTTCATTCTGACTATTGACAGAATTCATTACCACAACATCTCTCTCCGACTCAACAACCGCTTCCGCTGTGCTCTCAGCCAGCATATCCTCTTCCATCCCCAGTATCTCAATCTCCCTATCTGCAACAATCTCTTCATTCTCCGACACCTCATAATAAGCCGTATACAAATCTTCTTTCACAATGCTATCAGCAAGCTGCAACTGTCTCTTAAGCTCCCTTTTCTCCTGCTTCAGCTCGTCCAGTTCTTCCTGCACTTCCACATACCATATCTGATATTCCCGGTACTGCTCTTCATTCTTTATACTGCGTTTCCGACTAGAACTTTCTCTATATATCTCCTTCTGTCTGTCCTCTATCCGCTGAATCTTTTCTTCCTGCTCACTTATGAAATCCACAAGCTCCACAACACTTTTGATGTCATTATTCTCAAGCAGCAGATATTCGTCCTGTAACTGATGAAACCTCTTCAAATCTTCCATATACTTTGCTCCACCAACAACAAATCTTTTCTGCTCTACAATCCTTAATCTGTATAGCTTTGCATAAAATTTCTTTTGGAATGGTGACAACTTCGCCCTATGCAATCCCCTGATATCCGACGAATAAAAGTAAGGCTTTGCCATCCAAGGCATATACACATGATGCCTTAGCATATCTTCTGAAAACATCTCGTCCAGCTTTGCCAGTTTATGATAATACCGAAATCCCGGTGCCTGCACCTCCATCCAAACATCTTTCTTGAATACATATCCCAGCCGTTTCATCAGATATTTAAAATGCTCCACATTTCCGGCAGCATATGCACACATCTTAGCATCCCTGAGAATAATTTCTTTCATTGACATTTCCTTTTCCCACTTGTCCCTGCTGATATTCTTAGGGTTCCTGCTGTACTCTGCAGGCATAATGGAAAGTCCCAGCTCATCACAATATTTATTTGTAATAGGCTGGAGATGACTTTTCCAATTGTTTTTAGGTGAATTGTATTTCTTGCCGGTTGTCATGCTGACACTGTTCCATATCAGATGTCCATGCATATGCTCCCTGTCAGTATGAACCGCATACACCGCCTCATAATCATCACCAAGCACATCCTTCGCAAAGTGTTCCAACACATACATTGCCTGCTCTGCTGTTACTTTTTCTTCCGGTGAAAACGATATGATCACATGATAGCCCTGCCTTTTACCTGTCTTATGAAATATATTCTTTGTCTCCTCCATCTGCTCAAATGCCGTATCCGGCAGGCAGTTAATACCGCCCACCAGTAAACATTCTTCTGTCTTATCCGGATTCTGGATATATTCCAAAGCATTCTTCAGGTGTGATGCTGGATTTCTACCTTCTGACTCTTTTATATTTAAGATCTTTGTAATCGCCATACTTCCAGCACCTCCCCGAATGTTTTCTTTACATCATCCAGACTGTTCTGCAATTTATCAATATCGCTGTAATACAATCTTCCCTGTGAATTACCAAGCTTTACTGCCTGATTAATATTATTTGCAATACCAGCAATAACACGGATTGCTCTTGCCCTGTCCTCAGGATAACTTGTATCAATGTTGCCGCCCGTCCGGATCAATTCTCTTATATAAGCACTTGCTGTCATTCCGGTTCGTTTAAGTGCCGCTTTTAGAATATCCATATCTTTCTCCGACAGCTTCACAGATACCTTATAATCTTTCCTGTCAGACTTGTATCTTCTCTTTCCATCTGCCATGCGTCTCTCCCCTTTCGTAGTTTTCTAATGCTGTATCAAACCAATCTCTTTTTATCTGTACCATTGCTTTTTCATCCTTTCTAAAAGTTCTGCTTATAGGTTTTGCAAGATGCGGAAAAGGTCGGACCTTTTCCCGAAAAATATAAACGCCATCAGCGTTTCCTATAATTTTTCGTCTTGGCAGGAACACCTGCACCCTGTATATGATATGTGGTGGTTAATGCACCACCACAATTACTGATATGGTGGTTGAAGTTCCACCTGATTTAAAAGTAGTGGCGCTTTTTGCCATCACTTTACTGTTTTAGTGGCATTTTCCGCCACCACTTTTCCATTTTGATGGCACTT
>UMAQ01053393.1_pt1 | contig 11058 bp, 7 predicted proteins | sample 1963751 | NCBI WGS metagenome assembly UMAQ01 (sample SAMEA4835920, study PRJEB28245) | human gut metagenome | biome: gut microbiome; material: fecal sample | place: Denmark | collected 2008
GTTCACGAGGTCGGAACGGCAGCGGCCACGGATGTCGCAGTCGTCAAGCGAGTCGGCCAGGTCGCGGTCGAGTTTGCATACCAGACGGTCTGCCTTGCCGTTCCCGTCCGTCGGCGCTTCAAGGTAGGCCATGAAGTCCTGCCAGCACTTGTCACCGGGATGTGCGGTGCCTTGCTCCGCTTGTCCTTCTCCCTTGAATGCAGGTTCGTCGTCATTGATGCCTCTGGTGAGGTCGTCTATTTGTAATTCCTTGTTCATTACGCTATGGTCATTGATGGTTTATGTCTTTGGGGGTGCCGTCAACGAAAATTCCGGCGTATATTTTGTCGAACACCGGACTGACGATGCCGGCCTGCATATCCAGTTCTGCCACCGTGCTGAAACGTTCCATGTCGGCCCGCTTGGGAATCTTGTCCGTCACCAGCCCGTAGTTGGCGAAGGTCTTCCCCGTGTTCTCCCACAGTTCCAGCTCGGAGCGTTTGCCCACCCGTCCGTCATGGAGGTTGGGGACGATGAAGAGCCGGGCTTTCATCCGTCCGCCCACGGCCTTGCGCAGACGGTCGATGAACAGGAGGAAGCTCGCGGTGGAGGGGACGGTCACCAGGTCGTAATGGAACGGCACGACGATGATATCCGAGTTGACGAACATGGGTATCAGCCCCTCCGCCTTCAGGCTGCCGGGCGAGTCCATGAGCACCACGTCTATGCTGGGGTCGTTGTGCAGCTTCTCCATGAGCGCGGCCATGGCCTGCTTGTCGTTGGCCTCGTAGGCCAGCACGTCGTAGGGTACGGCTTCCTCGCCGTATTTCTTGATGTCGGCCTTGCGGCACTTCAGGATGGAGTGCTGGAAATCGCAATCGACGACCACGACACGCACGCCCTTCGTCACAAGGTAGTTGGCGAAGGTGGCGCAGAGGGTCGTCTTGCCGACTCCCCCTTTCTGGTTGGCGAAGGTCACGATGACGGGTGTCTGTATCATTTTGTCCACGGTCGTTTGGTTCGGTGCAAAAGTATGCACCGGATAGGACGGTGACGAAATGCACAACACTTTTGTGCTCCAGATCAGCCTGACCGGAGTATTTTATACTGCTGATTAAAAGATATGACGGCTTATGCGGCCAAAAATGTGACGAAAAGGGATCTCCGTTTTTTGCCTCCTTGGCTACCGTCTGAGGTTGCGTCCGTCGTCAATGTCATCGTAGCCTCCTTTGCTGCCCACTTCCCATTCACGCTTTTCAGCATGGCTTCCGGCACCGGAATCTTTCAGCCCATGCAGGTGGGTTTTCTTTCCGCCGTTTCCGGTGGAATGTGTCTGTCGGGGTTGCTGCTTCCGTGTCCGGGGTTTCAGCCGTTCCATGTCAAGCCCTTCCGCCGCAAGGTCTATCACGATGTGCCTGTTAAAGTTGACTGCGTATGCCGCACCGGCTTCCTCACGGACGATGAAGCCTTCCTCATGGAGGGCGCTTTTCACGGAATAGACGTTCTCGTCATTGAAGATCTCATGCAGGCGGCTGACGGCATCCGTATGGGATTGCGGCCTTTCGCCTGACAACTCTACGAGGTCGGGGAGGTTCACCTTGAATATCTTGCAGAGCAGGTCGCGTTCGGCTTCGGTGGCCGGGTGGAACATCTCGATGAACCGGATGCGGTTGTTCCGGTCGATGGCTTCCGCCATGAACGGCTTTAACGGGCGTGTCTGCCCGTCAAAGTGGATGACGCCTTTCTTGATATAGACACGGTGTTTCTTCAGCTTCTGGAAAATCTCGCCTTGGGTGATTTTCGGGTTGAGGGTGAGCAGCCGGTCTATATAGTCCTCTATGCGTGCGAAGCGTTGCTCCGGGGTGGCGAAGTCCAGCAGCTGTTCCGTGGCCAGCACCCTTGCCCCGTTGATGACGGTACGGTTGGCATGGTCTACAATCATGTAGCCGTAGGGTGCGTCCTTCCTGCCGAAGAACACGAGGTCGATGCCGAACTTTTCCTTCAGCTCTTTCTGCAGCTCTTCCTTGCCGCCGCTCACGTCCCGGTATTTTTTGAGAATGCTCCGCAGCTGGCGGCAACGGGCGCGTTCCCTGTAGCCGCTTTTGAAAAGTGCTTCAATTTCAGATAAGGGGATTTGCCGCTGCACCTTGCCACCATGTTTGATGAATACTTTTCCTTCTTTCTGATATACCTCATATCCCATGGAAACCATGATTGCCTTGAACTGGGCGAATGAAGAAAACGTGTACTGTCTAGCGGCATCAATATCATTTTCCGTTTTCTTTTTCCTGTCATTTCCAAGAATACGGTCTATCACTTCCTGGGAACGCCTGCGCTCGTGGCTGTGGGCTATCTTCCTGCCGTCCGGGGCGACCCGTGAGGTGATGATGTGCAGGTGGGTGTTGTCGGTGTCATGGTGGGCGTAGATGAGCCACGGTTGTCCGGGTTCGGCATAACCCATCTCCTTGAGGTAACGGTGCGCGAAGTCCAACAGCTCGAATTCCGTCATCTCATGGCCTTTGCAGCTGACGGCCACATGGAACTGGGGCTTCCGGATGCGGCTGTTGGCAGAACTGTATTTCCTGAGGTAGCCGGTAAGCTCCTCCGTGGTGGGTCTGCCTGCCAGTCCGACTATCCCGAAGTTCCGCATCTCGATGAGCCGGGCAAGCCCTTTCGATACCTTGTGTTCGTTGTAACCAACGGCATGGAAGTCCGCGCTTCCGGGTAATATGGTCGCTATCATCTTGGGGTGGTGTTATCTGGATTGGTGATATGTCTGGTTCTAAGGCTTGTTTATTCTTGATGTGAGGATGTCAAGTTGTCTTTTTATCCCGTTGACGGTTTCCTGTGTGTCCCGGATGAGCGGCAACAGAACTTCCCGGATATAGCTTGGGGGCAGCAACCCTGCAACCGCCAGCTCGTTGGCGCGCTTTACTGCCTGGTTGAGGTTTCCGCCTATATGGGACAGTTCGCCCTGGTATCTTCGGTAAAACGAACCGAGTTCCTGCATGAGTTCAAGCTGCTGCCTGACGCTTACGTTTGAATACTCTTCGAGTGCCTTGCGCACGTAGTGGCTTACGGTCTTGTATTCAGCCGATTTCTCCTTGAACTCCCGGACTTCTTCCGGGGTCATCCTTACCTTGATGTACTTGTTCCTATGTTCCTTCATGTTCCGGTTTGTTTGCAACCGGGATTGTCTTACCTTATTTCGCAGGGCGAAACAGCGGCGGTGCCGCTCTGGTGCAGGGCATCCGGCAAGTCACTTTTTGGGAGAACAAACGGAGTTTTGTGGCCACAAAAGTACAACTTGTTTGGAAAATCCTGCAACGCAGGGCAATATCATCCCGGGTTCTTTTTTGCGCCAAAATTACCGTGGAAAGTGGCTTCCGTACAAAATGCACAACACTATTCTTCAAGGAGCGTACCATTTTGACCGTGGTGTCAAGGACATCCGATTGCCGGGTATGCCAGTGAATTTTGCTTTGTATTTATGTATATGATGTTTTTCGATTGTGTAGAATTTCGATATATGGGATGAAGATTAGGCTAGTTTCAGGTGGGTGGTTATGTCGGTTCATCCATCCGTGAATTATCGGGAACATTATCCGCTCGTCCGACAACAGGAGGGAAAAGGAAACTGCGGTTTTCATTTAACAGATTAGTAATGAGCTTGGATTTTTCAGTAGAATACAATAAGGTTATGGGTGGTTAAGTAGTCCATTACATTCCTTTGCATCCATTCATCAGACTTGAATAACCAGAAATATATGCACTTGACAACCTTGAATTTTGGGAAATACGACACTTGTCACCCGTATCTTCCAAGCTATGGATATGAAGCAATCTTGATATGCAAGCGTAATGGATATTCATCTGACAATTAGTGATTTTACCGGGAAATAGTTGCTGTAAAATTTCCATATCTCGTTGATTTTTAGTATATTTAAGGTGAAAATAGCCTCGTATGGCTTATGGCTTCACTTGAATTTGAAGATATATGTTTGAACTGTTACTGATAATATACCTGGTGCCGGTCATCATCGTGCTTTCGCTGTTGTGGCGGTTGGTATTATGGCTGGCAAGGAACGTGCTGTGGCTTACCGGATGGCTGATGAAGAGGGGATGTGTCTTTTTATGGAAGGGGTTGTTGCTGTTAGTCGGCATCTTCTTGGGGCGATGTGGCGCAAACCGTCCGCCGAATTCAAGATAATGGCGAAACAGCAAAGCCGCACCTGTCTCGAAAGGGCAGGTACAGCTTCGTGCTGTATTCGGATGGAATGGTGTTTTTCCCTCATGTCAGGTGTTAGCCCTTACTGACAAACGGGCTAAAATCCTTTTCCCTTGCTTCTCTCATATACCACTTCCTTCTGGGTATCACAGTTGGTGATACGGAACTGTACGGTGCATCCGGTCGGTATGTCGCTCGGAAGCTTGTTTGCCAGCTTGGCAATCACTTGGTCAACATTGCTGAAACCGATGTCCGTAAATTCGGAAAGCACCTTTCCTTTGAAATAGGCCCGTCCGAGAATCATCATCTTCTTGGATATGCGGAACAGCTTGTCTGCCGGAGCCTCAATGTCACGCGCTTTGCCTTGCTTGCTCTTCTCGTCACTGAAAAAGATGAAGTCGATGACCTTGGCGTTCAGCCTCCATGCCGGGGTGAAGTCTATCTTGACATAGCCACGGGTGACATTCAGCCCGTGGCTGTGGTTCATGCCGAACGCCACTTCATAAAGGTTGGCATCACAGTCATTTTGGGCGATGGTCGCCCACGTGTGCCGGAACGTGTAATAACAGTAGTAGTCCTCCTTTTTCATGCCCATGTCGGCGCATATCTTGCGTATTCCGATATTCACGTTGGCATTGAAACTGTCGGAGTTGCTGTAACGGCTGTGGAATACGAACAGGTATTCATCATCCTCGCCGGACAAATACTTCTCAAAAGTGGACTGGATAAATGGTTCGATACGCATTTCCATGTATGCCTCGTCTTTCCGGCTGTTGCGGGTCTTGGCTCTTTTATAGCCGATAATGCCATTGTTGTAGTCCTTCTTTTTGAGTTCGTAAAGGTCAACGGTATTGATGCCACCAATGCACAACGAAAGAAGAGCCACATCCCGGCCAAGCTCCGGAAGGGGAGACAGCATCTTTGTTTTTGGAAGCGGACGGTTGAAGAACTCACGGCAAGCTTCCGCACTGATTGCCCTTTGCACTGTGCTATCTGATTTTGGAATCTTTATTTTCAGCCAAGGGTTGAACTTTATATGCATGATGCCACGTTCTTCATCGTTTAACTCGATAATGGCTTTTTTGAAAATCTGTCTCACACAAGTAGGATACATTTCTTTGGCTCGGTTTGTTTTTGCCAGACTGTCTATCCATTTTTTCAAAACAACAGAGGTAAGTGTGCTGAACATAATTTGTGTCGTTCCCAAATATCGCTCAAGATGATTAACGGCAAGCTGATAATTTTTTGCATTTCGAGCATGACCACCATTTATCATTTGAGCAATGAAATTAGCTGCGAACTCACTAAAGTTTACATCACTATCCGAGTGCTGAAGAAATTCTATCAACTCAGAGACTGAATAGTTTGATACCTCATGACGATTAATCATATCAGAGTAGCGTAATATTTCACGCGAACAAAATTCATTCACTACCGCATCCTTAATTTCACCAGCTTTGGTAAGTTGCTTATCGGTGATAAACTTGTCTGTCTTTATATATCCCATTTTTGAGCGGTGAACGACACGGATATAGACTTGGTAGAAGCCATCGGCTCTCTTGTACCTTACGATTGCTTTAAATGTTGCCATAAATTGTTGGTTTGTAATGAATTACTTTTGTATGTCCTTTTGTATGCGCAGCATCAGAATTTCGTATGTACTTTGTATGCAAGAGCCGTTTATTTGGCTCAATTTATGCGGTCAAATGAACGAACCGTATAAAAACAGTTTAGGCTGTAATACCTGTCATACAGGACATTACAGCCTAAATCAATGCCTAAGATATTTTTAGAGAGTATCCTCTATAGCAGCCTGCGCCGCAGCCAGACGAGCGATAGGCACGCGGAACGGTGAGCAAGATACATAGTTCAATCCTACGCGGTGACAGAACTTCACAGATGAAGGTTCACCACCGTGTTCGCCACAGATACCGCATTTCAAATCCGGACGTACAGAGCGACCTTTTTCTACGGCCATCTGAATGAGCTGACCAACACCGTTCTGGTCGAGTACCTGGAACGGGTCTACCTTCAGAATCTTGTTTTCCAGGTAAACCGGAAGGAAGGTAGCGATATCGTCACGTGAATAACCGAAAGTCATCTGAGTCAAGTCGTTGGTACCGAATGAGAAGTATTCAGCACGTGAAGCGATGCGGTTGGCGGTCAGGGCGGCACGCGGGATTTCGATCATGGTACCTACCTTGAACGGAACTTCGATGCCTGCTTCTTCGAACACTTCCTTGGCAGTAGCGCGGATTACCTTTTCCTGAGCTTCGAATTCATACAGGATACCGATCAACGGAATCATGATTTCCGGATGCGGGTCGTAGCCTTCCTTCTTCAGTTCTACAGCTGCTCCCAGGATGGCGCGAGTCTGCATTTCGGTGATTTCCGGATAAGTGTTACCAAGACGGCAACCTCTGTGACCCAACATCGGGTTATGTTCGCACAGGCTTTCTACACGCTGGCGGATGTATTCGATGGTTACACCCATAGCTTCTGCCATTTCCTGCTGACCTTTTGCATCGTGCGGTACGAATTCATGCAAAGGCGGGTCGAGCAGACGGATATTTACCGGACAACCGTCCATTGCCTTGAAGATACCCTTGAAGTCTGCCTTCTGGAACGGCAAGAGTTTTTGCAATGCTTTTCTACGTCCTTCTACATCCGGAGCCAGGATCATCTCGCGCATGGCTACAATCTTCTGGTTGTCGAAGAACATGTGTTCTGTACGGCAGAGACCGATACCGGTAGCACCGAACTTGCGGGCTACTTCTGCATCGTGCGGAGTATCGGCGTTGGTACGTACGGTCAGGCGGGTGTATTTGTCACACAATGCCATCAGTTTGGCGAAGTCGCCGGATACTTCGGCGGCACGTGTCGGAACTTGTCCGGCATATACTTCACCGGTACTACCGTTCAAGGAAATGTAATCGCCTTCTTTCAGGACGAGACCGTCGATTTCTACGGTACGTGCCTTGTAGTCAACGTTGATGGCACCTGCACCTGATACACAGCACTTACCCATACCACGGGCTACAACGGCTGCGTGTGAGGTCATACCGCCACGAGCTGTCAGGATACCTTCTGCACTGGTCATACCGGCCAAGTCTTCCGGAGAAGTTTCGATACGAACCAGGATGACACGACGGCCGTCGGCACGCCAGCGTCCGGCATCTTCGGCGAAGAATACAATCTGGCCACAAGCGGCACCCGGAGAAGCCGGCAGACCGCGGGTCAGCACTTTGGCTTTGCGGAGAGCTTCCTTATCGAATACGGGGTGAAGCAGTTCATCCAGCTTGTTCGGTTCGCAACGGTTGATGGCTGTCTTTTCGTCGATCAAGCCTTGTTCCAGCATTTCCATGGCAATGCGTACCATGGCGGCACCGGTACGTTTACCGTTACGGGTCTGCAGGAACCAGAGTTTACCTTCCTGAACGGTAAATTCCATATCCTGCATATCGTGGTAGTGGTTTTCCAGTTTGGTCTGCAAGGCATCGAGTTCCTTGTAGATTTCCGGCATGGCTTCTTCCATGGACGGATATTTGCTGGCACGTTCTTCTTCAGAGATACCCTGAAGAGCAGCCCAGCGCTGAGAGCCGATCTTGGTGATCTGTTGCGGGGTACGGATACCTGCCACTACGTCTTCACCTTGAGCATTGATCAGGTATTCACCGTTGAACAGGTCTTCACCGGTAGCGGCGTCGCGTGAGAAGCAGACACCGGTAGCCGAAGTCTCGCCCATGTTACCGAATACCATGGCCTGTACGTTGACGGCTGTTCCCCATTCGGCCGGTATGCCTTCCATTTTGCGGTAGAGGATGGCACGTTCGTTCATCCATGAATCGAATACGGCGCAGATGGCTCCCCACAGCTGTTCGTATACATCGTTCGGGAAGTCCTTGCCTGTCTGTGATTTGACGGCAGCCTTAAAGCGGGTTACCAGTTCTTTCAGGTCTTCTACATCCAGTTCGTTATCCAGTCTGACTCCTTTTTTCTTCTTAACGTCTTCGATGATGGCTTCGAACGGGTCGATGTCATCTTTGTTGGTCGGTTTCATGCCCAACACGACATCGCCGTACATCTGTACGAAACGGCGGTAAGAATCCCATGCGAAACGTTCGTTTCCGGTTTTCTTTGCCAGACCGGCAACCACTTCATCGTTCAGACCCAGGTTCAGGATGGTATCCATCATACCCGGCATGGAGGCACGTGCTCCTGAGCGGACGGAAACAAGCAGCGGATTGGTCGGGTCGTCGAAAGTAGATTTCATCAGGCTTTCGATGCCCTTTACGGCTTGTTCCACATCGCTTTTCAGCAGATTGACAACATTGTCTTTTCCTTTTTCGAAATATTCGTTGCAAACTTCAGTCGTAATAGTAAAACCCGGAGGAACAGGTACGCCGATAAGGTTCATTTCAGCTAGATTTGCTCCTTTGCCGCCAAGAAGATTTCTCATGTCAGCTTTTCCTTCGGCATGTCCGTTGCCGAAAGTGTAGACTCTTTTTCTTTCCATTAGTTTATGAAATTAAGGTTTGATATGTGTTATGTATGTCTTTCACTTTCTTTTTGAAAGGCTATTTAAGTTTAACTGATTGCAAATCTATTTATATTTTATAGACTTTCAAAGGAATAAAACCTATTTTACAACATGTTTTTGCAATGTAGAGTTGGCAAAATGAAGTATTTTTAAAAACATGGTAGATTGTCGGAAAAAATGATTAACTTTGTCCCAAATTGGATTTATACAAAAGAGACGTGGCAAGAAAGAAAAAAGAACTTCCTTTACTGGAAAAGGTGACAATCACCGATGTGGCCGCAGAGGGTAAGGCCCTGGCCAAAGTAAACGATCTGGTAGTCTTTGTTCCTTATGTGGTTCCCGGCGATGTGGTCGACCTACAGGTGAAGCGAAAGAAAAATCATTATGCCGAAGCGGTGGCAGTGAAGATATATGAACAATCGCCGATGCGTGTTGAACCGTTCTGTCAGCATTACGGTGTGTGTGGCGGTTGTAAGTGGCAGTGTCTTTCATACGAAGACCAGATCCGGTACAAGCAGAAGCAGGTATTCGATAACCTGACGCGTATCGGAAAAGTGGAACTGCCGGAATTCAGACCGATCCTGGGGTCTGAAAAGACACGCTTCTATCGGAACAAGCTGGAATTTACATTCTCGAACAAGCGATGGCTGACGGAAGAAGAGGTGAAGGCCGATGTGCAGTACGACCAGATGAATGCGGTGGGTTTCCATATACCGGGAGCCTTCGATAAGGTACTGGCCATCGAGAAATGCTGGTTGCAGGATGATATATCGAATCAGATACGGAACGCCATCCGCGATTATGCCTATGAACATAACTATTCATTCTTCAACCTGCGTACTCAGGAAGGTCTGTTACGGAACATGATGGTCCGTACCTCGTCTACCGGCGAGCTGATGGTACTCCTCCAATGCAAGGTGACTTCCGATGCGGAGAAGCAGCAGATGCTGGAGCTGTTGCAGTTCGTAGGTGACCGTTTCCCGCAGATCACGTCGTTGCTGTATGTCATCAACAATAAATGTAACGATACGATCGGCGACTTGGAAGTGGAAGTGTTCAAGGGTAACGACTATATCTTTGAAGAAATGGAAGGGCTTCGTTTCAAGGTGGGACCGAAATCGTTCTATCAGACCAATTCCGAACAGGCTTATCAATTATATAAGGTAGCCCGTGAGTTTGCCGGACTGACCGGTAACGAGCTGGTGTACGACCTGTATACCGGTACGGGAACCATCGCCAATTTCGTCTCCCGTCAGGCGAAGAAGGTGATCGGTATCGAATATGTCCCTGAAGCCATCGAGGATGCAAAAGTCAATTCCGCAATCAACGGTATCGACAATACCTTGTTTTATGCCGGCGATATGAAGGATATCCTGACTCAGGATTTCATTACAGAACATGGTCGTCCGGATGTCATCATCACGGATCCTCCACGGGCAGGTATGCACAACGATGTGATTGATGTGATTCTTTTCGCAGCTCCGAAACGTATCGTTTATGTCAGCTGTAATCCGGCTACGCAGGCACGAGACCTCCAGTTGTTGGATGGCCGTTACAAGGTGACCGCCGTACAGCCCGTAGACATGTTCCCTCATACGCATCATGTGGAAAATGTGGTGTTGCTGGAACGTCGGGACTGATGGGGAAAATGCCTGCCGCAAGATGTAGAACATTAATTTAACTAGAAAGCGTGTCAAGAAAAAACCAACAGGGTAGCGGACGTCCAAGAGCACGGGCCGCTGCCAAATATACCATATATAATGTAACAGAACCGGCGGAACTGATGGAATTCCTGATGAAGAAAATGGCCGGTATCAGCCGTACCCGCGTAAAGGCGTTGCTGACCAACCGGGTGGTTCTGGTAGACAACAATATCCAGACGCAATATAATTATCCGTTACAGGCGGGAATGAAAGTGCAGATCAGCCACGAAAAGCACAAGCATGAGTTCCGCCATCCGTTGCTGAAGATTCTGTACGAGGATGCTTATCTCATCGTGGTGGAGAAGAAGGAGGGGCTGCTTTCCGTCGCTACCGATCATCAGAAGGAACGTACCGCCCAGCACATCCTGAATGAGTACGTAAAGCGTCAACATCGGAATAACCGTATCTTTGTCGTGCATCGGTTGGACCGTGAAACATCGGGTATCATGATGTATGCAAAGGACGAACGGACACAGCATACCTTGCGCGATAACTGGCACGATATCGTATGCGACCGTCGCTATGTTTCCGTAGTCATGGGAGACATGGAGAAGGATAGTGGAACCGTAGAGTCATGGCTGACTGACCGCAAGCTGTATGTCAGCTCT
>UMAQ01007026.1_pt1 | contig 10916 bp, 9 predicted proteins | sample 1963751 | NCBI WGS metagenome assembly UMAQ01 (sample SAMEA4835920, study PRJEB28245) | human gut metagenome | biome: gut microbiome; material: fecal sample | place: Denmark | collected 2008
GCAGCCTAACCAGCTGCCTTTTTTACTGCGCAAAAATAAAAGAGGAAATATGGAGAAAACCGGTAGATAAGCTTGCGGTATGGAAAAAATTAAGATAATATATTTAAGAGAATGGTACTAAAAACGGAATGAGGAAAATAGAATGTTATATGAAAGCATGGAGACAGCAAAGAAGATGCAGTATATACTCAATATGAGTCCGGTATTAAATAAAGAGGCAATGTTCAGTGACGGAACGGAATATTACCGAACACCGGTAGAACCACGGGAAGGCGATACCGTGACCATTCGTTTTCGTACCCAGAGAAATAATGTGGACAACGTCTGTCTTGTGCATGACGGAGAATATCTGGAAATGAAACGGGAGAGGACTTCCGGAAGTTTTGATTACTATACTGCACAGATCATAATGGGAAAGGACATTGTACACTATTATTTTGAAATCCATTCAGGGCTTGTTACCTGCTATTATGATACAGATGGTGTTAGCACCAGGCATGAGGAACGGACAGAATTTGAGATCTATCCGGATTATCATGTGCCGGAATGGCTGAAGGGTGCTGTCATGTACCAGATTTATGTGGACCGCTTTTATAACGGAGACCCTTCCAACGATGTGGAAACCGGAGAATACTCCTATATCGGGGATATTTCCGTGAAAGTGGATGACTGGGGAAAGATTCCGGCAGTCATGGGGGTACGGGAATTTTATGGCGGTGATCTTCAGGGAGTTATGGATAAACTGGATTATCTCCAGGAACTTGGGGTGGATGTGATCTATCTGAATCCGGTGTTTGTTTCCCCAAGCAACCACAAATATGACTGCCAGGACTATGATCATATCGATCCTCATATCGGAAAGATCGTGGAGGACTGTGACGGCCTTTTGAGCCCCGGAGACCGGGATAACAGCCATGCGCTTAAGTATATCCGCCGTGTGACCGATAAACGGAATCTTAAGGCCAGCAACGAGCTTTTCCGGGAGCTTGTGGAAGAGATCCACAGGAGAGGAATGAAAGTGATCCTGGACGGGGTATTTAACCACTGTGGATCTTTTAATAAATGGATGGACAGAGAACGGATCTATGAAAATCAGGAAGGATACGAAAAAGGAGCCTATATTTCTGCGGACAGCCCTTATCGTTCTTTCTTCTGCTTCCAGGATCAGAATCGCTGGCCATATAATCCCACCTATGACGGCTGGTGGACCCATGATACTTTGCCGAAGCTGAATTACGAAGGATCTGAGGAACTTTGCCGGACAATCCTTGATGTTGGCAGGAAATGGGTTTCTCCACCATATAACGTAGATGGATGGAGACTGGATGTGGCTGCAGATCTGGGACACAGCAATGATTTTAACCACCATTTCTGGAAAGAGTTCCGAAAAGCGGTAAAAGAGGCTAATCCTGATGCGGTGATCCTTGCAGAACACTACGGAAATCCGGAGAGCTGGCTTCTGGGTGATGAGTGGGATACGGTTATGAACTATGACGCTTTTATGGAGCCTGTGACCTGGTTTCTGACAGGAATGGAGAAACACAGCGATGAGTACAGGGAAGACCTCTACGGTAACAGTGAGGCCTTTATCGGTGCCATGAAGCATCATATGCGGTCACTGCACATGGGAGCTCTTTACGGGGCCATGAATGAGCTTTCCAACCATGATCATTCCAGATTCCTGACAAGAACCAACCACAGAGTAGGAAGGCTTTCCTATGCAGGTGCAGAGGCGGCATCCGCAGGCATTAATCCTGGGATCATGAGAGAGGCGGTTGTGATCCAGATGACGTGGCCAGGTGCACCTACGGTATATTACGGGGACGAGGCCGGTGTGTGTGGCTTTACAGATCCGGATAACCGCAGAACTTATCCCTGGGGAAAAGAAGATCTTGAGATGCTGGATTTTCATAAACGGATGATCTGTATACACAAGGCATATCCGCTCCTTGCAAAAGGTTCCCTGGAGTTTCTGTGGAACGATCATCAGGGCTTAAGTTATGGCCGCTTTTCTGATTCTGAGCAGATCATTGTGATCATCAATAATCAGGATTATGAGAGAGATGTGAGGGTAACAGCCTGGAAAACAGGTGTAAGCCGGAAAGAAGCGACAGCTTTTCAGCGCCTGATGCTTTCTTCCAGAGATGGCTACACAGAAAAGGCAGAGAAATATATTGCGGATGCGGGAATCCTTCATGTGAGAATGCCTGCATACGGAGCGATGGTACTTCACCACAGAGCGAGAGAGAAATATAAATAATGTACAGGCCAGGAAACAGACCGTGAAAATACGGAGGATGCCTGATGGAAAGGAGAAATATACAATGACAATTGAACAGTGCTATAGTGCGATTGAAAGTAATTACGAAGAGGTGCTTGGACGTTTTGCGGGAAACAAAATGCTGGTAGAAAAATTTGCCAGAAAATTCCTTGATGATCCAAGTTATCAGACACTTGTCGATACCATGGATAAAGCGGATTATGAGGAAGCTTTCCGTGCTGCCCATACATTAAAGGGTGTTTGTGCAAATCTGGGATTCACACAGCTGTTTAAAGTTTCCAGTGATCTGACAGAAGAACTCAGAGGCGGTGCTCCGGATGAGGCAAAGCTGCCGGAACTTCTTGAAAAAGTGTCTTCTGAGTATAAAAAGACGGTTGATGCTATTAATTGTGTAAATGAATAAAAAAAGCCGGAACTGAACGTTATTTATAAAAAAGCCGATCTGCTATTTCCATTGCTGGAAAGCGGATCGGCTTTTGGTGCTTTTTATGTTTTATTCTTCTGTTACGTGTTCCAGACCCTGATTCATGATGGTTGCCACGTGGCTGTCTGCCAGGGAGTAGAAGATTGTTTTTCCATCTCTTCGAAATTTGACCAGTGACATCTGCTTCAGCACACGAAGCTGATGAGAAATCGCACTCTGTGTCATGGAAAGCCGGTCGGCAATATCCTGAACACAAAGTTCTTCTACAGAAAGCGCATACAGGATACGGATCCTGGTAGGATCACCAAAGACCTTGAACAGGTCGGCAAGCCGGTAAAGCGTATCATCATTGATCGGGTAATCGATATGTGGTTTCTTCATTTGCGCATCCTCCAAACTATTAACTTCTATTGTAGCTGAAAAAAACGCACCGGTCAAATTTTTTATTTTTTATACAGGATACGAATGGAATTCAGCACGCAGATCATGGCAACGCCAGTGTCTGCAAATACGGCCATCCACATGTTGGCATGTCCGGCAAGACCAAGGATCATAACGGCGATCTTGATCACAAGGGCGAATATTACGTTCTGCCATGCGATGCGGTTTGTGTTTCGTGCAATGGCGATAGACTGAGGAATCGCATCTACGTTGGAGTTCATAAATACGGCATCTGCAGCCTCGATAGCCGCATCTGCACCACTTCCCATGGCCGCGCCTACATCTGCACCTGCAAGTACAGGAGCATCGTTGATTCCGTCACCGACAAACATAACCGTTCCGTGTGCCTCACGGACCTTTTTCAGGGCGTTGAGTTTGTCTTCCGGAAGGAGCTTGGCATAAATTTCATCGATTCCCGCGTCTTTTCCTACGGCATTTGCACTGTCTTCGGAATCTCCGGTAAGCATAACTGTGTGAAGACCGAGTTTTTTCAGGGAAGCAATGGCTTCTTTTGCATCTGGTTTGATAGTATCGGAGATCAGCATATATCCTGCAAAAGTTCCGTTTACAGCCATAAATACTTCAGAGCCGTAAGAGGCTTCTTTTAATTCTCCGATGGTGACGCCGAATTTATCCATCAGCTTGCGGTTTCCACAGAGAACTTTTCCCTCCGGCATTTCTGCGACAATTCCATGTCCGGAAATTTCTTCCAGAGAGATCGGTTTTTCAAACTGGATTCCGCGTTCTTTTGCGGCAGCTACAATACTGTTTGCAATCGGATGTGTGGAGTTCTGCTCGCAGCCTGCACACATGGAAAGAAGTTCGTTTTCGTTATATTTACCGGCAGTTACAACTTTCTGAAGCTGGAAGTTACCTTCTGTGATGGTTCCGGTTTTATCCATAACTACAGCGCCAAGGTTGCTTAATCCCTCGATGGAAAGGCCGCCTTTGAACAGGATTCCTTTCTTGGAACCGGCACCGATGCCTGAGAAGAATGCAAGCGGGATACTAAGTACAAGAGCACATGGGCAGCTCATTACCAGGAAGGTGATGGCTGTGTAGATCCAGTAATGCCAGTTTCCGGTTACAAGGGATGGAATCAGTGCTGTTGCAACAGCGATTCCTACAACACAAGGAGTGTACACTTTTGCAAAACGTGTGATAAAACGGTCGATCTTCGGTTTACTTGCTGCTGCATTTTCTACAGAATCCAGGATACGTGTGACCATGGACTCTTCGAGAGGTTTTTCCACGCGGATCTTTAACTGACCGGAAGTGTTTACACATCCGGAAGTGATCTCATCACCTTCATTTACAGCAACCGGTACAGGCTCACCTGTGATTGGGGATGTGTCGATACGGCTGCTTCCTTCGATGATCACGCCGTCAAGAGGAATACGATCGCCAGGACGGACCAGGAGAACATCGCCAACCTGAGCTTCTTCAGATGGGATCACCTGAATATCATCGCCAACAACAAGGTTTACAACTTCCGGGCGAAGATCTACAGCGTCCATGATCTGTCCGCGGCTTCGCTCAACGGCTTTTTCCTCAAAAAGCTCGCCGATTCGGTAGAAGAGCATAACGCCTACGGCCTCAGCGGAATCATTGATGGCAAAAGCAGCGAGAGTTGCAACACTCATCAGGAAGTTTTCGTCGAATACCTGTCCGTGGGAGATGTTTTTGGCTGCCTTTACAACGATCACACCGCCAAGTGCCAGATATGCAATCACAAATAACGGAAGAGTGGCAGTATCTGCAAATCCTTTGTGTTCCATGATCTCACCGGCAACAAAGAGGATCGCGCCGATGATAATACAGATCGTGTCGATCTTTTCTTTGGAAAAAGATTTCTTTTTGCTGGATGGGTGAGTTTCGGATGTAGCTGTCTGTGATTTTGGCTTCGGATCTTTTTCTTTTACTACAACTTCGGATTCAATGGAAGTACAGATCTTGCGGATCTGATCAAGGTAGCGGTCCGGGTTCTTTGCGGTGACGCGGAGCTGTTTTGTTGCAAAAGTGATGGTAGCTTCGGAAATACCGTCGAGGTCTGCAATCTGTTTTTCCATTTTGGAAGCACAGTTAGCACAGCCTAAGTTTTCCAGAATATAAGTTTTTGTCTTTTCTCCGGAATTGTTGCTTCTTGGAACAACCTTGACCTCGGATTCAATGGAGGTACAGATCTTACGGATCTGATCAAGGTAGCGGTCCGGATCCTTTGCGGTTACACGAAGCTGTTTGGTAGCAAAAGTGATGGTGGCTTCGGAGATGCCGTCGAGGTCTGCAATCTGTTCTTCCATTTTGGAAGCACAGTGGGCGCAGCCCAGGTTCTCCAGAAGGTAGATCTTGGTTATTACGTCAGCAGAAGCGGCTGGCTTCGGGTTTCTCGGAACAACTTTGACTTCGGATTCAATGGAGGTGCAGATCTTGCGGATCTGCGGAAGCAGAGCATCTGGGTCAGCGGCGTTTAAGCGAAGCTGTTTGGTGGCGAAAGTGATGGTTGCACTTTCTACGCCGTCAAGATGCTGGATCTGTTCCTCCATCTTGGAAGCACAGTGGGCACAGCCCAGGTTCTCCAGGATGTAGACACGTTTTGCGGATGCTGTGCTGTGAGAGTGCTCGTGATGCTCGTGGTTGTGGTCGTGATCCCCGCAGCCGCAACCGCAGTGTTCGTCATCGTGATGATGGTGATGCTCATGCTCGTGATGTTCGTGGTCATGATCATGATGATGATGTTCATGCTCGTGGTGTTCGTGATCATGATCCTCGCAACCACAGCCGCAGTGGTCATCGTCGTGATGATGGTGATGATGTTCATGCTCGTGATGTTCGTGTTCATGATCCTCGCAACCACAGCCGCAGTGGTCATCGTCGTGATGATGGTGATGATGTTCATGCTCGTGATGTTCGTGTTCATGATCCTCGCAGCCACAATCGCAGTGGTCATCATCGTGATCATGATGGTGATGTTCATGCTCATGATCATGATCTTCGCAGCCACATCCACAATGCTCATCATCGTGGTGATGGTGTTCTTCATGTGCATGTTCCTCATGATGGTCGTGGCCGCAACCGCAGCCACAGGAATCCGTGGACTCCATGGAATTCTTTTTTAAGCTCTCTTCCATATGAAATCTCCTTGAAATTTATATGAATATATGATTGAATGTTCATATGACTATTTAAGCATATGTTTTATCTGATGTCAATATTTTTTTCTAAAAAGAATAAAAGAAATGTAAAATCTATTACAAAAGAAATATAGAAAACATTAATATATTCTGAAAAAATAATCTATTTTATTATTCTTATTTAACATGTTATACTTTTATCAAGTAAAGAAAGAAAGGAAGGTAGCAACATGTACAGTATTGACTTAAACAGTGACATGGGTGAGAGCTTTGGCGCATACAAGCTGGGCGGAGATGAAGAGATCATTAAATATGTCACAACAGCAAATGTAGCATGTGGCTGGCATGCAGGCGATCCAATGGTAATGGATAAGGTAGTCCGCATGGCAAAGGAACGTGGCGTTATGGTTGGAGCCCATCCTGGATATCCTGATCTTCTTGGCTTTGGACGAAGAAAGATGGTTCTCTCTCATGATGAAGTTAAGAATTACGTCAGATACCAGATCGGAGCACTGGCTGCATTCACAAAAAGCTATGGAATGAAGCTTCAGCATGTCGCTCCTCATGGAGCAATGGGAAATGCCTGCCAGTATGATGAGGACATTTCCACAGCAATCTGCGAGGCAATCTGTGAGTATGACAAAGATCTGATCGTTTACTACTGTGCAGGAGCAGTTCTCGGTGATATCGCTGAGAGCAAGGGACTCCGTACAGCATCCGAGATCTTTGCAGACCGTGCATACATGGATGATCTTTCTCTTGTACCGAGAAAGATGGAGGGATCCATGATCACAGATGAGAACATTGCCATCGAAAGATGCGTGAAGATGATCAAAGAAGGAAAAGTAACATCCATCAACGGAAAAGAGCTTGACATCAAGGGAGACACACTCTGTGTACACGGAGACGGACCGAAAGCACTCGCTTTTGTACAGAAGATCCGTGAAAAATTCACAGAAGAGGGTATTGAGATCAAACACTTATAAAAACTAAATAAAGTACATTACATTCACATGAGAGATAGAGTGCCGGATAAATCAAAGGAGATTTAGTACAAGGGATTACTGCGTTGATTTGTCCGGCTCTCTTTATATGGAAAAGTGCACTTTTTTAGGATAAGAAAGGAAAGGGTGGAAACTATGGCAAAAGAGAAAAAACAGAACAACATAGTAAGAAACATGATGATTGCTCTGGTCGGCGGTCTGGTCGTAGGACTTGGATTCATGCTTCTGAAACAGCAGATGTCAGAGGGGACATGGAACGTGATCAATGCACTTCTGTTCCAGGATATCACAGCAGATCAGGGATTTCATTCCATCGGTCTCTTCTACATCATCGGACAGCTGTTCATGAGAGGATTACAGATGGCGATCGTACCGCTGGTACTGGTATCCTTAAGCCTTGCAATGTGCAGTATCTCCAGTTCCTCCAAGCTTGGAAGAATTGCAGGACGTACATTACTTGGATTCTTCTGCTTCTATGTAGTTGGCGCACTTATCGCAGGTATTGTTGCATTCGCAATGAAAACAGCTGGATTTTTTAACGTAAAACTTCCGGCAGAGGCAGTTACAGAGGCTGCAACACTGGATCAGTTCAACCCGCTTGCAACAATCGTAACAGCAGTTCCGTCCAATATCGGAACCGCATTCAGCAGCAATAACAGCATCCTTGCAGTTGTAGTAGTAGCTATCGTTCTTGGTCTTTGCATGAACGCACTTGGCGACAAGATGAAACCGCTGAAAAGCGTACTTGAGAACTTAAGCGACATCATCAACCTGTATCTGACATTCCTGATCAACAAAGTTGGTCCTGTAGCAATCTTCTGCCTGATCTCCCGTACATTCGCAATCTACGGAGCTGAGTATCTGGCACCGGCAGCAGCTTACATCGTAGGCGCAATGCTGACACTGTTTGTACTTGTAGTAACGATTTACCCGATCGGTATCGGCCTTACAACAGGCTTAAGCCCGATGAAATTCCTTAAGAAGATCGCAAAAGTTGGTGTATTCGGATTCTCCACAAACTCTTCCGCAGCATGCCTTCCGCTGAACACCAGAACATGCCTTGATGAACTTGGATGCTCCCAGGAGATCACAAGCTTCGTTCTTCCTACAGGTATGACCATCAACATGAACGGTACAACTGTTATGCATATGTTTGCAGTAACATTTATCGCAACAGCATCCGGAATTGACATTACACCGGCAAACCTGATCACAGTCGCATTTCTTTCCATCTGTGCGGCAATGGGCTGCCCGGCTATCCCGATCGCCGGAACAACTCTGATCGTAACAATCCTTTCCGGTATGGGCTGGACATCTGACCTTTGTATGATCGCATATGCACTGGTTGTAGCGATCAACCGTCCGGTTGAGATGGCACTTCTTCCGCTTAACGTAATCGGTGATGCAACAGTCAACGTTATCGTTAACAAGAAAGAAAATGAGCTTGACGAAACAAAATATAACGCGTAAGTAAATATAAAAAATCTTAATATTATACATACAAATTATTAAATTGACTTAATATTACTACGATGATACCATTTAAGCGTATAGTTGAGACATCAGCTATACGCTTAAATATTAAATGCAGTAAAAACAGCGGAATATCCGCAGAAAAATAAAAGGGTTCAGGAGGAAATGAATATGGAGTACAAGACAGCGAAAAGAATGGAATGCCTTCCATTTTCCGGTATCCGTGCAGTAATGGAAAAAGCAAACAAAATGCAGCAGGCAGGAGAGAAGATCATTCACCTGGAGATCGGACGTCCGGATTTTGATACACCGGAGAAGATCAAAAAAGCAGCAAATGAGAGCCTTGCAGCAGGACATGTATTTTACACATCCAACTATGGTATCCCGAAACTGAGAGAAGCCATTGCAAAATGGGAGAACGAGAACCATGGTACAGATTATGAAGCATCTGAAGTCCTTGTAACCGTAGGTGTTGGTGAAGCTACTTTTGCATCCATGGACGCTTTCCTGGATCCTGGGGATGAGATCCTTGTTCCGAACCCGGTATGGCTGAACTACATCCATGTTCCGTCAGCACTTGGCGCAGTTCCTGTAACATACAGCCTGAAAGAGGAGAATGATTATCAGATCGACTTTGAGGAGATGGAGTCCAAGATCACAGACAAAACAAAGATGATTGTAGTTGTTAACCCGAGTAACCCGACCGGTGGTGTATTCTCCAGAGAGACACTTGAGAAATTAAGTGAGATCGCCATCAAACATGATCTTCTTGTGATTGCAGATGAGATCTACAGCCAGCTTGTATATGATGGAACTGAGCACGTAAGCATCGCATCCCTTCCGGGAATGAAAGAGCGAACCATCACATTAGGAGGCTTCTCAAAAGCTTACTCCATGACAGGATGGAGACTTGGATATATGTGTGCACCGGTTGGAATTATCCAGGCTTGTGTACGTGTTCATCAGTATACCGTTACCTGTGCATCTTCTTTCGTACAGGAAGCAGCACTTACCGCATTAAGCGACTGTGCAGAAGATGTTGAGGCAATGAGAAAAGAGTATCAGAGAAGAAAAGATTATGTGGTAAAAGCACTGAACGAGATCGACGGAATCAGCTGCAACAATCCACATGGTGCGTTCTACATCTTCGTAAATATCAAGAGCCTTGGAATGACTTCCATGGAAGTTGCCGAGTACCTTCTTGACAATGCAAAAATCGCTCTGGTACCTGGTTCCGCATTCGGTTCCGAGGGAGAGGGATACTTAAGAATTTCCTACGCATGCAGCTATGAGGATCTTCAGGAAGCATGTGCAAGAATCAAAAAAGCAGTGGAAGAACTGAAAAACAAATGATCAGATAAAAAAATACCCACCGCTTTTTGTGGCGAAAAGCAATATATTTATACCGTGAAGTCTGGAAAGTGTTGATTTTAAGCCATTTCTGGATATGTGGGTTGATTCAGAGATATGGTTTTGTGACGTTTTTAGGACAAACGCCAGAAAATATGGAGAGCTCCGTGACGTTTTGAGTTGACTTTTTACCGGTAATAGCATATGATAATAACAGCTAAGGAATGTGGTGAGATTCCAAGTGGCAAAGTGAAAGCCCTCAGAGTTGCAGCTCTGGGGGCTTTCTTGCTCGTTACGGTGAGTTATTCCGTTTAGGCTGTTGCTGCCTATCGTCTACCGTCCAGCCGTTTGCATATGTAGTAGCTAACTACGCCTGCTACAACGGAGACAAGAAATGTGGTGAGAATTTCTTCCATCGTGGCCACCTCCTTTCTGCTGGAGGTTCGACAGATCTTTTAGTATAGCATGGTTTAGAACAATTTGGAATATATAAAATTACCCGGTGCAAATTAATGTACCGGGAGGTTTTTACGAATTAAAAATAGTTCTTTTTTCTATTCCTGTAAAATTGATAATCATTCTCATAGTAAGAAGGAGAATGAGGCAATTCCTTTTCGTATTTTTCTAGAAAGTTAGGTGATAATTTGTAATCATAAAATTCCGCAAGTTTTATTAAAAATCCCTCTAGTATCTTTTCGGGTGAATAGCCTAGAATAATACTGGAATTGTGCTATTTTCAGAACTGAATAACAAAATGTAAATTAAAGAATAGAACTATAATCTGCCGGACGACGGCAAAAGAAAAAAAGCCG
>UMAQ01023880.1_pt1 | contig 10905 bp, 10 predicted proteins | sample 1963751 | NCBI WGS metagenome assembly UMAQ01 (sample SAMEA4835920, study PRJEB28245) | human gut metagenome | biome: gut microbiome; material: fecal sample | place: Denmark | collected 2008
TGCCGGCAAGCCCTTGCACTTATAGGTATCATAACACTCGGTATAATGCTCGATAGAAGCTGTGTTGTCAGCCTCTGTCTTTATAACATTCTTAATATAATTTGTTGTTGTATCAGACTGGAGCATAGGATAGGTGTCAGGGTCGTCAAGTCTGTTCAGGAATACCGAAGCTACCTTTGGCATTTCGTCCTCAGAAGCGGCTTCAAGCTGAACGATAGAAGCAAGGGTCATAACTTCGTTAAGTGACATACCGGAATTTTTGATCTTAGCTTTGACAGTTTTGTATTTCTTTTCAAACTGCTCTCTAAGCTTCTTGGTAACGTTTCCTGCGCTGTCATTCACATAAAACTCATATGTATCAGGATAGAAATAGCCTTCCATGCGATAGAACATATCGCCGTTATCATCAACATCATTTTCAAAGTCAAAGCCTTGATTTTTATTGAATTCAAACAGGAAGTCGTCAGCAGTGCAGACCTCATTATCTTCAAGCTTTTTAGCTATGTCAAGAAGATTTTCTCCCTCTGTGAATGTAATGCTTACAGTCTTGTATGACTCTCTCATTTGTGAAAGTTTTTCGATTATTTCAGAATATCCGCTTGATGGCTGAAGTGTGATATCACCAGGATATATAGCTGCAGGCTTTTCAAATTTCAAAGCAAGCATAAACAGCTTTTTGTTCTTTATAACTCCCTCATTTACAAGTATATCAGCTATCTCACTGTTTGTTGAGCCTGCAGGGATATTAAATCTGATATCCTCGTCAGTTTTTCCGATACCATAATACTCCATGCCAATAGAAATGCCGCCCACTGCAAGCACTAAAGAGACTGTAAGAATTACTATAACAAGTATAATTCCGCCAAACACCGAATTATTCACCTTGCTCTTCTTTCTTTTTTTCTTTTTCCTCTTGCTACTTTTTGACTTTTTTTCTTGCTTTTCGGGCTTCTCTGGCTCTTTATCCTCGTCTTCTTCGCTTTTGTCTTCCTCTGACTTGTCCTCGTGAAAAGCTAGGATAGGTTCAGGCTTGTCATCAGTCGCTTCTGGAGTTTCCTGTGGTTTCTCGTCAGTATTATCTGCCTGTTCACAGGCTTCAGAACTGTTCTCAGTGTCAGCGATAGGCTCTGCTTCAACGCTTTCTTCGTCCGCTTCATTTTTCTCGACAGACTTTATCTTGGCGTTGACATCATTTATTATATCGTCAACATTAAAATTCAGATCGTCCATTATTTACTTCCTTTCCTTTGTGTTTATAGTATATATATTCTTATCAGTAAATACCTTGTCTACAGAGATATCATAGCCGTCATGATAAAAGCTTTCTGACATACAGTTATCGTAACATAAACCTAGCTTCATACCATTATAATCAGCCAAAAATCTGTCATAAAAGCCCATACCAAAGCCAAGCCTGTATCCGTCTTTATCATACGAAAGCGCAGGCACGATACACAATGCATTGTCAAAAACGCAGTATTTCTCACAACTTTCATCAGGCTCAAAAATGCCAAACCTACCCTCTTTGAGATCATAGGTGCTGTTTATTCTGTAAAAATACATAATATTGCCGTTTTTTTCACATCTCGGGCATAGCACTATCTTGCTCTTTAGCGCCTTTCTTACTATCTCCGCCGTAGACACTTCAATATCAGAGGAAACATATGCAAGCACAGTTGTGCAGCTTTTATACTCCTCGCTGTCAAGGAAAGCTTGCTGAACAGCCACATCTGCCTGTTTTCTTTCTTCCGCAGACATACTAAGACGTATCTCTTTGAAATGCTTTCTTAAAGCTTTTTTATCTGTCATTTGCTCTGCATACCTGATTCAAGGGCCTCTGCCTTTTCTTTTGAAACAAGAAGCTCAACAAGCTTTAGTGCAAACTTCATGCTGCAGCCTGCGCCCTTTGCAGTGATGAACTTACCGTCAACAGCCACAAGTCTGGCAGAATGTATCGCACCTTTAAGATCTTTCTCATAGCCTGGAAAACAAGTTGCATATCTGCCGTCAAGAAGACCCTTATGACCGATTATGGACGGAGCGGCACATATCGCGGCAATGTATCTGTTATTATCAGCACAGTAATCAACTGCACCAAGCACATCAGGGCTTGCTTCAAGATTTAAAGTACCCGGCATACCACCTGGAAGAACTATCATTTCGAGCTCGTCATTAAGAACTATCTTATCCACTGTTGTATCGGTCTTGACAGGAATGTTGTGTGAGCTGACTATCATATCAGAGCCTACACCTACAGTAAAAACTTCAACGCCTGCTCGTCTGAGCAGATCCACAGGGGCAAGAGCCTCCATTTCCTCAAAACCATTGGCAAGAAATACATAAACCATAACAAATGACTCCTTTCGATCATCTGAAAGTAATTACATTTTTATTCAAAAGAAAAGCAGGATTATAAGAAAGCTTTGACTTTCTAAGACCCTCTATTCCTAGATCCTCTTCCCTGTTGATGAAGCTGAGACCCTTTGCATTATGCGACGCAAACTGACTACACAGCATAGGATATGCACCCTGAACGTCAGCGAGTGCTTTTTCTATATGCACCACAAAGGTATCCGAATTTATTTGTTCACCAACCGTAAAGCCTGTCATTTTATCATTTCTGTAAAGCACAGCGCCTTTAAGTCCGAGCCTATCCATATTCGTAAGAAAAAGATCAATAGCATATTGCTCAACCACCGCCGAAGGATCGTCAGCGTTGTCATTCTTATTATAAAACTCAGCCGAAAATTCAATACAGCTGTCTATTTCCTTATCAGTAAGCTCTCTGTATTCCCAAGGCTCGTCCATGAAACGCTTTATGTGGTTACGCTTGCCGTGATACTTTTTGCCTTTAAGCTCGATAAGGTCGGAAGCATTGTAAATATAGTCTGAACTGTCCCTATCATACTCGCAGATGATTTTATCACCATAATATTCTTTTATCCAGCTTAGGTTATCATCTGTTACAGAAGATACGATAAGCGGCTTTCCCTGGGCGGAAACATATTCTTTAAGCTCATCAAAAAGCCTGATATATTTTTCTTTGCCCTCAACGTCTATTTTAACGCCCGCAGGAAATGTAAAATACGGCTGACCGTCCTCAAAGGAACAGCTTATATAAAAATCACCATGATGTGTTATTACAGTGTCATTAAGTCTTTGCCACGCCATATTATTTGCAAAGCAATATTCTGCTCCTCTGAAATCTGATACTGCAAGACACTTGGTTATCCATTCTTTGTCCTCAAAACTTATTTTTCTGAAATCAAACATTAAACACACATTACTTTCTATTGATTAACCCCAGAACCTCTCCGAAAATCTTATCTTTTGTATAAGGCTCGCTGCCGTCGCTGCAAGGAATAATATCCCAATCCTGTTTCTCAGCGGTAAACAAAGCGGCTTCACGGCATTTTTTCAGATACTCCACATTTGCTTCATGGATATCCTTTTTGCTTTCATCTCCGCCGTATCTTCCCGACATCAGCTTTTGAGATATCTCTATTGGCATATCCAAGAATATCACCTTGTCAGGTCTTGGAAGCCCAAGCTTGTCATACTCGTAATCTTCAAGCCAGCCTATAAAATCTTCCCACTGCTCTTTCGGCAGTTTTGTCATCTGATAAATGCAGTTTGACGTAACATATCTCGCTGCAAGTACAAGACTTCCCTCTTTATAGTCATGCTCCCAAAATTGTTTGTAGCAAGCGTATCTGTCAACAGCGTAAAAGCTTGAAGCTGCGTAGGCATTTACGTCAGCAGGCGTTTTGCCTATCTCACCATTAAGATACATTTTTACCAACGCAGACGACGGATTATCATAGTCAGGAAAGCTTATAGCCTTATGCTTTATGTCATTTTCACTGAAATAAGCAGAAAGCCTTTCAAACTGAGTTGATTTTCCACTTCCATCAAGTCCCTCAAGAACTATAAGTCCAGATCTACTCAACATTATTCATTTCTCCGTAAATTTTCTTTACTTCAGCCATTTTTCCACAGCTCATTGCGCCCTCTGGACACTTGCCTTTCATTACACATGACGGACCTGCGTTCTTGAAAAGCTCAGGAGCGGCCTGCTTGCAAAGTCTGAGCATTTCATCAGCCACAGCCTTTATCTCCCATTGTGCTCTGTTACAGCATCTATGCTGGAAGAAATTAAACAGTGTTCTGACGTTCATTGTCACAACTATCTTTGTTTCACAAGCGTTTGGAAGAACAAATCTTGCGTCCTCATAGGCTTTTTTCTTAGCCTTGTTAAGTGCGTCTTTTTCAGACATACCCTGCTCTAAAAATGCCTTCTCATGAGTTTTGGTAAGTATGTCAGCAATCTTATTATAACACTCAAGGAGCTGATCCATTTGCTTGTCAAATTCAGCCTTTGCTTCTGGCACAGCCTCTATTGATGGTGGCGTGATAAACTCAAAGCCGCTTTCATTTACATAACGCTGGCTTTTTTGAGAATAAGACGCAATTCTGTGTCTTACCAACTGATGAGAGCAGGCACGGGATATCCCCTCTATGCCAAAAGTAAAAGAAACGTGTTCCATAGGGCTTTCGTGACCAATAGATACGAGCCTTTCAATAAAGCTCTTTGTTTTTTCTTCCGTAAGGCCCTCTCTAAGCGAGGCGATATCACTGCTTGAATAGCAAAGTTTTGCAGCAGTAGCAACCACCTTTTCAGGCTCAGGTGTATGGGTAATAAGCTCAACTCTCATCATATATGATCCTTTCCACATATTTTTTATATTATACCATTAAAAAGCCTACAAGTCAACATTTTATTTTAAATGGCTATTTCAACTTCCGTGTTGATGTTAACAAGCATTTAACAATCAACTTATGTAAAATGAAATAATTTAGAACGCAATATTTGTTCAGCTATACGAAAATCTTGTGCATATGAGAGAAATATGCAGAATATAGTGACTTTTGTTGTTATATGTGTTAAAATAATGTATGCATAGATAAAAAAGTCTATTGCAAAAAAGAAATGTGGTGAGTCCAATGAAGATGTGAATATTTATTATGCACAATTATCCGTTGCAATAATTGTGTTATATGATGAAATTGAATTTATTTGCAACAAAACTTGAAGAAAATCACACCTATATTATAAAAAATATCGTTAAGAGAATCGCAGCTATGGTTGCTGCTGTTATGATGATGAGTTCTATGGCTATTGGGGCTAGTGCGGCTAACTCCTACAATCTACACTATACCAAAGGAGCTCCTTCATCAGATAACGTTTGTGAGAAATGGATGTATGGTATAAAGGCACAGAATAATGGCTATTTAAAATCCACCTGTAAATCCATAAATACAAGTGGCAAGTTTAGTGTCTTAGCAAATGGATACAGATCTTCAAGCCATACTATTAATTGTGGTTCTTTCGATATCTGGAACAAAGGAACAACAAATTGGAAAAATTCTAATTATAAGAAGGGTTATTCTTATGATGTTGTTGCTGAATTTGGAGTGTCTGGCGGTTACACAAATATTTCAAAGTATGTTTCAAGTGCTTCTGCGTCAGGAAGTTTTAACTAAAGAATAGTATTTTGAGCCGCTGCGGATTATCTTGCTGGTAATGACGAGCGGCTCTTACTTTAGAGGATAAATTATGATGAAAAAGATTTGTATTTTGGTTGTTGCGGTGTGCATGGTACTTTCAGCGTGTTCAAACAAAACTAATAATGTAAAATTCAGTGAATTTAATTCTGAATATGTGCCTGTAAATGAAATAACAGATACATATTCAAAAGCCCTCAAATTGGAGTATGCCCATTTCACTATTCGTGACAGTGTAAGAATAGCTGATGTGAGTTCAGTTAGCAGAACGTTATATAAGCCGTCGGACGGTTTTCTGTTCAATAAAGAGCAGAGATTTATAGACTATTTAAACGGCAGTCCTGTTGATCTTAGCAAAATAAGTGTTAGCAGTGACGATATGGGTGAATATCATCAGCTTAACGCCGAAGGAGGTTATCCCTACTTTACTGATTATGATGGTGGTTCGATAGTATGGATCAAAGACGAAGATGCGGAGGCTTTTTTTCTAACTAATGAAAACATTACAGTAAAACGATATTATTGTTGCAACACCTTTGATGATGAGAAATATAAGCTTAAAGACTGTGAAATGTCCATAAGTGAGGCAATAGAAAAAAGTGCTGAATTTTCAGAGGAACTGAGAAAAATTGGCTACCCACAAATGTCGCCTTTTGAGATCAGAGTTGAGAAAATAAACGATACTTATGCGTTCAGAATAGATATGGTGCAACAGGATAACGGAGTACCGTTGAGAGCAGCTAACAGTGGCTTTGAGGGCAGGGAATCCTCTGTCAATGATGTTTTCACAGGTCGATTGAGCAAAATAAATTCAAATCCAGCGGGATACACAGTGCTTATAACTTCTTCGTCCGATATAGGTTGTTTTAGAAATAATGAAAATGTATTTTGTGAATATGAAAAAGAGAATATCGACAAGGTGATAACACCATATTCTGCACTTAGATATATTGATGACAATTTAAGTGATAATTCCAGTTACGAGGTGGATTACATAGGTCTTGAGAATAAGATATACTGGGTGGACTCTGAAACGGGCGTATATTCAAGTACTCCAATGTGGACTGTTTCGCTCTATAGCCCTACTGAGGAAAAATTATACTATGCTCTAGTAGATTGTGAAACGGGTGATTTTTCATTCTATTCGCAAAGCAGAGGTGATATAAATTTGTAATTTTACAATATAGATCGGAGCTTATAAAGTATGTATAATAGTTTAAAAAGAGCCACAGCCTTAATGGCGGTTGTGCTTATGTTGACGGGTTGTTCATCTCAGGACAACAAATCCAATAACCACAGTACAGATGATGCAAGGCTTGAGCCTGTGGAACAGGCTTATGACGGCTGTGATAAGTTGCTTGGCAGCGATCACGGCAGTTTTAAGCTGCCAGAAAAGATAAGCAAAGTGGACTTTGAGAAGGTATATTCTTTGTCCTGCAATACTTTGAAAAATGATGATATGACCAATGCGGAAAAGTTATTCAAGACTTTTTATGGCGACGATTTCGACGAAAGTGCACTTTCAACTGACAATGGCGGAATAGTTTATCAAGCTGGAATAAACACCTCTGCATACTGGGGTATGGATATTGCACTTTATTCCGCTGATTATGAGTTTCAAGAAAACAGCAGCGGACAGACTTATGTTGTGGGGCTTGACGAGGGCGGCATTACTTTAGGTGGCAAAGCCATTGATGTGACTGATATCGACAGTGGATTAAACAATTATCTTGCCGATTTTTATAAGGATTTTACGATCAATACCAAAGAGTTTTCGGTGAATGACACTGTGGGCAGAATTGATTTTACGGCAAGTCTTGACTATGAAAATGTGCCTTTTCAGTATTCGCCCTCTGCATACAGTCGGGCAGACAACGAGAATAATATGAGTTATTGGACGTTTTTGCAGGTGACAGGCTCTATTGGGGCGGACGGCAAATTTGATTTTATCAACGCAAATGCGCCACTTAACATACTTGACAAAACAGAGAAAACTGAGATGATACCATTTGACGAGGCGGTGAAAATTCTTGAGACGGAGCTTGCAAAAGGGTCATATTATGAGTTTTCAAATGTTGAGCTTATGTACTGCTGTCTTGCAAATCAGCCTGCATTGGATATGACCGAAGAGGACAATGTTGCTAAGGCTGAACAGTTGGCGGAGGAATACAACAAGACACCCAAGAACTTTGAGCCTATGTGGTGTTTCGAGATAAAAGGCGGCGAGGGTGCAAAGGAATATATCAAGGTGAATGCTCTCAGCGGCGAGGTCTTTATTGATGTTCAGTAGGTCAGAACGAAAGGTGAATAGCATGATCACAAAGCGGATTTTTTGTATTGCTGTGATAGGTGGAATCATCTGTCTTACGGCTTGTGGAAATAGTAATAATAACAGCGAGAATAATTCATCTGCGGTGGTGGTATCAGCTGTGGGAAGCAGAACTGACAGCCTTTTGGACAGCAGAGTGACATTGCAGGCTGAGGCTGTGGCTTACGATAACGGACAGCTCACCTTTGTTTATGACGGCAAGGAATACACGCTTGCAATGGACAGCGAGCTTTTTGAACATGATGAAAAATATGTGAATGGGAAAAGCTTATCCCAAGCAATAATAAACAACGATATCGGCGAGGTCATTTCTGCGGAGATAGTTACGGACGAGGGCATAACAAAAATTTATAGTTGTGATGTTGTAAGTCCTAACGGCGAGAAATACGCTTCGGGAATGTATGAGGACATCAAGGCGGACGTGCCTGCGGAGGAGTATGACTACAAGCTTTGCCACAAGAGCGGCTCTGTCTATGAGCTTAGCAATGCAAATCGGACTATCACGGCTGACTTCAACGATCTTGAGGAGTGGCAGAAAGGAAAATATCCCGAAAGTGCTGATGATGTTATGTTCGGCGGCTATCTTTTTACCGACGGCAAGTTTATTATTGAGGATATCAACTTACTTGTTGCGGTGAATGATGACGGCTCAAAGACGTATGAGCCGCTCACGACCAGTGACTACCCCAGCTTTTTCGGCACAGTACAGACCATAGGCGACAACACGGCCGAAATTAAGCTCACAGACGGCAAGACAGTTTGCACAGTGCCTACATATTATTGCGACGGGGAGCTTAGTGAGGGGCTTGAAGTCATGGTGATACTTGACTGCTCCACAGACCTTTTCGATAGCGGAAAGTCGGAGAGTTTTGATTACGCCGTTATCTGCACCGACCCTGCGGAGTATGACCCCTCAGGGCATGAGTTTGGAAATCTCGCCTACGCCAAAGCTGACAGCAATAATCTTGGTAGGTTTATCTACACCGAGATCGGAGATATAGAGAAATGAAACTAAAACTTCTAAACACAATAAAATGTGACCTGAACAAAAGCATAATAAACATAGGCTTTGCAGGTGCGGTGCTGCTTACAACAGTGCTTGCTTTCACCTCCTCAGCCTATACAGACCTTGCCACCGATAAATCATATTCGGTGTTCGAGTCACTTTTCACTCTCGATAAAAATATCCTCCGCACCGACCCAATGCTGTCCTCAGTGCTGGTTTTCAGAAACGGACTTTCGGGATATATCACAATGTTTTTGCCTATTGTCGTGGCATTTCCATTCATGGTGTCTTTCTGTGCAGAGCGAAATAACGGACTGATGCGTTTCACCATATCCCGCACAGGCAAGCTAAGATATTATCTTTCAAAATTCATATCCGCACTTATCTCAGGCGGACTTGCCGTTATGCTAGGTATAGCTGTTTACGGCATAGCCTGTGCAGTGCTTTTTCAACCACTTTCGGAGTTTGACGTATCAGCCGACCAGCTTCAATACATAATGCAAGACAGCACAGGTAAAACCATAATCAAAATGCTTGCGGTAGCTTTCGCATATGGTGCAGTTTCCACACTGCCTGCGTTTTTCCTAAGCTCTTTCTGCAAAAATCCGTATATCATAACCTGCCTGCCTTTTATGCTCAACTATGTCCTCACAACAATGCTAAACAGGATAATAGACGCAAATCTTTTTAACGATAACTTTGATTTTGATAGAGCAAACGCCTTTTATCCAAGCTCTGTGACGAATTTTCTGTATATACAAAGCTTTGACAGAAGTGCAAAGTGGATAACTGGAGTGAACTGTTCGGGGGCGATCGTTACCCTGCTGGGATTTATTATCGTGATGAATTTGCGCAAGGACAAGGGGGTGTAGGTCAGCTATGATGAAAAATTTCAGCCTTAAACAAAGCTTTTTCTGTGCAAGAGCGGAGTTCATAAAGTGGGTATGCGACGCACGAATGATAATCCTAGGAGTGCTTCTTATCTTCATTTACAGCTTTGCTATCGAGCCTCTTAAATCAAACGCAGAGCTTATGGGCGAACCGCTGAATATCCTTGAGCCTTTTATCGCCATAGCAAATTCAGGTGCGATACTTCTTATCATACCGCTGGTTTTCCTCACACTTATCGCAGATTTTCCGAAGATAGACACCAACACAGTTTTCTACATAATGCGTGTGGGCAGGCTGAACTGGCTGTTCGGACAGCTTTTGAAGCTCATTTTTATGGCTTTATCTTATCTTGCAGTGATATTCTTGGGCGCAGTGCTCCCAATGCTTTCAGACGGTTTTTGGTACAACGGCTGGAGCAACGTGGCGACAAAGTTCGCTTCACGCTTTCCTGAACATTCAGGCAATTTCGGCGTGCAGCTTCTCCCTGAAAATCTCTACAATCAGCTCACAGTATTTTCAGCCGCAGTGCAAAGCTACCTGCTCGTGTTCGCATACCTTATGATAATTGGGCTTATCCTGCTGAGCTTTTCACTTGTGAAACACAAAACTGTGGGCTTTGTCCTCTGCGGAGCGGTGATATCATTAGGCACAGCGTTCTGCTCCATAAAGACCACGCTTATGTGGACAATGCCAATGGCGAACAGCATAATATGGCTGCACTACACAAAATATTTCCGTGAGCCTGTTATGTCAATGAGTTTTTCGGTCAGCTATCTTGCCATATTTATAGCGGTACTGCTGTTGTTCTGCTTTATCGCCATAAGAAAATTCAATTACGACAATGTTGCAGAGATAGCAAGTTAGGAGATTAGGGGGACAAAATGAATATCATCAATGTAAATGACGTATGCCTTACGCTTGGCAAAACGGAGATACTAAAGCACATAAATGTGTCCTTTGAGGAGGGCAAGATACACGGACTTATCGGCAGAAACGGCAGCGGAAAGACAATGCTTATGAAGTGCATATGTGGTTTTATCAATCCCACGAGCGGTGAGATTATCGTTGACGGCAAGCAGGTGGGCAAGGACGTTGACTTCCCGAAAGATATGGG
>UMAQ01056686.1_pt1 | contig 10702 bp, 9 predicted proteins | sample 1963751 | NCBI WGS metagenome assembly UMAQ01 (sample SAMEA4835920, study PRJEB28245) | human gut metagenome | biome: gut microbiome; material: fecal sample | place: Denmark | collected 2008
CAGAAGGCGGAATTTATAGTGCAGACAGCCGGATTGACAGAGATATAGATGCAAATATCAGCCGGGTAAAGGCGCTGTTTGCCGATTGGGGAGACATCGTGGAACGTCGATTTACAGTCAGACGTACCGGTTTGGATGTGTATGCGGAGGATTCTGTCGCATCAGCAGATGAGACGTCCGCGTCGGTAGGAGCAATCTATGTAGTGTACATTGATGGGCTATGTGACAATGGTCTGATCGAGGATACGATCATTAAGCCTGTGACCTGGGAGTGGCGGCATGAGCATGGCGGTTCCCTGTGGGAGGCAATGGATTCATTTGAGACACAATCGGCGGATATAAAGGCAGAAAATGACTTCAAAAATGTGATGTTTTCGATATTAAAAGGAGACACAGCGGTATTTGTATCGGATGCAGATCAGGCGTTTGTTGTGTCTTCCAAGAAGCTGCCGGTACGAGGGGTGGAAGAAAGCTCTACAGAGGGGGGAATGCGTGGTCCGCGGGATAGTTTTAATGAAAGTATCCGTACATCGACAGCCCTTATTCGGCGGAGGATTAAAGATACAAGATTAAAATTGATCCAGAATACGATCGGTGTTCGTTCCAGAACCGAGTATGGAATCATGTATATTGAGGACATTGCAGAGAAGAAGCTGGTTGAACAGGTGAAAGAACGGATGAATGAATATGAGATAGATGCCATATTTGACAGTGGCATGGCGGAACATCTGATGGAGAAGAAATGGTACCGGCCGTTTCCGGTGTTCCAGTCAACCACCAGACCGGATAAAGCGGCGGCGGCACTGGCAGATGGCAGGGTTGTAATTGTATTTGATAATTCACCGGAGGTTCTGATCGCGCCGGCGACGATCAATACATTATTCCAGACTGCCGATGATTATTATAACCGTTGGCCGGTTGCAACTTTTGCCAGAATCATTCGTTATATAGCGGCATTTATCGCGGTAGGGCTGCCGGGCTTCTATATAGCAGTTACCTGTTATCACCGGGAGGTGATACCGGATAAACTTCTCTATGCGATTGCAGTTGCAAGAAATCAGTTGTCTTTTCCGATCGTGTTAGAGGTTTTGATCATGGAGTTGTTGTTTGAATTGCTGCGGGAGGCAGGAATCCGTCTGCCGAGTCAGCTGGGAAATACGATCGGCGTTGTTGGTGGTCTGATCGTTGGACAGGCTGCAGTGGAAGCAGGGATTGTCAGTACAATCGTGGTGATCGTAGTTGCGCTGACAGCGATTGCTTCTTTTGCAATTCCAAATGAAGCTTTTGCGTCGGTGTTCCGTCTTTTAAAATTTCTAACTATACTGGCGGCTGCTTTTTTTGGACTGTATGGCTTCCTTCTGGTGATGCTTTTATTGATCTATCATCTTGCCGATCTGAACAGCTTTGGTGTTCCGTACATGGCACCGGTCGTAACCTGTGGCTATGTAGAGGATGGAATGGAAGATTTTGTCATTCGTAAGCCAATCAAAAAAATTATCTTTCGACCGGCATGGGCGAACTATCGGGAGCGCAGACGGCTTCGTAAAAAGTAATGATGAATGGGTGTGAATTAATATATGGATTATAGAAATGTGACGTATCGGCAGCTTTTTATAACGGGAACTTGCCTGATTTTCCCGATTACTTTCTGGAATATGGTACAGATTATGACGGATTTTTCCAAAAACAACGGTATTTTATCACTTTTTTTGATGCTAATACTTGCTCTGGTTTATGTGGTGCTACTACATCTTGCGCTTTCCGGTGTAGTGAAATTGTCAGATCCGGCTAAAGAAAAGACAGAGATAACGGGTGCAAAAGTATGGAATAATAAGAAAAAAGTGGCTATTGCATCTATTTATGTGATCAGATATGCAATTCGGGTTCTTTTTCTGCTTTATTTCTTTGTACAGGGGAGCCGGATCCTGATGCTGCCGGATTATGCAGGAACGGTTCTGGTCGTTCCGGTATTACTGGCACTTTTCTATATGGCAGGAAAGGGGCTGCGTGGTTATATCGGATTTGCGGAAGCAAGTGTGATCGGAATCGGGATCACATTGGTGCTGTTTATTATTTGTGGATTCTGGAATGCAGATTTTTCGCGACTAAAAGAATATGTAGAATTCCAGATGCAGGCATCTGTATGTAACACGATATGTCAGGTTCTGATAAAAGGATATCTGTTAATTGTAGGATTATCTATGCTGGAATTTGTCATGTATCTCTATCTGAGAGTAGAGAAACGAAGACGAGGGATGCTGGTGTGGACAGTATCTGTTCCGGTTGTGTTAGCCATTGTTGCTTCCTGTTTCGTGATATCGTTGCTTGGCTTGCAAGGTAAAACAATGACTTCAAAGGGAATACTAAATGTTGTGGGTGCGATGATGTTCCCCGGAGGTGCAAATGCGAGACTCGGTTTACTCGCCTGTTATCTGCTTGTCATCTTCGGGCTCTTGCTGCTGGCAATCCACATTGTGTTTGTTTGTCAGTTTGTGGATGAAATCTGGAAGATCATCTGTGTATGGAGAAAGAGCGGCGGGATGAGAGCAGCCGGGAATGATAAGAGTACAGAGTTACATGGACGTGATTCTGATAATGCAATGGATAAAAAAGTGATGGAAGAAAAAAACGATACATTTGAGGATAAGACACAGAAGAAAAATGAGTATTCGGCAGAAGATATGGAAGAGAAAAGAAGCCTGTGGATAAGAAGCGGCTGTGTGGTTGTTTTGTTTCTGCTGTTTCTATGGATGAGCCGGTTCCTTGGAGAACGGGATGCCGGTCGGGCATTTATGATCTACATTGCCGCCGTTGATATTCCGTTGTCGGTTCTTGTACCGGCATTTGTTGGGAGAAAACGGACAAATCCGGGGAAGCTTGCAAAGATGGCTGCAGAAGTGATCGGTGGGATATTACTTGTCAGCATATTGTCCGGGTGCATGGACAGATCCATTGAGGCGGTAGATTATCTCCGGGTGGTGATGATCTCTGAAACAGATGGTGGCTACAAGTATACATTTGTCACGGACAGTCTGGAGGGAGCGGAGTCGGCAGCCGAATCGGAGGAACGAGAGTATCCGGTCGTTGCGGGGAGCCTGCAGCGAGCACGGGCTGAATATGATCAAGCGCATGACCGGAGTCTTGACCTGAGCCATGTGGAATATATTGTGGTGGATTCCGAAGAAACCCTGCGGCAGATGTATCCGGAGCTGATAAAAGAATTTGTAACGAATTATGTAGAGGTGGTCTGCACAGATTCGTTGTATCAGGGCGAAGCGTCCGGAAGCATCCGGAAGTATATTGCAGCGCATTACAAAGGAGAGTGTCTGGCGACACTGGGGGAGTAGATATGGTTTAAAGTGTTAGATTTTGATGAAGAAAAATGGAGGTTATGGAAATGGGTAGAGCAGTGAGAGCGGCAGTTGCCGGAATCCTGATCGGTTTATTTTGTGGAACATTATATGTGGAAATGGGAGCACTGAAAAGATTATACAGCGCGAAAAACAGCGTTGAGCAGGTGATGAATCTGGTTGAGTATGCGGAGGGAGATGAAGATATAGCCTATGATAGTACCGAGGAAAATTATGCCGGAATAACCGGTGACAAAACTTCACAGACAGATGGTAAGAATGGCAGATCGAACCAGATGGTAAATGGTCAGGATACTTTGGATGGACAGGATACAGAACTGTCAAATAATATACAGACCGCATTTCGTATTCTGGATGGCACAACATTAAATGCATACGAAACACAGAAGCAGTTACAGGAGTTGGAAGCGGTGTATGATGATATAGCAAGAGATACAAGTGAGAAGAAGACCGACGGAGAAAACGATTATAATATAGAGTCCGGCAAAACAAAAACGGAGCTTGTGGAGAGCAAGATAAGTGCTCAGAATAAAACATCAGATGTTATCCGGATTCGAATAAGATATGAAGGAAATGAGAATTTATCGGACAAGCAATTGGATGAATTTACTTCATATGTTGAGCAGGCGGTACTTTACGGTATAGCCGAGAAGCTTGGCGCAGACTATAACGATCAGGAGAAAAGCATTGTGCGAAAGAATCTGATACTGAGCAAAGAATATATCGATGCCTGTGCAGAGGAAAGCGCAGAAGAATACGGCATCCCGGTTACTGCATGGTCAGCTTTTGAGTATCTGAACCTTCCGGCAGCAACCTTGAATGGCGTTGCTTATCCGGCCGGGTATTATGAAACTTTGTGTGTGACGTTGAAAAGATTATGACTGACTTTTCCATCTACCCCTAAATCCCCGGAATCCTTGAATTATATAGGTGGTTGTGGTATGATATGAGATATTTTGATTATATATTTCAAAGGAGCTCAAGGGAATATGACTAAGAAAAAACTGGTAGTTATTTTTGGAGGAAGATCATCGGAACATGAAGTTTCATGCATTTCAGTTCAGACAGTTGCCAAAGCGGTGGATACGGACAAATATGATATGACACTGATCGGAATCACAAAGGATGGCAAATGGCTGAAGGCTGACAGCATTGAGAGTATTGCTGACGGAAGCTGGTACGACAGTCAGGTTCGTGCAGTGATTTCACCGGATTCTGCAAAAGAGATTATCATAAAAGATGGCGACAGAATCTATGCGGAGCCTGTAGATGTTATTTTCCCTGTTTTGCATGGTTTATATGGAGAAGACGGTACGATTCAGGGATTGTTTGAGATGGCGGACATTCCATATGTGGGCTGCGGCGTATTTGCATCGGCTGCTGCAATGGACAAATTCCATACAAAGATCATTGCTGATCATATCAATGTAACACAGGCAAAATTTGTTCCTGTAGTAGAAGATGATTTTGATGATCTGGATGTTGCGATGGATCGGGTAGAGAGCGAGTTAAACTATCCGGTATTTGTAAAACCATCATCCGCAGGTTCATCAAAGGGTGTTACAAAGGCACATGACAGAGCCGAGTTAGAAGCTGGTCTGCATGAGGCACTCAACCATGATTCCAAGATCCTTGTCGAGGAAACGATCGTTGGCAGAGAGTTGGAATGTGGTGTACTTGGATATGGCAATCATACAAAGGCATCCGGTGTTGGAGAGATCCTTGCTGCCGCAAATGCAGATTTCTATGATTTTGATGCAAAATACAACAATGCAGATTCCAAGACGATCATCGGGGCAGATATACCGGAAGAAGCTGAGGACGAGATCCGTGCAGAAGCAATCCGTATCTTTAATGCGATTGACGGCTTTGGACTTGCCCGTGTGGATTTCTTCCTTGAGAAAGACACCAATCGTGTAATATTTAATGAAGTAAACACATTGCCGGGATTTACATCGATCAGTATGTATCCGATGCTGTGGGATGCAGAGGGATATGATATCAAGACCCTTGTAAATACCTTAATTGAGATGGCATTTGAAAGATAATTTATGACGACGAGAGATATAAAGATAAAAGTAACGGGTGTGCAGAGTGTTGCCGGAGCGGATGATGAACCGGAGGTTCTGGAGCTTGAGACGCGGGGAACATACTCTGAGAAAAACGGAAACCGCTATATCAAATATGACGAATTTATTGAAGATGTGGAAGAACCGGTGAAGAATCTTCTGCGGTTCGATGAGCATGCATTACAGCTTACGAAACGTGGCAGCGTGAACACGGTTATGTTATTTGACCGGGAGAAGAACAGCTCGGTGCATTATGCAACTCCGGTTGGACCGATCTGTATGAATATCTGTACGGAGGAATATCATATGGAGCAGTCAGAGAAGGGAATCCGGATTGATATTCGTTACTGTATTGACTTTAACAATGATTATATTACGGATTGCAGTCTGAATGTGACTGCGGACTACGAAGGGGTATAAATATATATGGGTAGTGAGAAATCCTTCGACAGCTTTCTGGGGATTGAAACGATCGCGGAGACAGCATTTGGAGATATGGATGTATGTCTTCCGGTGAACGAAGAAGATAATAATTATGAGGTTACATATTATAATGATCTGGTGACGATGTTCGACGAGATCAGCATGGAGCCGGAAGATACGCTTGTGGATTTTGGTTGCGGACTTGGCAGAGTGCTTTTTTACTGTAATTCCAGACATTACTGCCGGACGGTTGGAATCGAGAACAATGCCAGGGTCTATGACAGACTTCTGACAAATGCCGCAAGCTATCAGAGCAAATTCCTTGATCAGGAGGAACGGATGCAGTTCCTGAATGTGGAAGCGGAGGCATATGAGATCGGAGATGAAGACAATTATTTCTATTTCTTCAATCCATTTTCCGGCGCGACCTTCAAAAAGGTGCTGGATAATATCATCGCATCGGTGCGGAGACAGCCGAGAGATATTGAACTTCTGATCTATTATCCGACATTTGAATATCAGAAAGCAATCCGTGACTGCAACCTGTTCGTTTTAAAGAAGATGATCAAATTATCCGGTTATGAAGAAGACCCGGATGAGAAGGTTCTGGTATATCATTTGTCACGATATTTTGTAGCGTAGAATAAATAAGGCGGTCTATCTGGCGGACTAGCTTTATATTGACTTGCTGCGATTCCTATTCAATGCACATGTCTGATTCGTAAATACTCCTGTGCCAACTCGTCCTTCGGACTCAAACAGGCACCCGTATTTACTGACAATGTGCATTTCATTACGGAATCTTCGCTAATGTCAATATAAAGCTAGTCCGTCAGATAGACCGCCTTATTAATTTCATACAAATCATAATCAGGATACAGGTGATTCCGATGATTTCCCACAGTATAGAGGCGGAGATTGCTATACTTCCGATCACATAGGAAGAAGCGTTTAAGATCATATGAAGGATCATGCCTGGGATCAGGGAGCCTGACCATACGGCAAGACAGCCCAGAATGATTCCGGCCGGAACGCTGTAGCAGAACTGAACGACATTTCCATGATAACAGCCGAAACAGAATGCTGTGAACAGGATCGCACAGAGGGCGGCATGCTTCGTGTGAAATGCAGAGACAGACAGCTTCAGTGCCACTCCCCGGAAGGCGAATTCTTCTGCGATCGGTGCGAGAAGTGTGACTGTACAGATACGGATGATTCCATTGTTGATGGAAAATGACCGCTGTACCCGTTCATGGTATGAGGTTAGGAGCTCCGGCCTATAAGTGTCGATCAGACGAAGAATACAGGTTGTTAAGAGCTGAAGACTGATACCAAGGATCAGCAGTAAAATAAAGATAACAAAAGCACGCAGGAAAGGATTTTTCTTTCCTGCGTGCTTTGTTTTTGAATGATCGGACAGATAAAAATATCCGAAAATACAGATACAAAGAATATATGAAATACATGATGTGATACTGCCGACAGAATCAGTCTGACTGCCTGTAAGATCACAGATCCGGGTGCCTGCAAGATAGACAATATTATGTATCAGTAATGCGGTAACCGGAACCAGACAGGTAATAACTAATTTTCTGAGGTCGACACGAGTATTTATCATGATTACTGGATCTTCTTTGCCCTTTCTTTTTCTTCCTTTGCCTTTGCTTTTCTTGCGGCTTTTTCTTCTTTGCTGAGTTTCATGCTGGCAGTTTCCTGCTCATAAGTCTGCTCGTATTTCTTCTGTTTTGCACGAAGCTTCTGGCTGAATGATTTCTTTGCAGGCTCCGGTGCTTTCTTACCACGAACATTCTTAACGCTTGTGATGTAGATACCGCTGACCATAGCTTTAACTTCGCCACGGACAGGCATAACATCAAAGATTCCATCGTCGCAGATCAGATTGATGATCTGTGGGCCAATCTTGGCTTTAACGATAGGAAGCTTGGCTTTCTGGTAACGCTTTGGAGTTGATTCCAATACCTGTTTCGGAAGATTTGCATCTTTCATAGGCAGCATCTTTTTATCGATGACCAGCATCGTGACAGGCTGTGCGGCCTGAAGCATAGCTTCTTTCTGTGCGCTCTGCTTCTTCTGCAGGCGGTTTCCTACTATGTAAAGTACTACTAAGATTACAACTAATATTGCGATGACGATTAACATCCATCCCCACCAAGGCATAATAAGTTCCTCCTTATATTTCATTATTTGTCTGTGATTGCAAATTGTATATATTATGATTACTTTTGACCTTACCAATCAGGGAACGCTTCCGCTCGTTTCGTCCTGCAGCGGTACTAAGATGCCGCCTCTGCGCCATCTAAGGACCGGCGGACTCAAATGTCCCTGTATTGGCAAGTCAAAGTAATCAAATATATATACAATTTGCAATTATATTATTTTTCAATCATAGGCAGATTTTTTAACCGGGCTGCCTGAATCTTACCTGGGATTGCATCCAGAACCTCTTTACGTTCCTTCGGCTTCAATCCACGGATATCAACCGGCTCTAAGAATTCGATCACAACCTTGCTGCTGTGAAGGAAATTATGTTTATTTGCTTCCATACATTTGTCTGTTCCGCAGATAGCAACCGGAATGATCAGACATCCGGCTTTCTGAGCGATCTTGAATGCACCGTCTTTAAATGGCAGCAGTTCGTCGCCTTTATTTCTTGTTCCCTCCGGGAAGATCATCATGGAGTGACCGGATTTGATGATATCAGCAGTCTGTAAAATCGTTTCCAGACCCTTTTTCAGATCGGTACGATCCAGATAGGTGCATCCGATATCATCCATGTATTTGTAAAGCAGAGGTATATCCTTGATATTGTCCTTGGACATGAAGCCAAGCGGCATATCGATTGCATTGTGACAGGATAAAATATCAAAATAGCTTCGATGATTACCAACGAACATGACTGGTTGGTCGGCAGGAATGTTTTCCTTGCCGATAACTGTTCGTTTACATCCGGTTAAGAACATAACTGCTCCGAAAAATCCTTTTACCAGCTTCTGAGCCTTGATGTAAGCTTTGTCCTGATCCTTTTTTGCAAGCTGCTTCAGATACAGATGATATGGAAAACAAAATATGATTCCAAGTACTGCAAACAGTACAGTAATAATGGTTCTCAAATATATCCTCCTGTTCTATCTGCCGTAGAGTTTTGCTGTCTCAAATAGACGTTCTTCTAATTTAGTATCCATGTCTTTATCCTCAAAGCGCCAAGCCCAGTTGCCTTCTCCTACACCCGGAGTATTCAGACGAGCCCATGAATCTAATTTCAGAACATCCTGCATAGGAACAACAGCCATATTTGCGACAGATGAGAAACATGCACGGATCATAACCCAGCAGATATCACTGGCATCTGTGCTGAAATAGCGGCGAAGCTTGTCCTTGGATGCTTCGTATGCTTTCTGATACCAGCCAAGTGTTGTGTCGTTGTCATGTGTTCCTGTGTAGCATACGCAGTTTCTTGTATAATTATGCGGAAGGAAATCATTTTCTTCCGGATTTTCAAATGCAAACTGTAAGATCTTCATGCCCGGCAGATTGAATTTGTCACGCAATTCGATAACAGAATCGTCAATCTCACCCAGATCCTCTGCGATGATCGGAAGGTCATAGCCAAGATTTGCCTGTAACTGTGTGAAGAAGTTGATACCGGGAGCGGGCTTCCATTCTCCGTTGATGGCGGTTTCTTCGCCATAAGGTACAGCCCAGTACCGGTCAAATCCTCTGAAATGGTCAATCCTTAAGAAATCTGTCAGAGTGAGCTGGTATTTGATTCGCTCAATCCACCATTCATAACCGGTAGCGGTATGCTTTGACCAGTTATACAGTGGGTTGCCCCACAACTGTCCGGTCTCTGAGAAATAATCAGGTGGTACACCGGCAACCTCTGTTGGGTATCCCTTTGAATCCAGCATGAAAAGCTCCTGATGGCTCCATACATCGGCACTGTCCCATGCAAGGAAGATCGGAGCATCACCTACGATGCTGATGTTCTTTTCATTTGCGTATTCCTTGATCGCCATCCACTGTGTATGGAATAAGAACTGGATGAAATCATAGTAACCGATCTCATTTGCAAGCTTCTTTTCCCATGTGGTACGCTGTCTTTTGGTAGGTGCTTTCAGGGAATCTTCCCACATATACCAAGGCATTCCTTCATGGAAATCCTTACCTGCCATAAACAGGGAGTAGTCAGCGAGCCAGGAGGAATCCTTTTTAAAAGAAGCAAATGCTGCCATCTGTTCCTCGTCTGTTGATAATCCGTCCTCGTAGTCAGGATCAGTAAAACGTTCGTAAGCGAGCTTTAACAGCTTTGTCTTAAATGTGATCAAGGTTCCGTAATCGATGTGAACGGGATCCCATTCCGGCATATCAGTAAAATCATCTTCTGACAGAAGCTTGTATTCTTTTAATGCATCAAGGTCAATAATTAACGGCTGACCGGCAAATGCGGAGAATGGCTGATATGGTGAATCACAAAATCCGGTATGTCCAAGTGGAAGTACCTGCCACAGATTCAAGCCCGAATTTGCCAGAAAGTCTATAAACCGGTATGCACCTTTGCCGAGATCACCGATTCCGTAAGGACTTGGAAATGAAGTCGGATGTGCCAGAATACCAGCGTATTTCTTTGGCTTTTTTTCATGGTTGTTTTCTAACATGTTTATCCTCTTTTCCTATTATTATATTGACGTTTTTGGTCTGGTCAGATATATCTGTCTGCCCGAACATCATAAAACCTCATTTTTCCTTGAAAAATCAAGGCGGTGTGGAAAAAACACCGTACGTTTTATTATACATAAAACGAATTATTCTTACAAGCCT
>UMAQ01004213.1_pt1 | contig 10680 bp, 8 predicted proteins | sample 1963751 | NCBI WGS metagenome assembly UMAQ01 (sample SAMEA4835920, study PRJEB28245) | human gut metagenome | biome: gut microbiome; material: fecal sample | place: Denmark | collected 2008
GAAAGAGATGAAAAAAGAAATGAGAAGACAGGCCAGAGAAAAAGATCGCAGGACCGTTTTTAACATGTTTTCTCGGGGGTATTCACAGAAAGAAATTGCGGCAATTTCCGAGCTGCCGCTTAAAAAAGTACAGAAAATGTGTGAAGGGTTTATCGAGAATACAACAATGGCAGTACATACTTCTTGATTTGGATTAGAAATTACAGAATAGTAGCTGAGAAAGTTTAACGAGAAAAGGCATTGCAAGGAATTATATGGCGTCTGTAAACGATTTGATTTTGGAGTCAAACGTTAGGGAGAGGCTATATCCTGCAATGCCTTTTAAAATCCTTCAAATTTATATGAAAACTGCTAACAGGTACGCTTATGCATCTTGTTTCTCCGGAAACATTTTCCCGAAGAGAAAACGGATCAGCGGTCCACAGTACATAAGCTGCCAGAAGAAGGCTACCGGGAAGTTCATGAAAGTGGTCTGGAGCCATACGGCAACGAACTGGGAACCCGCATTTTTAAACAAGATTGTGGCAATTAAGCTCATGATCGGGCACATAATGCAGATGATCATAACAGAAATTGCAACTGTGATGGCGAAAGGTCTGTCTTTAGGTGTGACAATACGAAAAGCAAGCTTATGGGCAAGGTTATCAACAATAAAGAACTCCAGTACAAATGCAACCGGCCACATAATCTTCATTTCGCCGAAAGCCATGAGAAATACCTGGTTGCTCATTCCACCGATGTTCAGGGAAATGTTGTAGCAGATCATGGCGTAGACCATAAGGAAAGCCATCATCAGAGTGAAAATAACATTTTGAAACTTAGTTTTTGGCATAAAATTGTTCTCCTTTTTCTAAAAATGGGTACAAAAAAGACACATGTGTTGTTCGTTATCAAGTGTACACTTGTGTCGTTTCCAATTTTATACCAGAGCTAATTTGTTATTGAATTGTTTACCGAATGATTATTATACCAGATAAATGGGAAAATGCAATAAAAAAATCGATATATAAGATGGACTAAGAAATGATAATGGGGATTTTTTATAAGTCAGAATGCAGTTTTACTTAAGTTCCTTGGTTATATTAAACTAGTGGTTTATTGCAGAATATATAGTTCTTCTGGTAATATAAAACATGTAAGAAATCATATCGGTCATTATCCCGTTAAGGAGGCGGAGCGGACTGTAAATCCGCTGTTATCATAACACGAGTGGGTTCGATTCCCTCATGGCCGAGTATACTCCTGTAGCTCAGCTGGATAGAGCACGCGTCTACGAAGCGCGGTGTCGAGAGTTCGAATCTCCCTAGGAGTGCTTCCAATGGCAGATGTCTTGGAATAAAGTGAATCAGGTAAGGAAATGGTGCAAAGGAAGAAAGCTGTCTGTGACTAGACGGCTTTTTTTCATTGAGATTCAACTTCTGGATTTTGAAGATGTGCTATTTGCGATGGATTTCTTACACTTTACGTAAAAAACAGGTACAGAAATTGCAGGGTGTTATAATAAATCCATATTATGAATTATGTAAAATAATCGATGGAGGATGAAGGTATGAAAACAAAGCAGGCTGTAAATCCGTACCTGCCAAGCTGGGAATACGTGCCGGATGCGGAGCCGCATATTGTGGACGGACGTGTATACATATATGGTTCTCATGATCTTTTTAACGGCTTGAATTTCTGTCTTGGAGACTATGTATGCTGGTCAGCACCGGTAGACGATCTTGGCAACTGGCGTTATGAGGGTGTTATTTTCAAAAGAGAGCAGGATCCGGCAGCGCCGAAGATCCGTCTTACAAATGGTCTGGCAGCACCGGATATGATCCAGGGACCGGACGGAAGATTTTATCTTTATTATTTCATGGGCGGCACCAAGATGATCTCTGTGGCTGTCTGTGACAAGCCGGCAGGCAAATATGAATTCTATGGTTATGTAAAATATGCAGACGGCACTCCTATTGGAAAGAAAGAGGAGCCGCTGCAGTTTGACCCGGGCGTTTTTATGGATGACGATGGAAAACTGTATCTTTACACAGGCTTTGCCCTTCAGGGAAATCCCCTTCTGCTTGATGGATCCAAGCCGACTGAGCACGGTGCAATGTGCTTCGAGCTGGACCCCGCAGATATGCTTACTGTAAAAATGGGACCGAAATACATTGGAATTGCCAGTGAGAAAGAAGCACCAGGAAGTTCTTATGAGGGACATCCCTTCCTGGAAGCAAGCTCCATGCGTAAATTCAATGGAACCTATTACTTCATCTACAGCTCCCTGAACAGCCATGAGCTTTGCTATGCAACAAGCGATAACCCTACAGAGGGCTTTGAGTTTGGCGGTGTTCTGGTCAGCAACGGGGACATCGGCCTTCCTGGAATCACAGATGTAAAAAATGCAAGAAACTGCACCGGAAACACTCACGGAAGCCTGATCGAGATTAATGGAAGCTATTATGTTTTCTATCACAGACACAGTAACCGTAAGCAGTCTTCCCGTCAGGCCTGTGCAGAGCGCATCCGCTTCGAGAATGGCAAATTCTATCAGGCAGAGATGACCTCCTGTGGTCTGAATGACGGACCGCTTAAGGGAAAAGGAAACTATCCTTCCTACATTGCCTGCAACGTATATGGCAAAAAAGGAACCCGTTTCTTAAGTATGATCAAACATCCAAAGTCCGGTCATCCATATCTGACTCAGGAAGGAAAGGATCGTGAGCAGGGGTCAGATCAGTATATTGCCAATATGTGTGACGGAGCAGTTGCAGGCTTCAAATATTTTGACCTGCGTGAGACCTCTAAGGTTCGTATTAATATTAAGGGAAAAGCAACTGGAATTGTTTATGTATCCACAGAGGAAGGCGGCAAGCCAGTGGCAAAGATTCAGGTAAAATCTTGCAAGGAACAGCACGGTTTTGCAGCTGATGTAAACGGACTCGGTGAGAAAGAGGCACTGTACTTCAGTTACAAGGGAACTGGCGCATTTAATTTTATGTCTTTTGATCTGAAGTAAGATTCCATTAAATGTGCAGGAAATATTCTGCCTGCAAATGGAAGACAGAGCTTAAATAAAGGGAAAAAGAGTTTATCTTAAGAGTCAAATAAACCCAGGAGGCGAAATATTTGAACATTACTAATTTTGCAAAAAAACTTGCAGAAAAGCCGGTTTTTAAAACAAGAATCAAATCCGATCAGGTGAAGCTTCCGGAAATTGCCATTGGATATTTTCTGGCGCCCTTTTGCGCCATGTTTGCCAATGCCATTTTCGGTGCCTATCTGAACCGTTATTATGTGGATGTACTTGGCTGGACGAAATTCGGAGCATTTGCCACACTTCTGCCAATCGTATCTGTGATTTTCGTAGTTCTCGGAAATCTGATGATCGGGCAGTGGATCGACAACACCAGAAGTACACAGGGAAAAGCAAGACCTTACCTGATCATTGCAGCACCAATGCTGATCATAGCCATTATTCTTATGTTTATGACACCAGCTAAGGGCAATAATGCGGTGCAGATGATCTGGATCGCAGTGTCCTATAACCTGTACTATGCACTTGCATATCCATGTTTTTACTGTGCACATAGCTCCATGGTTTCTCTTTCTACCAGAAATTCTGAGAGCCGCGGGCTTCTTGCGACACTGTCAAATGCAGCAATGGTTGCTTCTGCAGGAGTTGGAGCCAGCATTGTAGTGCCGATCCTTCTTCAGAGCTTTCTGTTTGTGACAAAGGACGGCGGAATTGATGTGGATGCAAGCTATTCACACTGGAGGATTATTTCCATAGTTCTTTGTCTGGTAAGTGCATTTGGCTGTATGCTGGAATATTATTTTACCAGAGAGCGTATTACAGAGGAAACCATCAATCTGAATGTAAAGGAAGAGAAGATGCCGCTGAAAAAACAGCTGGAAGGCTGTATCCACAACAAATACTGGTGGATCATCATTCTCTATTTCCTGATTTTCCAGTTTGGCCAGCTGATCAAAAACAGTTCCATGAGCTTCTATGTAAGATGGATGTTTGACAGTGTAATTAATTCTGCAAATCCGGAGCAGACTTCCGGAGCATTAATGTCAACACTTGGTTTAGTTGGCGGAATCCCTACTGCCGTTGGTATGGTAGTGGCATGGCCAATTGCCCGTAAGCTTGGCAAAAAGAGAGCCGTTGTTACAGGACTTTGTTTTTCTGTTGTAGGTGGCCTTGTCTGCTTCCTGAATGTACACAGCTTCGGAATGGTTGCTGCAAGTATGGTACTGAAAGGAATCGGAAGTATTCCGGCAATGTATGTGACGATGGCGCTTCTTTCTGATGTGCTGGATCACCTGGAAGCGAAAAATGGTTTCCGAAGCGATGGATTTACAATGTCTGTTTATAGCTCCATTATGGTAGGTCTTAGCGGACTCTGTATCGGTGTGCTGAACAGTCTTCTTACCTTTGCAGGCTACAGCAATACCGGCATTGCCTGCAATCCGCAGACTCTGGAAATCATTGAAAATGTGGCAAACTATACAGGGCAGATCGTTTACCGTCAGATGGGCGGCGTGGAGCAGGTGCTTGCATTTGCATTTCTGGCGGCAGATGTGATCACCTATGCAGTTGTTATCATTCTCATGAGCCGTCTGGATGTGGAAAAACACATTGAAGAGGATCAGAAAAAGATAAAAGAAAATCAGAAGAAAGCAGCTAATAATTAATTGTTTCAGAACCTGTTTCCTGTTATACTATTCTTAGTTAACACAAGTGATTCCGGCTCCCTGGTGCAGTGTCACTGTGCCAGGGAGCCGTTTTAGCCGAATAAGCTGCGAAGAAGCTATTCGATTATGAGAAGGCAGCAAAGCGGATTGGAGTATCCGTTTGATTGAATAGGATAGGTGAGAAATAATTATGATAAGAATTGCAATTGTAGAGGATGACAGGCATGACCGGGAGGCGTTGAAGAAATGCCTGAATCGTTATGAAAAAGAGAACCAGATGAAATTTTCCGTAACAGAATTTCAGGACGGAGAGGACATTGTAACCGATTATACAGCCAGCTATGACCTTATTATTCTGGATATTGAGATGGCTTTTCTCAATGGAATGAAAGCAGCAGAAAAAATCCGCGAGCTTGATACAAATGTAATTATTATTTTTATTACAAATATGCCTCAGTATGCCATTCAGGGATATAAAGTAAATGCGCTGGATTATATTTTGAAGCCAATTTCCTATTTTTCATTTTCAGAGAGTATGGTAAGGGCTCTGGCAAAGGTGAAGACACCGGAGAAGGAGTACATTACCATTGTTCTGAAGGGAGGTAAAAAGAAGCTGGATGTGGCGCGGATTTGTTACGTGGAGGTTCAGGACCATGTGCTGATCTACCACACTCTGGATGGGGATTTTGAGACAAAGGGCACTATGAGGGATACAGATAATCAGTTTGATCCGAAGAAATATTTTCGGTGTAACCGCTGTTATCTGGTAAATCTGGAATTTGTAGAGACTTATCAGGGCAGTGATATTATGGTAAACGGCGATACGATCCAGGTGAGCAGAAGCAGGCGGAAGCCCTTCCTGGATGCCCTGAATGAATATATGAATGAGGTGGAAAAATGAGAGGCACAGTAGTCAACACTCCCGGATATTATTATGCCATTTCCTACTGGCTTTCTGCACTGGTAATGATTCTTGTGCATGGATGCGGGAAAAAAGATGTGTGGAAATATGTGTATGGGGTGTTGAGCTTTATCAGTATTTTTACCGTTATGTTTTTTACAGATGGAATAAAGCAGATGTTTTTCATGCCTCTTATGGTTTGTGTGTTTTTGCTGATGCTTTTGTACATCAGGATGGCAGGAGAGCTTCCATGGCGTGAAACCGGATTTTTCTGTGCGAAGGCATTTATCAACGCAGAATTTGCAGCCTCTTTGTGCTGGCAGATTCATTATTTTTATACAGGTGATTTCAGCGGTCAGGAGAAGGGGACACCAGAGCAGATGTTATGGAGAGTGCTGCATATGGTAGTTATTTATGCAGTATTATACATTCTGATTTATCTGATCGAACGTTATCTGAAAAAGGATATTGAAGAATTGCAGATCACCCGCAGAGAATTACTGGTTGTATATTTTGTGCTGATTATGGTGTATTGTATCAGCAATGTAAGCTATGTGGATGTAAAAAGTATTTTCAGTGCAGGAACAGCTATGGATGTGTTTATTATCCGCACACTGGCGGATCTTAGCGGTATGGCGGTGCTTTATGCTTATCACATTCAGGTAAAAGAGATCCAGATGCGTTTTGAGAAGGATACGCTTCGGAATATTATGGATATGCAGTACAAAAATTACAAGCTTTCCAAGGAGAGTATCGACATTGTAAATCAGAAATACCATGATCTGAAGCATCAGATCAATCTTTTAAAAAGCGGCGCAGATTCTGAAAAAGCAGGGGAATACCTGGAACAGATGGAGCGTGAGATCAAGATTTACGAGACACAGAATAAAACGGGAAATAAGGTCCTTGATACCATTCTTACCAGTAAAAGCATGCATTGTCAGAGACATGGTATTGAGCTGAAATTTATGGGTGAGGGGCAGCTGCTGAATTTTATGGAGGATATGGATATCAGTGCTCTTTTCGGAAATATGCTGGATAATGCTATTGAAAGTGTGGTGAAGATCAAAGACCGTCAGAAACGTCTGATTTCCCTGCATGTGATTCAGGATAAACAGTTTATTCGTATTCGCACAGAGAATTACTGCGAGGAGAACGTTCAGTTCCAGGATGGAATCCCGATCACCACCAAGAAAGACAAACGGTTCCATGGATATGGAATGAAGAGTATGAAAAAAATTGTAGAGAAGTATGGCGGTTCAGTTATGGCGGGCAAGGCGAATAACTGGTTTGAGCTGAAGATACTGATTCCGATGAAACATTAGACGATTTTTAGGAGGAAAAATAATGCCATCATATAGTATAATTGAGAATTTCGAAGTACATAAAAATAATCGTTTTCTGGAAATTGCAGAGGCCCTGAAGCCGGAGCTTTTGCATAAAGAAATTAAGGCTGAAAAGGAAATTATGGTGGGAAAAGACCGCCAGATGAGAACGGTTATTACAGAAGAGCACCCGATTGAAAATCTGTATGCAAAATATTTAAAAAGAGATGATACAGTATTTGTGGATTTCGGGGATCATGCTGTAGGTTATGTGACTCTGGAGCTTAGTAAAACAGGAAGCCATCAGGATGCACCGGTTTATTTTTACCTGAAATTCGGTGAGCGTCTGGAGGAAATGACGGACAAAACTGCTGATTATGACGGCTGGCTCAGCCGTGGCTGGATTCAGGAGGAGTATATTCATGTGGATGTACTTCCGGCGAAGGTGAAGCTGCCAAGAAGATATTCTTTCCGTTATATGGAGCTTCGTGTAATTGATACTTCTGCCAAGTTCCAGCTGAAAATCGATGGTATTTCCTGTGATACGGTTTCTGCTGTAGATATGGAGTCTGTAAAGCCTGTGGATTTCGGAGATCCGCTTCTGAATCAGATTGATCTGGTAAGCCGAAAAACCCTGAAAGAATGTATGCAGGATGTTTTTGAGGATGGACCAAAGCGTGACCGCAGAATGTGGCTGGGAGATCTGAGACTTCAGGCGAGAGCCAATTATTACACCTTTAAGAATTATGATCTTGCCAAACGCTGTATGTATATTTTTGCAGGACTGCTTTTTAATGAGGGAAAGCTAAGCGCCTGTGTATTCACAGAACCGGAGATGGAGCCAGATGATACTTACCTTCTGGACTATGCATTGTTTTTCTCATCTGTGCTTCTGGATTATTATGAGGCAACCGATGATCTGGAAACCTTAAGGGATCTCTATGATGTGGCAATTGATCAGATCCGTATTGCCATGACACAGTTAAATGAGAAAAATGTTGTGGAGGATTTAGGTGATGCATTCTGGTGCTTCCTGGACTGGGGAGATGGTCTGAATAAGCAGGCCGGAGCTACAGCAGTTCTTATTTACTGTATCCGTTACGGAATCCGCCTTGCAAAGATTCTGGATAAACAGGAGGATATCAGCTGGCTGGAAGAGAAGCAGGCCATGCTGAAAGAGGCAGCGGTGAAAGAGTTCTGGGATGAAGAGCTTGGAATGTTCGTAAGCGGTCCGGACCGTCAGGCTTCCTGGGCAACCCAGATCTGGATGATCCTGGCACGTGTCTTTGACAAAGAGACAAACTGTAAATTGATCCATCATGTAATGGAAGTGAATCCAAGAATCCGCATGGTAACTCCATATATGTATCATCACTATATTGATGCGCTTATCCGCTGTGATGAGAAAGAGCTTGCACTGGAAGAAATGAAGCGTTACTGGGGCGAGATGATCCGCGACGGCGCCGACACCTTCTGGGAACTGTACAATCCATACAACCGGGAGGAATCCCCTTATGGCTCCAGCATGGTTAACAGCTACTGTCACGCATGGAGCTGTACGCCGACGTATTTTCTTAGAAAATTTTATATGGATAATGAGAAATAAGATTGAGAATGAGGATCTTGCAGAAATGCAGGATCCTTTTTGAAATGAGAGAAAGATTCTTGATAAAATGCAACACGCAGGAAATAATGTCTGGCATTACAATATGGGGAAAGGAGCATTAAAATAGCCCTGCCATCATAATGGCAGGGCTAAAATAATCATTTCTTTTTATTCTTTTTGGATTTCTTAGTCTCATTCTGGGCTGCCTGAGCTTCCTCAGCAGATTTCTTAAAACGTGCGAAAAATCCTTTTTTCTTCTTAACCGGAGCGTCCAGGTTACCGCGGATGCCTTTTACACCTACTATGTAAAGTCCACTTACTTCAGCTTTGATCTCTTTCTTCACAGGGATAAGGTCGAATACCTTCTCGTCTGCGATAAGAATGGAAATCTTCGGTCCGACTTTAGCCTTAACGATCGGCATCTTGGAGCGGCGGAGAAGCTTCGGTGTCTGGTCGATGACCATCTGTGGGAGACCTGATTCCTTAAGTGGCATTCTCTTCTTATCAATAACGAGCATGGAAACGGTCTGTTTACTTGCCTCGATCTGTGCCTGCTGTTCTTCCTGCTTCTTCTGGGTCTTCTTGCCAAAGAAATATAAACCAACCAGTAATCCGATGAGGATTACGAGAATCACCAGAAGGACGATTGTTACTGGATGCATACTTATCCTCCTACTATATTATAAAGTTTCTTAATAACTATTCAGCCTGTACGGTTCCGCAAAACGTGTGACCGTGAAGAAACTGAACAGTTACATTCTTGTTTCACATAAACTACATTTTAACATCATTTTTTGGAAAAGGCAATTGTTTTGTTATCTCCTTTAAAAAGCTTATAAGCTGTGAAAGCATATAAAACCGGTACCGCAAATGCTGCAAGATTCATAAGAACCAGTATAATACTTCCCTTAATATGAAAGAAGTGGGCAATCTGGGGAATAAAGGCCAGAATTCCAAAGATAACGGTGCTCATTCTTCCTTTTTCTGCATTCATCACGCCTATAATTCCAATTGCAATCTGAAGAAGTGTAAATGCATAAGTAAGTGCAAAAGCCTCTGTAGTATCACCATGGCTTACATGTCTGCCCACAATATTAGTGGTTCCGATCCAGAAGCGGGCTGCGATCAAAGAAGCAGAACCCAGGGCTATTTCAAATAGTGCGCTGATGCGCATAATATCTGATCTGTTCATATTTTCCTCCTTTAGAGTGAATGATATAGAGCTTAATATTTTTGATATTTGAGGTTAAAACATATTTTATCATGTGTTTTTTATTTTAACAATATATGGCAATAGAATGCAAGGATATTTACTGAGAAGAGGTGGTAATTATTTTGAATATCATGTATAATAGAAATCTACTGGTTACAGAATGGATAGATTTATCTGGTATGGTTATAATAAATGCCAGATTACAGATTCCGTTCAGGATTAATAGGAAGCTTTGTAGGTTTTCTTTATTAACTGGTCTTGCGGGAAGAAGGTGTTTTGAGGGGGGCTTACAGTATAGTTAGGAGTTATACATTATGAAGAAATCGGATACAGAACAGGAACAGCCTGGTCTGGAAGAGAATAAAGTTCCCGACAGCCAGTCCAAGCGGGAGCTTGACAGAGAATTACAGGAACTGGCAGAGAAGGAACACCAGGAAGAGATATATTACGAAGAACGACGGCGCGAGAGACATGAGCGCAATCTGAAGAGAAAGAAGAGGCAGATACGGAATCGTAATCTGGCTCTTATTATTACTGCTCTGGCAGTGTTGGGCGGTGTGGGATACTTTTATAGAGAGCAGACAGGGTTAAAAGACGGCATGGAAACGCTGGTAGCCAAGGTAAGGGATTTGGTCCCTGATAAGAATTCCGGTAAAGAGAGCAAGGCAGCAGAAGAACTGGCAAAGGCTGACCAAAGCACCGAAAGCATCGAAAACCCCGAAAGCACCGAAAACCCCGATATTAATACAGAGGAAGCTGCTGACAGCTCAGACAGTACAGATATACAACCGGAATCTGGTGAAGGTACGGCAGATGACAGTGATGAAATGACTGGAAATACAGCTGACAATTCAGAAAATACTGCACAGGGTGAATCTGGGAATGTGTCTGATGAGGAGAAAACAGAAGATAATTCTTCAGACTCTGTAAATCAGCCAGAGCAGGAAGCAGC
>UMAQ01044658.1_pt1 | contig 10566 bp, 8 predicted proteins | sample 1963751 | NCBI WGS metagenome assembly UMAQ01 (sample SAMEA4835920, study PRJEB28245) | human gut metagenome | biome: gut microbiome; material: fecal sample | place: Denmark | collected 2008
CAGTCTGAACAGGAGTTTGTTCGGTTGTTCTCGGTGCTTAAAGTAGCAGGTGTTGCGTGTTTGATAGTAAAAACGTTTGGCCATATTGACCGGTGCCTGTTCGATATTCGGGTCGTACACGTCCGGAGTCTTGTGTACGACAATGCTTTGTTCTGTATAGTAATTTTTGAATCCGGCTTTTGTGATTCTGAGCGTGTATTCGATATCATCGAACCAGATAAAGAACTCTTTGATGGGCAAGCCAACCTTGTAGACCGCACGACTGCTGACCAAAACAGATACGAAAGTACAGACTTCGCAGCGGCAGGCCGTGATACCGTTGTTTTCGATGGTGTCCTTTTTTAGTCCTCCGGGTATATTGCGGGGATGAAGGGTATTGTCGGTCCAAAGTACTTTGCTGCAAACGAATCCGATGTCATTGGACTGTGTGGCTGTTTGCATAAGAGCTTCCAAAGCCTTCGGAGAGGGGATAGTGTCATCATCCATCATCCATGTGTAATCTCCTCCACCTAAAACAGATGTTTTTACGCCTAAAGAGAAACCACCGGCTCCTCCGATATTCTGTTCCGTACGGATGACTTGGAATTGGGGGTGTACAGCGTATGCTTTCAGGTATTCTTCCGTACCGTCTGTAGAACAATTGTCTATCACAATTACCTTGTGTATCGGATAGGTTTGCTTCTCTATGGCTGCCAGGCATTCTTTAAGTAAGGCCAGGCGGTTATATGTGACTATTACGCAGTTGACTTTCATGTTTATTGTTTTTAAGGTTGGGAGAGATAAGTTTCGAGAATATGTCCGTAATAGGTCTTCTTACCTTCGGCCGTGGTTTTGCGAAGAGGTATTTTATAAGTTACCTTATGGAAATCATATCGGGTACAGAATTCGTTCCATTTTTCTTCCGAGAATTCTTCGTTCAGGCACTTGCCTAACGGCCCCATTTCTGTGATAGGCACTTTTTCGATCATGTCGTGTACGGCCGGAATGTATTTACGAGCCATGGCGAATGTATAATCTAAGAGTAGATAATCAATCAACTTTTTATGTTTCTTCCAATAACAGAGATGCATATCTGCAATAAATGAGGGTAAAATATTACCTTTTCCGCAAGCCAAGAAAAAGCTGACCCATCCGCCTTGCGAGATGTTGTAGTAACGGGTATGATGGTGGCAGCTCCAGAATTTATCTTCTGGACGGATAAATGTGCCGAGGTGTTTGGACGGTATCAATAGCGTACTGTCCATCCAGATTCCTCCGTGTTGAGCCAACAGCATCATGCGTAGGATATCCGAGAAGTGGGTAAGGTCAATTTCGCCCGATTGTTGTTTTCGGATAATATAGTCGGGCATGTTCACGTAGTCCTTATAATTCTTTTCCGTAATGAGAATGACCGGGTGCCCGTCGGAAAACCGGTGCATGGCGTTGTAGCAGGCTTTTACGATATCCGGCATTGCGTTTTCGCCCTGCCACCAGCATGTCCATATCGGTGAAGTTTCTGTGATGGGTTCGTATACGGGCTGGTAATTCCGGGTGTATCGGGCAATCAATTCCTTACCTCCTGCGTGGTAGAGCAGATGGTGCATGATGAGTTGTTGCTTACGCCTGACGAAGAACTTTTCGATATGTTTGAAAAATCTTTTTATTTTCCCCATAATGGTGGTCTTTTGGATGACGGTTTCAGGTTTACAAGGATGCTAATCGGATATATTTGGCTTTTCTCATTCCAATATAAAAAGGTAATAAACGGAAAAAGCGTTTGAATCTGTTCTTCACGCTATGCCACGGGCGTTCTCCTTTCCACGGGGTCAGATCCAGATATTGGAAATAAACATCCCGTAAAGGGTGTTGGCTGTCGTAGTTCCACGGCTTCCGGTTGGTGTAATGCAGGATGACCGGATGCCTTAATATTTCGGCATGAGTTCTGTGCCATTCCGGGCTTATGGCCGGGTGGTTGCGATAAAATCCGTCTTGCACGTTCCATTGCAGGCCCACTAATGTTTTATGCCGATGCAACACACAGTTCAACAGGTCTTGGTCGTTGAATATGATACGTTCCGGATATGTGCGGTAATAATCGACGCAAGCTTGGGCGATATGGTGTTCTCGCCAATATACGAGGTTGATAAGAAGAACACCGGAATTGAAATACGAGTCCTCGGCCGGATATTGCAGGATTTCATAACGCTGCAGTTCCTTGCACCCAGTGTCTTCCACTACGGCTACTCCCGTATGAGCGTCTAAAGGCGTACGCCATAGTGGGGTGATGTCTCCTAATATTACAATATCACAGTCCAAATACAGTACGCGGTCTATGTCTTCAGGCAATAGGGCGGACAGGAAACATCTGTAATAGGCAGCCAGCGACAAACGATTGTGGGTAGCCCGGATGGTGAATCCCTCCAGCATTTGTGCGTCCGGTGTATAATAACAGGCTTTATTATTATATTTTCCGGCCAAAGCTGTTAAAATGTTCCGGTCTGTTTCCGATAATTCCCGTGCAATAATATGTACGGTGAAAGTCTCTTTCGGGTTGTTTTCAAATAAAGAGACCAAAGTAACGGCACAATGTCGCACATAATTGTGGTCTATATTGCAAGCTATGTGAATCATCATATCCTCTCCTCATATTTTATTGTTGTCCCGAAAGCCGGAAGTATTTGTCCAGTACCATCAGCGAAATCAGGTTTTCCCGTTCTTTGTCTTGGAACTGCCTGACGTATTCATGGGCGTGGCGGATAATGTCTTCCGCTTGTTCCGGATGTTCGATATAATATTGCAGTTTCTCCGGTAAGTCCGAGAAATCCTCCTTCACTTCTACATAATGGTATCCGGCAACGAGCGTCCCTTCCATGAACCAAGTCTCGCAAGTCGGACGTGTCATGACGGCCAGTGAGTTGGACGACATGACCCATTTCAGGTTTGAAGCCACGTCGTTTCCTTCCAGGGCCATAATGAATTTATAATCCAAATGTTCACGGATGGTTTTCTTTTCCCTCATCCATTCATCCGGACAGCCTTCATTCCGTCCTACCACGCCGCAGTCGAACATCGGATGGTGGAAGAACATCTCCAAGAATTTTGTACGTACCCGGCTTTGGCGGATTTTCCCCCGAAAGATTGCCATGTCTTTTTTCTGCCGGAAGGGTATGGTGTCATGCACGAACATGAAATGGCGTAGTTTATCCAACTTTAGTATCACGGAGTTACTATTGTCGCCGGTCAACAACCGACTTTTGACAACCGTGGGTGTGTCCGGAGTGAAATATACATCTCCCGGACAGAAATTCCAACGGAAACATTTGGGAAACCATCGGGTTACGTCGTGTTGGTCGAAAAAGTAAGCTGTATGGAACATTTTACGGGTATAGTCCCCAATTCGTCCGGTATAATAAATCCAACTACGTTCACGAGTGAGCCTGTTTGTGTCTGAGACGTGGAATGGTTGGTTCGTTTTGATGTAATAGTCCACGCGTTTGCGAATATAGTCGTAATCGGGATGTTTGGGCGCTTGGGCAAGAAGTCCTTGTAACCGCTGCCGGAAAAAGGCGTCCGGAATGGCTAATCCGGCAAAACCGGAAAGGAAATTAAGGAATTTGTTGGGCTTCCCGCTTTTTAGTTTATAAATGATGCTGTCTCCCATACATTAAGTAGGCATTTGCTTGAATATGGTATAATTACGGTTTTATCTCTTTTGAAGAGATAAACCGAATATCGGCAAAATTACATAATTAATTGATAATTACAAAGAAGTAAAAGGATAAAAAGTATGCGAGGGTAGCTTTTTTTGCCTTTTGTTGAGGATAAACATGTTACGAAATGAAACCAATCTTTTGATTAACAATGGATAACGATATTCGGTTTATCTCTTCAAAAGAGAGCGATTATTAGTATATGAAGTTTTAATAAAGGTGGTTATGAGGTTGATAAAAATGACAGGTGGTTTGGGAAACCAAATGTTCATTTATGCCATGTACTTGAAGATGAAGACAATTTTTCCGGATGTTAGGATAGACCTTTCGGATATGGTTCATTATCAAGTTCATTATGGTTATGAAATGAATAAAGTATTTCATCTTCCCCGAACGGAATTTTGTATCAACCGGAGTTTAAAGAAAATCATAGAGTTTTTGTTGTTTAAGACTATATTGGAACGGAAACAGGGTGGTTCGCTTGTGCCTTACACCCGTAAGTATCATTGGCCATGGATTTATTTTAAAGGCTTTTATCAGTCTGAGAAATATTTTGCCGGTATAGAAAAGGAAGTGCGCGAAGCCTTTGTATTCGATATTCGCAGGGCAAGCAGAAGGAGCCTTCGAGCGATGCAGGAGATTAAAGCCGACCCGCATGCCGTGTCCATACATGTCAGGAGAGGAGATTATCTTTTGGAAAAGCACTGGAAGGCGTTGGGATGTATTTGTCAAAGTTCTTATTATCTCAATGCGTTGGCTGAATTGGAGAAGAGAGTGAAACATCCTCACTATTATGTTTTTTCGGAAGATCTGAATTGGGTACGTCGGAATTTGCCATTGACAAAAGCCGAATTCATTGATTGGAACAAAGGGGAGGACAGTTGGCAGGACATGATGCTGATGAGCCATTGCCGTCACCATATTATATGCAATAGTACTTTCAGTTGGTGGGGAGCGTGGTTGAATCCGTCGCTGGACAAAATAGTGATTGCCCCGGAACGCTGGACGCAGACGACAGATAGTGCGGACGTGGTGCCGGAAAGCTGGTTGAAGGTCTCGATTGGTTAAGTGAATGAAATGACGAGTAAAGTGAACCGATATATTTTTCATAAAATAGTCTGTGCCGTCCGGGATTTGCCGAGGACATTCCGGAGACTTCCCACTCCCCGGTTGATAATGACGCTTTTGGTGAAAAATGAAGAAGAGTTATTGGAAAAGAATCTGTTGTTCCATAAGGCTATGGGAGTGGATGCTTTTATTGTAACAGATAACAATTCGGCAGACGGAACCTACGGAATTATCGAAAAGTATCGTCGGAAAGGATGGGTGGTGGACGTGATAAGGGAAACTGCTACGGGCTATGAACAAAAAGAGTGGGTAGACCGGATGATATGGAGGGCCAAGACGTCTTTCGGGGCGGATTGGGTGATTAATGCAGACGCGGATGAATTCTGGTATGCTCCCTCCGGGTCGTTGAAAAAAGAGTTAAGCAAGTCTCGTGCCAATGTGCTGACTTGCGAGGTGAGAAGCATGTATCCCGAAGAAGACAAACCTTTTTGGCAATGGTCTAAGGCCGTGCGGCCTGTAACCGATCTGGAAGCGTATGATTTGTCGTTGTATTCCTTGTTCGAACGCCAGAACCGTAAGGTAATTCACCGGACTGACGGTTACCTGCAAATATCCATGGGAAACCATAAGGTGAGGATGTTGCCTCAATATGCAAAGTCCTCGGCGATTCGTGTTTATCATTATAATGTGCGCGGCCGTCGTCAGTTTATGGATAAAATGGTGAATGGCGGTGTACAATTGAAAGAACATAAGGGCAGACATGGCGGTCGTCATTGGAGGTATTTTTACCGACTTTATAAAGAAGGTTTGCTGGAAGAAGAGTACGACCGGGTGATAGGGAAGCCGCATTTTGAGGAATTGTGCAAATGTGGATATATTTATGCGGACGAGACGATTCGTGATGTTTTCAATTCGATAAACTGATTTTTAATATGATGCATATAGCATTTACCATAGACAACCGGTTCGTTCGTCCTTGTGCGGTAACGATGGTATCGGTTTTACGGAACAATGTCCCGTATGAAATAGTATTTCATGTCATAGGATTGAATCTACATCAAGAGGATGTGGCTTTTTTCTCTGAGTTGTGCGACTCTTATGGTGCGAAAGTGTTCTTTTATGAAGTGGCGGAAGAAAAGATGAAGGCTTATGAAGTGACATGGGAGAAGCAGCGCTTGTCGAAAGTCGTGTTTTTCCGTTGTCTGTTATCTTCCATATTGCCGATGTCCGTGTCCAAGGTCTTGTATTTGGATTGTGATGTGTTGGTTTTATCTTCATTGTATGGTTTATGGGAGACAGACCTTACGGGAGTTGCTTTGGCCGGAGTTCCGGATAGCTTTACCGTCAATCCGGTGCATTGTCGTCGTTTGCATTATGCACCGTCTTATAACTATTTCAACGGAGGGGTCTTGTTGCTGAATCTGGAGTATTGGAGAGCACATGAGGTGGAACGTCTGTGTGCGGAACATTATCGCATGTATTCGGACAGGATTGTCTATAATGACCAAGACTTGCTGAACAGTTTGCTTCACGAACGTAAAAGGCTGTTGGATATGAAATGGAATGTCCAAGAGGGCGCCTACCGTAGGCCAAAGGGTAAGCCGGCCGGTTGGGTTCCTCCCTATGTCGAAACGATTACCCGTCCGGCCATTTTGCATTATTCCGGGCGCAAGCCTTGGCAATACCACTGCATGCATCCTTTGCGACAGTTGTATTTCGAATACGAGAGCCTGCTTTCCGGTGTGGAGAAGAAAAATGACGGGTGGGCGGTGCGTTTGCATCGTTTTGTCCACTTCCTGCCTTATACCTTGGGGATAAAAAGCGAGAAATATATAGATATACGTTACTGTAGTTCGGGCGAAAAAACAAGTGAGACTCGGTCCGCTCCGTTAATCAGTATTGTCGTACCGGTTTACAATGTGGAACGATATGTAGAGAAATGTATCCGTTCTTTGCAAGGACAGACATACGGCCACATAGAAGTTATTCTCGTGGACGATGCTTCTACGGACGGTTCTTATGACATGTGTAAAGCTGCAATAGGAGGGGATTCGCGTTTCAAGCTGATTCGTCATCCTGTCAATCAGGGAGTTGCCGGGGCGCGTAATCTGGGTCTATCTGTGGCAACGGGAGAACTCTTGGGTTTTGTGGATCCGGACGATTGGATAGAGCAGGATATGTATGCGCTTTTGTACGATGCTTATGTTGTTTCAGGGGCGGATATTGTGCAGTGCGGCTATTATTTGCATTTACAGAGTGGAAATATTCAGAAGTGTGCTGTGGGAAAGAATGAATGTTGGGGTACGCGGGAGGCTTTGGAACTTTTATTCCAAGACCGGCTCATCAAGAATTATTTATGGAACAAACTTTATAAGAGGAAGCTTTTCGACGGAGTTTCGTTTCCTGTGGGCAGGACGTTTGAGGATATTTTGACGTTGCCTGAGGTGTTCGGACGTGCGAAGACGGTTTATGTGGCCGGAGATATAACCTATCATTATGTAGAGCGCCACAAAAGTATTGTCACCAAAGCTTTCCGACAAAACCAATGGGATGATTATTTATATGCGTTGGATGTCAAACACAGCCGTGCCAAGGCTTTAGGGCTTTGGAAGGATTCCGACCGCTTTCTGGCCAACATGTATTTACGCATTCTGGATCGTTCTTTAAGCGAAGACGGGAGCGACAAGAAGCGAAAGGTTTTGATGGAGTATTTGAGAAAGAATGTAAGCGGCGTTCCGTTGTTGACGAAGTCTCCTTATTTGGCTTTTCGCCGCTTCCTTTGCTTGCATCATTTTGATTTATATAAGGGTGCCACCTTATTTTTCGCGAAGTTTAAAAAGAAATAATCATTTATTGTTATTGGAATCAGGATGGAAAATACACCTTCGTTTGCGGTCACGGAAGGGGCGTTGGTGACATTGGTTGTACCCATGTACAACGTAGCCCCCTATTTGGAGCGTTGTTTGCGTTCATTGGAAAGGCAGACTTATCGGAACATAGAGGTTATAATTATGGATGACTGTTCCACAGACGGGAGTCTGGATATAGCCAGTAAGATGGCTGCGTCAGACATGCGTTTTAAGGTTTTCAGTATGCCCCGGAACTCTGGAGCTGGCGATGCGCGGCAGGCGGCTATAGAAAAGTCCTCCGGTGAATTCGTCGGTTTCGTAGATGCAGACGATTATGTAGATGTGGATTTTGTAGCACTGCTTTATGGACTCATAATAAAGACGGGGGCGGATGTAGCGTGTTGCCAGCATTACTTTTATGATGAGGCGCACCAGCGTTTGACTACGCCATGGGCTTATGACGATAAAATTGTGTGCCTATCGCCTTGTGAGGCCATGCGTAAGATGAAGAGTTATGATCAAATGGATGAAGGACTGTGGAACAAGTTGTGTAGGCGTGAAATCGTCGTAAGGCATAGGATGGAGACTTTTCCGTTCGAGGACGCCTTCGTGTTATACAAATACATTCCGGAAGCGGAGAGTGTGGCTTTGTGTTGTGTCCCACTTTATTATTACTACCAACGCGACGGGTCGCTCATGCATACCGATTATACGCCTTATAAAGCTTTTGCCCGATATAAGCTGGAAATATTAAAAGACAAGGCTATCAGGGGAACGGAAAGATTGGAAACCGGAATAGCCCTCTATTATATCCGGAAAGGGCTGAAGCTTTTGCGGGAGTTTGGGCTGTTGGGGCAAACAGCCGACGTTTCGGAAGCTTGTCGGGGAGTGCTGGAGTGTTTGCATGAATTCGACTATGTCTCAGATATGGAGCTGGGGGGTAAGGATTTGATTGCAAGGCGTTGTGTTTATAAACGTTTGTGGAGGTATTTGGAATTGAACCGAAAGTTTGTAGCTACGTTTCGGAAACGTAAGATGGAGAAAGTGTGCCACAAGTATTCATTGCAGACGATGGAGGTATTTCAGAAAGGATTATGAAGGAATAGATAAAAGCAAAAAAGATAGTGGAATGATAAAGATAGCTTTGTGTACGGATACTTATTATATGATGGCCTGTGGTCCTTGTGTGGTTTCGATTTTTGAGCACCACCGTGAGCAGCCTTGTCATATTTACGTGATAACGAAATCGTTGCCGCAAGTAGATGTAGAGGGTTTGGAACAGATTGCCGCCAGGTATGGCGGACGTCTGACGGTCAAGACTATTCATCCGGAGATTCTGCAAGGCCTGAAAGTGAGCGATAGGTTCAGGGAGTCCATATACTACCGTTTCCTTTTGCCGGATTTGTTTCCGGACGAGGAGAAGATGCTTTATATGGATTGCGATATTCTGGTAAACGATTCGTTGCAGGAACTTTGGAGGACGGACATTGAAGGCTATGCGTGCGCGGTGGTGGAGGATCAGGAGGCTGATGACATTACTTTGCAAAACAGGATTGGAGTGTATGGTGCGCCTTATTTTAACTCGGGGGTACTGTTGGTCAATATGGACTATTGGCGGAAGCATAATGTGGCATGTCGGTTGGTGGAGTTCATCCGGGAACATCCGGAGAAGTGCCTTTTTCCGGATCAGGATGCTTTGAACGTGGTGCTGCACGGAACGGTGAAATACCTCCCATACGGATATAATTTTCAAGATTTGTGGTATACGCGAGATTATCAATGGATCAGGTTGCACGCCTCTAAATTCAAGGAAGTGGAGCGATGGAAAGAGCATCCGGTTGTGGTGCATTTTGCAGGTGGGGGCAAACCGTGGAAAAAGGATTGCAATCATCCTTTCACGGCATATTATTTGGAGTGTTTGGCTAAGACGAAATGGACGGTAGCCTGTTATAAGAAAGTGAGGGAAGAATGTACACCTTTGTACGGAGGAAGTTCCAAGACCTCACATAAATATATCCGGAGATTCAACCGCCTTTTGGCTGTTTTTGTCATCGAAACAATAGCTTTTGTCGTGTATTGGTTCTGCTCGATGAGGTGATGGTATTTATTGCGCGAAATGTAAGTTCTAAAGCTCCGGATAATACTTATAAGATTCCGAAATGTAGCAAAATGACAAAGAAAAGTAGCAAGGCCGGAATGAAAAGATGTGATCTGTATGTTTTTGAGTCCCTTGTAATGACATATTTTAATCTTTCTTTATATTTTTTCATGCAAGAAAGGGCATAACAGAAGATTAATCTCATGAAAGAAAAAAATCACTTGGCGCAGAAAACACTTTTTTTCTCCTCATATCGGGGCGAAGACGTCTGTTGATGGTGAAATGTTCGGGCGTAAAACGGGAGTTCACGTACGGTCTGGAGCTGATTTTTATGCTGGTTGACAGGCGGTAGTGCTCCAAAAACGGGAAGCACGATGTAACCTTATGCTGCATATTTTCTGACACGTAGTCGGGAGGCGTGCGGGCAAATGGTTGGAGGCAATGTCGCAAAGCGGTGTTTTCCTTCCGAAAGGCATCAAAAAGTCAAAAGCCGGACGCGTGAGACTGCGTTATTTGCCGTCAGGGCGACCGACGGACGGAAATGAGCGATTCTCATGATAGTGAGATTGTCATTTTGACATTTTGCAAACTTGATGCACGGATTAGGTTGTCCGGCTGTGGGGCGGTGGTGGCGCATAGGCCATGCAGACCGGATGAATGTGAGTAAAATATGATAAAAAATAACGTCGTGGTTGGTCACTTGGAGAGAAATGCCTACCTTTGCACCAATCCATTCATTTGAAATATATATGATTAAAGAATTTTTCTCCTTGCTCAAGCGGTATATGAAACCTTATCGTAAATATCTGACTTGGGCTGTCATATTGAATTTTTTATCGCAATGGCTTAACGTTTTTTCGTT
>UMAQ01005529.1_pt1 | contig 10456 bp, 10 predicted proteins | sample 1963751 | NCBI WGS metagenome assembly UMAQ01 (sample SAMEA4835920, study PRJEB28245) | human gut metagenome | biome: gut microbiome; material: fecal sample | place: Denmark | collected 2008
GTGCGGCTCGAACGCACGGTCTCCTGGTCCCAAACTTATGTCTGAACTTTCAGCGAGGGGTCTTGCGCACTCTTTGGCACTTTCCGGCACTCCTGCGGTTCCTCTTTGGAACTCTATTGGACTGTTTATTTCAGCCACCGCTTTCGTCTTTTGGGATTTGTGTGTGATGAAATTCTGTATATTAAAAGTGCTTTCGACCAGATTTACCTCCGATAGCAGGTGCTTTTTGCCGCAGAGAGCAGCTCAGAAACTGCGCCGCATAAACAAAGAAATAAGCGCGGCATGGGGATTCTTATAAAGCTGTAAAACCGGATTTTTGTCATGTGATTAGCAATTGACAAGAATGACAAGAAAGATTGCCAGCGGCAGCGTCTGGAATAGTTATTTTCCTGAAGATATGCCGTTCTTTTCAGTGGCTATTTCCTACTTTCTGTGATATTGTTCGTTTGCCAAAAGGAGGCGACGATATGCGGAAAGAAAATACCATGACTGTCGGGCAGTGGTGCGGCCAGTGGTTCATCGCCAACCGCCCCAAGTGGAACGGCAACACCGAGGGCGGGTACCGCAATCTGATTTACGGCCACATCATCCCCAGCATCGGAAGTGTGGCGCTCTCTGACCTGACAAAGCAGACAATCACCGATTTCTACGACAGCCTGCAGAACCGGGGACTCTGTGCCAGAAGTGTGTGGTGCGTCCACCTGCTTCTGCGGCGGTGCATGGACGAAGCAGCACGGGAACAGTTTATTCCGTACAACCCGGTGCGGCTCTGCCGGGAACTCAGGGCAGAGGAATACAAAACAGCCCCTTTGCGCCTGGGCCAGCTCCAGCGTTACCTGAACGCAGCGGAGCAGCTCGGCGTGCTCCCTCTCATCTACACAGGACTATCAAGCGGCCTGCGGCAATGTGAGCTGATCACCTTGTCGTGGGCCGATTTTTATGTCCGCTACAGGTACATCCTCAAAGGCCAGCGGTTGTTGACTCTCAACGAAAAAGCGGTGCATCTGCTGAAGCAGATACCGGAACCTGACTCGCCCTATGTGTTCCTCAACCCCAAAACCGGAGCGCCGTATAAGCTCCACGAGTTCTACTATCTGCACAAGAAGATCCTGAAACAGGCCAGGCTCCCGTGGGTGGCATTCCGGGATCTGCAGCGCCAATGCATGGAGGTGGGAATATGACGCTTCGGGAATACATTAGTTTCTGGCAGGAAACCTATGATAAGCGTCAGAGCAGACCGACTACCTATGCGGCACACAACTATGTGTTCAAAAACCACATTCTCCCCGGTTTGGGAGACACACAACTCTCTGAATTGACATCGGAGAGGGTTGGAGAATTTCTGGAGGAACGGAAGCGCTTCGGCAATCATCGACCCGGCAACTCTGGCCTGGGCGAAGAAACCATGCGGCACATCCACCGCCTGCTTCAGCAATGTATGGACCAAGCCATGCGGGATGGCCTCCTGACAGAGAATCCCGCCAAGGCATTCCGCTACCGCAAGTCCACAACGGTGAAAGCGAATATCATGACGCCGCTGGAGATGGAGGATTATCTGGATGCGGCAGAACGGCTGGGGCACCTCCCAATGTTCATGCTGGCCTTAACGGTCGGCCTGCGGCAGGGTGAGCTCATCGCCCTGAAATGGAGCGACCTTGATATCGAAAGCCGGACGCTGACCATCGCAGAAAAACGTGCGGTGGTACGGCGAGAGCTGGTGGAGTACGGCAGTCAGACAAGGACGATAGCACTGACACCAGAGGTAATCGACCTCCTAATCAGGGAACACGACAAACACCCAAGCAGTCCGCTCATGTTTATGCACCCGGCCACGCTGAAACCCTACTCGCCGCAGATGGTGCGCCGGATGCACAATGAGATCATCAAGGAAGCGGGAATCGACCATATCCGATTCACAGATCTCCGGCACACATGCGCCGTCCTATCTCTGCGGAACGGCATGGAAACCAAAGAACTGGCGCGGATGCTGGGACATTACCGGCCATCGATAACCCGGCAGAACTATGAACCTTATCTGCCGCGCACGGCAAAAAAGGATGAGGATATGCCAAAGGAAACTACTCAGCGTGAGCTTCAGCAGGCGGCAAATGATTTGGATAATCTTCTGAAGTTCTGATAGCTATTCCGCAAAAGGTGTGGTATATGTTTGTGTCACAAGGAGGCGAAGCCCATGAAATACAGATTACTCAAAGAGTTGTACGACTGCAGCTTCATCTCAGGATTTACACTGGCGTGGAAGCTGTCCGCAGAACTGAATAATTGTGAAAACGAGCGCTTAGCCTCCTGCCAAACCGGGAGACTGGGCGCTCGTTTCATATCTCAAAAGGAACATCATAAGGAGGAAACTACATGAGTGATAAACTATGGCGAGCGGTGTATGATCGATTTCACAAACCGCAGACCGATCCTGAAAAAAAGAAAGAAAATGTGGAGCGGTATCATGCGATGGTGAAAATGATGGTGGCTATCGAACGACAAAACCTGCTTCAAATTGCGGAAGACAAGAATTTTCTCAATAGCGATGCAGACCTTGATAGCTTTATTGACGGGCTTGAGACAGCTCTGATAATTTCTATGTTAGTCGAAGATGACACAAACGAATTCATGCACCCTGGTGAAACGCCGCAGGGCATAAGAAAATTTACATTGGGAGGAGAATGAATGAAATGAAAAGGAGATTCATCGTTACTACTGCAATCACCGCCTGTCTCGCCCTGTGTGCCGCCGTGTGGCCACAGACCGAAAAGGTCGAGAAACCACCCACGCCGAGCGAAACGGCCAACATGACCACTCCACGGCCGACACTTCCGGAGCCGGAAGAACTAATATTGCCAGCAATCACAGAAAGGCAAGAGTCGGGAATGCCGGAAGCTGAATCAGCCCCGGAAGTGGCCGCCAAGGAGTTGCCCATCCCTGCACCGGAAATAGAAAAGCAATTCGAAGCGGAACAAAAAACTGCACCTCCTATGCAGACAGAACCCGCTCCGGTACATCCTACGCAGTCTGAATCGGCACCGGAGCCAATAGCTAACGATAACGAACTGGCGGATATGGTCTATGTCCCCGGCTTCGGCTGGATACGAAGTGAAGGCCCCAACCATGTCGAGTACGCCGAGGATATGTACGAGAACGGCAATAAAATCGGCATCATGGGCTGACCTCAAAAATTGCGCCGCATAAACAAAGAAATAACCGCAGGAGAGCAAAAAAGCATTCCTGCGGTTATCCTTTGCCAGTTTATAATTCAAAATCTCTCGTCTGGAAAGGGCATCACGAATCTGAAAATTGGATTTTCAATAGACAAACTGAAGCTGCTGTGTTAAAATTAACCCGTATTAGTGTATACTCTGACACGAGGTGTTACGATGACGATTTGTTATAATAAGCTGTGGAAACTCCTGATTGATAAAAACATGAAAAAGAAGGATCTGCGTCTGGCTACCGGTATGTCTACGACCGCCCTTGCCAAACTGGGCAAGAACCAGCATGTCAGTACAGAAATCCTGATGAAAATCTGTACCGTGCTGGATTGCGACTTCTGCGATATCATAGAGCTCGTAAAGGAGGAAAACCATGATTGACTTTTCCAAAATCGAGCAATATCGGGAGAATAACCGTATTGAGGCCAAGAAAGCCCTTGGCGGGCTTCCCAAGAGCATTTGGGAAACCTATTCCGCTTTTGCCAATACCCACGGCGGCATTATCCTGTTGGGCGTGGAAGAATGGGCGGATAAATCCTTGCACACGGTAGATCTGCCAGACCCTGACAGACTCATCAAGGAGTTCTGGGACATCGTCAACAATCCCAACAAGACCAGCGTGAATGTGCTGTCCTCCAAGGATGTATTTATGCAGGAAGTCGACGGCAATCATATCGTGGTCATCAATGTTCCCCGCGCGGAACGCTCCTATAAACCGGTGTATGTGGACGGAAATCCGCTCTGCACATACCGCCGTAACGGTGAGGGCGACTATCGCTGCACCAAGGAGGAATATCAGGCCATGGTGCGGGACGCATCCGTGAAAACGCAAGACATGCTCATTCTGAGCGAAATGGACTTGACGGTGTTCAACAAAGAAAGCATCCGCAGTTATCGCCAGAGAATGCGCCTCTCCCGCCCCGGCCATGTGTGGGAAGCCTTGGAGGATGAAGATTTCCTCCTGAAGCTGGGTGCTGTCGGTATCGGCTCTGATGGGAAAAAGCATCCCACCTCTGCAGGACTTCTCATGTTCGGCAACGAGTATGACATTGTGCGTGAATTCAACACTTACTTTCTGGATTACCAGGAGCAGTATGACGCCGACACGCGATGGACCGACCGGATTATTTCCTCATCCGGCGACTGGAGCGGCAATGTGTACGACTTCTATTTCCGCGTCTATAACAAGCTGATTCAGGATATCAAGGTGCCCTTCAAAATGGACGGTGGTACTCGTATAGATGATACCCCTGTGCATCAGGCACTCCGGGAAGCATTGGCCAACTGTTTGGTGAATGCCGATTATTACGGCAGACAGGGACTGGTTATCATTAAAAAGCGTAATAGAATTACTATGTCCAACCCGGGCAGCTTCCGCATCGAAATTGATGCCGCAAAGAGCGGCGGTGTCTCTGATCCGCGGAACGGAACGATGCTGAAGATGTTCAACCTGATTGATATTGGTGAGCGCGCTGGTAGTGGCATTCCGAATATCTTCCGCGTCTGGCATGAGCAGAAATGGACAACTCCGGAGATTACAGAGCAACTCGAGCCGGAGCGGACAACATTAACGCTTTTATTCTCCAAGGGAGACGATAAAAAAGCGGCGATAAAAAGTGACGATAAAAAAGTGACGATAAAATCTGCGCGACAGAAAGAAGAAATCATCGCCTACCTTACGGATCATATTTCGGCCAGAAGCGCCGATATTGCAGAGCTCCTTGGAGTCAAGAGCACGCGAGCCAAGAAACTCCTCTCTGAACTGACTGCGGAGGAAATTGTTGTAGCCGAAGGCGGAAATCGAAACAGAACTTATAAGCTGAAAGCGTAAGGAGAGTGTCAGATGCCAATTCCCAAATATGATGAGATGTACCGTGCCTTCCTTGATTGCTTGGCAGATGGCCAGCCGCACAGATCAAAAGAGGTAAAAGATGCGGTTGCAGGTATTTTCTCGGTGTCCGAAAAGGAACGGGCTGAGATGCTGCCAAGCGGGAAGCAGCAGCTTTTTGATAACCGTATTGGCTGGACAAGGACATATCTGAAAAAGGCCGGCCTTGTGCAAAGCCCGTCACGAGGTATTTATGTGATTACGCCAGCAGGCAGACAAGTCCTCAATGAAAATCCTCCTCAAATCGATAACATTTATCTCCAGCGCTTTGAGTCATTTCGAAAGTTTATTTCTCCGAACAATAATGAAGAAATAGCACTTTCGACGCCCATGGAAAAGGTGTCCGGTAAAACACCGCAGGATATTTTGGATGAAGCCTTTCAGCAGATCAACACCACCTTGGCAGACGATCTCCTGATTGAAATAATGAAGCAGCCGCCCACTTTCTTTGAGCATCTGGTCGTCAAGCTGTTGACGCAAATGGGATATGGTGGCTCGGTGGATCATGCCGGCACGGTCATCGGGCAAACCGGTGATGAAGGCATTGATGGTATCATTCGTGAAGACAAACTTGGCTTCAGCTTGATTTATATTCAGGCGAAGCGTTGGGATTGTGACAAGACCGTTGGCAGACCAGAGATTCAGAAATTCGTTGGCGCGCTGGCTGGACAAGGTGCTTCCAAAGGCTTGTTCATTACGACGGCCAAGTTTACGAAAGAAGCACGGCAATATGCAGAGAAGCAACACACCACAAAGGTCGTGCTTGTTGATGGCACTACGCTGGCAAAATTGATGATCGAATATAATTTGGGCGTGTCTACGGAAGCTACATACGAAATTAAAAGAATTGACAGCGACTTTTTTGCGGAGGATCTTGATTGATTTTGCCCGTCAACTTCTGATAATCCTTATTATCAGGAAACAGGAGGTCAGTGTTTATGTTACCCGAAGAAAGAGCACGAGTAAGAATAGATAAGCAGTTATCTGAGGCGGGATGGGATATTGTTGCTCGTAATGAATATGTTCCAAAGAGCGCTGCCGCCGTAAAAGAGGCTCTCATGCAGGGCAATACGGAAAGCGATTACCTGCTTTTTGTCGATGACAAAGCAATCGCAGTTGTAGAGGCAAAGCGTGAAGAAAATCCCCTTGCCGATGATGTAGAAAACCAAGCAGAGGGTTATTCTTTCCATCCGCAGGGTTGGTATGGTCTTTGGTTCGACAAGCAGATTCCTCTGGTATATCTTGCGAATGGAAATAAAATATATTTCAAGAATATGCTGACCGATCCTGATGGGGATTATATTGAGCTGCCAGCCATGCACTCTCCGAAAAAGATGCTCCAGATTATCGGCAAGAAATCTGAATATGGCGCTTTACCGAGGCTTGCGAAAAGGGGCTTACGCGATTGTCAGTACGATGCCGAGGCTAACCTTGAGGCTTCACTGAAAGTCGGAAAAAAGAAAGCTTTGTCTATCCTCGCTACCGGCGCTGGTAAAACATATCTTGCGTGTCTTGCCTCCTATCGCCTGCTGAATTATACTCCAACGAAACGCGTATTATTTCTTGTTGATAGAAATAACCTTGCTCGCCAGGCCGAGTCTGAATTCAGCCTATTTGACAGGACGGAGGACGGCAAGGCTCTGAGTGAACTTTATCGGATTAACCGTCTGAAAAAGGCAGAAGATATTAAAGGCGATGTGGTCATATCCACGATTCAAAAACTTTTTGCGGTACTTACCGGACAAGCCATCCCCGATGAAACAGACGAAGACCGTGAAGATGAATTTTCGCAGCGGGATAATGAAAAGGCATTGAAGGAAACAGTCTCGTTGGATGGCAAGCTACTTCTGCCGCCAGATTATTTTCAGTTCATTGTGATCGATGAGTGCCACCGCTCGATTTACGGAAAATGGAGAGCGGTCCTCGATTATTTCAAAGACGCCAAAATACTCGGATTGACAGCGACGCCCACTCCCGAAGCGTATGCGTTTTTTGATAATAATATAGTAGAAAAGTATACTTACAATGAATCCGTGATTGATGGCGTAAATGTACCTGCTCGTGTATACCGTATTTCTACCAATGTTACCGTGCATGGCGGAACAATAAACGCTGGCGACACAATTACGGAAAAATCAAAGAAAACCGGGGTCAAGGTTGAACGCACTGCAACTGAAAGACTTGACTTTTCGCCTACTCAACTTGATCGCTCTATAACAAATCCTAAGCAGATAGAAACTGTCCTTGCTGCGTACAGGGATGCCATATACACCGATCTATACCCGGACAGAGCTGAGAAATGGGAATACATTCCCAAGACACTCATTTTTGCAAAGGATGACAACCACGCGACGGAAATTGTAAACGAAGCTAAAAAGGTATTCGGCGAGAAGTTTCCCAGCGGCAAAGTGCCAGAGCGCTTTGTACAGAAGATTACATACTCCGCGGATAACCCAAACGATCTGATTCGTAATCTCAGAATTGAAAAGGATTTCCGCATTGCTGTTACTGTAACGCTCGTCGCAACAGGCACGGATGTCAGACCGCTGGAAGTCGTTCTATTTATGAATGATGTTAAGTCCGACATCCTCTATACACAGATGAAAGGCCGTGGCTGTCGAACCATCAACGATGATAAACTCAAGGAGATTACTCCGAATGCGGAAACAAAGGAGTGCTACTACATCGTTGACGCGGTAGGTGTAACCGAGTCTGATAAAACGATTCCGAAGCCGGGCGGAGACGGCCCAAAAATCAAAGTATTGACACTTGAGCATCTGTTGGAACACCTCGCACACGGCGAAGTAACAGATGGAAATTTGGAGCTGCTTCGCGATTATTGTTCGACGATTAACCACAGATATGAAGATAATCCTCTATTCGGCAAGCATCTTGACTATTTCGTTGTGACATTTGGATTTGCGCCGCGAACTTTAGCAAACAGCATCAATGAAGCAATAGAAAATAGTGTGCTTCCGCCATATACGAGCATCTCTGAGCCGAACAGCGAGAGAAAAGCGCTGATTTCTTGCCTTATCAGTAATATCAGCGCAAGAAAAAAGTTGCTTGAAATGCAAAAAGGCTACATCATCATAGTTCCGGGTCCAGACGAGGTAATCTATGCCGGCTTTTCAAAAGAAACCGCAAGGACGTTTATTGAGAGCTTTGAAAAGTATCTAAACGATAACAAGGACTCTGTTGAGGCTCTGCGTATTATCTACAATTCAGAAAATGTCGTTATAACCCATGATATGCTTTGCGACTTGAAGGATAAGCTCATTTCTGAAAACCGGTTGTTCACGCCGTATTACATCTGGAATAACTATAAAATTCTTGATGTCGACGGTAACGTTGAGCAGCTGGATACCAAGCAGAATGTCAATGCGCTGACGCATTTGATTCAACTTGTTCGATATGCTTTCAGAAAAAATCCAACTCTTTCGAGCCTGTATACAGGATGCTCTCAGCGATTCAACTTATATTGCGGTCAAATGCAGCGGTCTTTGACGGATGAGCAGGTAATAGTTATGAAGCAGATTACTGATTATATTGTCAGCGACGGCGCATTTACGGTATTGGAGCTTAACAGTATTGATACCGACCTTTGGCGTAAAGGCATTGGGTGTTTTGGCAAGAGTTTTGCATTAGAACTGCAAACATTATCAAGATTTATTTTGAAGGTGGCTTAAAATGGCAAGTATTACACAGGCAAAAAACGAAAGCACCCTGCTGAAAAAAGTATGGGATATCGCAGGTGTTCTCGCGGCGGCGGGCGTCGGTTTCACCGACTACATCACGCAGCTCACATATATTCTTTTTCTTAAGATGGACAGCGAAAAGGAAGAATTGGGGCTCGGTAGCGCCATCCCTGAAGGTTACAAGTGGGAAGATTTAGTTGAGCTCAACGGAACGGACTTAGTTGATAGATATGAGGAAATCCTGAAAGAACTTTCCAAAGACACTGGTTTGATCGGAACTATCTTCACGAAAGCATCCAACAAAATCGACCGTCCTGTAATGCTCGCCAAAGTCATCGAAATGGTCAACGGCGAGAACTGGTATATGATGGAGGGCGATTTCAAGGGCGCTATCTACGAATCCATCCTTGAAAAGAACGGACAGGATAAGAAAAGCGGAGCCGGTCAATATTTCACTCCCCGTGCGCTCATTAAAGCCATTGTTGATGTGGTTGACCCCCAAATCACCGAAACTGTTGCTGACCCGGCTTGCGGTACGGGTGGTTTTCTCCTTGCCGCTTTTGAACACATGAAGCCCCAGAGCCGCGAGATTGAGAAACAGAATTTTCTAAAAAATAGGGCTTTCTTCGGCGCTGACAATACGCCATTGGTTGTAACGCTCGCATCCATGAACCTTTATCTGCACGATATAGGTACGGCAAAAAGCCCCATTGTGTGTCAGGACTCGTTGATTGACAAGTCTGACAAAATGTTCAATGTTATCTTGGCCAATCCTCCCTTTGGAGTCAGACCGCAGGGCAGCGTTGAGGTGTATGCCAATCGTCCCGAATTTGTAAAGACTTCGGACAACCAGGTCAATTTCTTGCAGCATATCATGTCGATTGTTAAGGATAAAGGACGCGTCGGTGTTGTCCTTCCGGATAATGTCCTTACTGACGGCGGAGCAACGGCAAAAGTGCGCGAAAAACTTCTGAAAGACTTTAACCTGCATACAATTCTTCGCCTGCCAACCGGTATTTTCTACGCAAACGGTGTGAAAACGAATGTGCTGTTCTTTGATAAGGGAACCCCCACAAAGGATATTTGGGTGTATGACTACCGTACCGGCATAAAGCATACGCTGGCAACTAAGCCGATGACTCGCGAAAACCTTGATGATTTCGTCGCCAGCTATTGCTCCGGACATATTCAGGATCGGGTACAAACATATTCTGAAGAAAACCCGAATGGCAGGTGGAGAAAGTTTACCGAGGAAGAAGTGTATTCGCGCGATCAGTTGAAGCTTGATTTCAAGTGGCTTGATCTCGGCGAGAAAGATGACCGCACCATTACGGAAATCCTTAATGATATGCAGAGCAAGTCAGCGGCAATTACGGATGCCGTCGCAAAACTGCAAGAGATCCTCGGAGGGATAGACCTGTGATTGATACGAAAGCATTACGACAAAAAATCCTTGACCTCGCTATCCGAGGCAAGTTGGTGCCACAAGACCCAGATGACGAACCTGCATCCGTGTTGCTGGAACGTATTCGCCAGCAGAAGCAACAGATGGTCAAGGAGGGCAAACTCAAGCCCAAGGATATCAAGAACGATTCTGTTATCTTTGTCGGTGAGGATAATTTGCATTATGAGAAGTTCGCTGACGGCAG
>UMAQ01031305.1_pt1 | contig 10179 bp, 6 predicted proteins | sample 1963751 | NCBI WGS metagenome assembly UMAQ01 (sample SAMEA4835920, study PRJEB28245) | human gut metagenome | biome: gut microbiome; material: fecal sample | place: Denmark | collected 2008
GTTTGCTCATAAGGCAAATCAAATTTAACCTTATGTTCACCATGCGGAGTAGCTATTCTGCTTTCTACTACCACATCCTCATCATCTTCGTGCTCCTTATTATGATGGTCGCACGAGTGATGCTTTACTATGATACATCTTAATCTATGTCCCATATTAGCTCATTTTCTTTATGAAGTCAGACATCATTTTCTTCAGCTCATCTACTGAGCCTTTAACACCAGTTACGGTTTCCTCAATAGCACTAAAGCGCTTTTCGGTTTCCTGTTTCTCCTTGTATACAGGATTGAGCTCTGCAAGCAGAGAAGATGACTTCTCAAGTACTTCTTTCTGATGGTCTACTGAGGCCAATATCTGTTCGGCAGTATTCTTCATAGCCTCAATTTCACTTGCCAAGCTCATCTTATCTGTAGACAAAATAAGATTACCTGCATAAGTGACTGAAAGATTTTCAGGAATTACATAAGTTGCGGTCTTCCCATTTGCCTCAATGGTAATATCAATTACCATTTCAGTTTTGCCAGTTTTCTGGTTCATTTCCATACGAGGAAACGGCACCTGAGCTGCTTTGCCTTGCGTAAGGCTCAAATCCTGCTTGTTAAGAATGTATACAGGATAATTCTGCTTAATATCTTTGAATAACATAGCTTTATATTTTAGTTGATTAAATGCAAAAAGAGAGTGCCTAAGAAGGTTTCTAGAAAACCTCCTCAGGTACTCTCTAATTATTTACGCAGTAGTCGGGATAGTTACAGTCAGAGAACTATTGATTGCATAGCAGTTGGATTTACCGTATACTATTTTAATCAAGCCCTGAGTCATTCCGAGCTGGTTGATAGTGACAGATGCAGGAAGTGTCGTTATACCCTGGAATGCAACCATAAAGCGCTCATTGATTACCTGCGTCTCAGCCTGGCATTTGCAAGCATTAGGCGTAGTAATTGTGATGGTTGCTACTATAGGCACGAATACCGTTGTTCCATTAAGAACAGGTGTTTCATTCCTATAAGTAACAGTCGCAAATGGCTGATTGGTAGAAGTTGCGCAAACGCAACGACACAGTTTCTCCTTGAATGTGGCCAAGAACGCAGCTTGATTTGCCACAGGAGCAGCGGCTAAGCCTACTGGCGATAATGTAACCATAATCTTTACAGTTTAATGGTTAAACATTACTGGCCACAGCCGCATCCGCAGCTATTGCCACATCCGCAGCCATAGGGCCCCAATCGTCTCTGCGGTTATTACCTGCCAGAATGGCTGCTGCTAGAGCGTTGTCATTGTCGCCTCTGTCGCAACAATAGATTTTTTCTGTAACTTCTCCCATAATTTTGAAGAATTTAGAAAGTTAATAAAATGTGTTAATTATAATATTTCTTGCAAGAAATTTTCGCTTTTAATAATATTACATACCAGCAGTAAATGCATAGCAATATATTTATATAAAGTTTTTAAGCAGTGCTGCAATTAGTATACCCTCTCTTTCATATCCATCTTTTAGCGGATGAACATTTGCCGCTTCTGGAAAAAATGTATTCCAATTAGATGCAGACATATTCATGTTACCCCATACATCTAATAGTGGTATATTATAAAATTCACTAATAGCTTTAAATTGAGAAAGCTGTTTATCCTTTCTTTCTTTGTTAGCGTCGTACCATCTTTTTTCATCATAGATACCTCTTTCGCTGTCGTAGTAGTCATTTGCAGCCTTTCCTATTGCTGGGAAATTTGCTATAAAGATGTGTGCTTTAGGATATAGTCTAAGCAACTCTTCTATAGAGGATTTCCAAGCACTTGATTTCGTGGGCTTTACCCAGTTTAAAGTATTACCCCAATTTTCATCTTCTGTATTTTCTCCGTTGTACCAATAGAAAGTTTCCCAAGGGGCCTCATTACTAACAGTTTCTACAGAACAAGCCATACCTGTTTTTCCTGTATCTGTAAATTCTAACGTAGTTTCATAAGTATTATTTCCGTTAGTAAAATAAACAGAATTTCCATCTTCTCCTGCTGTATCGAATATCCCTTTGTATGAATACTCGATAATTCTTTCTATTATGTATTTTCTTGTTAAATCGTCGTTTTCTTGAGGAATAACGTGTATATTGTATGTACTAACTCCAGGACCAGCCCAACCAGTCTTGATTGTAACATCTCCTTCTATAGTTGGCAGTGCAGTTATTGTTAATTTTTTGCCGTTAGATAGACTTCTTACACCAGCTACTGCATTTAATACTCTATCTTCATTAGAAATTAAATTTAGTTGTTCTTGTGACAATGAAGCAATAGAATATTGTTTATCCATTTTATATGTTCTATCTGCAGGGTTAAAATCAAATGTTCCATCGTTTACATTTTCTAATACAATAATTGCATTTTCTCCACTGTCTTTAATATATTCTTTGGTTACAAGATTTTTTACTCTGAAGTAAGTAGAGCCTATTTTTGACATATCTGAGTCGGTTCCACCTATTGATAGTGGAAAACTCGGGTCTGCATTTTTATTTTGGTCGAATGTTATATTTAAAATTTCAGCAGTTTTCTTTTGCCAGGTGCCACCTGCAAATAAACTGTCGCCTATTGAAAATAATTCAGTATTTGATAATCCTGCTTCAACAGCATCTTCTACAACTGTTAACCTATTATTTAACTCTGTCAAATCTGTTTCTAATTTTTCATTCGGGATAGACCTATCTGGAATAGAATTCGCTGAAAATTGTCTATTTAATATTACAGAATTGATAAAAGGATATTTCCCAGTTGAATCAAAAAATACATGTGTATTCTTTTCGATACCCATGTCTTTAAGTTCAGAAAAATTTATTTTAGCATAACTTTCTTTAGTCTTTCCAAACTTAATAATAGCATTATTACCTTCAGCATCTTCTGTTTGAATTTCTCCGAAAGCTTGCTTATATGTATCTTCGTTAGTCAAATAATAAATTCTTATTCTATTGATTGATGTTGGGCCAAAAGTATAAAGGATTTGACCTAAACAAAAAATTGGATTTTCTACATCTTTGGCATCGGCCGGAATATCTTCTTTAGAAATATAAACCTCTTTTACAATACTTGCAGTAAATGGAGCATTATAAAGAATAGGGTTAATTATCTTTTTAGAAAAAGTTATGGACGCATCTTTTATTTTATTATCATCAACGCTACCATTCTCAACTATTGATTGGTATGCAAAGGCTTTAAAAGGCGTTGTTGCTACTATTGTAAACAGCGCATACTTTGACCCTGCTTTAGGTGTCACTCTATTATTTTTATAATTTTGAGTCACGCCTATATAAGTATCTGTACTAGGATAATCTGAATAAAATACTACATTATTTCCATACTTATTTGGAATATTACCTACAATTACTAAATCGGTATTATCAAACATTACAGGAACTATTAAGCCATCAATTTCGCTTGTAGCTTTTGACAGAGAACCAGTATTAGCATTGTTCCAATAAAATCCACATTTTCTAAGTTCAACCGATGTTGCAAAATTTCTACTCAAAGACGGAAGATTATTTTCTGATATCGCATCATCGGCTAATTTTTCACTTGTAACTGCACCATCAGCTAATTTTTCACTTGTAACTGCACCGTCGGCTAATTTTTCATTGCCTATAGGGTTTTCTGGATTGTTTTGATAGTTCAGAGTATATGTAAACTTAGCCTTTGTTCCAGGTGTAGCATTTTTAATAAATGCTCCAAATCTAATATCTGTACTTGCATTAAATTCTTTCGATAAAGGCAATACATAGTCTTCTCCGATATTAAAACTTGTTTGGCCTAAATGCATACCGCCATAAAAGCTTAACATCTGATACGTACTAATTTCGCTACCAGATATATCAACTCTAAACTTTAGAAGTGAGTTCTTTTTCAAAGAAACTTTTATTTCACGTAAATCTAGTGCTGATGACCCGGAAGATGCTTTAGAAACTACTACTGGGTATAAACCTAACTCTGAAATTTTAGAAGATGATGCTATTCCGGAATTTATTTTTGCCCAACTACCTTTCCATTCTAATATAGCGACTTCTCCATCTACTAATTCTATACCATTAAAATTAGCATATATCCCAGGTTCTACCGCTAAATAGAATATATTGCCATCAAGAGTACCAGGGCTTGTCGTAGTAGTAGCTATGCCAGCAAATGTGGAATTTTCTCCTACAGAACTAACTATATTAAAAAGTACATTCTGAAGAAGTTGCCCAGTTATTTCTTGATTTCCATTTGTTTTAATTATTTGAGCTATAGCTGCTTTTAAATCACTCCACTTTGCCATATTTGTTACTCTGTTTTAAAATCATTATTAAAGTCTCTATTAAAATCTCCGCCAGCTAATTCTGAAGTATAACCTCCTATATTAGCTATAACAGTGTCTGTTTCAAATTCGCATTCAACTGAAGCTAAATCTCCTTGGTCTTCCCATTCTGGCTCCATATTAAATGTAGTCAAATCATAGACTTGTGATTTGCTAGTAATCTGTTTGTTTTCACAAAGTCTTACAATTCTAAGAGCATCGCATAGATATTCTGGAGCTATAAAGGTGAATTTATATATCTTTTTACTTACTTGGCTTTCAATGAAAGTATAGCCCATTCGCTCAGTAGCCTCTTCTTCAAAGTCATATTCAGGTTTACCTACCTGTGTATTAAGATAACACTTGAATTTGAAATTATCAGAAAAGTCAACTACACCATTTTTAAGCTCAAAGTTATATGAATTGTAGTACTCAATGAGAAGATAATCATCTACTTTATTATAAACAGTAAATACATCTGAGTATATAGTTCCAAGACCAGATATAGATATTGCTAAATAGTATCGGCCTTCGTATTTTATATCAATTACTGGAAGAGTTCCTGGATATTTGAGAAGCTTAAAGTCAGTATATGATTTAATAATTAAACCATTTTCTTTCATAGTGGTAGTAATATCTGCATATTTACCAGTGTTAAAGTCGTATAATCTAACCCAACTTACTGATGTTCCACTTGCAAGAACTACTTGAAATGGCAATAACATATTCTTATATGTTATAAGCGGATAAACTTGGCCATACGCATAATCTTTACGATGATTTTGCAAAGCAAGATTATCGTAGAACGGTAATGGCGATATGTTATTGTTTACTAACTTCATATTGCAAATATACTAAAAATTTCCGTGATATGAAAATTTATTAACAAAGTTTAACCTATAATTTTATTGAGGCGAATATGTTAATTTTACTTTTGCTGTACGAGTATTCATGTTTACAGAATATTCATCTATTTTGCCATCTCCTATACTGGTTTTAATAAGCTCTAATTCATCTAAATCTTCTTCAATAGGAAATTCTACTGTGTGCTTCATACACATTTTTACAGCATTAACATACAGATTATTCAAAACATTGCAGTCTATATTACCAGCAGGCATATCATACATATAAAAATGTACTAAATATGCCCAAGATGCATACCAATTTTGTACTATAGCCTCATAGGTATCTCCATTTTCATCTATTAAGTTTTCAACTGTGATAATAGGCAATTCATAAGTTGAACCATTTTTAATAGGGCACAGCAAAGCGAAGCCATCATCTGAAAAGTTACTGGGGTTAAACAGCATAAAATCTACATCAGATGAAAATTGCGCGATATTTATTTCTTCTGTTTTATCTTTTTGTATGTAATTAGATTTTACATCAATAGTAACTCCACCAAATAAATCTGTCACATCGTCCATCCAGCCAAATTCGTATCGCTGATTAAGGTCTGATTTATCATATTCTACTTCAGATTGAAAATAGGCTGACATCTTTTTATTAAACTGGTCTGTAAGCTTAGTAAAATCAAGCTGAACATTACTGTTATAAGAATATGAGCCTCCTCTCATAAAGAAGCTTATATGCTCAACTTTGAATTTACCATCTTCTATATACCAATAGCATCTAAAGCAATCACGAAGCATCTTCATAAGGTCTTCAAATGATATTTCTGCTTTTTGTGCGGGCTGGTCATATTCACCTTTAAGTATGTTTGTTTTCTGCGTAATAAATACGTAAAACCTATTCATACTAATAGGCACAGTGGTATCATACAAAAAGCGACTATACTCAGAAGTAGCTTCATGTTTAAGAGTCGGGTCAATCTTATTAAGCAAAGCTTTTATAACAGCTGCTATGGAATAGCTATCTCTAAGCGTATATTGCTTTCTTAATCTTTCTTCAAAATACTCATAGAAGTTATCATAAACATACCACAGTGATGCGTTTGCCCATGAGTTTTTACTAATAGGTAAAGCACGACCTATACCAGCACTACTAGGAATAAACTGATTTGTAAAATACTGCCCATAGTCATTCAAACCAAATCTGGTTGGCTCATCAACAGCTTTAGAAGTACAGAAAAACATTCCACCTCTTAATCCAATACACTTTTTATAATTTCTATTGTCAGTTACAAAATCATCAGATGGCAAATTATAAGTATTTTTTACACCTTCTGAGTCTTCTACAGTATCTACATCACAAAGCAAACGCCTATAGATATGATATACAAATGGACTCTCTATAGTAAATTTATCATTCGAATTATTTACATTTACCATTTCTATATCTTTACGACCTATATAGCAGTTATCTGCTTCTGTAAATACATATTGCTTTACAGACCGATAAAGAATAGTATCATCTCTATTACGCTTAATATAAATATAAGCTTTTGTCATTGGAGTATCTGTTCCCATATAGCATGTATAGCCATTCCAACAACTCCAATATCCGTTTGTGCCAGCATATACTCCATTAACATCAGAAATACCAGCCCCTCTTACATAAAATTCATTTCCTGCTTTTATATAAGAAAAGTAATACTTATTTATCAAGGCGTTATGGTCATCAATAGCTTCATTCACATCATCTTCCCAGTATATGCCTCCGAAGAAATTAGATATAGAATTGGCTCCACGGACATATACCTGCATAAGAGAGCGTTTATGCAGATTTATTCGCGTAATTGCCGGAGCAAGTTTTATGAGGTCATAAGTATTTTCATACTTATTCATAACCTCATTATAGTTATCAATAGCTGTAGTTTTAAGTTCACACTTCTTTTTATCATAATCAAACTTACAGTCTGTTTTGTTAAATTCACCTTTATAGTATTCAACCCATTTTTCAGAAGTTCTATTGTACTTATCTACAATAAATATGAGCTGGTCTTCTAAACTTGAATTTTTTACAAATTCATAGTCTTGGCCAAATAGATTTATTTTGCCATCAAGTGATATTCTGAAAAACTCTTGGCCACTTTCCTTTGCATACTTTTTACTAAGGTCTTTATAATGAGGATTTACAGACTGCATAATATATATAAAAGTAACATCATTCTGTGACTTTTCATATATATCTGTATTGCTTTTATAGAATGTTATAGCTATTTGTGTAGTGTTATTAAGCAAATTAACTATTTCACTTCCAGCAGTATATACTTTTCCTAAATATGTACTGCCATTGTAGCAATGTATATATATTCTATATGCTTCTGTACTTACACTACCAGCTGGATTTACGTTTATAAACACAGCGTGTGAACTATAAAGGCTTATGCTAGAAGATGCACACATGCTAGAATTACTTATATATTCTCCAGCACTATCTATAGTTTCATTACTATAGATAGCAGTATATACGCTTTTGCCTACGTAGAAATTATATTTAGGAGGTATCATAGCTTTTTAATTTTTGATTATACGTTTAACATTTTTACGTTGCATTACAACTACTCCGTTAGGCATAGTATAATACTTCGTTTCATTCTGTCGTCTTATGCTTCTTACATCATCTTCAAGTTTGGAAAGGTCCATGTTGCCATTTGCATTCAAAGATATACTTAGCCCATCTGAGCCATCAAATGCTTTCAGATATTTATCTTCAAATGTACCTTTATTAAAGCTATCAATAACGTCAGGTAGTATTTTACGATACTTTCTTGTTTTATGCTTATTTATAATAGCAAGTGCTTCACCGCCTTCAGCTCTCATTCTATGCTTCTTCTTATTCTTTACACCCAAATCAATATCATCGCCAGATGCGTGAGAGCCACCTTCCAAGAACTCTAAACCACCTTCGCCATACTCTTCAGATTGGCTTGCCGTTACTTGTTTTGCTTTAATTTTAGCTACTGCGAATGAAGTCCACATTGTAGCAATCGCAGCTAGTGCAAGAGCTGGACCTACGATAGGTGTTGAGGAGAATGAGCTCCATAAGTTAGCAGATGCAGTAATAAGAGAAGATGCCTGAATTACTGTATTAAGAGCCTCTTGACGTTTTTGAGCTGCTTCAAGTTGCTTTTGTTTTTCTTGTTGATTTTTCTTCTCTTGCTCAAGCTCCTTTTTAGCTGTAGCAACGTTATTAGCATAGCCATTATTACGAGCTTCAACTTCTGCGTCATAGGCTTTTTGTGCAGCCTCTACTCGCTTTTCTGCATTTTCAACAGCTTGCTCAGCTAATTCAACTTCAGCATCCATAATAGATTGAAGTTGTTCAAGAACTATATTTACAGCATCTCCTAATGCGTCAATCTGGTCATCATCAAAGCCAAGTTTCTCTAATAGACTACCGCCGAGGCCTTTTTTACCTATATTAGAAATAAAGTCATCATGCTCAGACAGCTCTCTATCAATGCCTTTTACAGTAGATTTTGCTGCATCTATCTGAGCTTGGCTCCAATCAAGTCCACCAGACTCAGCAAGTGCTATCTGCTTTTCCCATCTAGCTTTTTCCTGTTCAAGCTTAAATCGAGTTGTTTCAGTTTCACTCCGTTTTATTTCATTAAATATAGCTTCGTCTAAAGCTTGCTGCTCATCAAAACCTGTCATCTCAAATGAGCCTTTTGTCTGAGCTGCAGATTTATCAAACTGAGCATTTATTACAGAGCTACTTACTTGCTCAGCAGCAGGTTTAGCAGCATTTTCAGCTAACGCTAATTGCCTACGTACTTCATTTTGTTGTAATAACAATTGCAACTCTTCTTCTGTACCCTTTTTTACAAGTTCAAGCTGATTTTCAATATCGCGCTCTCTGGCACTTAGTATTTGCTTATCATAATCTGCATAAAGCTGCAGTTTCTTTTTATTAAGCTCTATAAGTATTTCTTCCTCAGACCTTGCATGTTCATCTCCAGCTGCTAATAGTTTAGCATTAGTATCTAACACCAACTTATATTCAGCTTCAAGATTTTGTCTCATTAGTTCTCTTTCTTCTACCAATGAGGCCTCCATCTGAGAAGCATCTCGAGTAACGGTTACATTTGTAGTAACAGTTGTTTCTGTATTCTTAGGAGCATTTTCAGCTATAGGAGTTGGACTAACAGCTCCTGTTTGAGTTTCACGTTGAAGTCTAAGAGAATTAGCAGCTTGTTCTCTTTGTATTTGCTCTAATTGAAGCGCTAAAGCTTTAAGATTATTTGCTATAGTACTATTTATCCAAGCATTCTGCTGTGCTATTTGCTTCTTTTGGTCTTCAGTAAGTTTCTTATACTTGCCATCTACATTCTTTACGTACTCATCATTTTTGCGAAGCATTTCTCTGAGCTTGTTATTCTCATTCTGCACTTCATCAGCAGCAGTTTTACGCCTCTTTGCAAATTCATCTTTTTGTAAAGCAGTTATACTCTCTTCATATTCTTTTTGTGCTTTTATACTATTTTGGTTAATGATATTAGTAAGGTCACGCGGCTCTCTAGTACGTGTCCTAGTTTTGGTCTTCTTATGAGGTTTATCAATTCCTGCTGCATCAAGTTCAGCTTTAGCCGCTTTTTCATAACCAGCTGCCAAATCAAAATATGCATCGCCTGTTTTCTCAGCTGCATCAGCCTCATCTTTCAAATCTTTAATTCGCTGTTGCTTAAAGTCTTCAGCAGATACTTGCTCAGCTAAATCAAGATTAGCCTGAGGAACATATCCGGTCATTGGGTCTCCACCTCTTAAACTAGACTGCACAAACCAATTTTTGAATTGGTCCCAACCAGATGGTCCTTTTGCTGCTTCTGTTTCAGCTTTATTTCTTGCAACTAATGCTTTTTCATACTGTTCAGCTGCAAGCTTTTGAGCAGCTGCAGCTTTTGCTCTAAGCCTAAGAGCATTAACAACAGCTTCAGTATTATTTACAAAGATATTCTCAGC
>UMAQ01016345.1_pt1 | contig 10083 bp, 10 predicted proteins | sample 1963751 | NCBI WGS metagenome assembly UMAQ01 (sample SAMEA4835920, study PRJEB28245) | human gut metagenome | biome: gut microbiome; material: fecal sample | place: Denmark | collected 2008
TGGTTGACGGCGCTGCCGCAGAAGACGGGGGTGATGAGGCCGTTCTTGACGCCCTTGCGCATCCCCTCGACGATTTCCTCGGTGGTGAAGGGTTCGCCGCCGAAGAACTTCTCCATCAGCTCATCGTCGGTCTCGGCGATGGCCTCGCTCATAGCCTCGATCAGGCCTTGGAAGCGGTGGCCGATATCGGGCAGCTCCACTTGGATCTGCTTGCCGCTCTCGTACTTGAAGGCCTTCTGGCTGAACAGGTTGATGTACACGGGGGTGCCGTCGTCGAGTTTGGCGGGCACGACGCAGGGGCAGACCGTGGAGCCGAACTTGATCTTCATATCCTCAAGGATCTTGAAGTAGTTGGCGTTCTCAAGGTCGCACTTGCTGACGAAGACCATGGTGGCCTTGCCGTTCTTACGAGCCAGCTGGAAAGCCTTTTCCGCGCCGACGGTGACGCCGCTGCGGCCGGACACCACCACCAGCACGCTCTCGGCGGCCCGGATGCCCTCATACTCACCGGCCTCGAAATCGAACAGGCCCGGCGCGTCGATCAGGTTGTACTTGATGCCTTCGTACTCCACGGGCACCACCGACGCCGACAGGCTGGCCTTGCGCTTTGCTTCCTCAGGGTCAAAGTCCGAAATCGTGGTGCCGTCTTCCACACGGCCCATACGCTCTGCTGCGCCCGAAAAATAGACCAATGCCTCAGTCAGCGTCGTTTTGCCGCTGCCGGCATGGCCTGCAATCAAGATATTGCGGATGTTGTTGCTTGCGTATTTCATATCGGTTTTTCCCTCTTTCCGCCGCACGGAGTGCGTTCTCTCCGTTTTTGTGGCATATTTTACAAAGATAATACCACACTCTAAGCGAATTTCAAATAGGTTGCCCGAAAATTCTTTTCCTTTGCCCGCCAAACTTGCCGTCCCGCTTTTGTGCATTTTGACCGGGAACGGCGAAAATTGATTGTAAAACGTCGGTTGACATGGTACAATAGGCCCAAATGAATGACCGAGGGAGGACACGTTCAATGAAACGCACCGATTATATCAATTGGGATGAATATTTTATGGGCATCGCCCTGCTCACCGCCATGCGCTCCAAGGACCCCAGCAGTCAGGTGGGTGCGTGCATCGTCAGCCCGGAAAATAAGATCCTTTCGCTGGGCTACAACGGTATGCCCATCGGCTGCGACGACGACGCGATGCCGTGGGACCGCGAGGGCGAGCCGCTGGACACCAAATATATGTACGTCTGCCACGCCGAGCTGAACGCCATCCTGAACAGCGCCCACAACAACCTCAAGGGGGCGCGGGTGTATGTGACCCTCTTCCCCTGCAACGAGTGCGCCAAGGCCATCATCCAGTCCGGCATCTCGGAGGTGGTGTACTACGGCGACAAGTACCACGACTCCGATTCCAGCGTCGCCGCGCGGTTCATGTTCAAAAAGGCGGGCGTCCGCCTCACCCCCTACACCCCCAGCGGCCGGAGGACAGAGCTGGAGCTGTAAGATGTGATTTTTTTGCATTCCCGCTTGACTTTTGCGCCAGATTACCTATACCAGAGGTAGGCAGACATCTGTCAGGATTCTTGCCATCGGCTCACCTCCCTCCTGTTGCCAGAATGGGGAAGGGCAGCATTTTCAGTGTCGCATATCCGACAGGGTATTGCAATTTTTGCCGTTGCCCATTATAATAGATTTATCAGCATAAATATTCATATTTTGATGTATAGAGAGGGAATTATACAATGAGCCTGAAAAACCGGAGCTTTTTGAAGCTGCTCGACTACACCCCCGCCGAGATCGAGGAGCTGCTGGACCTTGCAGCCGACCTGAAGGCCAAGAAGAAGGCGGGCGTCCGCCACGACGCCCTGCGCGGCAAGAACATCGCGCTGATCTTCGAAAAGACCTCCACCCGCACCCGCTGCAGCTTCGAAGTCGCTGCCCATGACCTCGGCATGGAGGTCACCTACCTCGACCCGTCGGGCAGCCAGATCGGCAAAAAGGAGTCCATCGCCGACACCGCCCGCGTGCTGGGCCGGATGTTCGACGGCATCGAGTACCGCGGCTACGGCCAGCAGATCGTAGAAGACCTCGCCCGCTATGCGGGGGTGCCGGTCTGGAACGGCCTGACCAACGAGTTCCACCCCACCCAGATCCTCGCCGACTTCCTCACCATCCGGGAGCATTTCGGCAAACTGAAGGGCATCCGCTTCGTCTATTTCGGCGACGCCCGCTACAACATGGGCAACAGCCTGATGGTGGGCTGCGCCAAGATGGGCCTCCATTTCATCGCCTGTGCCCCCAAGAAGTACCAGCCGGACCCGGCTCTCATCGCCCAGTGTCAGGCCATCGCCGCCGAGACCGGCGCGACCCTGACCTTTGAGGAGGACCCCGCCAAGGCCGCCAAGGGGGCCGATGTCCTTTACACCGACGTCTGGGTCTCCATGGGCGAGCCGGTGGAGGTCTGGGCCGAGCGCATCCACGACCTTTCCGCCTACCAGATCAATCAGGAGCTGATGGCACTGGCCGGCCCGGATGCCGTCTTCATGCACTGCCTCCCCGCCTTCCACGACCACAAGACCACCGTGGGCAAGGAAATGGGCGAAAAGTTCGGCCGCGACGCCATGGAAGTGACCGACGAAGTCTTCGAAGGCCCCCAGAGCATCGTCTTTGATGAGGCCGAGAACCGGATGCACACCATCAAAGCCGTCATGGCGGCGACCTTGGGCTACGAGGGCTAAGCGCTTCGGATATAGCAAAACTCCCCTGCTTTTCGGCAGGGGAGTTTTTTCTTTAGATATCGTGTTTTTTGCAGAACTGCTTGCTGGCCCAGTACATCCCGCCCCAAAGGACGACGGCGAGGATGAGGTAGACCGGGTTCTTCAGCGAGCTGACGATGGACTGGCCGAAGAGGGCCATCATGGCCACCATGGCGCCTTTGCCCAGCAGCATGGTGATGAGGTAGCGCTTCTCGTCAAAATCGGAGATGCCGAAGGCGAAGTGCATGAAGGACGACGGCGCGAAGGGCAGCACCGACAGCATGAACAGGGATGCGACGTCGAGCCGGCTGACCCACCGCTGGGCCTTTTCCAGCTTTTCGGAGCGGCTGGCGACTTTCCAGAAAAAGCGCTTGACCACCCGCCGCCAGAACAGGAACATGAGCGTACCGCCCAGCAAGACGCCGATCCAACTGTAAGCAAAGCCCAGAAAGCCGCCGTGGGCCGCCACGTTCAGCGCCACGATGGCGATGAGAGGCAGCGGCGGAAAAAACGACTCCACCATGGCCAGCGCGATGGGCGCAAGGGGCCCAAGATCCCCGAATCCGTCCAGCAGTGTCTTCCAGAAGTCCAGCGTTCCCAGCTGGTGCAAAAATTCCATCGTGTAACCCCTCTCTTGTTTCTACTAGTATATCCAGAACCTATGAACCAGCTATGAAAGTTTTCTGCAATTTTTTTGCTTTTTCGGCTGGACGTATACTTTCCATTACGAAACAGCGGGCAGTTTTCCTGCACGATGGCGATCAGTTTTCTGCTTTTTCGGCGGCCTGCTTCTCCGCGCGGGCCTGCATCCGCTCGATCTGCTGGGTGCGCATCTTCTCCCAGCGGGCCAGATGCTCCGCCGTGGGCATCTGCACGCAGCGGGCGAAGCTCCAGTGCAGCCCGTCCCGCCGGGCCAGCTTGTAGCGCTGGAACACACCCTTTCCGGCCTCGCTGCCGGTCCCGGCGCAGCGAGGGCACTGGGCCAGCGTGTACCAGCTGTTGCTGCCCCGCTTCAGCCAGATGTCGTCCGGCGTAAGGTCCGCCCCGCAGACCGGGCACTGGGCCCTGCTGATCTTCGGGTCCACCCGCCATGCGTACTGCTCCACGTAGCCCCGGAAGATCTTGAAGTCCCGGTAGTCCCCCGGCGTCTGGCACAGGCTCTGGCGCAGGGCCTCGTCCTCGGTGGGGTAGGCAGCCAGCCCCTCCCGCAGGTGGAGCTTGCGGCAGACATCGGCGGTGTAGAGGGTGTCCGACAAGGCATCGTGGAAGGGGCGATCCATGGGGATGCCCAGCCGGGTCACAACACTTTCCAGCGTCATCCCCTCGCCCTCCTTGCGGGGGTGCTCCCGCAAAAAGACCTGCTGCAAGTCGTACCAGACCGTCGGGCGGCTCTCGTCCAGATTGCACAGGTAAAGGTTCTGCTTGAGCACCGGCACGTCGTCCATGCCCCACTCGGCAAACTCGGCGTCCGGGCCGCACCACTGCATGAACCGGCGCAGCCCCTGCACGATGGGGTCGCCGTTGTCAAGGTCTTCCTGCGTCAGGCCGGTGACCTTGGCGATATGGTGCTGCAATTTGCGGAAGATGCGGGGGCGCAGATGGATGGAGAAGGTATCGAGGACATTGCCGTCCTCGTCGATCTTCACCGCGCCGATCTCGATGATCTCGCCCCGGAAGGTCTGCTGCACCCCTTGATAATTGAACGTATACGGCTGGTAGCCGATGTTCCACTCCAAATCAAATAAAACCAGATTGCGCTGCGGCATTCGTGTATCCTCTCACTGTAAAATAAACTTCTCAATGGCCTCGGCCACGCCGTCATGGTTGTTGTCGGCGGCGGTCACATAGTCGGCCACCTGCTTCACGGCGTCCTCGGCGTTCTGCATGGCGACGCCCACCCCCGCGAACTCGATCATCGAGCGGTCGTTCAGGCCGTCGCCGCAGGCCATCAGGTTTTCGCGGGTCAGGCCCATCCGGTCCAGCAGTGCGCCGAGGCTGACGTCCTTCGCCACGCCCAGCGGCACCGCCTCGATGAAGAAGGGGCTGGAGGGGTAAAGGTCGATGCGGCCCTCAAACTGCGCCTTGCCCGCTTCGCAGACGGCGTCCCGGCGGGCGGGGTCCACGGTAATGAGCATCTTGCAGATGGGGTAATCCACGTAGGAAGCCAGATCGTCCACATGGTACATCTCCAGCTTGGTGGTCACGCACTCCTTCCGGGCCCACTCGTCGCCGTCCCGCTCGCAGACGATGCCGCGATCGTCATAGGTCAGGATAGCCACATCCTGCGCGGCTGCAAACTTGCACAGCTGGGGCACGAACTCCGGGGCCAGCTGCTTTTGGTACAGAGCCTCGCCGGTGGCGCAGTCCACGATCTTGCCGCCGTTGTAGGCGAGGATGCAGCCGCCTTTTTTGTCCAGCCCCAGCTCCTTTGCCAGCGGGGTGATGCCCGCCGTGGGCCGGCCGGATGCCAGCACGATGGTCACACCCTGCGCCGCCGCGGCATCCAGCGCCGCGCGGGTGCGGGGGGTAACGATCTTTTCGTCATTGGTCAGGGTGCCGTCCAAGTCCAGCGCCAGCACCCGAATCTTCGTCTTGCTCATATCTTGTTCCTTCCGGGCGGGGGGTACTCTTCCCCGCCGATGGTGTCGTATTTTTCGGTAACGTGTTTATTGTACAATGAACGCCCCGCTCTGCGCAACCCTCCGGCATGGATTTCTGTGAAATTTTTCGCCGCCGGGCCGCGTTCCATTTCCCGCCGGACTTCCCATTCTCCGCTGCTTCCCCAGAACATCCAGTTTTTTGTCGAATCGACATAAACTCTTAGCCAGTATTACCGTTGCGCCGCCCAGCCTTTTGGGCTATACTATTGACTTAGCTGCTTTACCAAAGGGGGATTCTTTACGAAATATCTGTTCCAGTTCGCACGCATCCTTGCGTTCTGTTTTCTCGGTGAGATCTGCCACGCCGTTCTGCCGCTGCCCGTCCCGGCCAGCATCTACGGCCTGATCCTGCTGCTGGCGGCGCTGCTGCTGGGCCTCGTCAAGCTGGAGGACGTGAAAGAAGTCGGTCTGTTCCTGACCGGCATCTTCCCTCTCCTCTTCGTGCCCGCCGCCGCCGGGGTCATGGAGCTCTGGGTCGAGATGGGCGATATGCTGCTGCCCATCGTCATTGCCATCGTCCCGGTCACGGTCCTCGTCCTTGTGACCGCCGGGCACACCACACAGGCGCTGACCCGCCGCAAACAGACCAAAAAGGAGGCCGCCGCAAATGACAGCGCTGCTGAATGAGTTTCTTTCTTCTTCCTCCGCGTGGGGCGTGCTGCTGACGCTGGCCGCCTTCGCGCTGGGCACCCTCATCAACAAAGTGACCGGCAAGGCGTTCTTCAACCCGCTGCTGCTGGGCAGCATCTTCGTTATCATCCTGCTCAGCGTGCTGAAGATCTCCTACGCCGATTACAAGGTCAGCGCGGCCCCGGTCAGCTATCTGCTGCTGCCCGCCACCATCAGCCTTGCCATCCCGCTGTATGAGAAGTGGGACCTGCTCAAGGAGAACGCCGCCGCCATCATCGCGGGCATCTCGGTGGGCACGCTGGTCAGTCTCGGCAGTGCCTTGGCGCTGGCCGTCGCCATGGACCTGACCCGCGAGCAGTACGTCACTCTGCTGCCCAAATCCGTCACCACAGCCATCAGCATGGACGTTGCCGCCGAGCTGGGCGGCATCGCAGCCCTCACCGGTGCCATCGTCATCCTCACCGGCATCGCGGGCAATCTGCTGGCCGAGACGGTCTGCAAGGTCTTCCACATCACCGACCCCATCGCCAAGGGTGTGGGCATCGGCACCTCCGCCCATGCCGTCGGCACCAGCAAGGCTCTCCAGATGGGCGAGGTCGAGGGTGCCATGAGCGGCCTGTCCATCGCCGTCGCCGGTGTTCTCACCGCCGTCCTCTGCCCTATCTTTGTGAATTTTATTGGTTGAGCTTTTACGCCAAAGGAGCCTCGCAGTTTTCCGCTGCGAGGCTCCTTTTTTCTGCCGGTTTACGCCGGCTGTTCTTCTTTTTTCAGTACCCGTGTCACCATAAACACGCAGTAGCACAGAGCCAGACCCCATGCGAGGGGGTTGGAGATGCAGATACCGAAGCTTTATGGCAACTAAAAAAGCCCTGCGAAAGCAGGGCTTTTTTTATCGTGAAGTCAGTGCTGGATCCCCCGGCTGCGGTAATGCTCGTCTTTGGCGTCATACATCCGGGTCTCGGCCTGTTTGATGAGGGCTTTGATCTGGATGCCGCCGGCGCTGCAGGTGGAGCAGCCCACAGCCACGGAGTAACCGTGGGCCTCGACGGCCTGTTCCAGCGTCTGCATCATCTCGCGGACATGGCGGAGGTCGGTGTCCACCACAAAGGCCACGAACTCGTCGCCGCCGATGCGGTAGGTATCCTTGCGGCCGAAAATTTTGGTCATCTCCTGCGCCACGATCTTGAGCATCACGTCACCGGCGTCGTGGCCCTTGGTGTTGTTCAGCTCATGCAGCCCGTTCACGTCCACATAGACGCAGCTCAGGCTGTTGGCACAGCGCAGGGGGTACTCGTGCATGTGGTTCTCGTAGGCGTTGCGGTTGGGGATCTGGGTGTTCAGGTCGGTCTCGGCGATGACCTTCAGCTTGCACCGCGCCACCACGTTGTCGGTCAGGGCGCGGACGTAGTAGGTGGAGATCACACAGGCCATCAGCCCGAACAGCACCGCGTCCATCAGATCCATGGCCGCCACTTCCGGGGTCTTGAACGTCACCACGCAGCAGGCGAAGACGCCCTCGTACAGCGCGGTGCGCAGGATGTTCCACAGGGCCGGGCGGGTAAAGAGCATGGGCAGCACCACCGCAAGGATGTGGAAGCAGGTGGCAGGCTGGTCGGCGTAGATGAAACACCCCAGATAAATGCCCAGCAGGTAGCACACTGCCAGAAAGCCGTCGGCGCAGATGGCCAGCACCATGTGTTTATCGGGGAAGCTTTGGGTGACGCCAAGCAGCGCAAGGCAGCCTGCCAGCGCCGCGACGTAGGGGATGAACCCCCCGGCCAGCGATTTCACCATGCAGCAGATCATCATCGCGATCAGTAAAAAAAAGATCGCGATGGAAAGGAAAAACACCAGCTTCGCCCTGTTCTCCTTCCGGAGCTCGTCCCGGCAGTTCCTGTAAACATCCGGCTCAACGCCGCCATATAACAATAGGTTTCGCAACGTTTCCATCTCTTACCCCTCTGCGCGTGCCGCTCTTCTTGTGCACTCTTGCTAGATATTGTATCATATATGCAAAGGAAATGGAAGGTTTTACGGTTTATTTTTCTCTGCCGATGTGGTAGGCCTGCAAATAGACCTCCTTGCGCTTCTCGTCCAGCCTTTGCGCCAGCTCTGCGCAGAAATCCTTGTCGTCGAACAGGGCCACCACTTTGGGAGCGTAGCGGGTGCCGCTCTGGGCTTTCAGCTCCCCCACCAGCGTGCGGAAAGGCTTGGCCATCTGGTAGCAGCGGCCAATGTTGTCCGTGGCCGCATCCAGCGAGTCCGCCACGCTCAGCGCATCCACGATGACCTTGACTTCCGGCGGGCAGGGCGGCACATCCTTGGGATAGCCGCCTTGGCCGTTATAAAAGCGGTGGTGGTAGAGGGCCGCCGGGGCCATGTACTTGCCGCACCCGGCCTCCTGCAGCAGCCCACAGCCAATGGCCGGGTGGGTCTGGATGCCCTGAAACTCCTCGTCGATAAGACGGCGGCCGTTGTTGTCGATGTTCAGGATGACGGCGCTCTTGCCGACGTCGTGATACAGGCCGCACTCGTAGGCGGTGTCCAGCAGTTCGGCCTTCCGCGCCGCCACTTCGGCCACATTCTTGCAGCCCTTCAGGCCCACCACTGCGGCGGGGTCGGTATCGATCAGCCGCCTGATGAGGGCCTTGGTCAGGTGGGCCACCATGGTGGAGTGGACCTCGGTGGGCTTATGGCCGAGGAGAATGCTGCCCAGCACCGTGTGCGCATCAAACTGCTTGGCGTCCGATTGTGCGATGATAAGCTCCCGAATGGCAAAGCTTGCCACGCGGGGGTACTCGTTGCTGGGCATCGCGTCCAGATAGCGGTGGGCCGCTTCCCGTTCTTTTGCAATACGGTCTGCCAGCTCCGTGCGCTCCTGCTCGGTCATCAGCGTTTCGTAATAGAAGATATAAGCCGCACCCGTCAGATTGCGGTTGATGCCGTCCGGCGAGTAATCCCGTGCACCGGTCTGGTCGATCATGTCCAACAGGTCTTCCACCACAGCACGAGCCGTGCCTTTTCCGGCATGGTAGCGCGCCGCATGGTAGAAGTAATTCGCCCGCCAGTTCTGCAAACGGGATTCGTCCCCCTTGTTTTCCTTCTGGTGCTCATAAACGTAGGTTGCCGATTTCAACATTCGTTCCGCTATCACAGGGTCATCGTGGTGGCGCAGGTAAGCCATCAAGGTCATCTGATCCATGTGCATGGCATAAATGAACCGCTGCCACGGGATGTCCGGGTCCAGCTCCTGATAATAGGGCGACTCGATGATGCCCATGGCGAGGTCGAACAGCTCAAGATACCGCTTGCAGTCCGCCTTTGTCTGGCGGGAGACCGTCAGACGGATGTTGCCGAGGCTGCGGATGATGTATTGCCGCGTCTCGGTGTCCATCTCCTCGTACCTGCTGATATAGCTGGCCGCTTCCATAAAGTGTGCATGGATGCGGGATTCCAGCAGATTGATCCCATGGTCGTCGTCCCGGACGTTGAGGTAGTGCAGGGTGATGCCGTTGTAGTAAAGCTCCTTCACGATCATCCGGTCGTCCTCGCGGAAGCGGGCGGCTTCCAGCAGCAGACTGTGGATCTTGTAGGCCACGCCGCAGTCCTCGCTGTTGCCAAAGTTGAACAGCCGCCCTGCAAAGGCTTCGAGGTTGGTGATCTCCTCGTCCGTCAACGTTTTCGGGTCCAGCACATAGACCAGCTCATTCAGCAGGGCGTTGTTCTCCTGCATCAGCCCAAAGGAGCGCACCGCGTTGCCCTGAATCTCTTCCAGCAGCGCCTCCGGGGCCGTCTCCGGCGCAAACTGTGGTTTGGAGAGTGCCCGTACCCTGCGCAGGTTCTGGATATAGCGTTCGCACTTTTCGGGATACGTTGTTTCCATTCGGGGCACCCTCTTTTCCGTAAAAAGATGAAATCGTTTTCATTGCCAAAAAAACAGCTCTTGTCCTTTATTATACGGTCCGAAATTACGAAAATCAACTGTTTTTCAGCGTTTCTACCCCCCCCCCCTTGGTAATTTCTTTCATTTCGGGGGGGTTTT
>UMAQ01056045.1_pt1 | contig 10072 bp, 9 predicted proteins | sample 1963751 | NCBI WGS metagenome assembly UMAQ01 (sample SAMEA4835920, study PRJEB28245) | human gut metagenome | biome: gut microbiome; material: fecal sample | place: Denmark | collected 2008
GGAATGATCAAGAGTGTCAGACATATATCATTTATCAATATCCGTTTGTCACATCAGGTTAAGGGATGCTGTAAGAAGGTTCTTCCGTACATAATAAATGGAAATGAGACATTTCATACACTGATCATTTCCCCACCGCGATGTGGCAAAACCACACTTCTTAGAGATATGATCCGGATGTTGTCGGATGGATTTCCAGGATTCAAAGGAAATACTATCGGTGTCGTAGATGAACGATCTGAGATCGGAGCCTGTTATAAAGGCGTACCACAAAATGATATCGGCATACGGACGGATATTCTTGACTGTTGTCCAAAATCATATGGAATGCTGATGCTGATCCGTTCGATGTCACCGCAGATCATAGCGGTGGATGAGATTGGCAGCCGGGAAGATATCGATGCGATCTACAGCGTGATCAACTGCGGCTGTAAGCTGATCGCAACCGTACATGGCAATTCCATTGATGATATCAGAAATCGTCCGGGACTTCGGAAGCTGGTCGATGAGAGGATATTTGAACGATATATCGTGCTGAGCAATCGCAAACGGACAGGAGAGATCCGGACGATATTTGACGATCGGGGAAGTGTTCTCTTTATGGCAGAGGATGAACGCCTGACATCGGCATATGAAAATGAAGCGGCTGTAGCAGAACTGTCATAAGTGCAGGGAGGCGTACATATGTTATATATAAAGATTCTTGGAATGCTTCTGGTGGTCGCAGCTTCCTATGGGATAGGAAAGACGATAGGAGTTTATCAAAACCGGCGAGTGGAAGATATCTACGAGCTTCTGATATTTGTCCGGATGGCAAATGGGCATCTGGCATACAGTGCATCGGAGATCACTGAGATCATTCGGGAAGGATCGGATAAAGCAGGGGGAAGGATCGGAGACTGGCTTGCCGGGCTGGCTTTGCAGTTCCGGACGGAAGAATATGCTTCTTCTTTTGAGCAGATCTGGACAGGTAGTATCGGAAGTCTGATGGAACACAGCTATCTGACGGACGCACAGATCGGTGCGGTAAAAGAGCTTGGAAAGTGGCTGTGTTATATGGATGTCGATATGCAGATCAGGAATCTGAAGCTGTGGGAACAGAACATGCAGGCAGAGTATGAGGAACAAAAGGACAGGGCACGCAGGATAAATAAGGTATCCAGATCACTTGGATTACTCGGAGGGATCTTTTTGATAATACTGATAGGGTAAGGGTGGCAGGAGCTTATGACGATACAGTTATTATTGAAGATAGGTGCGGTAGGAATCCTTGTAGCACTGTTGAATCAGATATTAAAGCATTCGGGGAAGGACGAGCTGGCATTCCTGCTGAATCTGGCAGGACTGATTCTTGTACTTTCTTGGATCATTCCATATATCGTAGAATTCTTTAATGACATTATGAAGCTTGTAAATATCGGTGGATAGGGGAGAAAAGGCATGAGTCTTGTTACGGTATGTATGGCATCGGTTCTGGTCGTTTTAGTAGCGATAAAACTAAAGAAAATGAATGCAGAATACAGCACGCTCTTAAGTATTGGAGCGTGTTTATTTATTGTCAGCTTTATCATAGGAAGACTTGGAAATGTACTGGATTCCATCGACCGCATCACCGGATACATCAATATCAATATGGAGTATATATCGATCCTGCTTAAGATGCTTGGCATTTCCTATATCTGTGAATTTGCGACAAATATCTGTAAGGACGCAGGCTATGGTGCGATCGCTTCGCATATTGAGCTTGCCGGACGGGTGACAATGGTGGTGATGAGTCTGCCGATCCTGTTCCATGTGATCGATATGGTTGTTCGTCTGATGGGGTAGAACTATGAGAGGACAAAAAGCGAAAATGATTATAGCAGGCGTAATGGCGTTCACGATCCTATTATCTGTGGTGTGTTTTGGCGGGCAGACCAGCAGGGCAGCTACCTCAGATGTCGATGAGACGGATCTGGGACTTGACGAAAACGCTTTTGACGAGATGGACATGCTGACAGAAGAACAGGCAGGACTCTCTTTTCGGGAGGTCGTATCCTATATACGAAACGGAGACCTTCAGGGACTGCTTGACTATAGTCTGAAAACCATACAGCAGACACTTACAGGAGAGATAAAAAGCAATAATCGCCTGCTCCTTCAGCTTCTTGCCGTTGTCATTCTGGGTTCGGTGTTCACGAATCTGTCCGGAAAGTTTGGAAAGATGGTAGGTGGAAACGGCTTCTTTGTCACCTATCTGATGGTGGTATCCATCCTGCTCGGAATGTTTGCGATCGTTTCCAATATAGCGGTGTCGGCAGTCTCGGATCTTACGGATCTGATGATCACTTTTATACCTGCTTATACGTTGGCTGTCTCCTATACAAATGGTGCAGGCACGGCAGAATTTACCTATCAGATCACGATGCTGATCATTTTTCTGTGTGAGAAGGTGATTATTCAGATCGTATTTCCGCTTGCCAAATGCAGTGGGGTGGTCGGACTGGTGAATAAGTTAAATGCCGAGGATCATTTTTCAAGGACAGTTACATTGTTGAGGAATATTGCAGGATGGATCCTGAAAACCATGTTTGCAGTTGTAACCGGAATGAATGTGATAAAGGGTGTGATCGTTCCATCTGTGGACAAGCTGGAACGAAATGCCGTCTTAAAAGCGTTCGGGATGCTGCCGGGGGGAAATACGGTTAAGAACGTCTCGGATATCCTGCTCGGTTCGGGTATGGTTTTGAAAAATGCTATCGGAATTGCGGGCGCGGTCGTCGTATTGCTGGCAGTGCTTCTGCCGGTTACCAAAATCGCGGTGATCTATCTGACTCTCCGTATCGTATCCGCATTTGTGCAGCCCTTGGGAGATAAACGGTTTTCCGACGGCATTAACATTATGGCACAGACCATCGGTTTGATGCTGCGTGGCATCTGGTGTGCTTCCTTTTTATTTATCATCTCCCTCACACTTATGACGTTGCTTGCGAGGTAGGGGATGGTTATGCATGTGTCTGGATGGAACATTGGTAAGTCAAGTTGTCCATTCAGGCACATGTATAGCCGTTTGGTGGCAATTATTGGAAAGGAGCGCTATATGTTGTTAGCTTGGATCAAAAATATCGTCCTTTTTATATTATTCTCCTCGCTGGTATTTTTCTTGCTTCCGGATGAGAAATACAGAAAATATATGCAGACGGCGGTTGGTTTTGTACTGGCGATCATTGTTCTGACACCTGTATTAAGTGCGGGAGGCTTGAACGACATTCTAAGCTTTGATTATTACTATGAATCTGTTGCAGGCGCACCGGGAAATGGCGATGTTGCATATTATACAGATGTCATGGAGACTATGATCGAAGATCATTTGCGTGATACATTTCAATTGGATAGTAAGGTAACGATTACCTTTGATGAGAGTTATACGGTCACAGCGGTTAAGGTTGATGTTGTTTCTACAACATCAGGCAGCACAACAGATACAACCATGGATGCGGCAAATCTCCGTCAGGAGATCGCAAAAGAATATAAGATCAGTGAGGACAGGATAGAAATATTTGTAAATGGATATCAGACAAAATAACATGTACTAAAAGCGGACATGTTACATATAATGGAGTGAGAGAGCATGGAAGGAATATGGAATAACATCAAACAGAAGCTGCAGGAATTGAAAAAAGACAAAAATGCGGCACTTCGAAAGTGCATGGGAATTTTGCTTGCAGGTATTTGTCTGCTGGTCATTCTCTGGCCGTCTGATAAGGAAAACAGATTTTCCGGACTTGATGCTTTAACCGGAACGAAGCAGGATAAAACGTCTGGTGGAGTGACTGGAAAACAACAGAACGGGGAGGCTGATACGGACAATGGACAGGAAACTTCCGGTGAAATATTATCGGCGAACAGCGGCTATGAAGACTATATAGTATTTCAGGAGGAGAAGTTGCGGGGGATATTGTCTCAGGTGAAGGGCGTCGGAACGGTAAGTGTCATGATCACATTAAAAGATGGCGGTGAAAAAATTATAGAAAAAGATGTGACGAAGTCTGAAAGCGAATCCGACGGCAGCAGCCAGAAAAACAGAAGTGAGGCTTCTGTTATGACAAACGCAGACAGCGGCGAATATCCCTATGTGAGCAAAATACTGGAGCCGGAGATTGAGGGAGTTCTGGTCAGTTGTACGGGGGCTTCCGATCCGACGATTACGATAAAAATAACCGAAGCCGTGCAGGCATTATTTGATGTTCCGGCGCATAAGATAGTTGTATTAGAACAAGAATAAAGCATGGAGGATATGAATGAAGAAAAAAATCTTTAAGAAAAACCGTCTGGTGATATTTGCCCTGTCGGTTATGATCGGAGTTGCAGGCTATCTGAATTTCAATGCAGGAAAAAGAGACGACCTGTTGCGGCAAAAGGCAAAGGAGACAAATGCGGATGCTGAAGTTATCAGCTATGATAGTGAGAAAGCTGACGTTTCCGATACTTCAGAAAAAGAGCTTACAGATCAGGCAAATAAAGAAACGATGGGAGCTGCGGATAATACAGAAGCAGGCGGAGAAGCTGCATCGGAGAATATCGATCCTACATATCTGGAACAGGCGGCTTTAGAGGAAAATGTGGAGTTAAACAGTGATGAAGAAGACATAGGGGAAGCAGTCCTTACCAGTGCACAGGCAATGAGAACGAATCTCGCAACTGCAAAGCTGAACAGGGAGCAGAACCGGGCAAAAAGTAAAGAAGCATTGCTTGCAATCATCAATGATGAAACCATGGACAGCGCAGCAAAAGATGAAGCAGTAAGCAGCTACGTTAAACTTACTGATACGATTGAAAAAGAGACGGATGCGGAAACCGTCCTGACAGCAAAAGGCTATACCGACTGCATCGTAACCGTAAATGATGATACCGTCGATGTTACACTTCCTGTTGCAAACCTGTCCGACACCGAACGGGCACAGGTGGAAGACATCGTAACCAGAAAAACCGGCTACGATGTATCCCAGCTTGTAATAACAGTTGCCGAAGATAAGTAGGAATACACCTGCTAGAATTATGACATAAATATGATGCCCTCTATAAATGACTTGCTGCGCTTTCGACTCAAAGCACATGTCTTATTCGTAAATACTCCTGTGCCAACTCGCCTTCGGCTCAAACAGGCACCCGTATTTACTGACAATGTGCTTTTTCAGTCGAAATGCTCGCAAATGTCATATTATAAAGGGCATCATATTTTTATGTTATAAAGCCCAGCAGGTGTAATTATGATTGACTTCGTAATGTAATTACAAGTTGTGATATGTCACAACGGAAAATAAATAAGTGAGATTAAATTTAAAGATTTGGAGCTTATATATTTTATATAGAAATTAACAGGCACTACAACAAACACCGGAGCCACATTGTAAGATGACATCCGCGAGCATTTCGACAAGAGAAGTAAATTGCCTGTAAATACGGGTGCCTGTTTGAGCCGGAGGCGAGTTGGCACAGGAGTATTTACAAATAGGGCATTTACTTCGAATCGAAAGCACAGCAGGTCATTTACAATGTGGCTCCGGTGTTTGTTGCAGTGCCGTTCGTTTGGTGTAAAACTGCACAAAAACAACTGGATATTTTGTATAAATAGAATGCGTTACCTTGTTTTTATGTTGGGCGTCAGATATAATGAAACTATATGTCTATATAGCAGGAAAAGACGCAGAATAACATAAAAACAAGGTATTTTTACAGGGAGGTATGAATGAAAAACGGAAGAACAACAATGATAAAAAGGATTTTTGTCGTGACTCTGGCATTTGCGGTAGCTGTCTCGATCCTGACAGTGCCGGTACAGGAATCGTATGCAGCCGGTGGCAAGGTAAAAACGGTGGCAGTCACAAACCTGCCGGCAAAACAACTGACACTAAAAAAAGGAAAGACATTTACCTTAAAATCAAAGGTAACAGTAACCGGAAAGGCTTCAAAGAAGGTTACATATAAGACAAGCAATAAAAAGATTGCGACGGTAAATGCAAAAGGTAAGATCACAGCGAAGAAAAAAGGAACCGCTAAGATCTATGTGATCTCAAAGGCAGATAAGAAGAAAAAATGCACGGTCACAGTGACAGTCGGTACACCGGTTACCAAGGTAAAGCTGAACAAGACCAAGTCCACGATGACAATTGGCAAAAAGCAGACCTTAAAGGCAACGGTTACACCGAAGAAAGCCAGCAGCAAGGCAGTCGTATGGAAGTCATCCAATAAGAAGGTTGCAACTGTAACCAGCAAAGGTGTCGTAAAGGCAAAGAAGGAAGGAACCGTTACGATCACAGCAACAGCAAAGGATGGTTCCGGTAAGAAAGCCACCTGTAAGATTACAGTGAAGAAAGCAGCTTCGATCATACCAATCCCGACACCGGAAGAACCACTGATCGTTAAGAGCCTGAATATAGCACAGCCGGATCTGTTAACCATTACATTAACAAAGCAGGCAGCACTCACGGCTTCGGACTTTCAGGTATGGGCAAAGAAATATGAAAGTGCAGACTATCTGAAACAGTATACGATCGGACAGATAACAACAACGGATTCGCTTACTTATAAGATTAAGCTTACAGGAGATTCGGTGTTACAGAAAAACTCCTATATAAAAGTAGTAGTTCCAAAATTAAATCTGTCAAGAGAATGTATCTATCGGGATGAAACTTATACGATAGAAAAATCAGAAACATATGTATACAAACTTGGAGATTCTGTTGATAAGAGTCAGACACTTGGAAAGGGCTACTCCAATTGCTCTGTCAGCGGACTGCCGGCAGGGGTTAAATATCAGATCAAGACAGCTGCTGCCACACGTACACTTAAATTTAACGGTAACGTGACAAAGCAAGGGAAATATACAAGTAAATTAGTCTATGAAGATGAACTTGGTAACAAATTCAGTATGACTATCATCTGGCTGGTTTATGATGGAACGGAACTGCTTGTAAAGGATGCGGAAAAGGTTCTGACAACTGCATGGGGAACTACGCTTCCACAGCTTAAGGTATATGGCGGAAACGGTACTGATACGAGCGATTATACATATGAGATTTTACGAGAAGAAAGTGACAGTGCTGCATTAGCAGTTTCTTCACTCATCAACGGTGGAGCCGGGATACAGGTATCATCCCCAAAACTGTCAACCGGAACCTACAAGCTTCGTATCCGTGCGACAGATAAGACAGACACTTCTATGACAAGCACAGGAACTCTTACACTAAAAATTATAGAAGGCGGTTATTTACAGGGAAAAGTAAAAGATGCAAATGGCGATCCACTGACCAGTTTTCAATTCACTATGAAGAACCAAAATGAATATGCCGAGTATACGGATGAGGTAAGCGGCAGATGGAATGGTGTTAGTAAGGATGGAGTCATTTTAATGGATGATCTGGAAGCCGGTACTTATGATGTTACGGTATCCAGTTATAGTGGAACAGTAGGTACTACTGTTTATAATCTGAAGACTCAGAAAGCGGCATATGGAACAGATGATGTGCATCCGGTCTGGTCATTTGATGTCACACTCCCGGTATATAAGGTTACTATAGAGCTGGACCCGGATGTACCGGATGCAGTGAAAAATATAACCGGTTTTGGCAATTGGCAGGATGTTTCGGATGGAAGTTATTATGGATCGACCAAAACCGTTTATCTGGAAAATGGAACTCATCATTTAACCTGTCGAAAGAGTATAAGTGGTGAAATTTATAATTTTTATCTGGATGTGACGGTGAACGGAAGTAATACGACCGCATATGCATATGTCAAAGAATAAGGTTCGTATGAGAATAGATTAGGGAATCTACAGAAGGAGAGTATAGATGAAAGAAAGACGATATAATTTGTCTGTGAAAAGATTTCTGGCATGGGTGATAGCGATCGCAGTTGCAGTATCCATTCTTACTGTCCCACAGACAGAGAGCTATGCAGCCGGTGGTAAGATCAAAACCATAGCGGTTACGAATCTGCCGGCAAAGCAGTTAACCTTAAAAAAAGGAAAATCCTTTACCTTAAAGACAAAGGTAACAGCGACAGGAAAGATTTCCAAAAAGGTCGCATATAAATCGAGTAACAAGAAAGTTGCAACTGTAAATGCAAAGGGTAAGATCACGGCAAAGAAGAAGGGAACCGCTACGATCACCGTTTACTCCAAAGCAGATAAGAAAAAGACCTGTAAGATCAAGGTGACAGTTGGTACCCCGGTTACAAAGGTGAAGTTAAATAAGACAAAGGCAAACTTAAATGTCGGTAAATCACTGACCTTAAAGACAACCCTTTCACCAAAGAAACCAAGCAATAAAGGAATCATTTGGAAAAGTTCAAATACCAAGGTTGCAACCGTTACGAGCAAAGGTGTCGTAAAGGCAAAGAAAGCGGGAACCACTACGATCACAGCGACAGCAAAGGATGGTTCCGGTAAGAAAGCAGCCTGTAAGATCACTGTAAAGAAAGCAGCGGTGACTCCGGTTGTTCCGGAAGTACCGGTTGTGATCCGGAACGTGGGTATTGTGAATAAAGCAGTGATCCAGGTGACATTAAATAAGGCAAAAATATTACAGACATCGGATTTTGCAGTATCCAGTAAGGTATATGGATACGGGAACTTTGTAAGAAAATGTGTGATTGATCATCTGGAAACAACAAATAACATTACATATAAGCTTTATCTGGACAAACAGGATATTTTTTATAATGGAGATATTGTTCAGGTATCTGTTCCGACATTAAACAGTACAAAAGAACTGACATATCGGACAAAGCCGACAGAGATAACAATAAGATCGGAAGTACGACGTAAGAAAGGAACAGTGGTAGGGACCAGTTCCTTAGATACTTCAGGAGTTTATGATCCGGATGTACAGGGCTATGCTGTATATACAGTAAGCAATCTTCCAACCGGTCTTTCGTATAAGGTGGTAGATGACGCAGACCAATCCGGTTATCTGCAGTTTTATGGTACCTTGAAAGAGACAGGAATCTGGGAGACAAAGGTTGATGTCGTAGATGAATTTGGAAATAAGATTCATTATATCAAGGTATGGAAAGTATATGATGAAAGGGCAGTCATAGCACAGGATATTACAAAATATGGATGCCTGAGTTTTCCAGCTCCAAACAAACCAAATGGAACTTATACAGTAAAGTATGGAGCACAGATAAGTCCTATTGGTGGTAATGGCAGTTACAAATATGAAGTTGTGTCAAAAGCAGATTGTCTGGATTTGGTGATGTCAACAACCGGAGTACAGTATTGTTCGATTGATACAGATCAGGCTGGTGAATATACCATGAAGATAAAGATCTCTGACAGCAGGGATGCCAGTGTTTTCACATACTGTACAGTAACCTTTGTTATAAAGCCGGGAGTCCTGCTCAGTGTTACAGCTACCGATCTGGATGGAAATAAGATCAAATATACCGGTATAGATACTTATTTGTGCAGACTTAAATCCCAGTGGAAGGATAATTCATACAGTGAGATCAGCTATGCACGAGAGGTCGGGGAGATTGAAGATGGAATGGCAATATACAGCTATGTACCGGAAGGAGTCTATGATATCTCGATTGAGGATGAAAGAGGCGGAACAGGAGTCTATGCAAGTGATTACTATGTAAGTGCTGCAGCTACGAATGAAGTTACGTTTGCTCTTCCTGTATATCAGCAGACTGTCGTATCGGATAATACGGATTTTGCAGATCTTAGCGAAATGGGAGAGTGGCAGGATGAGAATGGAGTTGTACAGGGCAAAGGCGGATACCTCTATCTGGCGGTTGGTAATTATACACTGACCGGTACCGCGGAGAAAGATGGTGTGACTTATCAGGCAACTCTTAAGATATCAGTTACAAATACTACACGGGCCAATATGGTAACCGCCCATGTAGTGGCAAAATAAAACAAAAGAATACTAATCGTAAAAGATTATAATTATGCGACGGATACCTGTTATAATGATTTGATGCGCATATCACATTATAGTAGGTATTCGTTTTTTATGTGAAAAATTGTATTTTTGTCAAAGCTGTAAATATGGCAATGTGTATATATTTTATTTATATT
>UMAQ01058639.1_pt1 | contig 9816 bp, 7 predicted proteins | sample 1963751 | NCBI WGS metagenome assembly UMAQ01 (sample SAMEA4835920, study PRJEB28245) | human gut metagenome | biome: gut microbiome; material: fecal sample | place: Denmark | collected 2008
AGTCCTCCGTGACCTGTTATCTTTTCAGCTTTTACCTGCTCTTTGTCAAAGAGGATATCCATGCCTATTTTCAGTGCGGTGAAAGAAGAATAAAGCTGTGCTCTGAAAAAGCTGCCCAAGGTCAAAGTGCTGTTGGGAGTGCGGAAATACATTGGTCTGCCCTCGTCAAGCTTTATAACAGGTTCGCCCGAAAGACAGTTATAGGCTGTCACACCACCGCATGAGCTGTCGGCTGTCATGGCGTTTTTATAGAGCGTTTCGTAAAGCCTGCTCTTGTCTATCTCATTGCCTGTGAGCTTTGCGAACTCACCGAACATATTCACCCATGCGTCAAGCTCTGAACAGCAGTTATTGCAATGCACCATTGCCACAGGCGAGCCGTCAGGGGTGGTAACAACGTCTATCTCCTCGTAAACACCGTTAAGTGGCTTTTCAAGGACGAGCATTGCAAATATGGAAGTGCCTGCGGAGATGTTTCCGGTCTTTTTCAGAACGCTGTCCGTTGCCACCATGCCTGTGCCTGCGTCGCCCTCAGGAGGGCAGACCGGCACGCCTGCTTTGAGGCGTCCCTCCGGGTCAAGGAATCTTGCGCCCTCCTCTGTAAGAACAGCACCCTTTTCTCCTGCATTTCTTACCGCTGGGAGGATATCTTTCAGCTTATGGTCAAAGCCTTTTTCTGCAAGGCTTTTTTCTGTAGGCTCCAAATACTCTTTTTTGTATCCTATGCCCTCCACAGGGAAGATACCTGAAGCTTCGCCAACGCCAACTTCAAAGCGGTCTGTAAGCCTTTTATGCACATAGCCTGCAAGGGTATTGATATAAGCGATATAAGGAACATGGGATTCTTTGTTAAGCACCGCCTGATAAAGATGTGCGATGCTCCAACGCTGTGGGATATTGAATCCCAGAAGCTCAGTAAGCTCTCCTGCCGCCTGAGCTGTCATGGTATTGCGCCATGTTCTGAAAGGCACAAGAAGCTTGTCATTCTTATCAAAAGCCATATAGCCGTGCATCATAGCAGAAATACCCATTGCACCGTATGTTTCAGGATAAATGCCATACTGTGCCTTTACGTTTTCTGCAAGGCCTTTATAGCAGGCTTGTATGCCCCCGTGGATATCATCAAGAGAATATGTCCAACAGCCGTTCTCAAAGCGGTTTTCCCACTGCTTCGACCCTGATGCGATAACAGAAAAGCTATCGTCTATAAGAACAGCCTTTATTCTTGTTGAGCCAAGTTCTATGCCAAGATATGTTCTTCCCTGCAAAATTTTATCTTTTACTGTCATTTTTGACTCTCCTTATAGTCCTTATCTCATTGTCACAACTACAACGGAGCATTTTGGCAGGTCTATCTCAAAGCCCTTTTCTGTCATTTTCGCACTGTACTCTTTTGGTGCGACCTTATCACAATTATCAAAATCGTTATAGTCCCTTACTTCATTGTCAAGTATCCTGCACTCAATGTTCTGATAATTTTCTCCTGCTATATCACAGCAGATATGAGCGTCATCATCTATAGAGCAGTTCGCTATAGTGACAGTGAGGACGCCGTCCTTTACTGAGGCAGATTGTGATATCATCGGTATCTTTCCGCCTGCCTGACAATTGTTGGCATAGCTGTAGCAAAGCTCGCCTCCCTGATGAGTTTTGAAAAGATCAAAGACGTGATAGGTAGGCGTCTTTACCATTTTCTCGCCCTCTGTGAGGATAAGAGACTGCAAAACGTTCACAGCCTGCGCAAGATTTGCCATTACTACCTTGTCGCTGTGGTTATTGAAGATGTTCAAATTGCAAGCCGCCACGATAGCGTCACGCATTGTGTTCTGCTGATAGAGGAAACCTGGGTTTGTGCCCTCCTCAACGTCATACCAACAGCCCCACTCGTCAACGATAAGACCTATCTTACCCTCTGGATCACGGCGTGACATTATCTCGCTGTGACGTTTTATAAGCTCGTCCATATATAGAGTTTTTGATATAGTTTCGTAATACTCCTCGTCTGAAAACTCAGTTGCACTGCCCTTTTTGTTCCAATCTCCTGTAGGAACGGTGTAATAGTGCAAAGAGATAGCCTTTGTGTGCCACTCACCAAGGTTTGACATTACAACGTCCGTCCAGTTATAATCGTTGGAATTTGGTCCGCAGGCAATTTTGTAAAGCTCATTACCGCTGAAATTCTTGCAAAAGCTCTGATATCTTCTGTATTCATCGCAGTAATACTCAGGACGCATCGAGCCGCCGCAGCCCCAGTTTTCGTTGCCTATACCAAGATATTTAAGCTTCCAAGGCTTTTCTCTGCCGTTTTTTCTTCTCAGGTCAGCCATAGGGGAAACGCCGTCAAAGGTGATATATTCTATCCACTCGGAAAGCTCCTGAACAGTGCCGCTTCCGAGATTTCCTGCAAGATACGGTTCGCAGCCTATCTCTTCGCACAAGTCAAAGAACTCATTTGTGCCGAAAGAGTTATCCTCTGTCACGCCGCCCCAGTTGGTGTTTATCATTTTCTTGCGCTGTGTTTTTTCGCCGATACCGTCTTTCCAATGATACTCGTCAGCAAAGCAGCCTCCCGGCCAGCGGAGAACAGGCATTTTTATCTCCTTGAAAGCTTCGATAACGTCTTTTCTTACGCCGTTTATGTTCGGTATCTCAGAATTTTCGCCAACGTACATTCCGTTATAGATACATCTGCCAAGATGTTCGGAGAAGTGTCCGTATATCTCCGGGTTGATGTGGGAACGTTTGTCTGCGGTATTGATAAGCATTGAAATATTCTTCATTGTGACCTCCTAAAAGTGTATGATTTTAGTTTCAATTATATTTTATCACTTGACAAAAAAACAACAATGATATATCCTATTATTATACTGATACATCATACGAAATTAGAAAGGAAAAACCTATGGAACTTCACGCTTTGGGACTAAACTACAGCCATGACGGGTCTTTTGATATACGCCGTCCAAACGGTTCGGGGGATAATCTTCTGCTTATATTCAAATCCTCTGCGGTGGTGCGTTTGCACGGCAGAGAATACTCAGTTTCCCCTGACAGCGCAATACTATACAAAAAAGGCACTGAGCAGATATACCGTGCCTGCAAGGGTTTTTACATTAACCACTGGCTTCATTTCGATTGTGACGATATGCTCACCCGTGACTATTCACTCCCATATGATACGATTTTTATGTTATCAGACGCAGAGAAAACTGAGGATATCTTATCCACCATAAGCAGACTCAGCTTATCTGAAAGCGGCAGGCGTGAGGATTATATCGAGCTTATGCTCAGAATGCTGCTCATAAGACTTGGAGAGGAATATTCTCTCAGCAAGAGCGGTCAGCCGCCAAGAAAACGCAGTCACTACGCTGACGCACTTGAGCGGCTCAGGGCTGACATCTACAGCTCCCCCTCCGGGAGCAGGAACATTGCCGATATGGCGAAAACTCTCAGCGTAAGCCCCTCTCACTTTCAGTATCTTTACACCTCACGCTTCGGTGTGAGCTGTTATGAGGATATACTCTGTGCAAGAATGAAAAACGCTGAATACTATCTTCTCAGCACTGACATGACAGTGAAAAACATTGCCGCCGTATGCGGATACGAAAATGACGTGCATTTCATGCGGCAGTTCAAACGCAGATACAACATGACCCCCTCACAGTTTCGGCTAAAAAACAAGAAATAGGCATATGCAAAAAGCGGACGAAAAGAACTCGTCCGCTTTTATTTTGTCAAAATTCTGTTAAAAGTCATGCGACCAAAGGTCGCCCCTACAAAACAGCTTAATCTTCTATCTCATATTGATCTTCAATGACAACAGGGTGGCCGTCCTCGGTCATTATCATATCCCCTGCACTGCACTGAACAGCCGTTTGCTCTGCGGTTATATCATTGGGTTTGAGTTTGAATCTTATCGCCTGCTTGCAGTTTTCTATCTCAACATATGTATGCTTTCCGCCCGACTCTCCGTCCAGCGTCCAAGGCACTTCGTTCACGCTTGTGAATGTGACCTTTGACGTCTTGAAAGTCACAAAATGCTTATCGTTGAGTTTATTAAGCACTGCTTCATTCATGGTGTTGCTCAGCTCAATAACGTTCTTAGGGGTTTTTACCAAGACCACTTCAAACAGTCCGTCATCAAAACACACCCCGGAAGCGATAAGCTTTTTCATTCCGCCCACTGAGATAGTATTTGAGATAAGACCGAGTATAAAGCTTCCTTCTATTACCTCGCCGTCATGCTCCACTCTCATTTGCTGACCTGTTATCTTTGAAAGCCTTTTTATCCCCTCTGCCACATATGCGGCATGACCAAACTTGTTTTTCATCGTTTGTGAAGTTTCATAGGACACGTCGGTGAAAGCGCCAAAGCCTGCTACATACACAAAATACTGACCGTTGAACTTACCAACGTCATAATCAAAATACACGCCGTCAACTATCTCCCTTGCGGCGTCGAGCATTTTTTTCGGTATGCTCAAAGACTGAGCACAATCATTTGTTGAACCGGCAGGAATATATCCAAGCGGTATTTTCTTATCAAATGTCATCATTGCCTTGACAGCCTCAGACAATGTTCCGTCACCGCCTGATGTGACTATCATGTCATAATCCTGACCGCACTTGCAAAGCTTGTTATAGCCGTCAAGCTTAGCCTGTGTAGGGTATGTGACTACCTCATAGCCGCCCTTTGTAAAAATATCCACAATGTCGCAAAGGTTATCTTTTATCTGTCCCTTGCCAGCATGGGGGTTGAACACAAAAAGCAATTTTTTCATTTTCCCAGCCCCTTTTCGTTTTTCAAATTCCTATTATTCTACTTTTTATCTATCTTTCTTACACACATTTTACATAGAGAATTATACCACAAATTTCACAAAAGTCAAGTATTATTGTGACAGCCGTCAAAAAGTCGTCAACAATCACAAACAAATTGTCAGCCAAACCACGAAGGTGACAAAGATAATAAGAGCAAAACATATAAAATAAGCAATACGGATAAACGGGTGATCGCTGTTCGCCCCTACATATAGAAATCAAGATCATCGCCGCAGGCGATACCTTAATTCCTCATTCCTCACTCCTCATTCCTCATTTACAAGAGCGGAGCGCCTAGTCTTTCGCTTCGTACCAGCTTCTGCCGCTGTTTACGTCCACTGTCATTGGCACAGCAAGCTTTACAGCGTTCTCCATTTCATCTTTGAGTATCTTTTCGGCTCTATCCTTGTCTTTTTCAGCCGCTTCTATAATAAGCTCGTCATGCACCTGCAAAATAAGCCTTGCGTCAAGATCTTCTTCTCTGAGCTTTTTGTATACTCTTACCATTGCTATCTTGATGATATCAGCCGCCGCACCTTGGATAGGTGCGTTCATTGCCGCCCTCTTTCCAAAGGCCTGCAAGACCTTGTTTGAAGCAGAAAGCTCAGGGATATATCTTCTTCTGCCGAAAAGGGTGGTGACATAGCCGTTTTTTATGCCGTCATCAACTGTCTTATCCATAAATTCAGATACTTTCGGGAAGTTGTCAAGATAATTCTTGATGTATCTTTTTGCTTCCGCAACGGTCACGCCGATATCTTTCGACAAAGAAAATGCTCCTATGCCATAGATTATACCAAAGTTTACAGCCTTTGCCGCACTTCTCATTTCAGGGGTGACAAAATCCTCCGGGATATCAAAGACCTGTGCCGCCGTTGAGGTATGGATATCTCTGCCCTCTGAGAAAGCTTCCTGCATATTTTTATCACCGCACACGGAAGCAAGCACTCTAAGCTCGATCTGGCTGTAGTCAGCGTCAAGAAGAGTATAGCCGTCCTCGGCAACAAAGAATTTACGCATATTCCTGCCTATCTCTTTTCTCACAGGGATATTTTGCATATTAGGCTCTGTGGAGGATATCCTGCCTGTTCGGGTTTCTGTCTGCTTGAAAACAGAATGAACTCTTCCGTCAGGGTGGATAAGCTTCAAAAGTCCGTCAACATAGGTGGAATTAAGCTTTGTGAGTGTGCGGTATTCAACGATAAGAGGCACGATAGGGTGCTTGTCCATAAGGCTTTCAAGAACGTCCGCATTGGTGGAATAGCCCGACTTTGTTTTCTTCTTTGCAGGCAGGCCCAAGTCCTCGAAAAGCACCTCCCCAAGCTGTTTTGTGGAAGCTATATTGAACTCCTTGCCTGCATACATATATATCTGCGAGGTAAGCTCGTCTATCTTTATTTTCAAGTCCTCACCGAAAGCCTTTATGCCCTCTGCGTCAGCCTTTACGCCGTAAAACTCCATTGATGCAAGCACTTCGCAAAGTGGCATTTCGATATCGTCGAATAGCTTTGTCATTTCTGTCATTTCAAGCTGTTTTTTCAGATTTTCACTAAGAGCAGGCAGGCTTGAAAGGTCTGCATATTCCCCCATATCAGAGCGGTAAAGGCACTTATATGAAAGACAAAGATTTTCCGCCGTATACTCGCTTGACTGTGAATTGAGAAGATATCCTGCAAGGTCGCAGCAGAAAGTTAGGTTTTCAAGGTGAGTGCCATTTGAGAACGCAAACTTATGGGCAGTTTTTCCCTCAAAGGTTATTTTTTCGCAGGCTGTTCCCATGAAAGCTGTGATAATTGCATTGTCCTCGGTGGTGTAGATAACATCGTTACAGAGGATAGAAAGTTTATTGTCGGCAAAGATAAAATACGCTGTTTTGTCCTTGCCGAGAACAGATATAACGCTCTCATCAAGTGGCTTGACCTCAAACTTAGGCAGGTCGGAAAGCTTTAGCTTGCTTTCCTGCACTGCGCTGTCAGCGCTTTCCACAGCTTTTCCGCTAAGACCCAATCTGTCTATAAGGCGCATCATTTCAAGGTCGGCAAGGAGAGCCTTTGTTTTCTCGGTATCAACATCGCCCAGCTTATAAAACTCTGTAACTTTCTCAACAGGGGCTTCAAGACATATTTCCGCAAGGAAGCGACTGTCTATAGCGTCCTGATGACCATTTTCAAGCTTTGTGCGCACAGACGGAGTAAGCTTAATATCTGCGAGGTGTTCATAAAGGGTCTTGACATCGCCCTCCTGCTTGATAAGGGAAAGGGCGGTCTTTTCGCCTATGCCCTTTACGCCTGAGATATTGTCTGAGGTATCGCCCATAAGAGCCTTTACCTCAATCATCTGACGAGGTGTGACGCCGTATTCTTCCATTATCCTGTCAGGGGTATATATCTTTGTTTCCTTTGTGGTGGCAAGGCGTACTGTCACACGGTCGGAAACAAGCTGAAAGCTGTCCCTGTCACCAGTGAGGATATAGCACTCGTTGCCTGAATCTGCGGCGGCTTTTGAGAGCGTACCGAGAATATCGTCTGCTTCATAGCCCTCGCACTGTACTATCTTTATACCAAGGTCGCCCAAAAGCTCTTTTATCACAGGCATCTGCTGAGCAAGCTCCTCAGGCATACCCTTTCGGTTGGCTTTGTAGGCGGCATTTGCCTTGTGTCTGAAAGTAGGGGCTTTAAGGTCGAAAGCCACTGCCACGCAGTCAGGCTTTACCTCGCCTATCTCCTTGAGGTAAATATTCATAAACCCCGTAAGGGCATTCGTGAACTGTCCCTTTGAATTTGACAGCAGCTTTATTCCGTAAAAAGCCCTGTTCATTATGCTGTTTCCGTCTATGGCTAGTAGTTTCATTCTAGTCCAAGCACCTCCGCTTTATTGTTCTCATTTCTTGGATTATACTCGTCAACGTCCCACTTGATAGGGTTATTGTGTATGTATTTTGAAATTGCTATATATTCTTTTTGGTTTCTGATGATATGGTCATAATATGAACGCTGAAAAATATTAAAACCAATATCCTTATTTATAAATCTTTTCAACATTGACACATACTGTGGAACTATCTCGTTTGTAGGGGACGGCGCCCTCGACGTCCCGCTGACTCCCGCACCGATTTTCAGTATAAAATGGATATGATTTGGCATTATGACATATTGCAATATCTTTTTGTCATCATAGACACTGTTTGCTCTGTGGATATTATCTCTGATAATTTTACCAAAGCTTGAAAGATAGACCTTTCCGACAGCGTGTGCGCAACATAACGGGACGTCGGTGGCGCCGTCCCCTACATCTGTTGCCCACAACAACTCGTTTTTGTGGACAGTACATATGGTAATAAAATAAAGTCCATTTTTTGAATAATCATAATTGTCAAGTCTTATGATTTTCCTTACAGGTTTATCCATAAGATTATTCCGAAATCTTATCCAGCGACAGCGTTGCTATGCCGTTAAGGCTTTCGTCTGCTCGTCTGCCTGCAAGATAGTCAAAATATCCCTGACAGGCTATCATTGCACCGTTGTCGCCGCAGTATTTGAACTCAGGCATATAAAGCTTATAGCCACGCTTGTCACAGGCTTTTTGAAGCTTCTCTCTTACCCCTGAGTTTGCCGAAACGCCGCCTGCAAGCCCTATGGTAGTATACCCAAGATCTTTTGCGGCAAGCATTGCTTTGTCTACAAGAATGTCGGATATGGTGTTCTGAAACGAAGCCGCCATATCGTTCACATTGACAGTTTCGCCCTTTTGTGCGGCATTATGCACAAGGTTTATAACGGCAGTTTTTAGTCCGCTGAAAGAGAAGTCATATTCACTGCCCTGCACCTTTGGGTGAGGGAGCTTATAGGCATTAGGATCACCTGACTTTGCGGCATTGTCGATAAACTTTCCGCCCGGATACTCAAAGCCCAATGTTCTCGCTACCTTGTCAAAGCACTCGCCTGCGGCATCATCTCTTGTTCTGCCTATAACATGATATCTTGAATAATCAAGCACCTCTACAATATGTGAATGTCCTCCTGACACGACCAAGCAAAGATAAGGCGGTTTAAGCTCAGGGTGGGAGATATAATTTGCGGCAATGTGACCTGCGATATGGTGAACAGGCACAAGAGGCTTGCCTGCACTCATTGCAAGTCCCTTTGCAAAGCTCACTCCCACGAGAAGTGCTCCGATAAGTCCCGGGGCATAGGTCACTGCAACAGCGTCGATATCGTCCATTGTGCAGTTTGCTTCTTCAAGAGCGGCTTTTGTTACCCATGTTATGTTCTCCGCATGGCGGCGTGAGGCTATCTCAGGCACAACTCCACCATAAAGCCTGTGTTCGTCTATCTGACTTGCAACTATATTTGAAAGCACCGTTTTTCCGTCCTCCACAACAGAGCAGGCTGTTTCATCGCAGGAGCTTTCTATTCCTAAAATCTTCATTTTATTACCCTCTTTTTATTTCGTAAATATACGCATATCATGTCCTTAGATTTACCCACAGAAAATTGGTCACTTCATTTCAACTCACACGCTTATGTGGAACGTGACTCGATAATCCGTCATAACACCATAATCCATAATTTGATTTCAACTCACACGCAGACAAATTGGAGCAAGCGGGCGAACAGTGTTCGCCCCTACGAAAAAATAATCATCGCCGCAGGCGATACCTTAATTCCTCATTCCTCACTCCTCATTCCTCACTTTTCAAGGAAGTCCGTATATTCTCTTCATTTCCGCCGAGTTTCCGCCGTCTGCGGAACGCACATACAAAGGCTTTTCTATCTGTACAAAAGGCTTTCCGCCCTTTTTGCCCTCAACGAGAATGAGCCACGGAGGACATTCTGGGTTTTTGTGAACTGTACGCAAACGCTTCGGCTCGATACCGCTGGCTCTCATTGCCGTCATTATATCGCATAGGCGCTCAGGGCGGTTGCATATGCAAAGCCTGCCACCAAATTTCAGATTTTTCTTTGCACATCTGCACACGTCATCAATGGTGCAGAG